>NPID01008880.1_pt1 | contig 28906 bp, 26 predicted proteins | sample 8637491 | NCBI WGS metagenome assembly NPID01 (sample SAMN07420843, study PRJNA396082) | bioreactor metagenome | isolation source: sample BA6 brine-fed electro-methanogenic bioreactor BA | place: Japan: Kochi | collected 2016-06-14 | reverse complement strand
GTCCAGTTTGTTGATAAAGGTTGTTATGGGCGTCTTCCGCATGCGGCACACCTCGCAGAGCTTGCGGGTACGTTCCTCGACACCCTTTACCGAATCTATGACGATAAGGGCGCTGTCAACGGCCGAAAGGCCGCGGAAGGTATCCTCGGAAAAGTCGGCATGCCCCGGGGTATCCAGCAGATTTATGATGCGGCCCCTGTAGTTGAAGCCCATGACGGAGGTACTGATGGAGATACCGCGATCCTGCTCCATGCTCATGAAATCGGAGGTGGTCTGGCGGGTGTTCTTCTTGCTTTTTACCGATCCCGCTATCTGAATGGCGCCTCCGAAGAGGAGCAGTTTTTCGGTTATGGTTGTTTTCCCTGCATCGGGATGCGATATTATGGCAAAGGTGAGGCGCTTGGAGATTTCCTGTTCCAGTTCGTTCATATGGTGGAGAGTACCTGTTTAGTTTTTCCTCTGTCAATAAGCGGGGGCCGTATGATATGATCGTGATATACCGCAACTTGTATCGGAGGCTTTCATGATACGGACATACGGCTTTAAGGCCGGGGGACACAGGGCATGAGCAGTCAGCAGCGCTTTGCCATTGCGGCGGCTCTGATTATTTTCGTCATTTCCGGCGGTGTTGCAGGCTACATGCTGATTGAGCAATGGAGTTTTTCCGACAGCCTGTACATGACCATGATAACCCTTACTACCGTCGGCTTTACCGAGGTAAACCCCCTGAGTGAGGCGGGACGCCATTTTACCATTGTCTTTCTCATATTCAGCATAGGAACGGTGGGATATTCGATAACTACCGTTATCACTTTTCTCTTTGAAGGTCAGTTTGCATTTGCAATGAAGGAGCGCAGGATGAATCGCATGCTTAAGAGGGTAAAGAACCACTATATTATCTGCGGCTGCGGCGATATCGGCAGCGAGGTAGCTCTGGAGTTTAAACGGGTCGGCGAGAAGTTCGTGGTCGTGGACAAAAACCCCTCATCTTCCGAACTGGGAGACGATCCTGATGTTCCCTTTGTCACGGGAGATGCCGTGGAGGAGTCGGTTCTTAAAGAGGCCGGAATTGAGCGGGCGAAGGGCCTTATCGCGGCCCTGCCGGAGGATACGGGGAATGTTTTTGTTGTCCTGACGGCCCGGCAGATGAACCCGAAACTGAAGATTGTCTCCAAGGCATCGGACGAGCTGACCAAGCGCAAGATTCTCAAGGCGGGGGCGGACCGTGTAATCGCCCCCTACCAGATTGCCGGCAGGAGGATCGCCTCGACCATCCTGAGGCCTTCGGTGGTGAATTTTCTGGATGTATTCGTGGACGGCGGCGACGTATCCATGCGCATAGAGGAGTTTGTGATCGACCCGTCCTCGAAACTTGCGGGAAAGACCCTTCTCGATTCCAATATAGGACAGCATACGGGAGTGGTGGTTCTCGGGATTATGTCCGGCGACGGAGGTGCCCGCACGAACTCGTCAGGAGCCTCGCAGCTCAGCTCTGTGAGGATACAGGCGGGGGATGTTCTTATCGCGATGGGGAGCGAGCAGCAGCTGAAGAATCTTGAGGCGTTTGTGAAGAAGCAGTAGGGGCGGCTTCGGCGGAAATTTCTCGGGAAACAGTTTGCACTATCGGGAAAAGTGATGTACAATCTGTATAGGGAACGTTCCCAAGAGCGTTTCTTCTTATTTAATCATAATTGGGAACGTTCCCAATTATCAGGGGAGTGCGGACCGAATGCCGACCGACGTAACCATAATCGATGTAGCCAATGCGGCGGGGGTTTCCAAAAGCACCGTCAGCAGGGTCTTGTCGGGCAACAGCTATGGTGTGAGTAATAAGGCCGTGGGGAAGGTGGAGGAGGCTGTCCGGAAGCTCGGATATATTCCCAACTACATGGCCTCCGGGATGAGAACCAACCGGTCCAGAACCATTCTGCTGATAATTCCCGATATAACCAACAGCTTCTGGGCGGAGGTCGCCCGGGGAATACAGGATTATTTTGACACCCTGGACTACAGCGTGGTACTGGCAAACAGCGACTGGGAGGCCGACAGGGAGCGGAGATACATTCAGCTTGCCCGAATGAACAAGGTAGATGCAGTCATGATCAATGCTCCGGATATCGAACACAGGGAGCTGGAGGGGATTAACTGTCCTGTTATCCTTCTGGGCGGGAAACCGGGAGCGGGGAAGTTCCCTGTTGTGGGAACAGACACCTACAATGCGGTTTCAGAGGCGCTTGAATATCTTTACGGTATCGGCCACCGGGATATAGCCCTGGTTCATCATGACCGGCTGGACAGCGAGGGGTACGGGAGCAGCCGTCTTCACGCCTATCTGGATTTTCAAAAAAAGAAACAGCTTCAGTACCGTGAGGACCGTTTCTTTCAGGCACCCCTTACCAGAGAGAGCGGAGTGGAGATAGCAGCCGGAATTTCTCTGAAACGTGATTGGCCCAGCGCCATAATAAGCGGAAATGATCTTGTAGCCATCGGATTCATTCAGGAGGCGCAAAGACGGGGAATAAGAATTCCGGAGGACATTTCCATTGTCGGTATCGATGATATCCCGACTGCAACGATGATTACCCCCGCTCTCACGACTATAGGAAAACCGAAACAGGAAATAGGCAGAACAGCCGCACGTCTTGTAATGGATATGCTTTCAGGAAAAGAGGTTGAAGCGGTGCATCTGCTTCCGGCCGAACTGATTATACGCGATACGACAAGGGAAAGAGAGGACTGAACATGTATACACGAGAAGAATTGCTCAATTCGAAAAAGGAGCTCTATCTGTCCAGAGCCCGGGGCGCTCTGGTCGGCCTTGCTGTGGGAGATGCAGTAGGCGATATCGGCCGTGATCAGGATTTCCGCAACCGCTACGGGATGATCGTGTCGCTCTATCCGGAGGCGAAAAGCACCGACGATACGGAGTTCGGCTTTCTTACCGCACGAACCTTGCTTGACTGCGATGGGGATCTGACTCCGGAGGTTGTCTGGGATTCGTGGAAACGGAACATCGTCGATCGGGGCGGAATGAAAAAACGGGGAGGCCGGCCGCTTTATGGTGCGGTACGCAATATCGGGCGGGGAATTAAGGCTCCCTGGTCGGGAATAGACAATACCATGAATGATGATGACGGAGCGGCAATGCGGATGGCTCCCATTGGAATTTTTGCCGCCGGTGACGAGGCTGAAGCCGGGCGGCTCGCGGAGATTGATGCCTGTGTGAGCCATGACCGTGACGGTATATGGGCAGCCCGTGCGGTTGCCGCGGCCATTGCGGTGGCAATAGCCGGTGCGGAACCGGCGGAGACTGTTGAAGCTGCCCGACGGCAGATACCCGATGACAGCTGGCTTGGCCGTTCCATGGACCGGGCTCTTGCCCTTTGCAGGAATGCCGCTTCCATGCTCGATATATGGGAGGTGCTCCATACAGATTTCTGGGCTTCCGAGCACGCTTCCAGTGCCGAAGCAATACCCCAGGCTCTGGCCATTTTTTATATGACAGGTAAGGAGATGCGGGAATCTCTTTTCTGGGCCGCCAATTTCGGACGCGATGCGGACACCATTGCCGCAGTTGTCTGCGCGCTTTCCGGAGCGACCCACGGGGTGGAGGTCTTTCCATCCGGATGGGTGGAACAGGTAAGAAAAGCAGACGGGGTCTGTCTCGGTTTTGTCGAGGATGAAGATGCCCTGGATCTTGCCCGAAGAATAGTCGAACTTGCTGTCAGAAAGGGAAACGGAAAAAAATGAAGAGCGGTTCCTCTCTGGACAGCTTTTTCTTTCCACGGAGCGTTGCTCATATCGGAGCAAGCGAAAAGGGGCTCTACCCTTCGGAGCTGTTCCGCACCCTTATGCAGTGGGACGGCACTGTCTACCCGGTAAATCCTGGAAGGGGCGAGGTTTTTTCGATACCGGCATTTGCGTCGGTAAGCCTTCTGCCGGAAGTTCCCGATCTTGCGCTCATAACTGTTTCGCGCGCAAAGGTTGTTCCAATAGTAGAGGAATGTATTCGTGCGGGAATCGGTGCTGCCGTAATAATCTCCTCGGGTTTTGCGGAATCCGATGATGAGGGCCGGATTCTTCAGGAGAGTCTGAAGAAGCTCGCGGAAAAGATCCGTATTATCGGTCCGAACTGTGCGGGGCTTGCTTCCGTTTCCACCGGTTTTACCCTGACAAGGATGTTCTGCCGGCCGCGGACGGGAGGTGTTTCCTTTGTCTCCTCAAGCGGTGCTCTCATGATGGCCCTCTTCGGCAGCTTCGCGGGGCGGGGGATCGGTATTCGATTCATGGCAAGCGTCGGAAACCAGGTTGATGTAAGTCTGGAAGAGATCCTGGACTACTATATAGAGGAGGGGGGAAGCCGTGTTCTGACCGCCTTTATCGAGGGAATCGGCTCTCCCGACCGATATATCCGCACGCTTATCAAGGCACGGGAACGAGGCTTTCCGCTCATTCTGGTCAAGTCGGGAACAAGTGAGATCGGAAGCAGGGCGGCGGCCACGCACACCGCATCAATTGCCTCTTCAGGAAGGGTATTTACGGAAATTTCCCGTCAGTACGGAGCCGTCCTTGTAGAGAGCCCGGCGGCCATGCTTGATCTGGCGCTGGTTGCGGAAATAATCGGAAAACCCCGCGGCGGAAGAATTGCCGTACTGAGTCAGTCCGGCGGGGCCGCCAGTCTGACCGCGGACCTCATCTCCCGCAGGCCGGCTCTCAGCCTCCCCGGGCTTCCTCCCCGGCTGACCGAAGCGATCGGCCGCATGGAGGGAATACCCGAATACGCCGAACTTATGAATCCTCTCGATGCACGGGGAGATGTCATGAGGGGAAAATCGATTGCAGAGCTGATTAGCATTACCGCGGACAGTGAAACTTTCGACCTTATGTTTCTGCTTTTCGCTAAAAACCCGAACCGGGAGATAGAGGAAGAGACTGCCCGGGGCATTATTGCCGGTAGAGACTGCTCTCCGCTCCCTCTGATTGTAATCTGGATGGGCGAGGGAGAAGGGGGGACGGGGACATCCGGAGCCTTTTCCCTGCTCAAGGAGGCGGGTCTTCCCCTTTTTTACGATCCGGCACCGGCCGTATCCGCCTGTGCGTCGCTTCTGGAGTCATGGAATGAAAACTGAGCACTGCTTTTTTGCCGACTGGCAGAGCACACGGAAGCTGCTTGAAAAATGGAAACTTTCCTTCATTGAGACCGTCGAGGCCATGGGATGCGAGCAGGCTTCCGGGGAGGCCNNAGGATCGGTTATCCCGTGGTTCTCAAGGGTATATCGGCCCGCTTCAGCCATAAGAGCGAGCATGGACTTGTCAGGACCGGCCTGAGAAACGGTTCCGAACTGGAAGATGCCTGCAGGGCAATGGCTGAAAAAACCGGACCGGAAAGCTTCCTGGTGCAGAAGCAGGCGGAAAGCGGCTTCGAGATGATTACGGGAATTCTTCGGGACGCTCTTTTCGGTCCGGTCGTTCTTTTCGGTCCCGGCGGAATCTATGTGGAACTGCTGGATGATACGAGAATGCTCCGCCCGCCCTTCGACAGGTCGGATGTGATCAGGGCTATGGAGAAGATGGCCGGTTACCCCCTCATGAAGGGCTTTCGCGGAGCTCCTCCCGTTGACCTTGAGGCCTTTGCCGCTCTGGTATGCAGGGTGGGTGAGATAGCGGCGGATCTGCCGGAACATGTCGAATCGGTGGATTTTAACCCTGTAATAGTGCACCCCCGGGGACTTTCCATGGTGGATGCAAGAATTTCAATGTACGAATCTGAAGGAGGTGCAAGTGATAAGTAAACCTGTACCCGAACCAGTCACCGAGCTAAGCGCCGGGGGGCTGCGATACCGCGGCATACCTATGGAAAATCTGGGCGGTTCCTTTGGTTTCGCCCGTACCCTTACTCTTCTTTTAACGGGGAGCGACCCCTCCCGCGATGAGGCGGAGATGGTGGACGCGCTTCTGGTGAGCGCGGCGGACCACGGACAGAAGGCTCCCTCTGCTCATGTCGCTCTGGCTGTCTCTTCGACCCGGGCAAGCCTCTCAGCTTCGGTGGCCGCGGGACTTCTTACCCTCGGAGACGTACACGGTGGAGCGGCCGGAAAAACATCGGCTATGCTGTTGAAGGCTGTGGCAGATGGAATGAGCGCCCCGGAGGTAATTACCGAAGCTAAACGGAACGGACTGCGTATTCCCGGCTTCGGACACCGCATATACCGGGAAGCCGACCCGAGAAGCCTCTTTCTTATGCGCAAAGCGTCGGAGCTGGGCCTTGCGGGCCCCTGCTGCACTCTTGCCCGGGATATGGTGAAGGAGATTCCTCCGATACTCGGAAAAAGCCTGGTCCTGAACATCGATGGCGCCCATGGAGCAATCCTTGCCGATATGGGATGGAGCCCCGACATGTGCGAGGCTCTCTTTATTACGGCCCGTACCGCCGGTCTTTGTGCACATGTCATTGAGGACCGCGACCGGGGAAAGCCCCTGCAGTTTCTTACGCAGGTGCAGAAGGGGGAGGATCTCAGATGAGGTTATCAAGGAAGCTGTCCAGGGACCGCACCCTCTACCTGATGTTTCTCCTTCCTCTGGCCTATTTCATTATTTTCCACTACATCCCGATATGGGGAGCCCGTCTGGCCTTCCAGGAGTTCAGTTTCTTCGGTGACAACCGGTGGATCGGCCTGGAAAATTTCCGGATACTCTTCAGTTCTCCGGTCTTCGGGCGGGTCTTCATGAATACGGTGATTATCAGCTTTATGAAACTGCTCTTCAATTTTCCGGCACCGGTCATTCTTGCTTTGCTTATGCTGGAGCTGCGCAGGGCACGGTTCCGCAAGACGGTACAGTCTCTGGTTTACCTGCCGCATTTTCTCTCCTGGGTTGTTATTGCGGGTATCTTCATCACCATGCTCTCCATCTCCGACGGGCTGGTAAACGAGATCCGCCGCTTTATGGGCATGGATCCCGTCAGCTATATGACCAGCCACCGCCACATCCGCTGGGTACTCGTCTTTTCGGAGATGTGGAGAAGTATCGGATGGGATTCTATCCTCTATGTGGCCGCCATAATGGAAATTCCCCTGGATCTCTATGATGCCGCTTCAATCGACGGCTGTTCGAGAGTGCAGAAGATGACCAGGATAACCCTTCCCGCAATATTCCCAACCATGATTACCGTTTTTATTCTGAACCTCGGTTTTTTCATGAACGCAGGTTTTGATCAGGTGTTCAACCTTATGAACGATTCGATCATAAGCGTGGTGGACATTATTGATACCTATGTATACCGGGTCGGACTGATACAGGGAGAGTTCTCTCTTGGTACGGCCGCCGGTCTCTTCAAAGGGGTAATAGGACTGGTGCTTATTTACGGTACCCACCGGGGAAGCAAAAAACTGACCGGAGAAGGCTTATGGTAGAAAAACGCATTACACCCTTCAGGGTATTCAATGCTCTGCTCATGATCCTTCTGGTCCTGATAATGGTCTATCCTCTTATTAACCTTCTGGCAATCAGCTTTACCGGGCCGAAGTATATAGCCGAAGCAAACGGTCTTACCATCTGGCCCCGGGACTTTACCTTTGCCACCTACCAGGCGCTGCTGACAAACCAGAAGGTCTATAAGGGGCTTTTCAACAGTCTGTATATTACCGGAGCGGGAACGGTCATAAATCTGTTTCTTACCAGCATGGCAGCCTATGTTCTTACCAGAAAAAACCTTATAGGGAGGCACTTCTTTCTGGTGATAATTCTCATCACCATGATCTTCGAAGGCGGTCTGATTCCCGACTATTTTCTGATAAAGAATCTGGGACTCCTGAACAGCTACTGGTCGGTCATCCTCTACAAGGCTGTAAACCCCTACTACCTCATTATCCTCATGCGCTTTTTCGAGCGGGTACCGGTCTCGCTGGAGGAGTCTGCACGGCTTGAAGGAGCGGGGGAGTGGCAGATATTCACCAGAATAAGCGTTCCGGTCAACAAGGGCGGAATAGCCACCATCGGACTGTTTTACGGCGTGTTTCACTGGAACGAATATTTCCGCGCTCTTATCTACCTGAACGACGAGGCTAAATGGCCCCTTCAGGTGGTGCTGAGAGAACTGATTGTAGGTCTGGATAAGGCCGCTTTCCTCGGAAGCCTGAGCTTCCTTAAGTATACCGATGCCTCGATGATGATCGACATCAAGGCGCTCAAATCGGGAATGATCATACTGGCAATACTACCGGTCCTGGTGCTCTATCCGCTGATCCTCAAGTATTTCACCCGGGGCACCATGAGCGGAAGCATAAAAGAATAGGAGGGACAAGATGAAAAGATTACTGATTATGGTACTTGTGCTTAGCACAATTACCGGCGCCCTGTTTGCAGGCGGCAAACAAGAGACCCCTGCGGTTACCGGAGGGGACGAGGTTATCAAGCTCAGACTTGTGGGAAAGGACAACTCCCCGGCGGAGCAGATAAATGTGGACCACATAGACCGGATTGAAGCTGCGATGCTGGAAAAAACCGGAATTAAGGTGGATATCGAACTGGTCAAGGTTCCGGAAGGAAGCTACGGTGAAAAACTGAACCTGATGATTCTGGGAGGCGATATTCCGGATATTATCTATTTCCAGGGCAACGATCAAGCCATTGCCAACCAGGGAATACTTGAAGATCTGCGCCCGTGGGTTGCTAAATCGGAAGTTGTCCGGAATGCGATGCTCGATTTCAATAAAAAAAGGATAGAGACCTATCCCTACCTGCTCTGGTTCGCACCCCCGAGAATCCGGGTTCCCATGGTCAGAACCGACTGGTATGAGGCATATGGCAAAGATGTGGAGACGGTCGACGAGTATTACGACATGCTGAAATTCTTCAAGGACCAGGGAGGCATCGGACTTACCGATACTGGAAATACCGCAAGGATAGACTATGTATTTGACCGGGCCTTCGGGGTGACATCCACCTGGATGAAGCAGGACGGAAGCTGGATCTATTCGAAGATTACCGATCAGGAACGGGACAAACTGGCTTTCTACCGGAAGCTTTACGCCGAGGGTATACTTGACCCGGAGTACATTACCACTAAATGGGACACCATGGAGGACAAACTCTATGCTGCGAAGGTGGGGATGGTTGCCAGCTCCGCCGGTATTGTGGTGGACATCTATGAGAGCAAGATGGAGAAAAGCGAAGCGGGAGGCAGCCTTACCATCCTTCCCCCAGCGAAGGGTATCGATCAGGGATTTTCGGTCGATGTTACCAAGGAAGAACGCGGCTGGGCCATAAGCGCGGGAAGCAAAAACAAGGAAGCCGCCTGGGCATTCCTCGAATTCATGGCCACAAACGAAGGCCAGATGCTCGACCGCCTCGGTTTCGAAGGTATCCACCATGTTGTGGAGAACGGGCAGATTAAGCTTACCGACCGTTTCAATGAGTGGTGGCCGCGCTACCACGAGGTGGTAGGATGGAAGTCTCCGGTTCCGCTGCTGGGAGAAAGTGCGGAGAAGAGTCTGGAGATTGCGGTTGAATATACGCGTGATGACATAAATTTCCTCATCCCCAGAGAGATGGCACCTGCCTGGGACGCTCTTCAGAACCTCTATCGGGAATACTCCTTCAAACTGATAAGCGGAGAGTACCCGATGTCGAAGTTCGACGAGTTTAAGGCGGAATGGTACCGGCTGGGCGGTGACAAACTTACCGAATACGCGCAGACAGTACTGGACTGACCGCTGCTGGAACTTCAGGGGCCCCGGGAACGGGGCTCCTTTATTCCGGTGAAGACAGGAACAGGATTATGATAAGAACAGCGCTCCTGCAGATGCCTTCTTCGGGTACCGATCAGAAGCTGAACCGAAAAACGGCGGAGGAGTACTGTCGTAAAGCGGCGGCTGAGAAAGCGGATATCGCTCTTTTTCCGGAAATGTTTAACATCGGCTACACTTTTCCGGAAAAGAGTACTCCGGAATCTATCGCTGCCTTGCACGCTTATGCGGTGGATCCTGAGGGAGAATGGGTCGGGTACTTTCGCAATCTGGCGAAGGAGCTGAACATGGCCGTCTGCTGCACCTATCTCGAAAAGCGGAGGGGGGCTGCCCCGGCCAACTCCCTTTCTCTTTTCGACCGGAATGGTAATACTGTTTTACGATACCGGAAGGTTCATACCTGCAGGTTTATGCCCTTCGAAGCATCCCTTTCGATGGGTGATTCATTTTCCGTTGCCGATCTTGACCTTGCCGGCGGGAACGTAAGAGTCGGTACGATGATATGCTGGGACAGGGAATTCCCCGAGAGTGCCCGCACTCTGATGCTTGGGGGAGCGGAGCTGGTACTGGTGCCCAATGCCGCCCGGATGGATGCAAGGCGTCTTGGTCAGCTGCAGAGCGGAGCCTTCGGGAACGCTATGGCCCTGGGGCTGGCCAATTATCCCGGTCCGCCCTTCGGCGGAGGGTCTGTCGCCTACGGATGTGACGGGTACAAGACCGCAGAAGCCGGATCCGATGAAGAAATTGTGCTGTTTGATCTGGATGTGGAGCATCTTCGGGATTACCGGAAGGAGAGCATTCGCGGTAATGCCTACCGACGGCCCGAGAGCTATGGAAAACTTATGGAAAGGAAAGAGGGATGATTCAGAAGGATTACGCGGAGAGAGTCTATGCCGGCCTGCTCGGTAAATGCATCGGAGTGCGCATCGGCGCACCGGTTGAACCAACGGTCTGGTCCTACGAACGGATAAGGGAAACCTACGGGGACATTACCGGCTACATAAAGGATTATAAGAATTTTGCGGCCGATGACGATGTGAACGGTCCTCTCTTTTTTATCCGGGCGCTTACGGATTACGGTCTGGAGAGGGAGATTACATCGGAGGATATCGGTAACTGCTGGCTCAACTATACGAGGGAAGGGGTCGGTTTTTACTGGTGGGGCGGTTACGGACGAAGCACCGAACATACGGCCTATCTGAACCTCAAGCACGGGATCACCGCCCCGCAATCGGGCTCCATTCAGCAGAACGGGAGTACCGTCGCCGAGCAGATAGGCGGACAGATATTTATTGACACCTGGGGGCTGGTCTGTCCGGGGAACCCTGGAGAAGCCGCACGTTACGGCGAAATGGCGGCCCGGGTGTCTCATGATCGAAACGGGATGTACGGAGGCCGGTTTATAGCCGCGGCCATAGCCCTGGCTTTCGCGGAGAGTGAACCGGAGAACATAATCCGGTCGGCCCTGGAGTTTATTCCAGCTGAGAGCGAGTACGCCCGGGTAAGCGGCGCGGTCCTGGATTTTCACCGTGCCCATCCGGAAGATTTTCGCGCCTGCAGGGAGTTTCTTGAAGCGGAGTTCGGCTATGACCGGTATCCCGGCGTCTGTCATATCATTCCCAACGCGGGGGTATGTATTCTGTCGCTTCTCTACGGAGAGGGCTCCCTTTCCCGCAGCGTTGAGATTGCGACAATGTGCGGCTGGGATACGGACTGTAATGCCGGAAACGTCGGAACAATAATGGGAGTAGCTGCGGGGCTTTCCGGGGTGGAGGCAAAGTACCGGGAACCGATAAACGACTTTCACGCCGCCAGCAGCATTGCAGGAAGCCTCAATATTATAGATCTGCCCACCGAAGCGAAACGCCTTGCGCTTATCGGCTACCGTCTTGCCGGAGAATCTGCACCGGAGCAGCTGAGAGAAACCTGCCGTGACCGGGAACTCCTTTTTGATTTCTCTTTCCCCGGATCGAGCCATGGAATCCGTTCGGCCGACACCCGTTATCTGACCCTTCATCCTGCAGCCACTCCTGAGGGTAACGCCCTTGCGGCTCTGGTCGACCGCCTGCCGCGCTATCAGAAGCAGCGCATGTTCTACAAACCATTTTACCGAAGGGACGATTTCTCCGATGAGCGCTACAGCCCCGCCTTTACGCCTCAGGTATATCCCGGGCAGGAGCTGCGGGTCCGTTTCCGCTGGTGCCCCTTTACCGGACCGGAGCCGGCGATAAGCCTCTACGCAAGAAAGACCGTAAGCGGAGAACTTGTTGAGAGCAAGCCCTTTTTTCCGGAAAAGGGAGAAGGCGACGCTTTCATCCTTGAGGAACGGAGCTGGCAGATTCCGGACACCGACGGAGAGGCGATAGACGAGATTGGAATTACCATTGAGGGGAGGGAAAAAGCACTTACCTTCGGTAAGCTGATGCTACACCGCTTCGAAGTAGCGGGCGGAGGGGTTCAGGTGCTCGACTTTGCGAAGGAGTGCGTGGAATTCGGTACTATTACCCAGACTACCAGCGACGGCGGAGCATGGATGCTTGAGGGTGGGGGCGTTCGGGCTCTTACGGCGGAGGTAAATGAACTCTACACAGGCAGTTTCCATACCCGCGACGTATCGGTGATAGTTACGGTTACACCGGAAAACGGGAACAGCCATATGATCATTCTCCGGTCACGGGGGCGGAGGCACGGCTACTTTATCGGCTTCGACGGCCGGGATACGGTAAGGCTGATAAAGAATGACAATGGTACGAGGGTACTTGCATCCGCGAATTTTCCGTGGGAATCGGGTAGGACCTATCAGCTTGAGGCAAGAGCGGAAGGAGAGGAAATAAGCCTGAAGGTGGACGGTCAGACGGTGCTGGACTACGTTGACAAAAAGGCCTATACCCACGGAATGTACGGCCTGGCCCAACGTTCTCCTTCAAGGACATTGTTCGGAACACTGACTGCGGCAGAGCTTTAGCCGGGTTCCTGCCGAACGGGGATATCTTCTCTATCTGCTGCATCAGTTGATGGTCGTTCTCTTGAATTCCTCCCGGGTGACCTCTATAGTTAGGTAGATCCGGGAATGGTGCCATGCGCATCCCGGAAGCCGGAGGTTTAATCGTGTTTTACAATTTTCGCAGCAGTCTGCGTACCAAACTGATTCTTGTCATATCCCTGGTCGTTCTCGTGGTACTCCTTATAAACGGAGTACTCGTTTACAGCCGGGTTTCCTCAAGCAGCGAGGGGCAGGCCGTTCTTTACATGGAAGCCCTTTCGGGTGAGTACGCCCGGATAGCCCAGTCCATCCTCGAAGAACCCCTTCACCACGCCTCCTCGCTTGCGCAGGCCATGTCCGCCTATGACAGTATACCGCCGGATTCCCGCCGCCAGGTGTATATCGATATGCTCAAGGCGCTTATACGCAATAATCCTGACTATCTTTCGGTCTGGAGCCTCTGGGAACCAGACGCCATTGACGGCAGTGATGTGCGTTATGTGAATAATCAGCGGCTCGGGAGCGACAGCCGCGGAATTTTTACTCCCCTTATATACCAGGAAGACGGCGAACCGGTATTGACCGATCCTGCTCCGAACGCAACCGAGGCCTATGAAGAGCCCTTTTACTCGGGGGCAAAAACGAACCTGCGTGAATACGTGACCGAACCCTACTACTATCCCGTCGACGGACAGGATGTAATGATGATCTCCCTGGTTGCACCCATAATTCGGGACGGACGTTTCCTTGGCGTAGTGGGGCTGGATATTCTTCCCGACAGACTGCAGGCTGCACTGGACGAATTGAAACTCTACGATACCGGCTTCGGCCGCCTTATTTCCCATGACGGCATGGTGGTTACGCATCCCTATCCGGAACGTATCGGCCAGACCGCTCCGGAGTGGGAAAAAATGATTCCGGAGCTTATGGAGCTGGTGAGGACCGGGACCGTTCAGACCTTCGAATCGGTATCGCTTGCGACGGGCGAGGTGAGCGTAAAGTCGTTCGTTCCGGTCCGTATCGGCAAGAGCATGAACTCCTGGTATTTCGGCACCGTTGTCCCTCCTTCCGAGGTGTACGCATCAACAAGAGCAGTGGTAAGAACCTATATCCTCAGCACCATAGCCGGGCTTGTGCTCATCCTTCTGGTTATCTGGCTGCTGGTCCGTTCATTTCTGCGCCCCCTGAAACGGGCTGCCCACGCCCTTTCCAATGTGGCCCGGGGGGAGGGCGATCTTACCCACCTGCTTGCGGTAAACAGCATCGATGAGATTGGACAGCTTTCCGGTCATTTCAATACCTTTGTTACCAGCCTGAGCCGCATCATCGGGGCCATGAAAAACTCTCTTGAAACCCTGAAGCGCTCGGGGCAGGAACTCTCGGCCAACATGGAGCAGACCGGATCCGCGGTGTACGAGATAAATGCGAATATTGACAGTGTAAAACAGCAGATAATAAATCAGTCCGCGGGAGTAACGGAGATATCATCTACCATTGAGGAGATCTCCAGGAATATCGACAGCCTTAACGCTCTTATCGACCGGCAGGGTTCTTCCCTGGAGGGAAGCTCCGCCTCCATCGAAGAGATGGTGGCCAACATCCAGTCGGTCAGCCGCAATGTGGACTCGAACCTGAGCCAGGTGCAGGGACTCCAGAGGGAGTCCGAGAAGGGTTACGGTCAGCTGCAGGAGGTTACCCGGGTTATTCAGGAGGTTGCTCAGCAGTCCGACGGTCTTCTGGACGCCAATAAGGTTATCCAGAACATCAGCGCGAAGACCAACCTCCTTGCCATGAATGCCGCCATTGAGGCCGCCCACGCGGGAAACGCCGGCCGCGGTTTTGCCGTTGTGGCGGACGAAATACGGAAGCTTGCCGAAACATCCGGAGCCCAGTCAAAGACCATTACTCAGGTGCTTAAATCTCTTAAAAGCCTTATAGACAGCGTGGTTCACCAGGTTATGGAGGCCGGAAACAGCTTTGAAACGGTCCGTTTATCCGTACATGATGTGACCCGGAGGCAGGAAGAGATCCGCAGCAGCATGGAAGAGCAGAGCAGCGGGAGCGAACAGGTCCTGTCGAGCCTGGAGGATCTGCGTAATATCAGCCACGAGGTCCAGGCCGGTTCGGGCGAAATGGCAACCGGAAGCCGGGCCATCCTGGAGGAAATGCAGCATCTGATGAGCATAACTCAGGAGGTGCAGAACAGCATGGAAGAGATGAGCAGGGGAACGGAGGAGATTAACAGCGCCGTCACCTCGGTCATCAGCCTTACGGAGGAGAACAGCCGGGGCATAGAAGGCATGGAGAAGGATATCCTCAAATTTACCCTTCAGGAGGATGATGATGCGGCGGAAAGCGCTCCGGCCGGGGATGACCCGGCCGTGGCTGAGGAGTGAAGGACCTGCTAAGCGATCATTCCGAAGAGGAGTCCCGCTGCGGTGGAGAGCACCACTACCAGGGTCACATAGACACTTGTTTTTTTCAGGCCCAGTTCTCCGCCGATAACCAGCATGGAGGGGAGGGAGAGGGATGGACCGGCGAGCAGAAGCGCCAGAGCCGGACCCTTGCCCATTCCGGCCCCGAGCAGTCCCTGGATTATGGGTACCTCGGTCAGGGTGGCAAAGTACATGAAGGCCCCGCTGATCGAGGCGATAAAGTTGGAAAGGATTGAATTGCCTCCCACCAGGGACGCAACCCATCGGGTGGGGATAAGGGCATCGTGGCCCGGGCGGCCCAGAAGGAAGCCCGCTATCAGCACACCCCCGAAAAGGTAGGGAAGAATCTGAAGGGAAAAGTCTCTCGTGGCTATGGTCCAGATCTTCAGATCTTCCCGGCTGAACCAGCGTATCAGTGAATAGATAAGCAGAAGGGCGAAGATGCCCGTTATAAGGTATTTGTAATTATAGACGGCATCCCATGCAGCGCTGCCGCCTCCGGAACTTGCCCAGTTTATAAAGACCAGAATACCGATCATGGAGAACATGTAGAGGGCCATCTGCCCGAGGGAACGCCCTTCATCCTTCTCTTCGTACTTGAACATTTTTTCGTCGGCCAGGCGCTCTTCATCCTCTTTTCTGAAGATGAACTGCATGACAAGACCGATTACAACCGCAAAGACTACGGCTCCGATCATCCTTGCCATGCCGATCTGCCAGCCGAAGACCTTGTAGGAAAGTACAATTGCCAGAATATTCACCGCAGGACCCGAATAGAGGAAGCTCACAGCCGGTCCCAGACCCGCACCTTTTTTGTAGATACCCTTGAAAAGGGGAAGTACCGTACAGGAACAGACCGCAAGAATGGCTCCGCTCACCGAAGCAACACCATAGGCAACCAGTTTGGGAGCCCTGGGGCCCAGGTAGCGGATAACCGCCCGCTGGTTCAGAAATACCGTTATAGCCCCGGCAATGAACATGGCCGGCACCAGGCAGAGCAGAACATGCTCGCGGGCGTATTCGCCCAGCATGAGGAATGCCTCCTGGACTGCACGGGCCACCCGGGGGGCGTCGAAGGGGACGAAATAGGCGATCAGAAAGACACCGGCGACAAGCAGCAGCGCTTTATTGGGATTCATTTCTTTTCCGGACATCTCTTACTCCCCGGCCACAATTTTTGCGGCAATGGAGGCGGAAACATCCTCAATTACTTCGCCGGTAATGGAAGTCTTGCCCTTTGCAACACCGAAATCCGTCGTAATAAAATGAGAAAAGGGAAGCCCCTTTGCTTCGAAAATCTGTTTCCCGCATCCCACGGGACAGCCGTCTATGACTATATTCCGCGTCGCATTCCGGGCTGACAGGATAAAACCTGAGAGATCCGCACCTATGGCGGAGAGGCAAGTGCCGTCGCCAACTCCGTTACGTGCGAGCGTCCGCATTACCTGGTCCGCGAGCAGACCGGTATTGGCCGCTCCCGAACAGGAGTAGATCAGGTTTGTTTCACAATTACCACCGCAGCTGCATCCCATTCTATTTTCCTCCCTTGATATAATCACTGATCTGTTCTGGGCTTAAAATCTTACCGACACTTTTTACCTCACCGTCAATGGCAAGCGCCGGGGTCATCATCACCCCCATTTCCATTATCTCGTCAATTCCCGTAACCTTTTCTATGTCCGCGTCCATGGTGAGGGCCTTGACCGCCTCGCGCGCATTAGCCTCCAGGGCCTTGCACTTGGGACAACCGGAACCTAAAATCTGAATCTTCATATTGAAACTCCTTGCGTTTATCTTACCCCGTGGGGTTCGTCGATCAGCGCCGCAGCGGCGTATACCCGTTCCACTTCCTTCCGCGGCACCGCCGTTTTAATGGCGAATGCGATTATCGTAATACCGACAAGATCTATCACCAGCCTGGCCAGGGCAAAGCGGAAACCGAGGGCCTTCATCTCGAAGAGCAGCATCGGTATCTTTGTTGTGGACCAGGCGCCGATAAAAACCAGAATATTGAAAAAGCCCGCCCCCTTTTTCATCATAATGGCCGCCACCGGGAAGGCGCCGTACAGGGGGCCCGCCGCCGCCGAACCGAGAGCGAAACCGATAAGCGGCCCCTTTATCCCCGAATCCGGTCCCATCAGCCGTATCATCGTATCCCGCGGCACCCAGACATCCAGAAGACCCAGGAGTATGAAGATAGGCGGAAGGACCAGGAGCATGGTGCGCGCCTGGAGCATAAGGGAGTCCCCCGCCTTCGGGGCCAGGTCCGGAAACAGGATGATGAACAGGAGCATTCCCGCTGCGGCTATAAGGGCACCCCGGTAGCGGAGAAGCAGCCCGGGCGCTCTCATATCCCCACCGCCCAGGCGACGAAGGAAGCTGCGGCGAACACAAAAAGGAAGGCAAGCACATTGCGCAGAATCGCCGTCCGCCGACCGAAAACCAGTATCTCCATGGGGAGGGTAACCACTCCGACCATCATGAGAGCGGAGACAAAGGCGGCAATCTGCAGCACTCCCGCACCGCTGCGAAGCAGTTCACTCGCCGCGGGAAAGGCGACAAAACCGGGAATAAGGGTGACCGAGCCCGCCATGGCGGCAGCCAATACCCCGGGGAAACCGGACTCACTCCCCAGAAAGCGCGATATAAGCTCCGCATCGAAGAGCGAAAGAGCGATCGCCACAAAGACAAGGACCGACAGCAGCTGGGGAAGCAGGTTCTCCAGGGCCCGAAGCGATTTTGCAAGTGCCTTTATCGTTTTCTCCCTGCTTTTCAAAAGAGAAACCAGCAGGAGTGAAAGTGCCGTACCGTAAAGTATAAGGGTATCCATCGGTTCTCCTTAGTTGCAAATATTAGAAACATAGCGACAAAGTGTCAATCCCATATTGACAAAGTTTCCAAACATTGCAACATTAAAGAGATGAATCAGGACGACATGACCCGTTTCGAACTGCGCGCCCACATGTTCAAGGCCATGGCCCATCCCGTCCGCATGCAGCTCCTCGAAAAGCTGAAGGAGCGCTCATGGTGCGTATGCGAACTGGCCGCCGAGGTGGGGATAAGCAAATCCGTCGCCTCCAAACACCTTTCCCAGCTCAAGGAAGCAGGCCTTATCGACGACGACCGTCGCGGGACCACCGCCGAATACAGCCTGACCGCCCCCTGTGTCCTCGACCTTGCCGAGTGTGCCGAGGGTGCCGTGCTTATGAACCGCAGACGGAAGCTGGGAATCGCGGAGTAAACCTTAATGAAGGGGTGGAACAGGCTACCCAAAAGCAGTACTCCTGCCTTATGATGCAAAGGTATGAGGAAATCGGGTTTCTCCATCCGCTCCATCTTTTATCGCCTTCTCCTTTCATATTCTCTTGTGGGAACGCTCCCCCTTGCAGTTGCCTGCCTGGTTCTTCTGGTCTGGGGGAATACCCTTGTTGTCCGATACGTCCAGAATCTTGGTAACGGCTTTACCGAAAGGGTGGCGGAAGAGGTGGATGAGACGGTTCTCCGGTTCCAGGGGATCGGGATGACTCTCGCCGAAGATCCCGCCGTACTGCTGGCGCTGGAAGAGGATATTCAGGACCCGGATGAGCGTATAGAGCTGGATATGTATCAGAGGATATTCCGGGAAATCCGCGGCTATCTTTCGGTCGTGGAAGTTCATCTCTCAAGTTCCGACGGAATGCGGAAATATTCCTCCACCGAATACCCCAGGCGCTACGATCTGACTAACCACCAGGTTCGGGAAACCTATCTCTCCGGCGGTTCCGCATCAAACCCGGGGCTTTACCTTTCTCCGGGTCCCGGCACCGACGGTCATCAGATAGTATTCTGCATCACCCTTCCTCTGCCCGGAGGGCTGCTCTTTCTGGATGTGAGAGCCGGAGCTCTTGAGTCGCCGCGGCAGACGCGCACCTCAAGCAGGCTCTTCCTGGTGGACCGCCGGCAAATTAACGGCATCAACCTTATCCAGCCTCAGGAGCCCGCGAGCTTTTCGGTCTATCCGGAGCTTGGGATTATTTTTGATGATGAATATTTCCGGCAGCCCGAGCCGTACGAGCTCATTCACCGCCGGGATCTTGCCGCGGAGAACCTGTCGGTTATCATGAGAAGCGACCTGAGAACCTACTTCGATACGCTCCGTCAGATTCTGCTCTTCGGGCTTGCCCTGGTTGCGGGCACCCTGGTAATAACAGCCATTATTTCGATAGGCATAAGCCGCTCCATCAGCCGGCCCATAGACTCCATTATCGGGGCCATGACAAGCAATCCGCGCGGTCCGCAGCCGCTGCCGTCGGCGGATTCGCCGGAGCCCAGGGATGAACTCGGGCAGCTCTCCTTTCACTACAACCGCATGGTGGAGACCATCAGCTCGCTCATTGATAAGGTGCGGGAGGAAGAGCAGCTCCTGCGCCTTGCCGAGCGCCGTTTGCTTCAGGCACAGATTCAGCCTCATTTTCTGTACAACACCCTGGGTTCCGTAAAATCCATGGCGAAGCTTGGGGATTTTGAGGCTGTCTCCGCTATTGTTACGGATCTTGGCAAGATCCTCCGGTTCTCGCTTTCCGATACGGAGGTTATGGTGCCCCTGAAGGAGATTACCGATCTGATCCGGCGCTACCTCAATATTCATAAAATGCGTTTTCAGGAGCGGATGCACTTTATTATGGATCTCGACCCCAAAGCGGAAACAATCAGGGTTCCCAAGCTGATCATTCAGCCCCTGGCGGAAAATGCCGTCATCCACGGAGTGGAAAAAAGTCCCCTGCCGGTAACCATCACCCTGGTAACCCGGCTTCATCAGGATGAGCTTGAGATTCGTGTGGAAGATACCGGTCCGGGCCCGGAGCTGCATACGGCCGCTCTTGAGGGACACGGTATCGGTCTTGGTAACGTGGAAAAGCGGCTGCGTCTCATTTACGGGGAACATACGGAGTTTACGCTCTCCCGTGAAACGGGCAAAACCATAGCGAGGGTGAGGATCTCACAATGAAATTCAAGCTTGTAATTGTCGAGGACGAGCTGCCTCTCCTGAGGGAACTGGTGGAGACCTTCTCCTGGAGAAGCGTGAACTGCACGGTAGCCGGAACAGCCGGTACGGCCGCCGAAGCAAGGCGGATAATTGAACAGATAAGGCCGGATATTCTTATAAGCGATATTAAACTCCCTGACGGAGACGGCATCTCACTTATTGAAGAGACAAGCCCGCCGGCCGCTATTGTCATTACCGGATTCAGCCAGATCGAGTTTGCCCAGAAGGCACTTCGTGCCGGTGCCGTTGATTTCCTTCTGAAACCTATCGATGATGATGAGTTGCGGCAGGCGGTTCAGCGGGCCGTACTCCGTGCAGGGGAGGGGTCGCTTCCCGAATCAACGGCTGTGACCGTCTCAAACCCCCTCGTACACGAAGCGCTCATCTTTATCCAGAAGCACTACCATGACGATGTCTCCCTCCTTGAGGCCGCCCGGTACCTTGAAATAACCGAGGGGCACCTGGCAAGCCTCTTCAGAAAAGAGACGGGAAAGACCTTTGTTCAGGCCCTCAGGGAGCATCGCATAAGCGTGGCCGGAACCCTTCTCCGGGATCCCCGCAACCGGATCAGCGAGGTCGCCAGGCAGTGCGGCTACAACGATCCGGCATATTTCGCCAGGGTCTTCCGACGCAGCACGGGTCTGAGCCCGAGAGACTACCGCGACCGGGCCTGATATTACCTTTCGTCGATAAGCTCCTGGGCATGCGCCTTGAGCAGCGCATAAGCCCGTTCCGGCGAAACATCGTCCAGCATTACCGATTCCACGGCCGTTTTGATGAGCTTCTGAAGCCTGGTGCTGTTCTGTGCGTGGTACACAACATTACCACGCATCATGTCAGCAGAAAAGACATCCGCATAAGGCGTGTTCAGGTAAAGCTCGCTCTCCATAAGAGCCTTCGAAGGCTGAATAATCCGTATTGCCAGGTATTCCTCGGGATGCTGCTGCATATAATTGATAAACTTCCATGCATAGTACCTCTGCCGGGGGGTCGCCTGCCGGTTTACCATAAGAAACTGGCCGTAAAAGCATGAAGCAATATCGTTCACGCCGTTTTCAAAGACCGGAAAGGGAACGACCCTCCATTCGCCGCTTTCGTAGAACTCCGGATTGTCGGCCATAATCCTGGCCTGCTGATACATTCCGCTGTGGATCATGGCGACCTCATCGTTATCGTAGTTGAACAGGAAGCGTGCATTCGGGTAGGCGGGAGAACCGAGATTTTTTCCATGAGGTCCCCACTGCCGCATAAAATGCAGGAACTCCAGCCATGCTTCCTCCCCGACTATTGCCGTCCTGCCGTCCTCGCTGACCAGCTTACCTCCAAGCTGCTCCACCATCGGAACCAGACCGATAAGGTAGTCGGAGTAACGGAAATCAAAACCGCGCCGGGTAATGATATCCCCATCGCGGCGGACAATACGCCCGCTCAGGCGGACCATGTCTTCCCAGGTCCTCGGGTAGTCCGTGTCGGGATCAAGCCCCGCATCGCGGAAGATGCGGTCGTTTATGTAGATGCTCCAGTTCAGCAGTTCCAGGGGGATGCCGTAGAGGATGCCGTCAATAAGGACCGGATCCAGGGAATCCTCCACGTAGAGGTCAACCAGGGCCTGCGTATTATCCGCTCCCATGGCCTCCAGGGATACCGGTGCCACAAGTCTGTTCGCCACAAAGGCGTAGCTGTCCTCAAGCTGGGTGTGGAAAATATCGGGTCCCTGACCTGCGGCAAAGGCGGTAAGCAGTCTCTCGGCAATTCTCGTGGAGGGGTGGGTTATGCGCTGGATGGTGACATCCGGGTTCAAGGCTTCAAACTCCGCGACCAGCCGTGCTTCAAAGGGCGTCCTGTTCGGATCTTCATGGGTCCAGTAGGTAAGGGTGACGGGACCTTCATCTTCCTCCGCTCCGTCCCTGCCCATTATAAAAACCAGAAAGGCCAGGGCCGACAGGGCGGCCAGCAGGATAACTCCTGCTGTGGTTCTGATGTTTTTGTCTTTCGCTGCCATGTTTCCATGCTACGTCAAAATAATGGCCGTGTCTGCGTAAAAAAGTGCTGATTTTCGTAAAAAGCTCACATTGCAGGGACCGAAACAGCCCCTCATACTGGATACATACCATTTACAGGAGGCCAGAATGAGGATGAAAGAAAAAATTGCGATCTTTCTTGTTGTCGTGATGCTTTTCAGCACCGCGGCATTGTTTGCCGGGGGCAAGCAGGAACGCGGCGGGACGGTAGTAGCCTATTCCGCACACGAGGATACCATTATCGCCGGCATGGTGAAACTCTGGGAAGAGGATAATCCCGATATAACACTTGAAGTTATCAAGATGGGATCAGGAGATGTCATAAGCCGGGTAAAAGCAGAATCGGCAAACCCCCGTGCAGACGTTATCTGGAGCATCGGCGGAGAGCCCCTGGAACAGAACAGCGATCTGCTTCAGGAATACAAGCCGAAAGACTGGGACATGATCGAGGATGTTTATAAAGTCGGCACCAACTGGCTACCCTACACGGGTATTATGAATGTCTTCATGGTCAATACCGATATGCTTACCGAAGACCAGTATCCCAGGAGCTGGAAAGAACTTGCAAGCGACCGGATTGCCGGAGTCGCTTCCGCCCGTGCGGACCAGTCAGGTTCCTCCTACATGCAGCTCGCGAATGTTCTTGCAATCTACGGCGACGGCGAAGAGGGCTGGGCTGTCTACCGCTCCATAATGGAAAACTTCTTTTTTACCTCCAGTTCCGGTGCAGTACCACGGGTAACCAACGATGGTGAAGTTCCCGTGGGTGTAACCCTTGAGGATAACGCACAGCGATTTGTTCTCGGCGGAGGCCCGGTGGCCATTGTCTATCCCGAGGACGGTGCTATTGCAGCACCCGACGGAATCGCGATCATAAAGGGCGCACCCAATCTTGCGGGAGCAAAAACTTTCATCGACTGGGCAATGTCCGCCCGTGTCCAGAACTTCCTGGTCCAGGAAATGGGACGCCGGCCGGTACGCAAGGACGCCGACACACCTCCGGGACTGCCCCCCATGAGCGAAATCAATACCATCGAGTACGATTTCGGCTGGTCCGCTTCCAACCGCGACGCCTTTATCGAGAAGTTCCGGGAGCTTATGATGGAGCTGGATCTCTAAGGAGAGAAGCTTCCGCTTATCTGCATCAAAAGGCCCGCTCTCCCCGTTGCGGGGGCTGCAGCGGGCCGTCAGTTATGTTATTACACCTATTCCAGTGAGGAGAGGCCCATGGTCGCTAAACGTATTCACATAGAACATATCAGAAAAACCTTTCCCGGCGTTGTTGCCCTGGACGATGTGCACATCGAGGTTGCCGAAGGAGAGTTTTTCACCCTCCTGGGCCCCAGCGGCTGCGGAAAGACGACCCTGCTGCGCACCATCGCCGGGTTTTATCAGCAGGATTCGGGACACATTCACGTGGGCGATACCGTTATCGACAAGATCCCCGCCCATCAGAGAGACATCGGCATGGTCTTTCAGAACTATGCGGTATTCCCCCACATGACGGTTGCCGAAAACGTGGCCTTCGGACTGAAAAACCGGAAGGTACCGGCGGCTGAAATTACCCCCAGGGTGGCCAAAGCACTCGCCACGGTCCAGCTTTCCGGTTACGAGGGACGTACCCCGGACCAGCTTTCCGGGGGGCAGCAGCAGCGGGTCGGCCTTGCACGGGCAATGGTTATAGAACCGCGGCTTCTGCTTCTGGATGAGCCCCTCTCCAACCTCGATGCCAAGCTGCGCATACAGATGCGGGAAGATATTCTCGATATTCAGCGGCAGCTCGGAATAACCGCCGTATACGTTACCCACGACCAGGAAGAAGCCCTGGTAATATCGGACCGCATTGCGGTCATGCACTCCGGCAAGGTGCAGCAGATCGGCACTCCCTGGGACATCTACCGGGACCCGGTGAACGAATTTGTCGCCACCTTTGTGGGTAACATGAACGTATTCGACGGACCGGTTATCCTGAACGCCCTTCAGGAGGATTCGAAGCGGATTCTTCGCATCCCCGGGGACGCGAAGCCCGACCAGTTCCGGGCGGCCTTCCGGCCCGAAGATGTGTGGATTCTGTCTCCCGGGAAGAAGGTGCCCGAAGGGTATATTTCCGTATCCGGACGCCTTGACAAGACCCTTTTTCTCGGTTCGGATGTTATCTACAGGGTGCAGATAGGCGACGGGGTAACCCTGACGGTAAATGAGTATGTACAGGAACGCTCCGAGCTTCGCGATGCCGGGGATAACGTAGTTGTCTGCATTCCCGACAGCAAGGTGCTCTTCTTTGATGCCCTTCAGGGCAGCCGTCTTCGCGTGGAGGCCTGATATGCTGAACTGGTTTCGAAAAAACGGCTTCTGGTCCGCCGTCTCGCTCGGCGGCTTTGCAATCTTCGGGGTTCTCATCCTCATGCCGGTGTTCAACATCGTGAAGGAAAGCTTTTTTGACGCAAAAACCGGCGACTTCGGGGTGGGAAACTACATCACCTTTTTTACAAACCCCTATTACGCCAAGGCCCTGCTCAACAGCATGGTTGTTTCCATCGGGGGAACCGTCGGAGCGGTCATCCTTGGAGTGCCGCTCGCTTTTCTTACCACCCGTTACCGCATACGGGGCAGTGCGGGCCTTTCCACCCTGGCTACCCTTGCCCTGCTGACGCCCCCCTTTCTGGGCGCCTACGCCTGGATAGTCATGCTGGGACGGAACGGCTTTCTGCGGCAGCTGATGCTGAATGTCGGTCTGGATTTTCCCACCATTTACGGCCCCCTGGGGATTATCATCGTTTATACCCTGCAGTTTTATCCCTTCGTATATATGCTTACCTCCAGCGGACTCAAGACCGTGGACCGTTCACTCGAAGAGGCGGCGGAGAACCTCGGCGCGAAACCATTCAGGAAATTCTTTCTGGTTACCATGCCCCTGGTAATCCCCTCAATTACCTCCGGTGCGCTTCTTGCCTTCATGCTCTCCCTGGCCAACTTCGGTACCCCCATGATAATCGGGGCACGGTACCGGGTGCTTCCCACCATGGCCTACACCATGTACACCAGCGAGGTCGCAACCCGTCCCGCCATGGCCTCCGCCATCAGCATCATTCTTATCTTTGCCGCAAGTTTTGCGATTTTTCTTCAGCGCTATGTGGCAAACCGCAGGAAATATACCAGTCTTCTTCTCAACCGGCCGGTAGTCATGCGGCTCAAGGGGATTAAAAACCTCCTTGCCCACGCCGTATCCTACCTGATAGTGGCCCTTAGCACCCTTCCCATGGTGGTGGTCGTGGTCTTTGCCTTCAAAAATACCAGCGGACCGGTATTTGCCGAGGGCTTCGGCCTGGACAGTTTCCGCCGGGTCATTTTTGATGTACCCCAGGCAATTACCAACAGCCTCTTCTTCTCGCTGACCGCCGTTGTTCTGATCGTTCTGGCGGGAACGCTCCTCGGCTTTGTTCTGAGCCGCCGGCGTAACGCGGTAAACAGCGTTCTGGATACCCTGCTCATGAGCCCCTATATCCTTCCCGGCACGGTTCTCGGTATCGGATTTATAACCACCTTCAACCAGCCTCCGATCGTCCTCTACGGAACCGGCACCATCATCATTCTGGTCTACTTTATCCGGCGTCTGCCGTACTCCGTAAGGTCCGCCGTATCGATCCTGCAGCAGATAGATCCCGCCCTGGAAGAAGCGGGCATCAGTCTCGGGGCGCCTCCCGGACGCGCCTTCCGCAAGATAGCCCTTCCGCTCATGCTCCCGGGAATTATTTCAGGGGCAGTCCTCAGCTGGATAACCGCGATAAATGAGCTCTCGGCATCGATTCTGCTCTATGTCGGGGGAACCATCACCATGCCGATAAGGATTTATCTTTCGGTCATGGACGGTTACTTCGGACCGGGCTCCGCCATGGCGACAATACTTCTGGCTGCCACAGGCCTTGCACTGCTTGTCCTGAATCTTTTCGGCGACAGCAGACGGACCGTGGTCTGAGGAGGCAGGCGGAGGTGAACGACCGCTTGAAGATCCGCATTTTTCCGCAGACCTCCCGCCTGGAGCTTGAGGCTGCGCGGGAAATCGCGGAGCTGATCCGCGCCCGGGCCTCCGGGGAGCGCCCATGTACCCTGCTTCTCTCCCTGGATTCCTCCACCCCGGGCATATGCGGAGAACTGGTGCGCAGGCACCGGGAAGAGGGGCTCTCCTTCGGCGATGTGGCGATTTTCAACGCGGAGCAGTACTATCCCATGGCCCCGGAGGAGGTGCAGAGTCAGGCGCGGGAACTGGACGAATACCTGATCAGTCACCTCGACCTGAAAGAGGAAAACGTTCACCTCCTGGACGGCACGGTGGCAGCGGATTCGGCGGCACGCTACTGCCGGGAGTATGAAGAGCTTCTTGAAAAAGCCGGCGGAATAGACCTGGCCCTGGTCGGGATCGGCCACGGTGGCCGCCTGGCATTCAACGGGGCAGGATCGGGAAAGGAGAGCCGGACCCGGGTTGTCCACATCGACCGGATTCACCGCAGCCACCTTGCGGGCGATTTCTTCGGAAGCGACAACGTTCCCCGCAAGGCCCTGACCCTCGGCCTGGCGACAATTCTGGAAGCACGGAGGCTCCTGCTGCCGGCCATGGGCGGCGACAAGGCGGGCGCTGTCCGTGAGCTTGTCGAAGGGGAGGGGCCCTCCGCTCTTCCCGCCGCTGCCTTGCGGGATCACCAGGATGCGGCTCTTCTGCTCGAAGAGGCGGCCGCTCGGGAGCTTACCAGTTACCGTGCCCCCTGGCTCCTGGGCCCGGTGGAGTGGGACAGCAAAACAAGCCTCCGGGCCGTAAAAATGCTCTCCCTCTCAACAGGAAAGGCTATCCTGAAACTGACCGCCGGGGACTACGCGGAAGGGGGACTTCAGGAGCTCCTTGCCACCGAAGGCAGCGCATATAAGATCAACCTCCGTATCTTCCGCCATTTCCAGTCCACCATTACCGGCTGGCCCGGCGGTAAACCCCCGGAGGTTCGCGAAGCCGGCGACCGCCCCGGAGACCGGGACGATATCTTTCCAAAAAGAATACTCGTGTTCTCCCCCCATCCCGATGACGACGTAATCTCCATGGGCGGCACCCTCATACGTCTGGTGGACCAGGGCCATGAAGTACACGTCGCTTACCAGACCTCCGGCAACATCGCCGTTTTTGATGAAGACGCCCTGCGCTACACCGATTTCGTCACCGACTTCTGCGATCATTTCGGCATTAGAAATGAAGGCATAACGGAGATAGACTCCCACGTGGACCGCTTCCTGCGGAATAAAAAACCAGGCCAGATGGACAGCACAAAGGTCCAGGACATAAAGGGAATGATCCGCCGGAACGAAGCCCGTGCGGCCGCCCGCTGCTGCGGCATCCCCGAAGAGCAGCTCCATTTTCTAGACCTCCCCTTTTACCGGACCGGAAGCATCCGGAAACAGGCCGCAGGGGAGGAGGACACCGGGATAACAGCAGAACTCCTGCGGAAGCTGGAACCCCATCAGATCTATGCCGCCGGAGACCTCTCGGATCCCCACGGAACCCACCGGACCTGCCTGAGCATTCTGCTGAAAGCGATCGGGCAATGCGCCGGAGAGCCCTGGCACCGGGACTGTGTGGTATGGCTATACCGCGGAGCCTGGCAGGAATGGCCCCTGGACGAAATAGAAATGGCCGTGCCCCTCAGCCCCCAGGAGGTGGAGAGGAAGCGCATGTCCATATTCAAGCACGAATCCCAGAAAGACCGCGCCCTCTTTCCCGGGTCCGACACCAGGGAGTTCTGGCAGCGTTCGGAAGCCCGCAATGCCGAAACCGCCCGCCTCTACGATTCCATCGGGCTGGCCGAATACGAAGCAATCGAGGGATTTGTCCGCTGGGACGGACGATCCGGCATCACCATATAGGAGTACATCAGTGAAAAATCCCATAACCACCATTGCATTTGATTACGGCGGCGTACTGGCCAGGCGGATTGACGACACCTACCTCTGCCACATGGCCGAAACAGCCGGTGCCCCGGCCGATGAATTTATCACCGCCCTCTGGAGGCACCGCAGCGGATACGACTCCGGCGAACTCAAGGCCGCGGTCTACTGGCAGATGGTCATCGAAGAGGCCGGCTCCCGGCTCCCCCGGGACGAAAACCGGCGTGAAGAAACCGTGGAGCTCCTGACCCATCTGGACGCCTTCGCCTGGTCCACCCTGAACCCCGGCATGCTCCGCTGGATGGCCGCCCTGTGCCGGGAAGGATACCGCCGCTTCCTCCTCTCCAACATGGCCCCGGAAACCTACGACCTTATAATCCGTGACCGCCCCCTTCTGGGCTACCTCGACCACGTGGTGCTCTCCGGCTGGCTGGGCATAAACAAACCCGACCGCGAAATCTTCATCGAAGCCGCCAGGCAGATGGAAGTAAACCCCGGGGAAATCCTCTTCATCGACGACCTGGCGCACAACGTCGAAGGCGCCCGCGAGGCCGGTTTTCATGCCCTTCAGTTTACAGGTACCTCCGACCTCTCCCGTGCGCTTGCCGAGCTCTATCCCGCCATTCCCCGACGCGGCCTTGATTGCGGCTGAGGCAGCCCGGGGCTTATAAGTCCCATCCGGGGCTCTCCCCGGCCGCAGGCCGGGGCCGGGCCTCCTCCGGGGTGCGGCGGCCGGGACGGCGCGCTTCGCGGTGCGCGCGCCTGCCGCC
>NPID01003732.1_pt1 | contig 28929 bp, 20 predicted proteins | sample 8637491 | NCBI WGS metagenome assembly NPID01 (sample SAMN07420843, study PRJNA396082) | bioreactor metagenome | isolation source: sample BA6 brine-fed electro-methanogenic bioreactor BA | place: Japan: Kochi | collected 2016-06-14 | reverse complement strand
GAAGTGAAATTCCGCTCACACCCATCGTTAACAACACTGAATACCGCACACCGGATGCAGATGTTGTGAATGTGGATGCCACCGTACCTGTTGCCCTTGATGAACCTGAAGTTCGCGAACTTACCGGTTACAACATCTACTGGAACAACGACGGTGCCGGTTATGAATACCTCGACTTTACTGAGGACAGTTTCTACATGCACATTGTTGATCCTGCTTTCGAAATCGGATCACTGCAGTGCTACTATGTAGAAGCCGTTTGGGCTGACTGTGAAGGCGCTTCTGATGAAGTTTGCTGGCTTGTTACCGGAATCGAAGATCCAGTACTTGCCGGAGAGATCTCAGTTTACCCGAATCCTGCACGCGAGATCCTGAACGTAGTTTCCGGTTCGGATATCATCCGTGTAACCATGATGAACTATGTTGGTCAGGTTGTTTACGACCAGAAAGTTGTTGAAGACCAGCAGCTCGAGATCGGCGTTGCCGGATTCGAAGCTGGTGTTTACATGGTGAAGGTTGAAACCGCTGACGGAATCCTCGTGAAGAAGATCACCGTACTCTAAAAACAATTGCTGCTTATGCAGCATGAGTATAAGACCAAACGGGCGCTCATTGAGCGCCCGTTTTTTTTTAACTCACGCAACCTTTTAAGATATTTTTTTGTCTTAAATATAATCGGGCCCGCGGCGGGGCGGTCCCATCCCAGATCCCAAAAACCAATGGCTATGAAAATTTCTCCCGGAAGTTTTGCCACCTATGCTTTTGCTGGCATCCTGTTTATTTTTCTTGTATTTCCGCTCAGGCTCAGTGCCCAATTGAACGCCCCGGAAAACTTCTCTGCAGTTATCGTGGATGATGTTAACGGTAAGGGTTGCTTGCCAAATGGTGTAGCACTACCTTTCATCGAAGACTGGAGCAACGGCAATACGGCCGGCTTCTGGACCTTCGAAGACAACTGGGTGATCAACGGGCAGATTGGAAATCCTGAACCCTCGGCTGAGTTTAAGTGGGATCCGATATTGACCAACTATTCTGAAAGCCTGATCAGCGACTACTTCAACGGGGTATCCTTTGAATCGAAAGATGATCCCTATGTTGACGGGGATTTTATCCTTGAATTTGACCTGAAGCTGGAGAGCGTACACCATACCGGAGATGAGTATCTCTATGTTGTTATCCAGGCGGATGGTATTGCAGATACCGTAGCCTTTTATAATAATAGCAGTGGTAATATAGAATGGGAGCGTCATGAGATCAACATCTCCGAGCAGGCATTCGGAAAGGTTTTCAGGGTGCAGTTCATGGCCAGCGGAGCCATTTCTTGTGATATTCTGTCATGGTATATTGACAATATCAGTATTGAACGCATCTGTTATTCGCCCCGCGATCTTATGGTGGAAGGAATTAGTTACGATGAAATGGATTTATACTGGTCTCCGCCACTGATCCATGAAGAGGGGGAATGGATCAGCTGGGATGATGGGGTTATGGTAGGCGGGATCGGACTTACCGGTGGCGGTGTTTTCAGTGTGGCTGCCCGTTGGGAACCCTATATGCTTTTGGCCTATCACGATAAATACATTACGAAAGTGCGCATTGCTCCTTATAATAATGCAATTACAACAAGTTTTACGCTGAAGATCTGGAAAGGACCGCAGGCAGCTGCGCTCATCTATGAGGAAGCGCTGAGCAATGTTGTCCCGGGCGACTGGAACTATATTGAATTGAGCAATCCGGTTCCCATTGATATTTCGGATGAACTCTGGGTGGGGTATACTTGTGATTCTCCTGATGGTGAAAACCCGGCCGGACACAATGCAGGTCCCGCAGTATCCGGATACGGTGACATGATCACCCTCGACGGTATTGCATGGGATCCGATTTCCAGCTTCGGGTCACAATTCGATATTAACTGGAGTCTGCAGGTATATGTTGATGGTCTCACGGAAGGAAATGAGATCCTGCTGAATCCCATCCCTGAGCATACGGTATATACCAGCCATGAGGCAAAACCGGTGAGGAGCCAGGGAGAAAGTTGTTATGTCCCGGTGCAATTTGGTGTTCATAAGATTAAAGGGTACCATGTATATTACAATGATGATGGCGCGGGTTATGAATTTATCGGATTGACCCAGGATACTTTTTACATCCATCACAAGGAATTTGGGTTTGAGCCCTATGGTCTTCATTGTTATTACGTGGTTTGTGTTTATGAGGATTGTGAGGCAAGTTCGGACGAAGCTTGCTGGCTCCATTCAGCAGTCCGTTCAAATGATATAGCGGGAGGGGTGGTTATCTACCCCAATCCCGCCAGGGATAAGGTACATATTCGTTCAGAATACCCGCTTAAGGGCATACGCCTGACCGACCATAGCGGCAGGCTGATCGATGCCCTGGATGCAGGCGCAGCGATGGAGATGGATTATGATGTTTCATCCCGCCAGTCAGGCATATACTTCATACAGGCCGAAACCGAAACAACACGCCTGGTGCAAAAACTGATCATCCTCGACTAAACCGCAGCAATCATAGATTGCCATCTGGTATCCGGCACTCGGCACTCGGCACTCGGCACTCGGCACTCAATTCTTTTCCTTACTTTTGCGCCTATGTTCTCCGTCAGCGACCTGGCCATACACTATTCAGGAAATTACCTCTTCCGCAATGTGTCTTTCATCGTCAACAAGAAGGACCGCATTGGCCTGGTGGGGCGTAATGGTTCGGGCAAGACCACCCTGCTGCGCATACTCTCGGGCACGCAAATGCCGGAAAGCGGGGAGGTGGTGATCCCTTCCACGGCGCGCCTGGGCTATCTTCCCCAGGAAATGGAGCTCCGGAGCGACAAAAGCATTTACGATGAAACCATCGTGGCCTTCGATGAGGTGCTGGTGCTGAAGGAAGAGATCGACGGGCTGAACAATGAGATCGCTGAACGTGAGGATTATGAATCAAGTGCATATCAGAAACTTATCCACCGGCTGTCGGATGCCAATGAAAAGTTCCAAATGCTCGGGGGACAGAGCCTGGATGCGGATGTGGAGAAAGTGCTGATGGGACTGGGATTTTCGCGGAACGATTTTCACCGTCCGGTGGCGGAGTTCAGCTACGGATGGCAAATGCGTGTGGAGATCGCCAAGATCCTACTGCGCAAACCAGAACTTATCCTCCTGGATGAACCGACCAACCACCTTGATATCGAATCCATACAATGGCTTGAGGCTTTCCTGAAGGAATATTTCGGGGCCGTGGTGCTGGTATCGCACGACCGGGCTTTTCTCGATAACCTCTGCAACCGCACCATGGAGATCAGCGATGAGAAGATCTACGATTATAAGGCTGCCTATACCGAGTATGTCCGCCTGAGGGAGGATCGCCTGGAGCAACAACTCGCCACCTATAACAACCAGCAGAAACAGGTCCGCCAGATCGAACGCTTTATCGAACGTTTTCGCTACAAGAATACCAAAGCCCGGCAGGTGCAGTCGAAGATCAAGATGCTGGATAAGATGGACATGGTGGAGATCGAGGACATGGACCAGTCGGGGATTCACTTCAAATTCCCCCCGGCGCCACGCTCCGGCAAGGTAGTGGTGCAAAGCTCCGGCCTGAGCAAGCGCTACGACCAGCATGAAGTGCTCAAAAATATTGCCTTTTCCATCATCAAGGGCGATAAGGTGGCTTTCGTCGGGAAGAACGGTGAAGGGAAAACTACCCTTTCAAAGGTCATCATGGGCATGCTGGAATACGAGGGGGAGCTGAAGTTCGGCCACAATGTGCAACTGGCCTATTATGCCCAGGACCAGGCAGAAACCCTTGATGGGGATAAAACAGTGTTCGAAACCATCGACGACGAGGCCACCGGTGATTTGCGCACCCAGGTCAGGAATCTTTTGGGCGGTTTCCTTTTCTCGGGTGAGGATATCGATAAGAAGGTCAAGGTGCTGTCGGGCGGGGAAAAATCGCGCCTTTCCCTGGCCAGGTTGCTGCTGCAGCCTTCCAACCTCATGATCCTCGATGAGCCCACCAACCACCTCGACATGCGTTCCAAGGATATCCTCAAGAATGCCCTTTTACAGTATGAAGGCACCCTGATCATCGTTTCCCACGACCGCGACTTCCTGCAAGGGCTCAGCAATAAAGTCTTCGAATTTCGCAGGAAGGGCATACAGGAATACCTGGGCGATATTTATGATTTCCTCCATTTCAAGAAGCTCAAGACCTTAAGGGAGCTGGAGCAAAAACGCGGTGAAGAGAATACGAAAGACAAAACGCTTTCCAGGAACAAGGAATACTATGAGCGCAACAAGGAACTGGAGCGCAGCATGCGCAAGATCAATACGCAGATCTCCAAAAGTGAGCATAAGGTTGAGGAACTGGAATCGGCTATAGCTGAAATGGACCAGGTGCTCATGGATCCCGAAAAACATAAAGAAGCCCTTTCCGACCCTGAAGTGTTCAAGAAGTACAACCGCCTGAAATCACTTCTGGAAGAGGAAATGCTGCAGTGGGAGAAGCTGAATATGGAGCATGAATCCCTGCGCAGGGAACAGGCTGAACTGAAAAGCGACAAGGAGATTGATTAGTGGAGATCCCGCTTCGCGGGATAATTCGACCATCACTTTTGCTTTCGCTTCGCTCAGCAAAAGTGGGTCTCATTAATTTTCCCGGTACATCATTTTCTGGGCGATGGCCAGGAGTTCGGCTTTATTCTCTTTTGGAAGGCTGATATTCTCCAGGTGGTACCCGGCCCGTTCGAAGTAGCGCTCCATTTCGGTGAGGGTGATCTTATCGAGGTTGAGTCTGGCGTAAATGGAAGTGATGTCCATGATCTTTTGCTCTGGATCGCTGTCCCCTTCGCCAATATATTCCTCGATGATCTTCCGGTCTTTTTTCCCGGCAATGTTCAGGGCCTTTAAGAGCAGGTAGGTTTTTTTGTCGGAAAGGATATCCCCTCCGGGCATTTTACCGAATTTATCGACATTCCCGAACACGTCGAGCAGGTCGTCTTTCAACTGGAAGGCCATCCCGATATTGATCCCGAAATCGTAGATCTCTTTCTGGTCATCTTCGGAAGCATTGGCGAGCATGGCGCCCATTTTCAGCGAAGTGCCCAGCAAAACGGCTGTTTTCAGGCGGATCATGGCCAGGTAATCGGGGATGCTTATATCGTCCTCATCTTCGTAATTCATGTCAAACTGCTGGCCTTCGCAGACCTCCCGGCTAACTTTCATAAAAGCTGAAAGCAAATCTTTCGTGGCGGGGTGCTCGGTTTTCAGCAGGTATTCAACGGCCATGGCAAACATGGTATCGCCCACCAGTATGGCGGTATCCTCGCCCCAGATATTCCAGATGGTGTCTTTCCCACGGCGGATCTCGGCCCCGTCCATGATATCATCGTGCACCAGGGTGAAATTGTGGAATATTTCGACGGCATGGGCTGCAGGCATGGCTTTTTCAATATCGCCGCCAAAGGCATCGCAGGCCATCAGGAGCAATACCGGGCGGAGGCGTTTGCCTCCAAGATCCATCATGTACTGTATGGGCTCATAGAGTTCTGCCGGTTGACCGGTGTATTCTTCTTTTTCGAGTGAAGCGCTGAATTTCTCCAGCAGGGCCTTGTATGTATTCATTCTAATTCGGGTTTTTAATCAATGAGCGACAGCAGGTATTCTCCATAACCGCTTTTAAGCAAGGGTTCTGCTACAGTCCTTAGGCCTTCTTTATCGATGAAGCCCATATTATAGGCAACTTCTTCGATGCAGCCGATCTTCAGGCCCTGGCGTTCTTCCACTACCTGCACAAACTGGCCGGCCTGCAAGAGGCTGTTGAAGGTGCCGGTATCCAGCCAGGCGGTGCCGCGGCCCAGTATACCCACCTTCAGCTTTCCGGCTTCCAGGTAGTGTTTGTTCACATCGGTGATCTCGTATTCGCCCCTGGCGCTGGGCTTGATGGATTTGGCTACCTCGATCACGGAATTATCGTAAAAGTACAGCCCGGGAACAGCATAGTTTGAACGTGGTTGCTTGGGTTTTTCCTCGATGGAAACGGCCATCTGATCCTCGTCAAATTCGACCACACCGTAACGCTCGGGATCCGATACATGATAGGCGAAGATCACCCCGCCGTCGGGATCATTGTTCTCCTGCAGGGTTTTCTGCAGCCCTGAACCGTAAAAAATATTATCGCCCAGTATCAGTGCCGCTTTGTCGTTCCCAACAAATTCTTCCCCGATCACAAAAGCCTGTGCAAGGCCGTTAGGGACTTCCTGTTTGGCGTAGCTGAAATTGCATCCGATATTCTTCCCATCCCCCAGGAGCCTTTGAAAACTTGATTGGTCGTGCGGGGTGGAAATGATCAGGATGTCCCTGATCCCGGCCATCATCAGTATCGACAATGGATAATAGATCATGGGTTTATCGTAAACCGGCATGAGCTGTTTACTGGTGGATATGCTGATGGGGTAGAGCCTGGTTCCGGCACCTCCTGCTAAAATGATTCCTTTCATCGGATATAGGTGTTGATTTAGGGTTGCTAAAGTTACGGATTAATACGAAGATTCCAAACTCCTCAGGATCCTTCTTCCTTCGGATGAATGTCTTCAATTTCAAGCTCATCCAGATCAATGTCTTCTTCCTCATCAAAGATCTCCAGCAGGGGTTCGCGGAAACTCTTTGTAGTGATATACTTGTCGAGGCTGAGCAGGAGGGAGGGCAGGAAAAAGAGGTTCGACAGCAGGGCGATGAGCAGGGTGAATGGGATGAGGTAGCCCAGGGCTTCGGTCCCGCCAAAGGAAGAAAGGATGAAGATCCCGAAGCCGAAAAAAAGCACTACGGAAGAATAGATCATGCTGTAGCCGGTCTCATGAAGGGCAGCGATCACCGAAGGCTTGATGTTCCAGTCGTTCAGCTTTAGTTGCAGCCTGTACCTGGACAGGAAGTGGATGGCATTGTCGACGGAAATACCGAGGGCGATACTGAATATAAGTATGGTGGAGGGCTTAATGGGAATGCCCAGGTAGCCCATGAGCGCGGCGGTCATCAATTGGGGGATGAGGTTGGGTATCAGTGAGATCACGATCATCCTGGCCGAAGTGAACAGCAAAGCCATCAGCAGGCTGATCACCAGCAGTGCCAGAAGCAGGCTTTGCAGGAGATTCTTGACCATATAACTGCTTCCTTTCAGGAAGACGACCGAAGTGCCGGTCATCTCCACATCATAATCTTCGGGCGGGAAGATATTGTCGATCTCCGGCCGGAGCCGCTCGGTGATCATCTGGATCTCGTGGGTCCCGATATTGGCCATCTGTATGCTCACTCGCGTGATCTGGCTGGTACTGTCGATAAAGGAATGGAATGGATTGCTGCTCGTGGTATCCATTCCGGCCGTGTACTGGTTGAGGTCGGCCAGATGGGTGGGCGGGGGTAAAATGAAATATTTCGGGTCACCGCCACGATGGGCCTGGTAGAGGAAACTGATGCCATCCACGACCGAGAGCGGTCGGGAGAGGTATTGGGAGAAGACCGAATCGCGGGTGATCAGACGGTGTAATCTGCGAATTTTATATAGGGCCTTTCCCTTACGGGAGAAAACACCGTTCTCAGTTTTGGTGTCAATGGCGATTTCCAGGGGCATCACTCCCTTGAAATGTTCTTCGAAAAACCCCAGGTCCTTATATAATTTGTCCTTTTTCGAGATATCGTCAACGATATTTCCTGTAGTCCTCAGTTGTGATACGCCGACCAGGCCTGCCAGGATGAAAATAATGGTAAATATGTAAATGATCCTGCGCCTTCGCTGCACAATGACAACGATTCGGGAAATGATCTTCGACACCAGCGAGCCTTCCATGTGCCGGGTATGCCGGGTTTTTGGGGGAGGCAGGTAACTGAAGAAGGTCGGGATCAGCAGCAGGGAAAGCACATATGCCACCATAATATTGATGGAAGCAATGATCCCGAATTCAGTAAGGATGCGGTTGCCGGTAATGATGAATGCGGCAAATCCCACGGCCGTGGTGGTATTGGTGAGCAGGTTGGCATTGCCGATACGCGAAACCACCCGGCTTAGTGCCTTGATCTTGTTTCCGTGCTGAAGGTATTCGTTATGGTATTTATTCAGCAGAAAAATACAGTTTTCCACAACAATCACCACCAGCAGAGGAGGCAATATCCCGGTGAGAATGGTGATCTTATACTGGAAAAGCGAGATGGTGCCAAGTACCCATATTACCGTGATCCCCACGATCAGCATGGTAAAGAAAACCGCCTTCAGCGACCTAAAAAACAGCATGAGTATGCCCGAAGCGATCACCAGGGCCAGCACAATAAAGAAATATAATTCGTTCTGGATCTTTTTGGTGGTAATGGTACGGATGAACGGCAGCCCTGAATAGCGCATTTGCAATTCGTGCTTCTTTCCGAATTCATCGCAAAGGTTTCGGATATCCTCGATCAGCTGTACCCTGCTCTTGGTGTTCAGCTTGGCCTTGTCGAGGGTAACCATGATCATGGTTACGTTGCTTTCCTCGTTATAGAGGAAGCCCTCGTAGAAAGGAAGCGATTGGATCACTTGGCGTATGCTGTCAACTTCTGCCTGGTTTTCCGGCATCGTGCCAACCACCGGGAGAAAATCCATCAAGCCGGTGCTGTCGTTCGGCTCAAGATTGTAGATCTTCCCGATCGAAAGCACTTCTTCAACACCATCAATACCGCGGATGTCCCAGGAAAGCTGGTACCAGTCGTTGAACTCTTCCATCTGGTAGATGCGTTCATCCTGGATGCCCACAAACATAACGCTCCCATCCTGGCCAAAAAGTTCTTTGAAGGCTTCATAAGCGATGCTGGTGGAATCAGATTCGGGGAGCATGCGAACCATATCATACGACATCTTCACTTTGGTGGCCTGCCAGCCCATAAAAATAGTGATCAGCAGGACAACAATCAGGTTTGCCAACCTGTTCCTGAGGATAAGTCGTACCGGATATTTCCAAATGCTCATGAGCCCGTATCGAAACAGACCAACGAAATTACTATAAATTTTGGATATTGTTAATTTGGCAAGAAATTGGTAATGTTTCTGTGGAAGATTTGGGTGGAATTTTTCCCGCCAGGGAAGAATTTGCCCATCAAACCCTATATTTGTAGAACTATAGCACTGAAATAATGAAAAAGTACTTCCTGATACTATGGATACTGATCCCCGGTATGCTTTGGGCGCAATCGCCTGATAAACTGATTGAAAGAGGGGAATATGATAAAGCCATTGAAGCCTGCGTTGATAAGTTGTCGAAAGGCCGGGGCCGTGCTGCAGACCTTTATCATTCGCTTGGCCGTGCTTACCAGATCGCCAATTCGGATGATCAGTCGAGGATCACGGAGCTGAAAGCCAGCGGAGAACCGGATATCTGGTTCGAGACCTTCCTGCTGTACAATCGCATGCAGGCACGTACCGAAAAGATCTCTTCCATTGCTTCTTTGCTCGAGCGCGACCAGGTGAATCTGCCGCTCATGGATTACAGCGCAGATATCGAGGCGGCACGCCAGCATGCAGCTACCTATTTGTATGCCCATGCGGAGAGCCTGCTGAAAACCGGGCAAAAAGCGGATGCCGGCCTTGCCTTCGAGGAGTTGCTCCGGCTGTCGAAACTTTATACAGGATTCAAAGACACGGAAATCCTTATGCGAAAAGCCCTCGGGGCAAGCACCACCCTTGCCCGACTGGAGGTGAATAATCGCAGCGATGCCTCCCTGCCGCCGGATTTTATCTCCGAAATGGAAGATATGTCCCTGACCCATAAGGAAAAACAATTCCTGGATTACGTGGTCAAACCCAGGCCCGGGCAGCATTGTTCCCTTATCCTGGCCATCACCATCAGGTCGGTAATTGTTACTCCGGGAACCGTGAATGAGAAAGAATATACGGCATCGCACAAAAACCCGGAAAGCTTTGCGGAAAACTACGAAGACAAGAAAAAATTCGAGGAAGATAAAAAGCACCCCGACTTCAACAAATGCACCATCAAGGAGATTTACCAGGTGAAGACCGCGCTGATGAAGGGGGATCTGAAGTATGTTGATGCGGCCAGCGGAAAAACCCTGTTCATGGTGCCCATCACGGCCCGCTCGATTTTTGAGAATAAGACTGCCACGGCCAGCGGCGACCTCTTTGCCTGTCCGCCCGAAGTGTATGATATTCTCGACAAGCCAAAGAAAAAATTTCCAAAGAACGCAGAAATGATCTACCGTGCCGGTGAGGAATTTAAGCTGCTGGTGAAGGGGGTCATATGGGATGAAACGTTTCTGAATGATTAGCGCCGTGAAAGAAACCACGAATAATGCTATTTTGTTGCTCGATACCAACCATCCCAGCCTGGAAAAAGGATTGGTGGATGCAGGGTTTCGCTGTGATCATTTTCCTGAACTCGATCGAAAGGGCCTGCTGGCGATCATCGGGAATTACTCCGGGATCATTGTCAGGAGCAGGTTCAGGATCGACAGAGAATTGCTTTCGCTGGCCAAAAACCTGGCTTTTGTGGGTAGGGTGGGAGCCGGTATGGAAGGCATCGACAGTGAATTTGCGGCTTCACTAGGTATCCGCTGTTTCAATGCCCCGGAGGGGAACCGGAATGCCGTTGGCGAACATGCCGTGGGCATGCTGCTGATGCTGATGAACCGGTTGCTCATTGCCGACAGGGAGGTGCGCCAGGGCATCTGGAAAAGAGAGGAGAACCGTGGTATCGAACTCCTGGGCAGAACCGTGGGCATCATCGGCTACGGAAATACCGGCGGTGCCTTTGCGCGTAAACTATCCGGATTCAATTGCCGGGTGATGGCTTACGACAAGTATAAAAAGGGCTTTAGCGATGAATATGTTTCTGAAACCACTATGCGGGAGATCTTCCGCGAGGCGGATGTCCTGTCCCTGCATGTTCCCTTAACCGAAGAAACCACTTACCTTGTGAACGCGGAATACCTGGATCGTTTTCATAAGAACATCCTCCTGGTCAACACTTCTCGCGGGAAGGTAGTGAATACCCGTGATCTGGTGTCGGCGCTTGCAAACGGAAAAGTGACCGGAGCGGCACTGGACGTGCTGGAGTACGAAAGCCAGAGTTTCGAAAACCTGCAAAACGATGAAATGCCTGAACCCATGAAAGCCCTCATGGCTTCTGATCAAGTGGTTTTGAGCCCGCACATTGCCGGCTGGACGCAGGAATCGAAACTCAAACTTGCACGGGTGATCGTGGAGAAGATCCTGGCCGAATTCAGGCCGCCTTCAGGCTGAGCTACCAATTAAGCACCTTTCTGAAATCATAATGTTCCGGATGCGGGAGATACTCCCTGGCAAGCTCATAATCGCCCGGGGTAATGTATTGCAGGCCGTCTTCGAAGATGAGATCCGCTTTTTGCGATTTCAGGTTCACCAGCCTGGGTTCAACCTTGCCGTGTTCATTGGTGACATCCTCCAGGAACAGGGGTTTGATATCCCCGATGTGATCGGTAGTGACCATGCATCCGGTATGCCCTTTGTCGAAAAGCTTTTTTACCCCGTAACCCAGCATCGAGCAATACAAAAGGTCGAAGGCGATGGGATTTACGCAGCGCACTTCATAGCCCAGTTCCACCGGACGGCTTTTTATGTTCAGCTTCAGATCTTTCAGGCGTTCCTGTAGCAGAATATTAAAGATATGTGCTTTACTCACATTTCCCAGTTCGGGATGTCCGTGATCGTCGTAGGTAAAATGGATTCCCGAGTTTTTGATCTCTTCATCCGACATGAAATGGAACACGCCTTCACTGATGATCACCATACCGTAGGGGATCCCCAGGATTTTGCGTTTCACGATAGTGGAAACCACCAGTTTCATGATGTTTTCAAAGGTCACGGGAACCTTATTGAACATTTCCGGGATGATGATCATGGGGGCATGCACGGCGGCTCCGATGCCAAAGGCCAGGTGCCCGGCTTCACGTCCCATGGCTGCCACCACAAACCAGTTGCCGCTGGTGCGGGCATCTTCGTAAACGGTCTGCGCGATCCTCACACCGGCTTCCTTGGCCGATTGATAACCGAAAGTCGGCTGACCTTCGGGCAGGGGCAGGTCATTGTCGATGGTTTTGGGAACATGAATGTTTTGTATGCTTACATTCTTTGTTTTCAGGTATTTGGAGATCCTGTTCGCGGTTGAAGCGGTATCGTCACCACCAATGGTAACCAGCAGCTCCACATTGTGTTTCACGAAAAAGTCGGTACTGAACTCTTCATCTTTCGGTTTGTGACGGCTCATCTGCAGGGCCGATCCCCCTTGCCGGAGAATATGGTCGGCAAAGGCAAAATCGATATCCTGGAACACGGGTTCCTCCGAAAACAGGCTCTTATATCCTCCGTGCAGACCAATTACACGATAACCTGATTTCAAGAATACTTTTGATACTGAACTTATTACGGAGTTGATCCCGGGTGCAGGACCTCCCCCGCATACAATGGCAATGCTTCCTGTCATAGAAATGTGAATTAATGGGTTGTGGCAAAAATAATTAATTCTGCCGAGCTGGTTTTACTACCACCTGGTAAGTTACCCTGCTGCGCTGCTCCAGCAGGATCTCTTTGCCTTCAATGAGTTTTTCAATGGTGGGTTTATCGTAGTGCCGGATGGTGATCAGCCTCAGGCCGGCATTGTACCTTACTTTAAAATCTTTTTGCAATTCCTGTATCATTCCCGGCAGGCGGGATGAGGTATCCACACAAACCGAAAAGCTGATGGCCGAGTTCTGCATCAGGTTGATCCCGCAGCGGTGACTGGAAAATATCCCGAAGATAGTGTGCAGGTGATCCTCGGCGATGAACGAAAAATCGCGGGAAGCGATGGAAATAAGGACCTGGTCTTCCTTGATGATGCAGGAGGGCACCAGCGTATCTGCACTGGGGTCGCTGTGTATGCAGGATCCTTCGGATGACGGATCAAGAAAGGATTTTACGATCAGGGGAATGCGTTTGTTTTCCAGCGGACGAATGGTTTTGGGATGGATGATCTTGGCTCCGAAAAAAGCAAGTTCAATGCATTCGCCGTAGGAGAGCTTATCCAGCTTGACCGTTTCACTGAAATATTTCGGGTCGGCATTCAGGTAGCCGGGAACGTCTTTCCATACCACCACTTCTTCGGCATCGAGTACATTGGCAAAAATGGCTGCCGTAAAATCGGAACCTTCGCGGCCAAGGCTGGTGCTGTATGTTCCATTGCCGCCAATAAAGCCCTGGGTAATGCAAAGGTCGGCTTCCACTGCCTTTGTGATCCGCTGACTGCTCAACGACCAGTCGACCCTGGCCGCCCTGAAAGTATCGTCGGTGATGATTAATCGGCGGGCATCGAGCCAGGTGTTTTTAAGTCCCTGGTCTTCAAGGTATGCACTCAGGATCAGGGTGGAAAGCAATTCCCCTGCCGGGATGATCTGGTCGTAATAAAGATCGTAATGATATTCGCGTTCTTCCCGCTCCAGCACCGAGATCCAGGATTCAAGGTCAACAAAGATCTTTTCCATGAAAGTGTATACCCGGTGTTCTTCATCAGGGAAAAGCGCTTTACAGATCCTCATATGATATTCCCTGATCTGTGAATAATGATCGCGGGCTTTTCCGTCATTTTTGTAGGCCGAAGCGGTGAGGGCTTCCAGGGCATTGGTGGTCTTTCCCATGGCCGACAGGATAAGCAGCAGTTCCCCTTCTTCATAATCCTTCAATATCAGCCGGATATTCCGGACTGCATCCGCATCCTTAACCGAAGCTCCGCCAAATTTAAATACTTTCATTATTCTGAGTCTTCTTGATTCCTTAACCCTGGTCTCCGGGCACCTATGCCTGTCTGCAAATATAATTCATTTCCCTATCTTTGCCTACTCCTGCGCCTTTCCTCCAAACGGGGGCAGATGGAGATGCATTGCTATGAGCCTTGAAGAATTTCTGAAACACTATTCACAACAGTCGCACACCCGGAACCTGCTCCGCTATATCAACGATAGCGATGATAATTCATTGTGGTTGAAAGGTATGGCAGGGTCTTCACCGGCGGTCGTGGCGGCATCGGTAATCAGCGAAATGAAGGGCACCCACCTGTTTATCCTGAACGAGAAGGAACAGGCAGCCTATTTTTATAATGATCTTGAATACCTCCTGGATGAAAAGGAAACTTCCTTTCAGCGGAAGAAAGTGATGTTCTTTCCCACTTCCTACAAAAAAGCTTACGACCTGGCACAGACCGACAATACCAATGCCCTGGAGCGTTCGCAGGTGGTCGGGAAATTATCATCAGCCTCCGGCACCCGTATTATTGTAACCTTTCCGGAAGCTTTGGCCGAAAAACTGGTTACCCGTTCTTTCCTTTCCAAGAGTACTTTTAAACTGAAGCTGGGCGATGTGCTGGACATGGGCGACCTGATCGATTACCTGGATGAACAGCACTTCGAGCGGGTTGATTTTGTGATCGGCCCCGGGCAGTATGCCGTTCGCGGAGGGATCATGGATGTTTTTTCCTATTCCAACGACCACCCCTACCGTATCGAATTCCTGGGTGATAAAGTGAATTCCCTGCGGTCGTTCGACCCCGAAGACCAGTTATCGCTGCACAGCCTGAACCGCCTGTCGATCATCCCGGATATCAGCGACCGCCGAATCGAGCATCAGCGTGAAAACCTGCAGTCGCTCCTGCCTGCCGATGCCGTGATCTGGGTGGAGGATGTGGCTTTTTCAGCCGACAGGATCAATGAGGAATACGCCAAAGCGGTCAGGGTGATCGAAAAAGCTGATCCGAAGATGTTGCCGGAAACACTCTTTCAGAAAGGGGAGGAGTGGGAGCAGGGCCTCGATGAGTTTAAAATGATCGCTTTTGGCGGACGATCACCCGGAACGGTTTCCCTCGAACTCGATACCGATATCGATCCCCAGCCTTCCTTCAACAAGAATTTTGAACTGTTGTCCGAGAACCTGGGCGCTCATGCTTCCAAAGGATATCAGAACCTTATCCTTTCTGCAAATCCCAAACAGCTGGAGCGCATCCACAGCATTTTTGAAGATATGGCTTTCCGCCCCGCGGCCAAAGAAAAACCCCCCTTCGACACCCTGAACTTTTCATTGCATGAAGGCTTTATCGATCATGAAGCCAAACTGGTGTGCTTCACCGACCACCAGATCTTCGAGCGCTATCATAAGTTCAGGCTCAGGGAGAGTTTTACGCGCAAGGAATCTTTGTCGATCAGGGAACTCCACGACCTCAAACCGGGCGATTTTGTCACCCATATCGATCATGGCGTGGGCCGATTCGACGGCCTGGAAAAGATCAGCAACCATGGGAAAGAGCAGGAGGCTATCCGGCTGGTATACAAGAACAACGATCTGCTGTATGTCAGCATACATTCCCTGCACCGGATCGCGAAATATACCGGTAAGGAAGGGCATGAACCCAAGCTCAATAAGCTGGGAACCAATGCCTGGAGCAACCTCAAGTCGCGGACCAAGAAAAAGGTTAAGGACATTGCCAAGGACCTGATCCGCCTCTACGCGGAACGAAAGGCTTCGCAGGGTTTTGCATTCACGCCCGATACATACCTGCAGACGGAACTGGAGGCTTCATTCTTTTATGAAGACACTCCCGATCAGCTCAAGGCCACCAAAAATGTGAAGAAGGACATGGAGGCGGAATACCCGATGGACCGTCTGATATGCGGGGATGTCGGCTTTGGAAAGACAGAGGTGGCCATACGGGCGGCTTTCAAGGCGGTGGCCGACAGCAAGCAGGTGGCCCTGCTTGTTCCCACAACTATCCTGGCGCTGCAGCATTATAAAACCTTTCTTGAGCGGCTGGAGGGTTTTCCGTGCACGGTGGATTACATCAACCGTTTTAAATCGGCGAAGAAGCAAAAAGAAACCATTAAAAAGCTTGCCGGGGGCGAGATCGACATCCTGATCGGTACCCACCGCCTTATCAGCAAGGATTTACAGTTCAAAGACCTGGGTTTGCTCATCATTGATGAAGAACAGAAATTCGGGGTGGGTGCCAAAGAAAAGCTCAAGAAGATGAGCGTGAATGTGGATACTCTTACGCTCACGGCCACGCCTATTCCGCGTACGCTGCAGTTCAGCATGATGGGCGCCCGCGACCTGTCGATCATCAATACGCCCCCGGCCAACCGCTATCCCGTGCAGACCGAGCTTCGCTCATTCAGTGAGGATACGATCAGGGATGCAATACTGTATGAGCTTTCGCGGGGCGGACAGGTATTTTTCGTGCATAATCGTGTGCAGAATATCATGGATGTGGATCATATGCTGCGGAGGTTCGTGCCCCGGGCCAGGATTGCTGTGGCACACGGACAGATGGAGGGCCGGGAGCTGGAGCAGCGGATGCTGGATTTCATCGAAGGAGATTATGATATCCTCCTGGCCACCACCATTATCGAGTCCGGGCTTGATATTCCGAATGTGAATACCATCATTATCAACGATGCACAGAATTTCGGGCTTAGCGACCTGCACCAGCTCAGGGGCCGGGTGGGACGGACCAATAAAAAGGCTTTTTGCTATCTGCTTACTCCGCCATTATCGGGGCTTACCCGCGAGGCCAGGCAGCGCCTGAAAGCGATCGAGGAATTTGCCGAACTGGGCAGCGGTTTCAACATTGCCATGCGCGACCTCGACATCCGCGGGGCGGGAAACCTGTTGGGGGCCGAACAAAGCGGTTTCATTTCCGAGATCGGTTTTGAAATGTACCACCGCATCCTCGACGAGGCCATACAGGAACTGAAGCAAAACGAGTTCAAGGATGTTTTTGACCAGGAGGAGGAGAAGAAGGAATTTGTGAGCGAATGCCAGATCGAAACCGACCTGGAGTTGCTTATCCCCGATGGGTATATCACCAATATCCGGGAACGGCTGAGCCTTTACAAGGAACTCGACAGCATTGAGAACGAGGAAGGGCTCATGGCTTTCCAGGAAAAACTTATCGACCGCTTCGGGCCATTGCCCGGGCAGGTGAGTGGCCTGATGAATGCCATCAGGCTGCGCTGGGAGGCGAAAAAACTCGGGTTCGAAAAGGTCATCCTGAAGAACCAGCGCTTGACCGCTTACTTCATCGCTGACCAGGAATCGCCTTATTACCAATCGCCGGCTTTTATGAACATCCTGAAATTTGTACAGGCCAACCCATCGCGCTGCCGCATGAAAGAAAGCAAAGACAAACTGAGCCTGAGCTTCATGAATGTCAGAACCGTTTTCGACGGGCTTGAATTGTTGAAAATCCTGACTTCAGAATTTCCGGTTTCCGGTCTCCGGTAACCGGCATTCTATTTAACTTTCTTCACCAGGTAAACATATACCGGGAAATGATCACTGTATCCGCCGATATAGGCGCCGTAGGAATAGGTTCGCCAGGGATAGCCTTTAAATCGTCCTTCCTGCTGGATCAGGAATTTTTCATTAAAGATCTTGGCCTGATATAGCTTATAGGAAGAATAATCGGTTCCGGTCAGGCTTTTGGAAACAATGATCTGGTCGAAGAGGTTCCAGGCATCGCGATAGGCCAGGGATCCGATGCCCTGGGCATGCATGTTTTCATAAGGATTATAAAACTCACCGGCTTTGATCTTATTGGTGTCCCTGACCGTGACCAGGTGTTTTTTTACGCTTTTATCGGTGGGATCGTCGTTGAGGTCGCCCATGATCATGATCTTTGCATCCGGATAGATCCCGAAGAGGGAATCGGCGATGGAACGGGTGAGATCGGCAGCGGCAACACGCAAATGCCGGGAACTTTTCTCCCCACCGCGGCGCGAAGGCCAGTGGTTTACGATAACATGCACCGTGTCGCCATCCAGGATCCCGGTCACCACCAGCTGGGCGCGAGTGGTAAAATTTTCGATCTCCGGCATGTTCAGTTCATGGCTTGCCGAACTCAGCACGGTAAAATACTTGGGCTGGTAGAACAGGGCCACATCCATACCCCGGTAATAGGGTGAATTATAATGAACATATTTATAATTCCTGTCTTTGAGGGCTTCGGTATTGGCCAGGTCTTCCATAACAGAAGCATTTTCCAGCTCACATACGCCCAGGAGCACGGCACCGTCGGGGGTGTATTCTCCTACACCGATACCGGCAATGGCCCTGGCCATATTGTCCAGTTTTTCCAGGTAGCGGTCGGGGGTCCAGGCATTTTTCCCCTCCGGGGTGAATTCTTCATCCACAACCCCTTCTTCATTAATGGTATCGAAAAGATTTTCGAGATTATAAAAACCCACGCAGCAAATGCGGTATTCTCCTTCATCCTGGGCGCTGATCTGGTGAATTGCAAAAAACAGCAACAGGAGGAATACGATCTTTTTCATAGGAAAACGGATTAATTTATGCTTTTGCAAATGTACACTTTTCGGCAGAATGGAATGTTTCTGAATACAATTATTCATACATTTGCTACCCTATTTTGCACAATACAATCTGTTTATGAATAAAATCTCAATTGTCTTATTCGTGATTTTCCTGGGGACGGCATACGTGGCTGTTTCACAGGAGGATACGCTGAGCGGAAGTGAGGCATACCCGCTTCCTTCCTTTAATTTGTCGGCCACGGAACTTGAAGGATACGGCGAGAGCCAGGATGTTTCCGGACTGCTGATGTCGTCGCGCGACATTTTCGAATCCACCGCCGGTTATACTTTTGGCCAGGCCCGTTACCGGATCCGCGGCTATGATACCGAAAATACTGCCGTGCTTATCAACGGGATCAAGGTGAACGACGTTTCTTCGGGAAGGGCTTACTGGGGCTCCTGGGGCGGACTCAACGATGCCCTCAGGAACCAGAGCATCTACACGGGGATCAACGCTTCAAAGCTTTCTTTCGGTGGGATCGGCGGCCAGACCAACATCACTACACGGGCATCGACCTACGGTAAAGGCCTTAAACTTACCTACAGCAGTGCCAACCGCTCCTACAGGAACCGGGTCATGGTGTTGTATTCCACCGGGATGATGGAAAACGGATGGGCACTTACCCTTTCTGGCTCACGCCGCTGGGCAGAGGAAGGTTATGTAAAAGGAACCTTTTATGATGCCTGGAGCTATTTTATTTCTGCCGAGAAGAAGATCAACGACCGGCACAGCATCGGTTTGATCGCTTACGGAGCCCCCAATAAGCGTGGCCGAAACGGTATGGCGGTGCAGGAAGCCAACGACCTGGTCAATGATAACCATTACAACCCATACTGGGGCTACCAGAATGGCGAGATTCGGAATGCACGCATCGGGAATTATCACCAGCCCATGATCATGCTGAGCCATTACTGGGACATCAGCGAAAAAACCAAGCTGACCTCAAGCCTGTATTATAATTTCGGCAGGGGAGGATCCACCGCCCTGAGCTGGGCTTACGGGAATGACCCCCGTCCGGATTACTACCGCAACCTGCCAAGCTATGCCCTGAGCAATGGCGATTATAGTACGTATCTCTACCAAACCAGGATGTGGGAGCAAGATGAAGCCTACCGCCAGCTCGACTGGGATGCCTTTTATTTTGCCAACAGCAATAAACTCAGAACAATATACAATGTAAACGGGATTGAAGGCAATACCGTGCAGGGCAACCGCTCGAAATATATCATCGAGGACCGTCGCAACGACAAAAGCCAGATGGGCTTCAATATGAACCTGAACTCCGATGTGAACGAACATCTCAATGTTGCCGGTGGCCTCGACCTGGTCCGGTTCAAAGGTTTCCATTTCAATGAGGTGGTCGACCTGCTGGGAGGTGATTACTACCTCGATATCGATAAATATGCCGACCAGTTCCAGGAGTCGATCTATTCGGATGAGTCGCAAAGCGACCTTCAAACCCCCAACCGTGTTGCATACGTGGGTGATAAGATCGGGCACGATTACACCTCCAATGTAAATACCTATTCAGGCTTCGCACAGGCCGATTTCACCTACAGCAAATTTGATTTTTACCTTGCTGCGCAGCTTTCTTTTACCGAATTCTGGCGCACCGGCCATATGCAAAACGGGAAATTCCCGGAAAATTCACTGGGTGATTCCGAGAAGAACCGCTTTACCAATTATGGCGTAAAGGGAGGGATCGTATATAAGATCAACGGCAAGAATTTCATTTCGGCCAACGGGGAATATGGCACCCGTGCACCTTTTTTCAGGAACTCCTATGTTTCTCCACGGACCAGGAACTTTACCGTTACCAACCTGCAGAGCGAAACCATCCTCAGCGGGGACCTCAATTACCGCATCAGGATGAAAGGCGTGAAAGCCAGGCTGAGCCTGTACTACACAACATTTACCGATCAGACCTGGTCGAGGAGCTTTTACCACGAAGACCTGAACTCCTATGTTAATTACCAGATGACCGGAGTGGATAAAGTGCATGCCGGCATGGAGCTGGGGCTGGAAGTGAATATCACCCCCGAACTGGTGGCCACGGGTGTTTATGGCCGCGGACAGTTCATTTATGATTCCAGGCCCCTGGTGACCATTACCGCGGATAATACGGCGGAGATACTGGCGCAGGACAGGGTGGTTTACCTGGAAAATTATTATATCGGCGGTATGCCACAGACCATCGGCTCCGTCGGATTGAAATACAATTCACCCAAATACTGGTGGCTGGGCGTAAACCTGAATTATTTTGATGATATCTACCTGACGCCAAACCCGGTGAGGCGAACTGCAGAAACCATTGATGCTTTCGCCCAGGACGACTACCGCGTTGAAGCGGCCCTGGAACAGGAAAAGTTGGACGAAGGATTTACCCTCGATCTATTTGCGGGTAAATCATGGCGGGTGAAATCGAAATATTATATCGGCCTCAGCCTCAATGTCAGCAATATACTCAATGAGCAGAGCCTGGCTACAGGTGGCTATGAGCAATACAGGTACGATCCTGAGAATCCTGGTAAATTTCCGCCAAAATATTTCTACCTCTACGGTACACAGTATTTCCTTAATATAAATTTCAGAATGTAATTGAGAATTAGAGAAAAAGCATATATGACTATGAAAAAACTTGTTTCAATATTCGGATTAGCCTTGATGATCAGCCTGATGTTCATCACTACCCCTTCATGCGTCAAGCAGGATTTTGATACTCCGCCCATCGGAAATATTCCTGTAGGGGAAATGCTCAGTATCGGCCAGATCAGGCAGATCTATGCCGACAGCGGAGAGTATGTATTTACGAAAGATTACTCAGTTTATGGCACGGTGGTGATGGGAGAAGCAACCGGAAATATTTATAAAGCCGCTTATATCCAGGACACTTCCGGTGCGGTTAACCTGTATCTGAAGGAATCAACAGAGCTTCAGGCCGGCGACTATATCCGTGTCAATATTAACGGAGGGAAAGTTTCTGATTATAATGATCTGCTGCAGATCGACCTGTCAACGATTTCCCCCGATACCATCATTTCGATCCTGGCCAACGGGAATTTCATGAGCCCCCGAACGGTGACCATAAAAGAGTTGAATGATGCTATGGATGGCGGATATTTCGAAGAATATGAATCGCAACTGGTCCGCTTTGACTCTGTTCAGTTTTCGCTCGGAGAGCTGGGCAAGACCTATGCCGATGAGGAAGGATATGGTGAGCGCAATATCGAGGATTGCAGTTTTAACACCACCATGGTCAGAACCAGCAACTATGCCGGATTTGCCTATGATCCCCTTCCCGAAGGAAGAGGTTCGCTGGTGGCCATCGCTTCCAGGTATCAGACCGACATACAATTGATCATCCGTTCGACCTTTGAAGTTCAACTTAACGGACCGCGCTGCGGAAGCGGCGGCGGGCCTGCCGTGACCGAGATCGATGAGGATTTCAGCGAGCAGGAAGACTATACCGATGTTGCTATTGAGGGATGGCTGAACGTGGCCCTGGACGGAAGCAGGAGATGGCAGGGTAAAACCTTCAACGATGAAGTATATGCCCAGGCAACTTCCTATAATTCTGAAGAGATCAACGAATGCTGGCTGATCACGCCCGCGATTGCCCTTGATGAAATGACGAGCCCCATGGCCAGCTTTATCAGTGCACAGGCTTACTGGGAGCACGACGGTCTGAGGGTATTCTTCTCGACCGATTTCAATGGCGCTAATGTTGAAGGAGCTACCTGGACTGAACTGCAGTGCACTATTGCCGGCGAAAACGATCCCGACCACGACTGGATCCCCAGCGGGGATATCGACCTCTCAAACTTCAGCGGAACCGGTTACCTGGCCTTCCAGTACACCGGCAACGACAATAACGGGAACACCACTTCCTATCGCGTGGATGATGTGAAAGTTTGGGATGACGCTAAGTGAGTTTTGAGTGTTGAGCCCTTCGACTCCGCTCAGGACAGGTGTTGAGTTGGATGTAGTTAGTCAGGGCTGAACTCTTGCTTTGCTGCCTTAGCCCCGGAATGGAATTGTTAATATTGTTTAAAACATTTTGACCATAGTATCCGTTATCATATTTTCACCGAAAAATTGTGCATATGGCTGAGAGACTGGTGATCACACCGACATACAATGAGAAGGAGAACATTGAGAAGATCATCCGGAAAGTGTTTTCGCTCGATGTTGAATTTGATATGCTGATCGTGGACGATGGTTCTCCCGATGGCACTGCCGATATTGTAAAAGGCCTGATGAAGGAATTTCCCGACAGGCTTTTCCTGGAAGAACGGACCGGGAAGCTCGGACTTGGTACAGCATATATCCACGGGTTTAATTGGGCGCTGGAGCGCGATTACCAGTACATGACCGAAATGGATGCCGATTTCTCGCATAACCCTGAAGATTTACCCCGCCTGGCAGAGGCTTGTGAAAAACAAGGCGGTGACGTTGCCGTAGGTTCACGCTACTGCAATGGGGTAAGTGTTGTGAACTGGCCCATGGGCCGCATATTGATGTCGTACTATGCCTCGGCCTATGTACGCATGATCACCCGCATGAAAGTTCGGGATACCACCGCAGGCTTTGTTTGCTGGTCGCGAAAAGTGCTGGAACACATGAACTTCGAAAAGATCAGGTTTATCGGCTACGCCTTCCAGATTGAAATGAAATACACCGCCTGGAAACTGGGTTTCAAGATCGTGGAGGTGCCTATCATCTTTATCGATCGTACCGAGGGAACCTCGAAAATGAGCTCGGGGATCTTTAAAGAAGCCATCTTCGGCGTGCTCAGCCTGAGGTTTAAAAAGGTGAAGAAACTGCATAAGGTATATCAGAAGTAAGTTTTCTCCGGGTTTTGCAGGAAGCACCATGTCGGGTTCAATTCAACCCAAAATGTTTATTTCATAGTATTCGTAAAGATTAAGTTTCACTGATTTCGTAACTTAGCCTTGTGAATTCATCTTATTACATAAAGAATGCCGTTGTAGTGAACGAGGGCATGGTCTTCGGCGGGGGCGTTTACATTGCCGGGGGCCGGATCAATATGGTGTTTATGAACGGCGATATGCCGGAAGTGCCGGAAGGTGCCGAGGTGATCGATGCCGACGGGCTGCATCTTATTCCCGGGGTGATCGACGACCAGGTGCATTTCCGGGATCCCGGCCTGACCCATAAGGCCGATCTTTTCACCGAAAGCCGTGCCGCCGTGGCCGGAGGGATCACATCCGTCATGGAAATGCCCAATACCATCCCCCAGACCCTTACGCAGGAATTGCTGGAGAAAAAATACGCCCTGGGAGCCGAAAAGTGTATGACGAACTACTCCTTTTATATGGGGGCCTCCAACGACAACCTCGATGAGATCCTGAAAACTGATCCCCAAACCGTTTGCGGGATCAAGGTTTTTATGGGTGCATCGACGGGCAATATGCTGGTGGATGATAAACAAGCACTGGACCGGATCTTCGCAGAAGCGCCATGTCTGGTAGCGGTGCATTGTGAAGATGAGCCCATTATTCAGGAAAACCTTCGCATACTGCGTGAACGTATCGGCGATGATATCCCTCTTTCCTATCATCCCATGATCCGTTCCGAGGAGGCTTGCTACCGCTCTTCATCCTATGCGGTGGAACTGGCCGAAAAGCATGGCACCCGCCTGCATGTCCTGCACCTATCCACTGCCCGTGAGATGGAACTCTTCCATAATCCCATCCCCCTGGAGGAAAAAAAGATCACCGCGGAGGTTTGCGTGCATCACCTCTGGTTCCACGATGCCGATTACGACCGGCTGGGAACAAAGATAAAATGGAACCCGGCCATCAAGAGCATGGAAGACCGCGATGAACTGCTGAAAGCGCTGCTGGACGATAAGCTTGATGTGGTGGCTACCGATCATGCCCCGCATACCCTGGCGGAAAAACAAAATACATACCTGCAAGCACCTTCCGGAGGACCCCTGGTGCAGCATGCACTTCCGGCCATGCTGGAAATGTATCACAGGGGTTTGATCAGCATCGAAAAAGTGGTGGAAAAGATGTGCCATGCTCCTGCCAAATGTTTCAGGGTGAAGGATCGCGGCTTCATTCGCGAAGGCTATGCCGCCGACCTGGTGCTCGTCGACCTGAACGATCCCTGGCAGGTTGATAAAGCGAATATCCTGTATAAATGCGGATGGTCGCCCTTTGAAGGGGAACGATTTCGTTCGCGCATTTCGCATACTTTTATCAACGGGAAACCTGTTTACCGTAATGGCGAATTTGATGAAAATTACAGGGGAGAACGATTAACCTTTGAACGATAAATAGCGATGAAAAAGTACCTTTTATTTTTTATTTCGATCATCATCCTGGCTTCCTGCGGGCCCAAACTCGAAGAAGAGGTGGAAGACACCTTTGCCGACGGCAGCCCCAGGCTGGTAAACTATTACCAGGTCGTGGACGGTTTCAGGGAAAAAGTGAAAGTTGTTGCGTTTTACGAGAACGGGAATACCCGTTATGAAGGGGAATTTGCCAACGGGAAACGCGACGGGCACTGGGTGTACTGGTATGAAAGCGGGATAAAATGGAGTGAGGGTTATTTTAAGAATGACCTGCGCGACGGCTTTGGCACTACCTGGTACGAAAATGGCCGGAAGCATTACCAGGGAAATTACAAAGAAGGCATCCGTGTAGGTAAATGGGAGTTCTGGGATGAAAATGGCGAGTTGATGAAGGCGATCGATTATGATGAAGAAGACTAAAACTTGTATTTTTTCAATCGCTCGATGATCCTGCGTTCTTTCTTGGTCGGCCTTCCTTCGCCCCTGCGGCGGTATTCCAGATTGGTCTTTTCCTTTAATTTCTGTTCATCATATACTTCCTGCGGGGTGAGGTCTTCCATATAATCATCCACTAGCTTGGCGCCTATCCGGTTCCGCAACAGGGCTTTTACCTTTATGGTTTTTGCGATGCCTGCCAGGGAGACACTGATCTCTTCGCCTTCCTTAATCTCTCTGCTGGCTTTCACGTTCATGCCTTCGATCTTCACCTTTCCTCCCTTACAGGCCGCCGAGGCCTGGCTGCGCGTTTTAAAGATCCTTACGGCCCAGAGCCATTTATCGATGCGGACACTTTCCATGGCTTACTTTTTCCTGAAATAGAGGGTGAGGGGAACCCCGCTGAAATCGAAATTCTTGCGCAACTGGTTTTCCAGATAACGCTGATAGGGTTCTTTGATGTGTTCCGGCATATTCGAAAAAAAGGCGAAAGCCGGATAGGCCACTTTCAGCTGGGTGATGTACTTGATCCGGATGCGTTTACCCCTGACCATGGGAGGTGAGTATTTTTCGATTACCGGTAGCATGACCTCATTGAGCCTGGAAGTGCTGATCCTTCTCGAACGGTTTTGATACACCATATGGGTCGTTTCAAGTACTTTGAGGATGCGCTGTTTTTCGGTAACGGAAGTAAAAATGACCGGAATGTCGGTGAAGGGAGCGGTTTTCTGAAGAATGGCCTCCTTATATTCGATATGGGTATTGCTTTCTTTTTCGATCAGGTCCCATTTATTGATGACCAGTACAACGCCTTTGTTATTCTTCTGACAGAGGCGTAAGATGTTCAGGTCCTGGGATTCGATCCCGTCGCGGGCATCGATCATAAGTATGCAGATATCGGCTTTTTCAATGGCCCGTATAGACCGCATGACCGAATAAAATTCAATGTCTTCGTGAACCTTTCTTTTTTTCCTGAGACCGGCAGTATCCACGAACAGGAAGTCGTAGCCAAAGCCGCTGAAAGGAATGTAGATCGAATCGCGGGTGGTTCCTGCTATGGGCGTCACAATATTCCGGTCTTTGCCGATCAGGGCATTGATCAGGCTGGATTTGCCCACATTGGGCCTGCCTACCACGGCAAAGCGGGGTAATTCACTTTCTTCCTCATCCGGTTCCCGGCTGAAATCCTTTACGATCTCATCGAGCAACTCTCCTGTGCCGCTGCCATTGATCGAGGATACCGGAAAGACCTCACCGAGGCCCAGGGCGTAAAACTCCCCGGCAAGTTGCACCCGTCCGGGGTTATCGGCCTTGTTCACCACCAGATAAACCTTTTTCTTTTCCCTTCGGAGGATGTTGGCCACATCTTCGTCCATGCCGGTAATGCCGTCTTTCACATCCACCATGAACACGATAACATCGGCCTCGTCCATGGCCAGGCTCACCTGTTTACGGATCTCTTCCTCGAAAATATCCTCGGAACCAACCACATAACCACCGGTGTCGATCACTGAGAATTCCACACCGTTCCAGTCGGATTTACCGTAATGCCGGTCGCGGGTTACCCCGGAAGTTTCTTCCACGATGGCCTGCCGGCTCTGGGTGAGCCGGTTAAAGAAGGTTGATTTGCCTACATTGGGGCGCCCGACAATGGCGAGGATATTTGGCATGATGAATTGTTTTTCAGGGGCAAAGATACGAAGAGTTCCGGGTTCCGGATGCAGAATCAATCCTTCTCGCCGAACATGCAAGCCAGCAGCTGTTTTGAAACGCGATCAAATGAAAATTTTTCCCTGCTTTGGTATGCAGCTTCCGACATGGCATTGTACTCCTGTTCCGGCATTTGATACAGTTTGTTCATGGCTTCTCCGAAATCTTCAGGGCCCGGACACAGGAATCCATTCCTGCCTTCATCAACAAAAAGCCTGTTTTCGCCGATATTGCTGGCAATGGCCGGTACACCACACGAAAGGTATTGCTTTACCTTAAAGGCTGATTTTGCCCGGTTGAACTCATGATCGACCATGGGGGCCATGCCCATATCAAAATGGCTGATCCTTTCGTAGAGCCATTCATCCTTTTTCCAGTTGAGGTCCATCGGGATGTCCAGTATAATGTCGGGGCGGTCTGAGAAATAAGCTTCTATCTCTTGTTTATCGCTTTCCAGTACCACCCCGATCAGCTCCAGGCGACAAGGGAATGAAAGTTTTTTTACCGCGGGGAAAAGGAGTTCGAAGAGGCTTCGCTTATGGGAAAAGTCTTTTGCTTCGGTGTTTCCGTTTCCCATATTGCCTACCCAGCCGATAAGGGGGATGCTGTTCCTGGCTTTTTTAATATGGGGGTGATCATAAATTCCTGAGGTGATGATGCAAACATTGGGATTGTACGTTTCTGCGTATTGCTTCAGCTGCATACTGCCAACGCTGACCAGGGCGCATTTTCGCATGAAGAAGTGCATGCTGTTTACTTTTTGCCTGAGGTATTCCGCATCATCAATATCATAGAGGCTGTGCCCGGGTCGTATTTGTACTAATACCTTCAGCATGAATGCATACCAGCGGTTACTGCACACTTTCTGAATAACGATCCAGCTGTTTTTTTTGCGGCAGAACAGTGCCCTGAGGTAGGTTTTCAGGAAATGATACAGCCCTGCGGCTTTCCTGTCGGGAATAACAAAATCGAACGAAATACCATGATGCTTTTCAAGGAAATCCAGCAAAAGCAGTCCGCGGTAACGTGAACTCGGACAATCGAGTTTATAATGGGCAAACCAGAATATTCGCACGGGCATGAATTCGTGATTTGTATCCATCAAATTTAGTATTTTTATAAACAAACCCGTATGCAGGAGGATTGATCTGAAGCATACGTTCTTTTAATTTTTCTGTTTTGATTAAAAGAGTTATAAAGAGAATATTTACCGAACGGCAGCGCATAGAATTCTGGTATGGATTTTTCAGGCTGAGGGGATTTTTTTACAGAAGAGGATCCTTTTACTGCAATTATTGTGAGCGTTCATACACTAGCTTCCTGACCTATGGTTACATTCCCCGGAAAAATGCCAGATGTCCGGGCTGTAATTCCCTGGAAAGGAATCGTTTACTCAAAGTGTATTTGCAAAGGGAGACAATAGCATATGAGCCGGGGAGAAAAATTTTGCATTTTGGCCCGGATCGTATGCTGGAAAAAGAATTGAGAAAAGTTCATTTTCCGGACACTTATATTTCAGCAGACATCAATCCTGCACTGGCCGATCATGTGGTGGACATTTGCTGTATTCCCTTTCAGGATGGGTATTTTGATATGATCCTTTGTTCCCATGTTTTGGCATACGTTGAAGATGAAGTAACTGCCATAGATGAAATGTACAGGGTGCTAAAACCAGGGGGGAAAGCTTTGGTGCTGACCCTCCTCGACAGCTCCCTGCCTGAAAGCCTGGGGAAAAATGATCCGGCAGGAGCTTCCCGCCTCGAACCCGGGATGCTGAGAGTTCACGGGGCTGATTTTTCCCAAAGACTGCAACGCAAGGGGATGCATATCCAGGAAATCGATTATGCCGAACGTTTGTCAGGCCTGGAACGAAAACAACTCAGTGTAGGAGATGGCAGTCGTGAATTGATCTTTGTTTGCACGAAAGGAAGCCCGGGGCGGGTTCACGGAAGTTTGACTATCCCAGGAGAAACACCATCATGATCATGGTGAGTATGGAAGTGATGAATGTTTCAGTGCTTCAGTGCCTGCCCCGATTACTATGACAAAAC
>NPID01009610.1_pt3 | contig 29016 bp, 25 predicted proteins | sample 8637491 | NCBI WGS metagenome assembly NPID01 (sample SAMN07420843, study PRJNA396082) | bioreactor metagenome | isolation source: sample BA6 brine-fed electro-methanogenic bioreactor BA | place: Japan: Kochi | collected 2016-06-14 | reverse complement strand
AGGAAATCCTGCATATTTTAGATTTTTGTGCAGCTTTTACGTATGCAAGGAAGTACAGGCGGTTCAGCGGAGGCTTTCGATGCTTAAAAAAATGATCGCCAAAAAAATGGAGAAACTTACACCCGGGCAGCGTGAAACAGCCAGGTTTCTCCTTGAAAATCCAAAGGAAGCGGCCTTTCTGACGGCGTCCCAGGTGGGCGAAAGAGTCGGTGTCAGCGAGTCGACGGTTATACGCCTCGCTTCGGCTATCGGTTTCGACGGGTATCCGGCCCTGCGCTCCGCCGTGAAGGACCTGCTCATGGAACGGCTTACAACGCTGGAACGGATAGGGGAATATTCGTCCCAGGAAGCGGGCAGCCTTTTTCACAAGGCCATCGAGAGCGACATCGATGCCCTCCGCTCGGTCCGTTCCACCGTGGACGTAGAGGCCATAGAGCGCCTCGGCCGGGAAATCGCTGGAGCGAAATCTGTTTTGGTCGTGGGACACAGGAGCAGTCGCACGCTGGCTTATTACCTTTTTCATTACCTTTCGTGGTTGTTCCCGAACGTGGAGCTTCTGGATTCGGAAACGGGCCTGGAAAAAATGACCGTCGCCGGTGAAAAGACCCTGGTCATTGGAATCAGCTTCCCAAGGTACACCACCTGGACGGTGGAGATGCTCGAGTACGCGAAAAAAAGAAACCTGAAAGTTGCGGCCATAACAAACGACTATTCAAGCCCACTGGCTTCACCTTCGGACCTGGTAATAACGGCACCGTGGAACCCGCTTTCTTTTATCGACTCCTTCACGGCTCCCCTGTGCGTCATAAACTGCGTAATCCTCGCTGCTGCGCTTACCCTGGGCGAAGAAGCCAGGAACAAACTGGCGAAACTGGAGGAAGTCTGGAAGAGAAGGGCTGTTTACCGGGAAAAGGAACGACCCGGTGACTTCGTCGGGATTATGAAAAGCTTCGAAGGGCAAGAATGAAAACCAAAAGCCAAAGGAGATGACAGGATTGACAAGGGGAAGGGTTTTTCCAAGAAGCCTGACGAAGGAATTCCCCCTCGCGGTCAAGGCCGAGGGGCTTTATATCTACGACGAAAGGGGCAACCGGTACCTGGACGGATGTTCGGGGGCCCTGATCTCGAGCATTGGCCACAGCGTGCCCGAAGTGGTCGAAGCCATTTCTAAACAGCTGGGCATCATGGCTTTCGCTCACCCTTCGAGATGGAGAAACAGGCCCACCGAGGAGGCCGCCGGGGAGATAGCCGAAATAACCCCGGGTGACCTGAACTGGGTCTGGTTCGTAAGCGGGGGAAGCGAGGCGGTGGAATCGGCCGTAAAGCTTGCCAGGCAGTATTACGTGGAACGCGACGGTTCTGCTTCACAGAAGCACCTGGTGCTCTCGCGTTATAACTCCTATCACGGAAGCACATTAGGGACCATGGCCGTCGGTGGCAACATGCCTCGCCGCCGTATCTACGCGCCCATGTTCAGGGAGCATCCCAAGGTCGATACACATTATTGCTACAGGTGCCCATGGGGCCAGGAGTACCCCTCCTGCGGCGTGATGTGCGCCCGACAGGTGGAACTGGCCATAAAGCGCACCGGTCCGGAGTACATCGCGGCCTTTCTTGCCGAACCGGTCGTTGGGTCCACCGTGGGAGCCCTCAATCCTCCTCCCGAGTACTGGCCCATGGTCCGCGAAATCACGGCCCGTTACGACATACTCCTTATCGCCGACGAGGTCATGACAGGTTTCGGCAGGACAGGGAAGGCCTTTGCCGTAAATCACTGGGACGTGATCCCCGACATCATCGTCGCGGCCAAGAGCATGGCTGCCGGCTACGTTCCCACGGGGGGCATATTCGTGAAAGACGCCATCGTGGAGACCATTAAAAAGGGGAGCGGCGCCTTCGTCCACGGACATACCTATAACGGGAATCCCCTTTCGGGGGCGGCTACTGCCGCGACAGTTCGATACATGAAAACCCACGGCCTTTTCGAGAACGCCGCCATACAGGGCGAACGCCTTGGCGAGGGGATGAAAAAACTCGAAGACATCCCTATCGTCGGCCAGGCAAGGGGGCTGGGCCTTATGAGGGGCGTGGAGATAGTAGCCGACAAGGCGTCGAAACAGCCCTTCCCGAAGACCGCGAAGGCGGCCGGTGTTGTATCCGAGGAGTGTACGAAACGAGGCCTGATCATCTATCCGGGAACGGGCATGGTTGACGGGGTGGACGGCGACAACTTCATGGTGGCTCCTCCTCTTGTCGTCCGGGCGGAGCAGATCGAAGAAATACTTTCGATACTTGGAGAAAGCCTCGAAGCGGCCTCAGTGAGGCTGCTCGGCTGATGCCGGTAAAAATCAGGGGGAGGTGAGACCAGGCGCGTTTTCGAGCGAACGGTTCCGTAAGAAAGAGGAGTGCGGCAGATGTCCGCCAAAAGCGGGTAACGGGGAGAAAAGGAGGAGTGTGCGGAATGAAAAGGTTTCTTGTACCTCTGGCAATTGCGGCGGTTCTTGCGTTTTCGGCGGCGGCCTTCGCCGTGACCTTCATCACCATAGGCTCAGGCGGAGTGGGAGGCACCTATTACCCCCTCGGCGGTGCCATGGCTGAGGTTTTAAACAAGGCCGGCATCGACGTGAAGGCCACGTCCAGGACGACGGCGGCTTCCAAGGAAAACTGCCGTCTGGTGGCGTCCGACAAGGCACAGCTGGGGATGAGCATGGGCTCGACCCTCTGGCAGGCTTATACGGGAACAGGCGACTTCGTGGAAGACGGAAAGCTGCCCCTTGCGATCCTTTTCAACATGTATCCGGCGCCGCAGCATCTACTTACAGTTGAGGGAACGGGTATCAAGACCTTCGAAGACCTCAAGGGCAAAAGGGTCTCCATAGGGGCCCCGGGAAGCGGCAACCAGGTTTTGGCCAGGATCATACTCGATGCCGCAGGCATAGACCCGGCGAAGGATTTCCAGATGGCCCAACTGACCCAGCCCGAAGCCGCCATGGCGCTAAAAGACGGCAACGTGGACGCGGTGTTCTGGAACTTCGCGGCTCCCGGAGCGGCTGTCATGGAGGTGGAGGCGGTCCGGAAAGTGCATTTCATCCCCCTGCCCCAGGATGTGGTCGACAAGGTCATCGAGAAAAACCCCTTCCTCTTGCCTTACACGATCGAGCCAGGTGTCTATAAATCCATAACAGAGCCGGTACTTACGATAGCCGACGGTAACTACATGATTGTCAATGAGAATATGGACGAAGACCTGGCCTACAAACTTGTCAAGACCCTCATCGAGAACAAGGACGCATTCATGGACGTTACGCCTCAGGCGGCCCACTTCGTTCCAGAGGAAGCCAGCAAGGGGATAATCCCCTTCCATCCCGGTGCGGTGAAATACTTCACCGAGCAGGGCTACCCACCCAAGCAGTAGAGGGCACATGATGCGGGGGCGGGCCTGGGAGCCCGCCCCCGACACCGGGAGGGACCGCATATGACAGGCGGGAAAAACACGGTTCAAGAGGAAAAGATCAACGACCAGGAATTTATGAAACGGATCGAGGGCGGCAAACGTCAGCTGGAAGGCTGGCAATACTGGACCATAGCCGCCCTGGCGATAGGCGCTTCATGTTTTCATCTTTATACAGCGGCTTTCGGTCTCTTCTATGCCATGAAACAGCGGGGCATCCACTGGCTGCTAATGGGGACCATCATATTTTTGCTCTATCCCGTATCCAAAAAACGCCCTGCCGACAAGATCGATATATGGGACTGGGTACTCGCCGGTCTTCTGGTATATGGCTGCCTGAACATCCTGATGAACTGGGAAGCCATAACCGCAAGGGAAGGACGCGCCATTTCGTCGGATATCTATCTAGGGGTAGTCATGACCATACTTGTCATCGAGGCAACGCGGCGGACCGTGGGCTGGCCCTTGCCGATAGTGGCCATCGTGGCGCTGCTTTACGCCGTTTCCGGGCCTTACCTTCCAGGCATGCTCGCTCATCCCGGCTTTCCCATAAGCGAGCTGGCGCCTTATATGTACCTGAGAACCGACGGGATCTTCGGCGTTCCTTTAGGCGTTTCGGCTTCTTTCATATTTTTGTTCGTCCTCTTCGGTGCGATCCTGAACGTTTCCGGAGCCGGGCAGTTTTTCATCGACCTGGCCTTAGCCCTGACGGGCAGAAGCCGCGGCGGACCGGCGAAGGCCGCCATCGTCTCGAGCGCGCTTATGGGAAGCGTCTCGGGAAGCTCCGTGGCTAATACGGTGACCACGGGGTCTTTCACGATCCCGCTGATGAAAAGCGTAGGATACCCAAGTCACTTCGCCGGGGCCGTCGAAGCGGCTTCTTCCACCGGGGGCCAGATCATGCCGCCCGTCATGGGGGCGGCCGCCTTTGTAATGGCCCAGTTTCTGGGAATATCCTACTGGAGCATCGTCGTGGCGGCTGTCATACCGGCACTTCTTTACTTTTTCTCCATCTTCGCCATGGTGCACTTCAGGGCAGGCCGGGAAGGCATCGAAGGTATCCCGAAATCGGAGCTTCCCAGGGTTTCGGCCGTCCTGAAGAAAGGGTGGCACCTTTTGCTGCCGGTAGTGACGCTCATCATTTTCCTTGCACTGGGCTATTCGGCCATCAAGGCGGTCTTTTGGTCCATAATTCTTTTGATCGGAATAAGCTGGATAGGGCCAAAGGAACACAGGATGACGCCGAAAAAGATACTTCACGCCTTCATTGATGGCGGGACTTCCGCTGTGGAAGTCGCCGCCGCATGCGCCTGTTCGGGCATAATCATCGGCGTGGTGGGGATCACCGGGCTCGGCCTGGCTTTTACGTCCTTCATCATCGGGCTTTCCCACGGGATACTTTTCCTTGCGCTGATTCTGACGATGATCGCCTCCATAATCCTGGGGATGGGGCTTCCCACGACAGCGAAGTACATAATTCTCTCCACCCTGGCGGCGCCGGCGATTCACAGGATGGGCGTTCCCATGCTGGCGGCCCATCTTTTTATCCTTTATTATGGCGTAATCGCCGACATAACACCCCCTGTGGCCCTTGCGGCCTACGCCGGAGCCGGAATCGCGAGGGCCAACGCCATGCGGACGGGCTTCACGGCGCTGGGGCTCGCCCTGGCAGGTTTTATAGTGCCTTTCATGTTTGCCTACAACCAGGCCCTTTTGTTCCAGGCCTCGCTGTGGCGCGTCCTTCTGGCGAGCGGCACGGGGATTCTCGGCGTCATAGCTTTGGCCGCCTGCGTCCAGAACTATTACTTCGCCAGGCTTAACCTGGTCGAACGCGTTCTTTTTGGCATCACGGCTTTCGCGCTGATAAAGCCCGGGCTCTGGACGGACATTTTCGGCCTCGCCGTTTTGGGAGGCGTCATGTACCTTCAACGCCGCAAAGTAAAAACCCAAATGAATGAACCAGACATCAAAGAGACAAAAAGTACCGAAAAGGAGGAGATCTGATCGCCATGCCGACAAAAGTGATCAAGCCCGTAATGTCCGCCGAGGAGGCGGTGACCCGTGTCAAGCCGGGAAGTTCCGTGATGATAGGCGGGTTCAACTACGGCGGCATCCCGTACACGCTGGTGGATGCCCTGGTCGCCGCGGGAACGAAGGAGCTTACCATTATCGCCAACGATACCGCCTACGACGATGTGGGACACGGGAAACTGGTCGCGGGAGGACAGGTAAAGAAGGTGATAGCCTCCCACGTGGGCCTGAACAAATCCACCCAGCGCCTTTTCAACGAGGGCAAGCTGGAACTGGAGCTCGTTCCCCAGGGAAGCTTTGTCGAAAGAATACGGGCGGGCGGCTTCGGCCTGGGCGGCTTTCTCACGCCCACGGGAGTGGGGACCGTCTGTGAGGAGGGCAAGAGGATAATCGAAATCGAGGGGCGGCGCTACATCCTGGAGCTTCCGCTCAAGGCGGACGTTGCGCTGATCCGTGGTTACAGGGCCGACCGTTACGGGAACCTTGTGTATTTCGGGACGAACCGGAACTTCAACCCGGCGATGGCAACGGCGGCCGATCTGGTCATCGCCGAGGTGGACGCCATACTTGAAGTGGGGGAACTCGACCCCAACGACGTGGTGACGCCCGGGATCCTGGTGGACATTCTCGTGCTGAAGGGGGATTCATACTATGCTTCCCGTACTTGATGAAGAATTCGCGCGTCACAGGATAGCCAGGAGGATCGCCCTGGAGTTTGAGGACGGAGCAGTGGTGAACCTGGGAATCGGTATCCCCACACTGGTGTCGGATTACATCCCCGAAGGTATAAGGGTGATCTTCCAGACGGAAAACGGCGTAGTCGGCGCGGGACCCAAGCCTCCCGAAGACGACCTGCGCTTCATCGGCGCCGGGGGGCGCTGCCTGTCGGTGATCCCCGGCGGAGCCCTGGTCGCGAGCGATTTCAGTTTCGGTCTCATACGCGGCGGCCACCTGGACGCCACGGTGCTGGGCGCTTTGCAGGTGGACCAGGAGGGGAACCTCGCGAACTGGTGGATCCCGGGCAAGCTCGTTCCGGGCATGGGCGGGGCCATGGACCTGGTGACGGGGGCGAAACATGTCATCGTAGCCATGACTCACACCACTAAAAAAGGCGGAGCCAAGCTGGTTAAAAAATGTAGCCTGCCACTGACTGGAGCCGGAGTGGTGAGCCTTGTCGTGACCGAGTACGCCCTCTTCCGTTTTACCGACGGAAAGATGGTGCTCGAGGAGATTGCCCCGGGCGTGAGCGAAAAGGATCTAAAAGAGGTCACCGAGGCCGAATACGTGACGAGCCCGGACCTTCGGGTCATGCGGGGCTCTGAAGAGAAACAGGACTGATAAATGGCCGAATCACCTTGCTTTTAGGGAATTTCGGTTTTTATAAAAACAAGGGAGAGTGACGCAATATGCGAAAGGCGGTTGTGCTTTCCGCTTGCAGGACCGGGGGCGGAAAGTTCGGTGGTACGTTGTCGTCCTTCGAGGCCACCGATCTTGGTGGCTTTGCAATAGCCGAGGCTGTCAAACGATCAGGTGTTTCGGAAAAAGACATCGCCGAGGTCGTCATGGGTAACGGATGGCAGGCCGGGGTAGGTGCGAACCCCGCCCGGATTGCCATGTATAAGGCGGGGCTTCCCCAGGACATTCCCGCTTTCACCGTCAACAAGCGATGTGGCTCGAGCCTCAGGACAGCGATGCTAGTCGCCGACAGGGTACGCCTGGGCGACATCACCTCCGGCGTAGCCGGAGGGATGGAGAGCGCGTCGAAGGTGCCCTATATTCTTCCCGAAGCACGCTGGGGCCACAGGATGGGCGACAAGGAAGCGCTGGACGTGCTGCACAAGGACGGGTTCATGTGCCCTTTGGCGGACATGCTCATGGGCGCTACCGCTGAGATCCTTGCCGACGAATATTCCATAAGCCGCGAAGAGCAGGATGCCTATGCTCTTGAAAGTCACAAAAAGGCCCTGGCGGCCATGGAAAAGGGCCTTTTCGAAGAAGAGATCGTCCCGGTGACGGTGAAAATGAAAAAAGAGACCATAACCTTCGCTACCGAGGAAATCCCCCGGGCCGACACCAGTATGGAAAAACTCGGACGGCTTCCCGCCATCTTCCGGGAGAGAGGGACCATAACCGCCGGGACGAGTTCGGCTCTTTGCGACGCCGGCAGCGCCCTGGTCATAGCCGACGATGAATGGGCGCGCTCGCAAGGTTACAAGCCAATGGCCGAAATTCTGGGTTACGAAAGCGGTGCCCTGGCCGCCGACCACATGGGGCTCGGTCCGACCGTGGCGGTGCCGAAGGCTCTCGAAAAGGCGGGCCTTTCTCTGGAGGACATTGACCTCATTGAGCTGAACGAGGCCTTTGCCGCCCAGGTGCTGGCCGTTCACAGGGCGATGCCCTTCGACATGGGAAAATGCAACGTCCACGGCGGGGCCATAGCGCTGGGTCACCCCATAGGGGCTACGGGAGCCAAGATCCTTACGACGCTGATCTATGCCCTCAGGCATTACGACAAGGAACTGGGCCTCGCCACCGCCTGCATAGGCGGAGGGCAGGGCGTCGCCATGGTAATCCGCCGCCTGTAAAAAAACCAAACCCCGTCAAACCCCCGGGGTCGGATCTTTGATTTGTGGATTTCTTGAGAGCCTTTGCCTGCGCATCACATGATTGGCCGAATGGAGGGGGCAAAAGCTCTGAAGAAAAATCAGTAAATCCAGGATCCGACCCCGGTGTGTTTGTGGTATTCTTTGTACTGATTCCCAACAGAAAGGAGGACTCGCCCATGGTATGCAACCGCCGGTGAGGTCCGGCCGGAATGCGGGTTCCGTGTTCACGCGCCTTCAGGCAAAACAGCAGCGGTTTCGGGTCTTTGAAACGGCGTTCAAACCTGAGCGGGGTTTCCTTCGGTCTTTTTGGGGGTTCTTTCTTGAACTGCCTTTCCGCAAATCCTTTCGCATAAACCACTCGAACCCTTTCTTTTCCCGAAGTGCTGCTTAAAGTATGGCCGCCACGCTAAAGACGCGCGGCGGGCTTGTCTTTTGGCGTGACCGGTTGCTTTTTTTTGCCAAGGTAATCCGCTCTTGATTTTTCATACTTCGAGAAAGGTGGGGGTTTGGGAATGTTTCAAGCTTTGAACAGGGTACTCATGTCTCGCATGGGACCTGTAGTAACGGGTGTTGCCGTGGGGGTTCTGGCGCCGGTCCTGACGTTTTTGGGAAATCCCGGCAACATGGGTATTTGCGTGGCTTGTTTCACCAGGGACATAGCCGGAGCCCTTGGGCTTCACAGGGCGGCGGTGGTGCAGTATATCAGACCGGAACTGGCCGGGTTCATACTCGGATCTTTCATTTCATCCGTGGCGTACGGGGAATACAAGCCGAGGACCGGGTCGTCGCCGGTGGTACGTTTCTTCCTCGGTTTCTTTGCCATGATAGGCGCGCTGGTTTTTCTGGGGTGCCCCTGGCGGGCTTATATACGCCTCAGCGCCGGCGACCTCAACGCCGTTTTGGGCATCGCCGGGCTGGCGTCCGGCGTAGCCATAGGCATTGCCTTCCTCTGGAAGGGTTTCAGCCTGGGGAGAAGCTACCCGGTGAAAAAGGCGGCCGGGTACATAATGCCCGCGGTCGCCGTTACTCTTTTAGTCTTCGTTTTGCTGAAGCCGACTTTTGGGCCTGAGGGCGCTTCGGCCGTTTTCTTTTCTGAAAAGGGCCCCGGAGCCATGGCCGCTCCCGTGGCTGTTTCCCTTGTGGTCGGGCTTCTTGTGGGCTGGTGGGCCCAGCGGAGCCGTTTCTGCACTGTGGGCGCCCTGCGGGATTTGATCATGCTCAGGGACTCCCATCTTTTCAACGGCGTACTGGCTTTTATAGCCGCGGCATTTGTGACGAACCTCGTCCTTGGACAGTTTAAACTCGGTTTCGAAGGACAGCCCGTGGCTCATTCGAACATGCTCTGGAACTTCATGGGCATGGTGCTTTCCGGCTTGGCTTTCACCCTTGCAGGAGGGTGTCCGGGGCGTCAGTTTATAATGAGCGGAGAGGGAGACGGCGACGCGGCTGTCTTTATCCTCGGAATGCTTCTCGGAGCGGCTTTTGCGCACAACTTTAGCCTTGCCAGCTCTCCGGTCGGGCCGGGCGCCTTCGGCCCGGCGGCCACCGCAATCGGCATCGTTTTCTGTCTTTTAGTCGGTTTCATGATGCGCGAACGGGTATAGCGAAAAGGAAAGGGTGATAGAAATGACTGAACCTGTAACGATAGACGCCAGGGGCCTCTCATGTCCACAGCCGGTACTGGAGACTAAAAAGGCCATGGACAGGCTCTCTTCGGGAGAAATACACGTTCTGGTGGATACCATGACATCGCGCATAAACGTGGGACGTTTTGCGACAAGCAAGGAATGGAGTGTCGAAGCAGAGGAATTGCCCGAAGGAGGGTTCAAGGTCATACTCAAAAAGGGTAAAGAATAAGATTCGGACCGGAGCCTTCGATTGCAAAGTTCGTTGTTAAAACAAGAGATGGAAGGCTGGAACCGTCCTGCGGGTCAAATCGTCGGAACGGGGAAGCTTTCTCAAAAGGCGGGTGACAGGACATGCGTTTGACGGAACTTGCCCATTCCAGTGGGTGAGCGGCGAAAATAGGTCCGGCGGACCTTGAAACCATACTGAAAGATCTCGTGCTTCCGTCCGGCGACAGGCTCATGGCCGGTTGGGAGCATGGTGAGGACGCCGCTCTTTGGACTATCGACGAAAAACGGGTGGGCATTCTTACGGTGGATTTCATTACCCCCGTCGTAGACGATCCCTTCGTCTTCGGTCAGATTGCGGCGGCCAACGCCTTGAGCGACATTTTTGCCATGGGCGGAAGCCCCGTGGTGGCCCTCAACGTGGTGGCTTTTCCCGTAAACTGCCATCCTGTAAAGATACTGAGAGATATCCTTAAGGGCGGCCAGGAGCGGGTTCTCGCCGCGGGCGCCGTCGTGGCAGGCGGCCACAGCGTGGAAGACGAGGAGCCCAAATACGGTCTTGCCGTCTATGGGGAAGTTGACCGCCACAGGGTCTGGCGCGTTACGGGGGCACGGCCGGGCGACGCCCTGATCCTGACCAAGCCCATAGGAACGGGCATGATCATAACGGCTCTCAAGGCGGAAATGGACGAACCCGGCGAGGCTGAAGCGGCCGCCTTATCCATGAAGGCCCTGAACGACCTCCCCCGCCATCTGCCGGAGGAATTGTACGGGGCTATTTCCGCCTGTACCGACGTGACGGGTTTCGGCCTGGCGGGACACCTTCTCGACATGCTGGCTGAAAGGGACCTGGATGTTGAGCTGGACATAAAATCCATTCCCGTTTTGCCTGGAGCGATGGAGAAGGCGGCCATCGGCCTTGTACCGGCCGGTACATACCGCAACAGGGAGCTCTACGAAGGGAGTGTAGAGGGGCTTTCGTGCATCCTTCCGGAAATGGCGGACCTGCTTTTCGATGCCCAGACTTCCGGCGGTCTGCTTGTTGCCGTAAAAGAGGCTCAGGCTGAAAAACTGCTAGATTTATGCAGGTCGGTGGGGTTCGAAAGGGCCATGAAAATCGGGACCTTCGCAAAAGGTGACGGGCGCATAAGGATATCCTGCGATACAAACTGAATTCCTGTAAAATGGGGCATGGTCGAAGTGGCTTGAGGCAAACCTTTTTAAGACGGAGGTGAAGACCATGGAATCGTCAGCAAAGATACTGGAGTTTGCCATGAAGATGGAACTGGACGCAAGGGATTTTTATCTCGATTCCCTGGAACGCGTAAGGCACCATGAGACTAAACAGCTCGTGGCGGACCTCGCTGAATGGGAAAAGGGACACTACGAATTTCTCAAGAAACAGAAGGAAAGCGTCGAAAAGAACAGCCGTTGGGATACGGCCGCAAAACCGCCTGTAGAGGAAGCTGCGGGAGAGGAAATCATTTCCTCAAAGAAGGAAGGAACGCAGGTGGAACCCCCGTTGGGTGAATTGACGACCGATATGGGCGTTTTGCGAATGGCCCTGGCCATAGAGACGGACTTTTGCAATTTCTACAAAAATGCCGCGAAAAACCTGGACGACGAAGAGGGCCGGAAGATACTTGAAATGCTTTCAGAGTGGGAGAGCGGGCACCAGCAGATGATAAACGAGCAATACCGTGCCCTCCACAGGGACTTCATGGCCGAGATGGGCTTCGAACCCTTCTAGTCCGACAGGGCCTTTAACAGGCCTTCTTAAAAGACGAGCCCGGAACGCCCGAAAACAGGGTGTTTTCGGGCTCTTTTTTTAGCGATTCGTGCCTCCGCAGCTAAAACGGCCTCCCGCCGCCGGAGCTTTCTTTGGAAAGCACTAAAGGAACAAGGGCCTTATAGGCTTCTCGAATAGATGATATCCTGTCGAGCCAAAAAGCTGGATTCACAAGGTTTGTGGCGGCCCGTTGAAGCGATATCATACGGAAATAGCGGTTTTCACGGGTCGGCACGGTGGTCGTGAATATTTCAGAGAGAATATCGAGGTCGCCTTCCATGGCGGTTCGTCATGTTAAATCCAGGATTCCTTCCATGCAGGATCTGGGCCTCCCGTGGATAGTTTCCCGCTTCGCAAGAAAAAGGCGCGGGCTTATCCTTATCACCGGGCCTACGGGGTGCGGCAAATCCACAACGCTTGCTTCGATAATAGAGGACATCAACAGACGCAGCAAGCTACACATAATAACGCTGGAAGACCCCATAGAGTACGTCTTCGAGCCAAAGGAAGCGCTGATAGACCAACGTGAAATAGGCAGGGACTCAGTGGATTTCCACGAAGGGCTCAGGCGGGTTTTCCGGCAAGACCCGGACGTGATCATGATCGGGGAAATGCGCGACCTGGAGACCATCTCTTCGGCCATCACCGCGGCTGAAACGGGCCACCTTGTGCTGGCAACGCTGCACACCCAGGACGCGCCGGGAACCATCGACCGGATCATCGACATTTTCCCTCCCTACCAGCAGAACCAGATTCGTAACCAGCTGGCGAACATCCTGATCGGCGTCTGCAGCCAGCAGCTCATCAACACAGTCGACGGCAGGCGGGTCCTTGCCGCCGAAGTCCTCGTGGCCAACTACGCCGTGCGCAACCTGATAAAGGAAGGACGACCGGAGCAGGTACGAAACGTCATGGCAACCAATACCTCCGACGGCATGCAGCTCATGGAACACTCTCTCGCGGCGCTTTTCAGGAAAGGCCGTATAACCAGGGAAACTGCCTATATGCATGCTTTCGACGTAAAGGACCTGGATAGGTTCCTCGAGGAATAGCCTTCAGGGTGATGCTTATTCAGGAGGTTGCATGTCCCTGGGTTTGGTCCGCATGGTCCTTTCTTTGAGTACTTTCTTGTCGAAATAACGCAATCCGCGGTTGATTATCCAGACAGCCGCCACGCAGCCGAAGGCAAGTACATATTGGTCCAGTGCGGCGGCAATGCCTATGGCCGCGGTAAAAAGTATGGATGCCGCGGAAGTCAGGTAAATAACCTTGCGGCGCTCTTGATGCTGAAGGATGGTTCCCGCACCGATGAAGCTTATTCCGAGGACTATGGCCTGAATCACCCGAACAGGGTCAGCCTGCACAAGCCCCACACAAGTGACGCTACCGTAGTAATTCACGATCACCGCGCCCAGGGAAGTGAAAAGCGCCGAAGCTCCTCCAATGAGCATGTGAGTGCGCATGCCGGTGGGCTTTCCTATCATTTCCCTTTCGAGGCCGATGGCCCCTCCAAGGACAACCGCGATGGCTACCTTTAGAAGTATGACAAACTGCTCTTCGATGCCTGTCATGCCAGGCTACCTCCTTTGTCCTTGTTGTTTGAGGCAATGGTATTATCCCATGTAGACACACTGTTGAACAGGAAAGACCAGACAGCCCCGCAGGGAGGGAGCTTAAGATGATGACATTTGCCGGCCGACTGACGCGAGTTCTAATTGCCATGCTATGGGTGGTCATGGTTTTTGGGAGCTCGCCGGTTGCTCGTCAAGCCGGGGGAGTCCCCATAGCCGATCTTGAAGAATTTCCTCAAAACCCCTTTCGCTACATTTCCGGCCCCCCTGATGAGCCTTTCATTTCAACGGAGGAAAGAAACAAGGCTTTGTCCCGATTCCGCGGCCGCCTGTTCGCTCCCTGGGGCAGGAAGAAACCAGCCCATTCCATTGATGCGGTAATGTGGCCCTGGCGGGCTTTTACCTCCGAAACCGGCGACTTGGCAGGAGCAAACCTGCGCTCTCCCAAAGAAGCCTGGTTCGAGAGCATGAAGAAGAAAGCCGCCATGGAGAGGTTTGGAACCCTTAATGAACGAGGCATAGTTGTGAGGGAGACTAACCTGAGGAATTTTCCTACCAACGAGCCACTTTTCAGGGACCCTTCCCTTCCCGGCGAAGGTTTTCCCTTCGATTACCTTCAGCAGACGGTTTTAAGGCCCGGTGAGCCGCTTTTTGTCAGCCACCTGTCTGCCGAAGGAGATTGGGCTTTCGTGGAATCGCCACAGGCGGCGGGATGGGCGGACATACGGGATTTAGCCTTCGCTGACGAGAGATTCGTCACGGAATGGATGTCCCGACCCCTGGGTGTTGCCGTAACCGAGGGTTTGGCCGTACGGAACACTCGGGGCCGTTTCGTATTCTCTCTGGGTGTCGGGTCGGTGATTCCACTTGGTAATCCCGCTTCGGATCAAGCGGGCCGCCGGCGGGTTCTGATTCCCCTTAGTGATGCGGATGGCACGGCCGTAATTTCGGTGGGATACACCCAAGAGGGAGGCCTTGCCGGGTTCCCCTTGGAATACAACCTTTGGAATGTGGCAAAGATAATGGCTGAACTGGCAGGCAGTCCTTATGGATGGGGGACAATCCTTGGAAACAGGGACTGCTCGGCCATGTTGAAGGATCTTTTCGCGCCCTTTGGCCTGTGGTTGCCGAGACACTCTGCCGATCAAGCCGGACAGGGAGAGAGGTTAAGTCTCAAGGGACTTTCTCCGGAAGAAAAGGAAGCCGAAATCCTTGCGAAGGGGATCCCATTTCGGACGTTGCTTTGGCTGCCCGGGCACGTGATGCTTTATGCCGGTTCCTATAGGGGGCGCATCGCAGTGTTTCATGCCTTTTGGGGAATACGGACCAGGACAGAGAGCCGACAGGGTAGAGAAATCGTCGGGACCACGGCCTTCACATCTCTTGAACCGGGAAAGGAGCTTCCCTTTGCCGACCTTGAAGCGACATATCTGAAACGCCTTGAAAGCATGACGATCCTGTTCCGCTAGCGCAGCAGTAAGGGGGAAAAGAAGCGGAGCCGGCACGCAGCCGGCCCCGCTTGAATCGCTATTTGCCTTGGCCAAAGCCGTACCTGTCAGGGCAGGTCCTCAGGTGTTACGCCTGTCATAACCACCAACTGGCGTATGACCGATTCCAGCTTTCCCAGCTCTTCGCCGTATCGGGCCCAGTCGCCCCGTCGAGCGGCATCCTGGGCGGCTTCGAAATGCCGTTCGGCCCTGCGCGCCAGTTCCGCCGGTGATCCCTCGGGCAGTTCAAGGGGCAGCTGTGGCCTGGGGATCGCTTCACCGGTCTCGATGCCGGTTTCTTCCGCTGGTTCGGGGACCGTGATGGGCCTGGTGCCCAGGAGGTTGTCGAGGGCTTCGTCAAGTCTTTCGGCCCAAGCCACACGGCCGCCCGAGGAAACGATGACCCTTTTCAGCTCCGGCAAATCGCTATTGGACGCCATCAGGTAGAGAGGCTGCACATACAGTAGCGATTCTCCCATGGGGATTACCAGGAGGTTGCCGCGAATGACGTCGGAGCCGCGTTGGCTCCATAGGGAGAGTTGGGCCGAGATCTCGGGTGTCTGGTCGATCAAGGCCTCCACCTGGCGAGGGCCGTAGATGAGCTGCTGCTTGGGGAAGGCGTAGACTACGAGCTCCCCGTAATTCGGATCGTCGGAGCGTCCCGCCATCCAGGCGATCATGTTGTCCCTGCCGCTGGGTGTGAAGGGCGAAATAAGCATGAATTCCGCCTTTTCTTCACCTGCAAGGCGCATAACGAGATAGTAGGCGCCGAGGGAGCCCGAAACGCCGGCCTGGGGGAATTCCCATACGTCCTCCTTGTTGTAGAAGGTGTTGGGATCCTCCATGTGATAGGTCCTGAAGATCTCGCTCTGGATGGTGAAAAGGCCCTTGGGGTAGCGCCTGTGAGCGCAAAAGGAATCCGGAGCCTCCTCCATGGGCGTGAAGAGGTCCGGGAAAATCCGCTGCCAGGTCCTTATAAGGGGATCCTCCTGGTCGGAAACGTAGAAGGTCATATCGCCGTTGTAGGCGTCGATGGCTATCTTGACGCTGTTGCTGATGTAATTGATGCGTCCGCCTGAGATATCGACCGGTTCGGAGTAAGGGTAGCGGTCCGTTACGGTATAGGCATCCTGGATCCAGATAAGCTTCCCATCCTGGATCGTCAGGTAGGGGTCGCTGTCGTAGACGAGGAATGGAGCCACCTTGCGGACCCGTTCATCGATGCTCCTGTAGAACATGACACGGCTTTCGGGGAGGATGGCGTTGGTGAAAAGAATCTGGGAATCGGCGAAACGCACCGTGAAAGCCAGGCGACGGAGAAGCGAACCTATGCCCACGCCGCCCGTCCCTTCGTAGGTGGTGCGGACGTTGTCGTTACCCATGGGGTAGTCGAATTCCTTTGTCGTAGTCTTGACAAGGACGTAGGGCTGTCTTTTTTCGCCATAGTAGATTTGGGGCCTGCCGATGGAAATGGGAACATCTATTTTTGGCGGCAGGTCCTTGATAAACAGAATGGGTTTGCCTTCCGGATCGACCTCGTTGACGGGATTCATTACCACGCCGTAGCCGTGGGTGAATTCCAGGTGCATGTTTACCCACGTCGGGTTCTGCAACTGGGCCAGGTCCAGCTCCCTGGCGGAGAGCATCACCTGGCGGTAGGTTCCGTCAAAGGTGTAGCGGTCAATGTCCACGTCCTCGAAATCGTAATAGGACCTGATTTCCTGGAGCTGTTTGTAGGAACGCAAAAGCGGCCGGTAGTCCCAGAGGCGGACATTTTGGATGATGTCTTCGTTGTCGTCGATGTCGGCCCTGTTTATGGTGGTTTTAGGGGCGTAGTTCACCACCTCCAGCGAATCGAGGCCATAGGCTTTGAGCGTGCTCGCTATGTTGTGCCTGATGTAGGGTTCTTCTTTCTGGAATTCGTTGGGTTCTACTATGTACTTCTGGACAATTCCCGGATAGATGCCCATGATGACGATGTTGGTCACCACGAGCAGGGCAACTGCGGCGGCGGCGAGCTTCCAGGTCCTCCTGAAAATGTTCAGAAGAAGCAAGACACCCACGATCACTGAAAGTGCAAGCATGATGTTGATGGCCAGAAGCCTGGCGTGGATGTCCGTGTAACCCGCGCCGAAGACGACGCCCGAGGCGGAAAAAAGCAGATCGAACCGTTCTATCCAGAAACCGGCACCCCAGGCGAAAACGGCGACAGCGCCCAGGAAGGTCAGGTGCCGGCGGGCCTGGGGCGGGAAGGAAAAGCGGTTTTCCTCGCGTATTCTCGGGAGCCAGCCCAAGACGTAGATCAAGGCCGAACCCAGCAAGGCCGTGACGAGCACTCCCAGAAGCCAGTCCTGGAGGAAGGAGTAAAAAGGCAGCTCGAAGACGTAAAAGCCCACGTCCTTCCCGAAGATCGGGTCGGTATGGCCGAAGGGGGTCCTGTTTAAAAAACGCAGCACCATGGCCCATTCGCCTCTGACGCCGAGTCCGTTCATGACGGCAAGCAAAATCGAAGCGGCCAGGACGATCAGGCCCGATCCCTTGGCATGAAGCGGTGTTTCTCCGGTAGTGTCGAGTTTTTTAGCGCCCCTTCTCGCCCTCAGCCAGCTGAAGGAGAAAATCACGAAAGCCGCGGCCGCGGCAACCGCGAAAAGCAACCACTGTGGAAGGATGCGCGTCCAGAACACGCTCGTAAGGTCGAGGGCATCGAACCACAGGTAGTCGGTGTAAAACCGGGCGAAGGCCGGGAAGAGTACAAAAACCAGGGCCAAAAGCCCCAGGATGATCCAAAGGCTTTTTTTGAACCTGAAGGTCGGCATCTTGTAGTCTCTTCTTTCCTCTCCGCCTCTTTGGAAGATATCTTTCATAGACATGGCGTATCGCCTCGCATTTCAAAGTGTTTTATGTTGTTACAGCCTAACATGGAAGCCGGACCAAGGCAAAGGTTTTCCGTTGACAAGGTTTTGCGTTTCCCGTTGTGAAAGAAAAAGGGCCGCCCGGTTTTGTTGGGCGGCCCTGGTTGGTGTCCTTTTACTATAGTCTTCGCTATTATTCCAGGAGCCCTGTCTCCCTGAGGAAATCGGCGGCTATGTCTTCAGGCTCGTCGCCGTCATCGTATCGGCCGTTTAAGGCCGACATGGTTGCCTCGTCGATCTTCCCGCTCAGTTTTTCGAGGATCTCGAGAATCGCCGGATACTTCTCGAGGGTGTCCATGTCGATGACGTAGGCCGCGCTGTAATCGGGGAAGAATTCCTTGTCGTCCTCGAGCATTACCAGATCGAGCTTGGCTATCCGGGAGTCCGTTGAGTAGGCCGCGATGACGTCGACTTCTTTGTTGGCTATCGCCCGATACATCATGGAGTACTGCATGGGAATGACTTCCTTGAACTCGATGCCGTAGGTTTCGGACCACCCGGGGTAGGCGTCGGGCCTGGTGTCAAAGTTTTCGTCGGCGCCGAGCTTCATTTCACCGGCAACATCCTTGAGGTCCGATGCCTTTTGGAGGCCGTATTTTTCCGCCGTCTCACGGCGTACGGCCAAGACGTAGGTGTTGTTGAAACCCAGCGGCCTGGCCCATGTCATGTTGAAGTTTTTCTCGAATCCTTCCTTTACCGCCTGGAAGGTTTCTTCGCCGGAAAGTTTCGGTCCCTCGTACCGGAGAATTCCCATGAGCTGGGTGCCAGTCCACGTGGGGTAGATGTCGAGTTCGCCCTGGGCCATGGCCTGGTGGAGGACCGAAGATGCCGCGAATTCTGTGTTGATCTTTACGTCAAGGCCTGTGTATTCGTCGAGCAGAAGCTTGGCCATCCAGGCCAGGACGACGGATTCGTTGACCGTCTGGGCGCCGAGCCTGACGCTGCCTTTGTATTCCATGGGATCCTGGTCGGCCGCCAAGGCGGCTGTCCCGAAACCTCCGACCATGGTCACCGAAAGGACCAACAACGCGACGCAGCTTGCCTTCAAGATATTTCTCATATGCAACAACTCCTTTTTTGTATTTTCCGCCTTACCGTGCGGCGGCTCGTTGCAGTTCTTCACGCTCGGCCTTTTTGGCCATGCGTATGGCGCGCGTTTTGGGGCTCAGGTATTGCTGGAGCCACTTGAGGCCCTGGTCCGCGGAAAGCGCCAGTATAGTTGCGGGAAGCGCGCCCGCCAGTACCACCTCGTTCCTGATGGAGGCAAGGCCCGAGAATATGAGCCTGCCCAGTCCGCCTCCTCCGATGGCCGAAGCGAGCGTTGCCGTTCCGATGACCCACACGGTGGCTACGCGAATACCGGCTAAAATTATAGGCATTGCTATGGGAAGCTGGACCTTCGTAAGGATCTGGTATTCCGTCATTCCCATCCCGCGGGCCGCCTGCACCAGGTGTTTCGGGACACTCTTTAGACCTGTATATGTGTTTTGGAGCACGGGCAGCATGGCGTACAGGAAAAGCGCGCAGATAGCGTTGTCGTTTCCGATCCCGAAGATGAAGATCAGAAAGCCAAGCAAGGCGAGGCTCGGTATGGTCTGAAAGACGTTGGCCGTACCGATGACGTAAGGGGAAAGCTTTTCGTTTTTGGTCAGATAAATACCCAGTGGAATGCAGACCACCAGGGTGATGGCCAGGGCCACAAAGGAAATGTACAGGTGTTGCCAGGTCAGGTTGAGGATCCTCGGCCAGTAGCGGGCTACATATTTGAAAAAGAGTTGAAAGAAGGGCTCCTGGTTCAGCATTATTCATTCTCCCCCTTTTCCCTGTAGCGAGTCAGCCTGCCTATGGTGAGACGGGCCACTCCGGCCTGGGTCACCACACCCTTGAAACCGCCTTCCTGGTCTATGACCGGTATGGGCAGGTCCTGGTCTGCCAGCATTTCAGCCGCGTCCCGAAGCGTCGCGTCTTCTATGTAAAGCTTTCTGTTCTTCTTTACGCCGTCGGTGACGGAGCCCTTTCTTCTGGCAGCTCGCTTGAGAAGCCAGAGAAGAGCCATTCCGTGCCAGGTGCCTTCGGCGTCCACCACCTGGGCCGTTTCACAGCCCTCGTCTTCCATCAGGTCGAGCACGTCTTCAGCCGACCTCCTGGGAGAAACCTTGAGGATAGGGTCCTGAACGAGTATTTCCACGCTCGTATCCGGTGAAATCTGCGAGAGCCTGTCCTCGCCGATGAAGTTTTTGACGAACTCGTTCGCCGGGTTGTTCTGGATCTCGTCGGGAGGGGCCACCTGCTCGATTTTGCCCTGTCGCATCAGCACGACCTTGTCGGCTATCCTGAGGGCCTCGTCCATGTCGTGGGTAACGAAGATGATAGTCTTTTTTACAGTCTTCTGCAGTTCCAGCAATTCGTTCTGGAGGCGTTCCCGGGCAATGGGGTCAAGGGCGCCGAAAGGTTCGTCCATGAGTACAACCTCCGGGTCGGCCGCCAGCGCCCGCAAAACGCCTATGCGCTGCTTCTGGCCTCCGCTGAGCTGGTCAGGCAGGCGGTACCGGTAAATCGCCGGGTCGAGCCCGGCCATCTCCAGCAACTCGTCCACCCGCTTTTTTATGCGGCCTTTTTTCCACCCCAAAAGCTTCGGCACGATGGATATATTCTCCGCCACGGAAAGGTGGGGCATCAGTGCCGTTTCCTGGATTACGTAACCGATGTTTCTTCTGAGTTTTACGGGATCCACGGTATTGATATCCTTCCCGTCGACCTTGATGACCCCTTCCGTGCAGGATTCGAGCCGGTTGACCATCTTGAGGGTCGTCGTCTTGCCGCAACCGGAAGGGCCTATCAGAACGGCGATTTCGCCCTTGGCGATCTCGAGGTTCAGGCGATCCACGGCCCTGGTGCCGTCTTCATATATCTTGCTGACGTCCTCAAAAAGAACCATGGGCATCATCTCCAGTTGAAAGCTGATTCTTTATTCCAGGCTCCCGAAGGGCGTCCCGCAGGGTCTCGAGAAACAGGTCCACTTCTTCGCTGGTTCCCACGGTTACGCGTATGCCGCGGTCGTAGCCCCAGATGTCGCAGGACCTTACGATCACGCCTTTTTGGAGCATCAAATCAGCCAGGGTTACGCAATCCGCGGGAGTCTCGAAGAAGACGAAATTGGCAGCCGAGGGGGTGACGTCGCACCCGAGTTCCCTCAACTTTCTTTCCATTCGCTCCCGGTCTTTTATGATTTTCCCCAGTGCGCGCCGGCAGTCTTCTCTGTCTTCCGTCAGAACGGCGACACCCGCGGCGATGCCGATCCTGTTGGCGTTGAAGGGCTCGCTTACCGTGTCGATGACGGTAATCATTTCGGGTCTCGCCATGCCGTAGCCCAGGCGAAGCCCGGCCAGGCCGTAGGCCTTGGAGAAGGTTCGTACCGACAGGATGTTGTGGCCTTCTTTTATGAGCTTTCCCCTGTCTGGAAGCTTCCCCTGGGGGGCGAATTCTGCGTAGGCCTCGTCGAGGATCACCCAGGTATGCTCCGGGAGGCCGTCCATCAACTCCACCAGCTCGTCGTGGGTGAAAAAGGTCCCCGTCGGGTTGTTGGGATTGCAGAGCCAAACAAGCTTGGTCTTTTCCCTCACGGCGGCTTTCACCGCTTCGAGGTCTATGGAGCGGCCTTTCATGGGGACGTTTACGATAGCAGCACCCATGAGTTTTGACAGCTCCCTGTACAGGTTGTAGGTGGCCTCTGGGATGACGACTTCATCGCCTTCTTCCAGGAAACTTTTTACGACGGCCTGAAGCATGCCTTCCGCACCGTGGGAGATTGCTATGTTTTCCTGGCTGACGCCGTGAAGGTCTGCTATGAGCCCCTTGATTTTCTCGAAGGCGATGTCGGGATAGCGGTTGGAGTTTTCAAGTTCCCGGGCCATGGCCTTCAGGGCGGCCGGAAAGGGCGCGTAGGCGTTTTCGTTGGACCCGAGCTTTATGATCGATTCAAGACCGAGCTCCCGGCGGACTTCCTCGATGGTTTTGCCGGGCACGTAGGGTTCAAGTCCCTTCACGGCGCGTCGGATGCCTTTTATAGTCATGGGCGTTTCGTCCTTTCCCCCGGTCTTGCTTCTATGATCGTAGGGTGTCCCTCCCCAAAGGCATGGGCGATGCTTTCTGCGAGATCGCGGCCCGAGCGTACCCTGGCATATCCGGCTTTCCACGAGGCTGCAAGAGCCTCGAAGCAGGGTGCCGGGTTGTCCACGGCGATTGCACGGGGGAACCGCCGGGCGGCCTCGTTTCTTCTGATTTCCCCGAAACCGTCGTCGTTCCAGACTACGATCGGAAGCGGTAGCCCTTCCCTGCAGGCCACGGCGACTTCCGCCATGGTGAACTGGAAACCTCCGTCTCCGGTCAGGGCGGCCACTGGTACTTCCGGCATAGCCAGCTTTGCCCCGATCGCGGCCGGAACGGCGAAACCGAGGGTGCCGAACCCGACGGGATGCATAAACGTAGAGGGCTTGCGTGCCGGGTACTCGCTGATAGCGACATAGGCAGGGCCAGTCATGTCAGCGGTGAGGACGCCCTCGCCTGGTATCGCCCGGCGAAGCGCCGACACTAGTTCTTCCATGAATGCGAGGTCCTTTCCCATGCCGGTCAGGTCGGCCAGCTCGCTTCTGGCGCGGTCTTTTATTTTTGTAACCCTGGCAGCGCGGTCGTCCAGGGAGAGGGATCTTTCCTCGAGGGCCTTCGAGATTTCGGAAAGCGCCATCGCCGCGTCACCCCTGATGCCTATATCGGCCCTGGTGTTGCGCTGGAAATTGGCCGGGTCGAGGTCTACCTGGATTAAAAGGCCCGCCTTCGGCAGGGGGTGCTCCCACAGGTCTGTGGGCGACAGCTCCGTTCCCACGGCCAGGATAACGTCGGCCGTTTCCAGGAAAGATCTAACGGAGGGAAAATGTAACCGCGCGCCCAGACAAAGGGGATGATCTTCGTCTATCACGCCCTTGCCCGCGCAGGTCTCTATAACCAAGGCACGGGTTTTTTCAGCCACTTCGAGGACTTCTTTAGAGGCGTTCTTTGCTCCTCCTCCGAGGATCATTACGGCGTTTTGAGCCTTGTCAAGCTTTGCGGCGGTGTCCTTTACCAGTTCGCGTGAAATCGCGGGAGTCCAGGTGCCTGGCCGCTTCCACGACGGTCTTGTGACATCGTCTGCTTCCATGGCCAGGATGTCCATGGGAATCTCCACGTGAACGGGGCCAGGGCGCCCCGTTTCGGCCAGCCTGTAGGCGGATTCGAGTGATGGCGCTATCTCGTCGGGGCTTTGTACCCTGCGGCTTTCTTTCGAGGCCGACTGGGCCATGATGGTGCTGTTTTTGAGCTCGTGGAGGAACCCGGCACCGCGCCCTATGAAGGCTGTCGGTATCTGGCTCGAAATGACTACCATGGGGATGGAGTCGTGATATGCCTGGGCCATGGGGGTAAGGATGTTAGTTAGGCCTGGTCCCGAAATGGCCAGGGCGGTTCCGGTTTTTCCCGTCGATCGGGCCCAGCCGTCGGCCATGAACCCCGCCCCCTGTTCGTGGCGGGCCGTTACGTGCCGTATGGAACTTTCGGCAAGGGCCTCGTAGATGTCCAGATTATGGATCCCCGGGATCCCGAAAATAGTATTTACGCCGAGGGACTCGAGGGTCTCGACGACGCGTTTGGCTCCTGTTTTGCGCACGGAATCACCTCTTTGAATTTGGGGTATGTATACTGTCTTTGCCGTATTTTTACACGGCATCACCAATATTCCGAAAGGAATAAAAAAGACGACTGCAAGTCTTTTAAAGGCTTGCCGGTTGAACAAAAACAAAATTGTCAGTCGATGTACCGGCTTTTTCGAATGGGTCCAAGAGAGCGCAAATCGCCTGAAGTGTCTACCACCGGCAAACATGAGTCTTGTTTTTTCAGGATACAGGAAAGAGGAAACCTTGCGTCTGTGTCTTCAGGCGCGCGAAGGTCACTTTGATAGTATACGAATTATCGAAACGAGTCAAAAGAACCGGTGATGCGTCACTTTCCGGCGCTTCCCTCGGTCAGGTTTCACTTTACCGTTTCGCGCTTTTGGCACGATACCTCAAGATGTAAAGCCCGGCCAGGACGACGCACGCCGCCAGCATCCATGTGGTCGCCCTGTCCAGGTATCGCATGACGAGGTCTTCGTTGTTGCCCACCCAGTAGCCCACGAAAGCCAGGATGGCCACCCAGATGCCCGAACCCAGCGTAGTGTAAAAGAGGAAAAGGTCCATGCGCATGCGGGCTACCCCTGCCGGAAGGGATATAAGCTGCCTTATGCCGGGGATGAGGCGCCCGATGAAGGTACTTATATGACCATGTTTTCTGAAAAAAACCTCCGTTCGGTCCAGGGTCTTTTCAGTGACGAAAAAATATTTTCCCCAGCGCTGGAAGAAGGGGCGACCGAACTTCAGGGATATCCAGTAGTTGAAGACAGCGCCCAAGATACTGCCCGCTATGCCGCTGGCGATGACGAGCAGCAGGTTCATCCTGCCTGTAGCGGCCAGATAACCTGCGGGGGGGACCACTACCTCGCTCGGGAAAGGAAAGAAAGAAGATTCCAGAAACATCAGGGCGATGACGCCGGGGTACCCCATGTGCCCGATAGTTTCGACGAGCCAGGGCACCACCTGTCCAAGAAGATCCACGGGGCTCCTTCTCCTAGGCGCCTTCGTAGCCGTTTTTTCGACCTGTCATGGACTCGATGTCGATACGCACCACAGCGACGGCTTTCATGGCCGTTTCGGGAAACGGAAGTGCTTTCCCGGCGAACTGCTTCACGATAACGTCCAGACCATGACGTTTTTCCGAGTGGTCTTCCAGGAGCGTGGCCTTGCCGAAGCCGACTACGCTGCGGTATTTAAGGGTCCATTCGCAGGGATCGCCGCTTTCTGTCACGTCGATGTCGGCGTCGACCTCAAAACATACGCGGGGGTTTTTCCTGATGCAGTCGATCTTGTGGCCTTCCCTGAAGCCGTGAAAATACATGGCCCCGTCCTCGTATCCGTAACAGAGGGGAATCATGTAGGGGTAGGGATCGTCGTGGAAAGCCACCCTGCATATTTTTTCTTTTTTCAGTATCTCCTCGATCTGCGACCTGTCGGTAATCTCCTTGTCCTTGCGTCTCATGGTTTCCTCCCGGGTTGACGTTATCAAAGTGGGGAAACGAGCATCCCTAGGGTTCGTGACAATCTGCACAACATCTTTAATATGATAGCACTTTTTTAATCACCTGGCTTTGCTATCCGCTTCAGGAGCCAGGCAAGGTTCGCTGCCAGGGTGTCCATGGTGGCAAGCCCCTCGCCGTCGTGGACCACGTCCTTTTCCATGCGCCCGATGCCCATGTTCCAGTAGCTCGATCCCGGAACGATCATCTGGTTGATCAAAAAGAAATGGTTGATGCTGTCGAAGGCGTGAATGGCCCCGCAGCGTCTTACGGCTATGACGGCGGCGCCAGCCTTGCGGGCGAGAAGTGCTCCGTTGGCTCTTGCCACGAAGCCTGCCCGGTCGATGAAGGCCTTTGTCTCGGGTGTTATGTCGGCGAAGTAGGTGGGCGAGGCTATAACGATGCCGTCGGCGTCGCACATTTTCTCTATCCACTCGTTGAGTGGGTCGCCTTCCAGGACGCAGCGTCGGTTTCGATTGTGAAAACATTTCCCGCAGGCGGTGCATCCGTGAATGGAGCGTCCTCCTATTTGGACTTTCTCCGTCTCTATACCTTCTTTATGGAGTCCCTCGAAAAGACGCTCCAGTAAAAAGTTGGTATTGCCTTCGGCGCGCGGACTGCCGTTGAATCCGATTACTTTCACAGAAAATCCCTCCCGGTAAAAAACCTTATATCGCAAGCATTGTAACATTTGGCGGAAAGTCGGATTGGACAAGGAGTCCTCCTGAATATAGTCTTTTTCAGGATCTTTAGAAAATATCCGGGGAGGGACTTTCATGGGCATGGAACTATCGCTCCTTCCGCTTGCGGTGGCTTTGGTCGCAGGATTTCTGCTTGGCTTGTGCGCCGCCTGGCTGCTCGGGATTATACAGGCAAAAACAGCACGCGACCTCGCCGAGGAACTTTTCGCAGAAAGCGAGGCCAAAAGGCGCGACCAACTGGAAATGATAACGGACCACCTCAAGGACGCTTTCGGCGCGCTTTCCCTGGAGGCCTTGTCCCGCTCCACGGAGGAATTTCTCAAGCTCGCCCGATCCAGAATCCAGACGGAACGGGAGCTAGGATCGAGAGAACTGGAGGAGAAAAAAGGCCTCATAGACCGTCAGCTGGAAGCGATGGCGTCCAAGATGGAGTCTCTTTCGAAACTCGTCGGCGAGCTCGAAAGGGACAGGGTAGAGAAATTCGGAGAACTTGCGGGAAAGCTTCAGGAGGTATCCCACAGGACGGCCGAGCTTAACCAGACCACCGATACCTTGAGACGGGCTTTGGCCAACACGAAGGCCAGGGGGCAGTGGGGGGAACGCATGGCAGAAGACGTTCTGCGGGCGGCCGGTCTTGCGGAAGGAATCAACTACAAGCGCCAGCTGACCCTCGAGGGAGGCGCAAGGCCGGATTTCACATTCACGCTGCCAAAAGGCCTGACGCTTAACATGGACGTCAAGTTCCCCTTCGATAATTATCTCAGGTACCTGGAGGCTTCTGATCAGCCTTCACGGGAGAAGGCCTGCAAGGACTTTTTGAAGGACGTGCGCGCCAGGGTTCGCGAAGTGGCTTCCCGTGAGTACATTGACCCAGAAAGGGGTACCGTGGACTACGCCTTGCTCTTTATCCCCAACGAGCAGGTTTACGGGTTCATACACGAGCAGGACCCCTCCATCCTGGACGAAGCGCTTTCGAAAAGGGTCATACTGTGTTCGCCTGTGACGCTCTATGCCGTTTTGGCCGTCGTGCGACAGGCCGTCGAAAACTACGCCCTTGAGGAAACGTCCCGGGAAATACTTTCCGTTTACGGGACTTTCCGGAAACAGTGGGAGACCTTCCTCGGCGGTCTCGAACTTCTCGGCAAGAGGTTGCAGGAGGCGCAAAAAGAGTATGAAGCCCTCGTCACAACCCGGCGCCGGAGCCTTGACAAATCCCTGGAGAAGATAGAAAAATTGCGGTCCGGTCACGATGAGGTTTCACAGGAATCGGGTCATTTACCCCATTATGAAGAAGATGATGGCGCTCCGGAAACACAGTAAGGATATGGCGGGAACCAGTTATTAAGAGAAATTATTATCGTATTCATAATGTGGTAAAATAACCAATTGAGAGCCTGTTTTCCCGATATCTCGCCTTTACACTTAAAAAGGCTACGAAAAACATGGCGAGGAGGGGTTTAGATCCGACGCAGGGCTTTTTGTGTCTTTTTTGTGTTTATCACGTTTCTTTTCGCTTCCTCCGCCTGGTGTGCGCAGGTGGTCCGTGTCGGCGTATACGAGGATCCGCCCCTGGTTTTCACCGATGAGGAAGGTCGATATCAAGGCGTCTACGTTGACGTGCTCGAGGCGATTGCAGAAAAAAACGGCTGGACCCTCCGCTTCGTCCCTGGTACGTTCGAGGAGGGGCTAAAACGGCTCGAACGTGGCGAAATCGACGTAATGACCTCCATCGCCTGGTCCAGGGAAAGGGCAAATCGTTTCGATTTCACGACCAAGACCGTAATTTCGAGCTGGGGCGTAGTTTACACCAGGGGAACCCTTCCCATCACCTCGATTTTTGACCTTGCGGGGCGCGTTGTGGCCGTCGAGCGCGGCGACATATACGGCGAGGAATTCAGGAATCTCGTAGAGAATTTCGGCATCGACTGCGAGTTCATCGAAACGGACACAATAGAGGACGTCTTTCGCGCCATGAATTCGGGCGAGGCTGATGCCGGAGTGGTAAACCGCATCTTCTCCGCCAGGTATGAAGATCTTTACAACGTTCACAATACCGGTTTCGTCTTCAGCCCCGTGGATTTGCGCTTTGCCGTTCCAAAAGGACTAAACCGCGTTATCCTGCAGATACTTGATTTTCACCTTGCCGAGATGCACCGTGAGCCCGATTCCGTCCTGAAAATGTCAGTAACCAGATGGGTAGGGGGCGCGACTGTAAAGGAGGTAGTGCCTCCTTACATGGTTTGGGGAGGTATCCTTCTGGCCATGGCGGCCGTGGTTTTGGCCGTTATTGGCTTTAGACTGAGGAGAAAAGTACACCGCGGGTCCCTGGAACTTTCTAAAAGCAAGGAGGAGCTGATCCGTGAAAAAGCCTTTATGGAGCGGCTTTTTGAGGAAACCCCGGATGCCGTGGCCCTCGAAGACCCGGTCAGCTTCAAGATATTTCGAATAAACGAAGGATTCACGCGCATTTTCGGTTATCCGTCCGAAGAGGCGGTGGGAAAGACCCTTAATGATCTTATCGTCCCCTCAAAATACCTGGAAGAAGGGCGAGCCCTGGATGCAAAGGGAGCAAAGGGCGAAAAACTGTTCGTCGAGACGGTCAGAAAAAGTAAAGACGGCACCCCTGTAGACGTAATTCTGTCCGCCGTTCCCGTCGAGGTGGAAGGCAATCTCATCGCGATTTATTCGATCTATAGGGATATTACGAAATTGAAAAACACCGAGCGTGATATTCTGTTAAGCCGCAATGTCGCACGGGAGAATTACATAAGGATGGAACGGACCTGGGAGCAGACCGTTGCGGCCCTTGCATCCCTGGCGGAATCGCGTGACCCTTACACTGCGGGACACCAGCGGCGGGTGGCCGAACTGGCCGCGGCCATCGCGCGGGAACTTAGGTTCAGGAAAGAAAAAGTCAAGGTCATAGAGCTGGCGGCAGAGCTCCATGATATAGGGAAGATAAACGTTCCGTCCGAGATTCTGAGCAAACCCGGCGTCCTGGCCGAACTCGAGATGGACATCATAAGGACCCATGCGCGTAAAGGGTACGAAATCCTGAAAGATATCGACATGCCCTGGAATCTGGCGGAAATCATACTCCAGCACCACGAACGAATGGACGGGTCGGGTTACCCAGAGGGACTCAAAGGTGATCAAATATGTCGCGAAGCGCGCATCATCGCCGTCGCGGACGTGGTGGAAGCCATGTCCTTTCACCGTCCCTACCGTCCCGCCAGGGGGATAGAGTTGGCGTTGGAAGAAATCGAAAGCCACAGCGGGACCCTTTACGACCCTGCTGCCGTCAGGGCCTGCCTTGTCCTTTTCAGGGAAAAAGGGTTTAGGTTTACCGACGCGTAACGTCGGTCCGCAGGACCAGCTCCCGGTTCGTTATTCGCAATTTCACGGCCTGCGGACCGA
>NPID01000868.1_pt1 | contig 29068 bp, 29 predicted proteins | sample 8637491 | NCBI WGS metagenome assembly NPID01 (sample SAMN07420843, study PRJNA396082) | bioreactor metagenome | isolation source: sample BA6 brine-fed electro-methanogenic bioreactor BA | place: Japan: Kochi | collected 2016-06-14 | reverse complement strand
GAACATGCTGTCCGGCCAGTGGAGCATCGGGGCTTCGATAAAGACCAGGTTCCGTGACCCGATGTTGATGGAATCGCCGGTTTTCACGACCTTGAAGTTCCAGTCCTTGTGGTAGTGTCCGGGGAAACTGTCCATGCCCTTCGGTGAGACAACGACCGTGGCATTGGGGGCAAGCCGCATGATTTCCGGCAGGGCTCCCGAGTGATCCACCTCGGAGTGATTTGCCACGAGGATGTCGATGTCGGCGGGGTCAACAAGCTCTTTGAGCCTTTCGACGAATTCATCGGTGAATGGGTCCCATACGGTGTCGATGAGAACCGTTTTTTCGTCTTTTATCAAGTAGGAATTATAGGTTGAACCGCGGTGAATTGACAACTCGTGCCCGTGGAAATGATCCAGCGCCCAGTCCACGACTCCGACCCAGTACACGTTTTTTGCCAGTTCCACTGCCATGGAGAAGACCTCCTTATTAAATATACAAAGGTGCTAAAATACCGATATGCTGGAAATGCCGATTTCAAGGTTTTTTACGTTACCCTCAGGTCGCTAGTCCTTACATTCCGGCACAGGACGTCTACGGTAGGCTCGAACTACTTTTTTTCGAGAATCCGGGCCCTTCAACCAGCCGGAGGAGGAGAGCCCGGATTTTTTGACTTTTTTATCCTTGCATTTCGTTTTTTAAAAAATCCATGTTCCAGCGACTTCCCGACATATGTTTAATGTGCGTGATGGGAAGCGCCTTCTTTCAGCATTTCGTGAATACCTTCCGCGAAATGGGTGAAATCGACATAGGCCTCGACGTATTCCCGCCCTGCTTCTACGCTTTCATCGACGTACCTGCGGCGTTCCATAACCTTTTCGTAGCGTTCCCTGAGTCCTTTATCAAGGGCTTGGGTCAGGACATTGGCGAGCTTGTCTACGGAACCGATTTCGATCGCCTCGTCTGCAAGGGCGACCGCCGGATCGACGTCGCTGCCTGGCTTGAGGCCGGTATAGGGAGCTCCCTCACCGGCTCGGTGAATGCGAACCAGCGTTTCGAAAAAGTACATGTCGGCCAGCTCTCTCGCTTGAACTCCAAGTTTTCTAACGGACAAGGCTCGCTCGAAAGACGCCTTGATGGTTTCTTCTTCCTCGGGCGAAACCCACTTCAGCAGCGGTGTAATATCACCTGTCTCGAGAGCGGAACGCGCAGTAGTCACAACCGGCCCGTCAAGGGTGTCACAGTGCGCGTATGCCTTACCCCTTGACATTAACATTACGGCAAACGTTGCGAAAACAACCATCACAATTATTTTGGTCACTGAAAACATCATTTTTAGCCCTCCCTTTTGTTTCGCAATTTATAATTGCACTTGCTGCAAGCCGACTGAACTTCGCAGGATCTGGATTATTCAAGGCTCTGGTCTCTTTTGTTCGGCGATGTACCTGAGGAAAGCAGGCCAAGCTCTTTCAGCATGGGCGACCATGTCGAAATCCTTTCCGGAAACATTCGAAATCACAGCAGCGGGCAGAATTATCCCCAAAAACATAATTGAAGCCGTTTTTGGGTCAACGTCTTTTCGTATGGAGCCTTCCTGCCTCCCTTCCTCTATAATCTGCTGGATTCTTCCCAGGTAACCTCTCATGATCTCGGCAACCCTGGTTTTACGTTCGAGTCTTCCGTTGAAAATTCCGTCGGAAAAGACGACATAAAGAAAAGAGGGATTTTTGCTCAAGAGGCGGATATGGCGCATCAAAAGCATTTCAAGCCGCTTCAGGGGCTCGCTAGTATGCTTTCTCACATAATCGACATTTCCGAATAGGCGTTCTTTCAGAAGGTCCAGGATGCCGTCCAAAACTTCGTCTTTGCTTTTGAAATGCCTGTACAAGGCCGAAGGCACGATGCCCACGCGTTCCGCTATGCCTGAGATGCTGAGGTTGCAAACGCCTTCCTGGCCAGCCAGTTCGAGGGCGGCCTGCAATATTTGTTCCTGCCTTACCACGGTCTCAGTCTTTTTCGCTCTCATGGACGTGACACCACCAAAAAACAGAATAGTGATTCACAATTCACATTTTATAGACTGAATCTTTACTTGTCAAGTTCCCGAGTCTGCTTGACCAGAAATCGGTGATAAAGGCTTTTATCGCGGGTAATTCGCTGGTTTTCGGGGAAAAACTGGGGGAACATCCTTTGGGTCGATCAAAACAGAAGGAATATGATGGTAAGTAGGGTAAAAAACAAGGAGAAGACCGAGGTGATATGCAAGAAATATATCCGAAGGGCCGGTAAAAACGAAGCCGGCTGTTTTGATGCCGGTTTTTCGTTAGTCAATGATATTTTATACTGCGCCGGGAGCGTAGCTCCCGGCGCATTTTCAAACTTACCTTGAATGTAATTTGGGTGCTGCGATAAAGGAAAGTCCCGCCCTGGTGAGGGCTTCAGCGGTCCTGTTTGCGGAGTCGTGTTTTCCCAGGTAGTTCTTTTCGAGCAGGTCCATTTCACCGGATTCGAGTATCTCCTTTTTCTCCCTGAAATAATCCAGGATGTCCGAAGGATGGTCGAGCTTTTCCTCTACTTCCGGTTCGCCGCCTTCGTGCTTGGCGGAGATGTTGGGGTAACAGGCCGCTACCTTCAGCAAGTCTTCCCTTCGGTTATATGGCTGGCGTACGATGCTCTTGTAGGTCTCGGTAATGTGGTGTTCGATGCGGACTTTGTCCTCCAGGCCAAGCCGTTTGCGGATCTCGGCGCAATGGGCCAGGCATTCGGCATCTACCGAGTTGGAGAGGTTGAAGCCTATAAGCGGTGTCGAACCGTCCTCCCTTGCAAAAAGGCGGGCCATCATGAGTATCCAGAGGACGGAGTAAGGGTTGTCGTTACCCATGAACACCGAAATCTTGAACTTGATGTCCACTCCCAGGCGGTAGAGAAGGTAGCCCAACAGCACCGTTCCGGAATTGAAATTAAGCACTTCCGGAACTCCATAGTTGGTGTAGTAGTAAAGGACCTCGTCTATCCAGGCGAGAGGATAGTAGTTGGGCTGGCCTATCCCACCGAAGTACCCGGTAATGGTCTCAGGGCCGGACAGATGGACGTTCGATCCGTCGGTGCCTTTGGTATCAAGTGTTTCTACCCAGCTGGAGCCCATGATCTGCATTGCGGCGGCTACCGCGAGTATGTCCCCGTTGTCACGTTCCTGTTCTTTCATGTTCCGGACGCGGATGTAGCGGGCGGGCATAACCTCGCCTTTATCTATGGCCTTTCTGGCTTCAGCAATTACCCAGGGGAAATACTGAAGTGCGCTGACTTCAAGTGTGACCGACGTGGATTCCCGAAAGGTCATACCCGCTATGTCCTTTCCCAGGACCTTTTTCCTGTAATCGGAAATGGAAATGAACGCCCCCTTGTCTCTTGCTTCGGCCAACCATTTCAGGTCGTCAAGGTAGGGCGATTCCATCCCCTTCAGGCGCTCAAAAAGGTTCGGCAATGAACGGGCTTCCCTGGCCTTGGCGTTGATTTCAGACGGCGTGCCGTATTTCGTCATAACCCTTTCCAGGTCGTTTATTTCCCTGCACGCGCGGTCCTCGAGATACTCCCTGACAGCCTCCAGGTTCTCTCCTTCAAGAAACATGTGTTTCTGCGACACTGCAAATCCCTCCCCTTTTCCCCTTTTTACGGGAATTTATTCAACAACATGACAAAAAACACACTCTCCGCCTGGCATGCTTTTTCACTACCTGCAGGACATTTAAATCAGGCATTAGTGGCGCTCCCGGTTTCCTCCGGTTCTTTCTCGAGCCTGACCCTTGGGAGGCTGCCGGGGTAGTTCTTCCTGAGATACTCCAGAAGTTTCTCCCTGATCTCGCACCGCAGCTCCCAGGCGCTGCCGGAGTCTTTAGCGCTCATCAGCGCCCTGACTTCCATGACCTTGTCCGTACAGTTTGTTACCTGCAGGGCCCAGGCCCTTCGGTCCCAGTAGGGTGAAGATTCAAGGAGTTCACGCAGCTTTTGTCTCAGGTCTTCCAGGGGGACTCCATAGTCAAGGTACAGAAAGACCGTTCCCAAAATGTCGGCCGAAACACGCGTCCAGTTCTGGAACGGTTTTTCAAGAAAATATGTAGTGGGCAATATAAGGCGTCGGGAGTCCCAGATCCTTACCACCACGTAGGTAAAGGTTATCTCCTCCACTCGACCCCACTCGCCCTCGACCACCAGAACGTCATCCAGCCTTACAGGCTGTGAAATGGCCAGCTGGATACCAGCCAGCAACGTGCCCACCGTCCGTTGCGCAGCGAGACCGACGATGATTCCAGCGATTCCAACGGAGGCCAAAAGGCCCGTTCCGATCCGTCGGAATTCTTCGAAATTCATGAGTACCAGGGAAAAGGCGAGCACCCCGATGGCAATGGAGACGAGCCGTCCGAAGACGGTTATCTGGGTGTAAATTTTTCGGGCACGCAGGTTGTCCTGGGCGCTGAGGTCGAAGCGGCTGTAAAAGGCGTCCTCCATTACTCTTACGATGGCGATAACCAGCCAGGCGAAAGCCGCTATGAAAAGCAGCGTGAAAACGAGCGAGACGAAATTGTAAAACTTTTCAGGAAAGGTAAACCTTATGTGTGCCGAAAGCAACCGGAGGATCAAAAGGATAACAAGCGCCTTGACGGGAGAGTAAAGGCGTTTGGAAAGGAGATGTTTCGTCGCGGCCGGAAGTGATTTTAACGTAATCTTCCGATCGCCAAAAAGGGATCGCCTGTAAGCCAGAATAACGATTCCGGCACCGATGAGGATTATGAAAGCCGTGTAAAAAACCGTCCACACCTTTTCCAAGAGATCACCTCGCTTGTCAAAGTTTCGGCGGTTTTAGTGTCCTGTTGTGCCCCTTTATGTTAACACACGGCGGAACATATTATTCAGTCGGTAAGGGTTTCACTACCCCTGTCGTCATGGTGGGGAGGGCCTTCCTCAAAACCATTGTGCCCGTCGTCATATCCCCTTTGTGGTTTGCCGCTTTGGTCGGTCCTTGGCTCTACATGAACGGAGACGAATGAACCCTTCCCGTGCAGGCTGCGCGCGGCGCGTTCCACTTCCGTCGCGATGTCGTGTCCTTCGGCGACTGTAAGCGAAGGATCGACTATGACATGTACATCCACGGCTACTGCGGTGCCGATGCGGCGTGTTCTGAGGTGGTGGGCGTCCTCGACGCCATCGACGGCCTTGATGGCGTCGAGAAGGTCCTTTTCGGCTTCTTCCGGAAGAGAGGTTTCCACTAGCTCGCCCAGGGCTTGCCACGCAATCGGAAGGGCTATTCTCAGGATGAGAACGCTTACCGCAATGGCCGCTATAGGGTCGAGTACTCGCGCCTTTTCGCCCAAAAAGATGGCGCCTCCTATTCCAAGGAGAGTTCCTATGGACGAGAGCGCGTCGGAACGATGGTCCCAGGCTTTTGCCTTGAGGGCATCACTTTTGAGTGTTTTGGCCTCTTTTGCAGTATAACGGTAGAGCAGCTCCTTCGAAACGACGGATATAATTGCCGCAACCAGTGCTATCATCCCCGGCGGAGCGATCACTTCGCCGCGGAGGGCGCGAAGAATGCGCCCACCGCCGCTGTAGAGTATCCCGAGCGCGACGACCAACAGTGACACGCCGATAATGACCGAAGAAAGGGTTTCGAACTTTCCGTGCCCGTAGTCATGGGAGGAGTCGACAGGCCTTCCAGTAATCCTGAAGGTTACGACGGCTACGATGTCTGTGGCGAAATCCGACAGGGAATGTACGGCATCGGCGGTCATAGCCGCACTGTGCCCCAGTAAACCTGCGGCAAACTTGAAGGCCGTCAGGACCGCGTTAACCCATAACCCTATCCAGGAAACTTTCAGGGCCTTTTTTTCTCTGGATCCCAAAGAACTTTTCTTCCGCGTCTTTGTTGTCATCCTTTCCGGAAGTGATAATCCAAAGTTTACACCGATGCACTTCAGAAAAAAAGAACTCCAATAGCGATAACGGCCAGGACGGTTGCCGCAAAAACCGCATTGATCTTTTCTCCAAGCCTGATGAAAAATAAGAGGCATATGGCTACCGTAGCTATTGGAGTGATGAGAAGAGCTGTAAGCCCCACGTCGAGCAGAGCCTCCGATCGGATAATCGTGCCCGACAACCCGAATCGCTTTAATATCATTCCTGAAGCCAAAAGAGCGAGCGCCGTATAAAGCCCTATGCTCATGATTCCGCTGACTGCGGAATTTATAGATCTTGCCTTTCCCATAGTGACTTATCCTTTCAATCCAAGACCCTTCAAGAGCATCTGGACGGATATTATGATCAAAACGATTACAAAGATCATGTTCAGATGACGGGAACGGATACTGCATGCAACCTTGACACCAAGCCTCGCTCCCACGAATGTTCCGAACACGGTTAATGCCGTCAGCTCTTCCTGGATATATCCGCGGGAAAGGTAGACCAATGCTCCTGTCGATGCGGTTATTCCCACCATGAAGCTACTGGTAGCTGTGGCCGCCTTTAGAGGGAGCCCCATCAACATTTTCATTACGGGGACTTTTACAGGACCGCCCCCAATACCCAATAAGCCTGATATGGCTCCGGCGACGACACTGGCAGCGCTTCCTGCGAGGGGACGTCGAGGCTGGTAGGTTGTGGTGTTCCCCGAGACCTCATCGGTGAAACAGGCTGAAAGGTTGAGAGGGTCTTCTTTTCCTGTTTCGCAGCTCTTGTGGTATTCGGACTGGTTTTTGTCGACGAGCATAGACCCAGCTGTATAGAAAGCGACTATGGAAAAAACGAGGGCCAGGACGTTTTCATGAAGGAATACAGCGATATAGCCTCCTGTAACGGCACCGAAGGAGGTGGCTGTTTCAAGTAAAAGGCCTAGGCGGAGATTTGTCAGACCCTTCCGGATATATGTGGAAGACGCGGAAAGAGAGGTCGCCACGACAGCTACAAGACTTGTGCCCACGGCTGTCTTCATGGGCAGATCTAAAAAAAGCGTCAAAAGAGGTACGAGAAAAATTCCCCCTCCAAGACCCAACAAGGCTCCCATTACCCCTGATATCAAAGCGATGAAAAAAACTGCGGTTCCGAACACAAACTCACCTCGCAGACCAAGGACCTTGCCCTTGAATTCTGGCCGTATTCCCCCGGAAATTTTCCCCATGATGCCCAATCATACCAGAGATGGTCACTTCAATCGTGTAGTCTAGTTGGAAACCATGCAACCATGACAATGTCCAGATCCGCCGTTAGCCTCAAATCTTGACAACAGGCGGAATATCGGGTAGTTTTGACACAATAAAAACGGGACAAAGCGTCCCATTTACATTTAGACGGAGAAAATAAAATTATGTCGAAGACAGCCGCCAAACGCGACACAGTCGGGAAAATCGCCGCCATCATGGAACTATTGTGTTCCTCCGGCGATACATACAGTCTCAGAGAGATAGAAACCCATACGGGGATACCCCGCAGCACCCTTCACCGCTTGCTTTTGGCCCTCGAAAAACAGGAATGGGTCTATAGAGATTCCTTGTCGGAACGGTTCCGGCCGGGCGTACGTTTTTTCCTGCTCCATAAAGGCAACCTTTTCCACCAGTCACTTATCCGCGCCGCTGCCCCCGAGATGGAAGCTCTCGTGCAAAAAACAGGCAAGACGGCTGTAATGAGCGTTCTAGAAGGTTCATCGGGCCGTTGCATCCACCATGTGGAACCGCAGCAAGGCGTGAAGTACGTTGCCCACAGGGGGATGAGCATACCCCTGTACGCCGGGGCTACCGGGAAAGTGTTGCTTGCTTTTTGTCCGGAAGACGAAAGGGAGCGCTTTCTCAAGGAGGAGCTTCCAAAAACGGTGGATGTTTCCAGGCTCAGGCATGAGCTTGACGATATCAGGCGCAAGGGGTATGCCTACAGCCGAGAAGAGTGGATGGAGCATGCCGGAGACATAAGCGTCCCTGTATTTGATAAAAGGGGAAATTTCGTGGCCCAGTTGGGACTGGCCGGCTTGGTAACAAGCTTCGACGGAAAAGAAGAATCCCTCTGGTGGTCATTGAAAGAAGCGTCGGAAAGGATAGGCAGGGCACTGTAATTTTAGGCACGTTAAGGAAAAGGATAAACGGATCGGTGAAAGGCCGAAAAAGATGACAGGGAGGTAAAAATCAATGGCGAGACAGCTAATCGAATGTGTCCCGAATTTCAGCGAGGGCAGGCGTAAGGACGTCATCGAGGAAATCGTCGAACCCTTCAAAAGGACCAAAGGGTGCTACCTTTTCGACTACCGCGCCGACGAGGACCACAACCGCCTTGTGGTGAGCCTTGCCGGCGAGTCTCAGGCGATTTTCGACGCCGTGCTTGCGGCATCGAAAAAGGCCGTGGATTCCATCGACCTGAACGTCCATCAGGGAGCCCATCCCCGAATGGGAGCAGTCGATGTCATCCCCTTCACACCTATCAGCAACATCACTATGGAAGAATGCGTAAAACTGGCTCATGATTTCGGAAAGCGCTTTTACGAAGAACTCGGGGTACCTGTCTACTTTTACGAGGAGGCGGCCTTAAAGCCCGAGAGGAAGAAACTGGAAGTTATCCGCAAGGGGCAATACGAGGCCTTGAAGGAAGAGGTTAAAAATCCCGAACGTCATCCCGACGTGGGGGAGCCGAAGCTTCATCCGACCGCTGGAGCCACCGTAATCGGCGCCAGGAAGTTTCTTGTGGCTTTTAATGTTAACCTTAATACCACAAACCTTGAAATCGCCAAGACCATCGCGAAGCGGGTACGAGCTTCCGGGGGCGGTTTTACCGCCGTCAAAGGCATAGGGCTTGCCCTGGAGGAGAAAGGTCTCGTCCAGGTAAGCATGAATATCGTCGACTCCGACAAGACGGCCATCTACAGGGCGCTTGAGTTCATCCGCATGGAGGCCGCCCGCTGGGGCGTGACTATCAATGGCACCGAGGTATATGGCATGATCCCCGCAAAAGCCATACTTGACAGCGCCGCTTATTACATGCAGATCGACGACTTCGATATGAACCAGGTCCTCGAGCTGAAACTGCTGGAGCTCATGAGAGAAGAGGATGACAGATGAGACGAGTCCTTTTTTACAACACAAACATTTTTACGCCGTTGAAGGGTTCCGTTCCTTCTTCCGGCAAAAAGCAGGGGGAGGTGGCCGTTTACGAAAGAGGTGCCCTGTTAAGTGAAAACGGCCTGATCTCCGCGGTTGGAGCCACTGATGACGTTTTGAAAAAGGCAGACGGGTTGGAATTAGACCTCGAGGTCGATTTGGGCGGAGCCTGTGTAATACCGGGTTTTGTGGATCCTCACACCCATATTTGCTTCGCTGAAAGGCGTGAGCGCGAGTTTTCCATGCGTCTTGCCGGGAAACCCTACCTGGAAATACTCAAGGCCGGCGGGGGCATTCTTTCCTCGGTGGACGCGGTAAGAAGAGCCAGCGAGGAAGACCTGTACGAGGTCACGCTGGAAAACGTCTACAGGGCCTTGAGCCTGGGTACCACGACTATTGAAATCAAAAGTGGCTACGGCCTGGACACGGAATCGGAACTCAAAATGCTTTCCGTCATTGGGCGGATAGGTCGTGAAACACCGCTGGATGTGGTGGCCACTTTTATGGGGGGACATGCCGTACCGAGGGAGTTCAGGGAAAATCCTGATGCCTTCGTGGATTTGCTCGTAAAAGAGATGATTCCGGCCGCAGCCAGGCAGGGCATTGCCTCTTTCTGCGATGTCTTCTGTGAGGAGGGTGTGTTTTCCCTCGAACAAAGCCGCCGGATTTTGGAAGCCGCCAGAAGAGCGGGTTTCAAACTCCGAATCCATGCCGACGAGGTCAACGATCTTGGAGGTGCGGGCCTTGCGGCCGAACTGAAGACCCATTCGGCGGAACATCTTCTTGCCGCCGGAATAAGCAACCTGAAGGCCATGGCCGAAAAGGGCGTGATAGCCAATATCCTGCCGGCGACGGCTTACAGCCTCAAAAAGCCTTACGCGCCTGTCAGGAAGATGATCGAGCTGGGTGTCCCCGTAGCCCTGGCTACGGATTGCAACCCCGGTTCCTGCTTTAGTGAGTCCATGCCATTTGTCTTCGGTCTGGGCGTTATGAACATGGATATGACCGTAGAAGAAGCGCTGGTGGCGACGACCCTTAATGCCGCCTGGTCGGTAGGTATGCAGGAAAAGGTGGGAAGCCTGGAGGTGGGTAAACAGGCGGATTTCCTTCTCCTGGATGGTGAAACCCCGGCTATCCTCGCCTATCACGCTGGGGTGTCTCCCGTAGTGGATGTTTACAAAAAAGGCGTCCTGGTAGCCTGAAAATAAAGATGAAAGCGGAGGTTAAAAAGATGAAACTTTCGGAAATGAAAATCAGCGAATTCGTAGAAGACCTTTCATCGGATTCACCTGCACCTGGCGGCGGGAGCGTGGCCGCGCTGTCCGCTTCCTTGGGAGCGGCATTGGTTTCGATGGTTTCGGCCTTGACGGCTGGGAAGGAAAAGTACCGGGATAACTGGGAGGACATGGAAAAGGCGGGCAAGGAAGCGAGAGAGCTTCAAGCGCGCCTTTTGGAACTGATGGAAGAAGATACGCAGGCTTTCAACGCCTTCATGGCGGCGCTCAAGCTTCCAAAGGACACGGAAGAGCAAAAGGCTCGCCGTAAGGAGGCGATCCAGGAAGCTACAAGGGGGGCCATCGACGTTCCTCTAAAGACGCTGAAAGCTTGCAGGGACGTGGCTCTGCTGGCAGAAATCGCCTGCGAAAAAGGAAACCAAAACGCCGTTTCCGACGCAGGTACCGCGGCCATCATGGCCCAGGCGGCAGGTAAGGCTGCGGCATATAATGTAAAGATCAACCTTATGGGTCTGAAGGATGAATCCTTCGCAACAAAAGTACGCGAGGAAATGGAAAACCTGATGGCCGAACTGGAAAAGCTGGTAGACGGCGTAGAAAAGACCATAGAGAAATCACTCGCGTAAAGTGGCTCACATAAATAAGGAGGGTTCAGGTATGTTGGAAAAGAATACGCTTAATGACATGGCCATGACCATAAAACTTGACGCGGAACTACCGGAATATCCGGAATTCGTGAAAGGCATCCGCAGGGCGCCGAACAGAGGATGGACGCTAAACAAAAAGGAAACCGAGCTGGCTCTTAAAAACGCCCTGAGGTACGTGCCGGAGAAACTCCACGAAAAACTTGCTCCCGAGTTCATGGAGGAGCTCAGGACCATGGGCAGAATTTACGCCTACAGGTACCGGCCCGAGGGAAGAATTTACGGCAAACCAATACACGAGTATAAGGGGAAATGCCTCGCAGGCAAGGCATTCCAGGTTATGATCGACAACAACCTCGACTTCGAGGTTGCTCTTTATCCCTATGAACTTGTGACCTACGGAGAGACTGGGCAGGTTTGCCAAAACTGGCTGCAGTACAGGCTGATCAAAAAGTACCTGGAGGAATTGACGGAGGATACGACGCTCGTCGTCGAAAGCGGACATCCGCTGGGACTCTTCAAGTCCCGTCCTGAAGCCCCGAGAGTAATAATCACCAACGGGCTCTTGGTCGGAATTTTCGACAACCAGGATGAATGGCACCGCGGCATGCAGCTGGGCGTTACCAACTACGGACAGATGACCGCCGGCGGCTGGATGTACATAGGCCCCCAGGGCATCGTACATGGCACTTTCAATACCTTGCTCAACGCCGCCAGGCAGCGACTTGGTGTGGCGCCCAAGGGGAACCTGGCCGGGATCCTCTTCGTTTCGTCGGGGCTCGGTGGTATGAGCGGGGCCCAGGCCAAGGCGACGGAAATAGCCGGCGGCGTGGGGATTATCGCCGAAGTGGATGAATCAAGGATCGAGACACGCCGCAGCCAGGGCTGGGTTAGCAAGGTGGCTGAAAGCTGCGAGGAAGCTTTCGCTATAGCTAAGGAAGCCCTCGAGAAAAAAGAGCCCCTTTCGATAGCCTATCACGGCAATATCGTGGACCTTCTGCAGTATGCCGTGGACAACAATGAAGAGATTCCCCTGCTTTCGGACCAGACATCTTGCCATGCCGCTTATGAAGGCGGCTACTGCCCAGTGGGGCTTACCTTCGAGGAACGTACGCGCATGCTAAAGGAAAACCCGAAAGAGTTCCGGCGCCGCGTGGACGAGTCGCTCAGGAAGCATTATGAGCTCATCAAGACCCTGGTGGATAGAGGAACCTATTTCTTCGACTACGGCAATTCATTCATGAGCGCCGTCTTTGAAGCCGGGGTAAAGGAGATAGCCAAAAACGGCAAAGATACCCACGAAGGGTTCATCTGGCCCTCCTACGTCGAAGATATCATGGGCCCCCTGCTTTTCGACTACGGCTATGGCCCCTTCAGGTGGGTATGCCTGAGTGGCGATCCCGAAGACCTCAGAAAGACCGACAAGGCGGCTATGGAATGCATCGACCGTAACCGCAGGGGGCAGGACTACGACAACTGGGTCTGGATCCGCGACGCCGAGAAAAACAGGCTTGTCGTGGGAACCCAGGCCAGGATCCTGTACCAGGACGCCGAGGGGCGCCTCAAGATAGCCCTGAAGTTCAACGAAATGGTGAGAAACGGCGAGATCGGCCCCGTGATGATGGGGCGCGACCACCACGACACGGGAGGCACGGATTCGCCTTACCGTGAGACGGCAAACATCAAGGACGGGAGCAACATCTGCGCCGACATGGCTACCCAGTGCTTTGCCGGGAACGCTGCCAGGGGCATGACGCTTTGCGCGCTTCACAACGGCGGCGGAGTAGGTATCGGCAAGGCCATCAACGGAGGGTTCGGCATGCTTCTGGACGGCTCGGAAAGGACCGACGAGATCCTCAAGTCAGCGATGATGTGGGACGCCCTGGGCGGTGTAGCACGTAGAGCCTGGGCCCGTTGTGAAAACGCCGAGGAAGTGAGCCGGGAGATCAACACGAAATATCCTGGAGACTATCACATAACGTTGCCCTATATTCCAGACGACGGGTTGATATCAAAAACCGTAGCAAAGGCTTGGGAACAGAATTAGCAGAGGATAAAGCAGATGCCTGGGGCTTTAGGAAAAACCTCAGGCATTTTCTTCTTAAAAGCCGGTTCGCCGGAAAGTTTTCCCAATCAAAGAATCCATCCGACGTCTAACGTTATACAGACTTGCCGTGAACAATCCGACACAGAGGACACACAGGATCGAGAAGTCGATGATAAAGGGCATGCGGTGAGCGCCGAGGACGGCACCGTGAAGAATGTCCGCCCCGTATGTGAGAGGGAGTGCATAGGAAAGGGGGCGCAGGAATACCGGCAGCTTCTCAATGGGAAAGAAGAGCCCGCAGAGAAAGATCATGGGAAAACGGAAAAAGTTCGAGAACGTCTGAGCCTCGAAGACCTCGCTCACGGCCACGGCGATGAAAAGGCCCAAAAATGTGGAAGCAACCGCTATCAGGAAAACAGCCGGAAAGAAAGCCGCCCAAAGGACAGAGGAGAGGTCTGCTAAGAAAGAGGCCATAATGACTGGAACTAGAGCGTTAGCCATCCCGAAGAATATTGCGCCACCGGTTTTGGCGAGCATCAATGTTTCCAGGGAGATGGGTGCGAGAAGGAGCCGTTCGAAGGAGCGGCTTTTTTTTTCGAATGTAACCGTCACCGCCAGCATCGAGGTGGTCCCGAAGAGGACGGAAACGGCGACCACGCCGGGGAGCAGGGAGGGTATACTCCCAAGTCCGCTTCCCGAACGGATGAAGAACATTCCCGTCCAGGCCAGGGGGAAGATCAGCCCCCAGCTGATATTCGGCGGCTTCAGGTAGTAGGTTTTCATGTCCTTGGCCAGGATGTTCCAGAAGGCAATAAAGACGTTCATTCCTCTTTTTCCCTCGGTTCTTTCTCTTTTTGCATCGCGTCGGCTTCGATACCGGTGATCCTGACGAAAACATCCTCAAGGGAGGGCCGTATCCTCCGGGCTTCGTAGACTTGGGCCCCGCAGTCATCAAGGAGCCGGATAACCGGCCCGACCTGAACCGCTTCTGTCGACTCGGCCCGGATCACGCCCTCCTGAGGCATGCTGAAATCGAGTGCGCTCGCCACGTCGATCCCTGTCGTGGGTTCGTCCAGAAAGAGGATCTGCGGCCTGTGGGCGATGCCTGCGGCGATGGTGAGCTTGCGTTTCATCCCCTTCGAGTAGGTGGCGAACTTCCTGTGCGCCGCATCTGCCAGGCCAAAGGTGCTCAAAAGTTCCTGCGCCCGGTTGGTACGCTCTTTTGAAAGATGGTAAAATCAACACCTGCCACTGCGTGGGCCTCGTCAGCGCCGAGAATGCTTTGAGAGACGGCCTTCCAGTGGTGGAGCATATTCTCATCGATCCGGTAATGCACGAAGTATCCGCGTTTTTCAGGAATTACGATGCCCGATTCACGCATGATCCTCAGGTGTTGCGAGACCGCCGCCGGCGAGATTCCCAAAAAGCGAGCCAAGGCATTGACACAGAGAGGCTTCTCCCGGAGGAGAAAAAGTATGTGGATCCTGGTATCGACAGACAGGATCTTGAATATTTTCGCCGCCTTTGCAGGGTCGATCATTTGCACCCTCCATTTGAAAAAGTATTTGCGCAAATACTTTATCATTTTACGTAAAATAAGCCTATGGCTGTGTCGAACTTTAAGGGGAAGGTTTAAGTTAAAAATGAGGGGGGGTCGTAAAGGCCCTCCCCGGTTTCTTTTAGCAGAATGATTTGTGTTTCAAGCCTATACTGACTTGTGATACACGAGGTCGGTGACGATTCTGCCTCCGTATTCCTCGTAGTGCACGCCGGCCAGAGTGTAGTGCTGTTTCCGTCTGAAGGCCAGCGACGCGAAATTAGGAATCGGGTCGACTACGGTTTCCCCGAATATATCGAGAACTCCACGGGATCTTGCGTCCCTGACAAGTCTCATGTACAGCCTGCTTCCTATGCCTTGACTGGTGAGATCCGCCCTGATGGCCGTTTTGTCAACCAGGATGAAGTTTTCGGTCTTCTTTCTGTCGAACAGGGGGTGCCACACTATTTCATCCAGCCAGTTCGGATTTTTTGCCAGCCACTGCCGCTTAGTGTAAGCCATGAGGAATCCAAGCACTTCCTTTCCCTTTTCCGCGACGTAAAAATGATCGAGCAGGGAAATGGCCTGCCTGAACAGTGCCTTGTAATATTCGGGATCAGAAGCGTAGTCATCGATCAAAAAACCATGGTAGGAATCTTTCCGGTTTTTGCCTACCGAGCAGGCGACCTTGTAAATTTGTTCGAGATCACCCATTGTTGCTTTCCGTACGAATATCTGGTCGTGTTGTATTATGGGAAGAGGATGGATCTTCCTTGAGGTTTTTTCATTTTTAATGGGTGAAAGGATCCTTTCCATGCGCATTCCCTCCTTCTCTTGAATCTCAGGAAGGGGGGCCGAAGCGATGACCAGTGTATTGGTCCGTTTCGCTTCTTGGGAAAGGGGAGGATTTTCTTCGAGCACAATCCAAATATTACCATCACCAGACAAGATGGTTTTGTCTTTGGGCGGGATTGCAATCTTTCCTCTTTCCACGCTTACGGGGTTAGCTGACGGGTTCGGGTCGAAAGAGGCTGACCCTACCTGCAAATTTGAGGATTCACCCCTGTTAATCGGGTCCCCCGCTTCCTGAGGAATTCAGCGTTCACTGTGGAACATTTACTTGATCAATGTGATCCGGTTTCATTCTTTACTCTGAACATCACTCCTGTCGCGCTTGATGAACCAACTCTTTAAATTACTGGAAAAGTCACGTATACCAATAAAAGGCCGAAAGCCTTACATTGCCTGACAGAATTTGAAACCAGTGCCCAACATTTTGACCGATTAAAGGGTAGAGCCTTGGGATGGAGCCGAAAAACCAGGTAAATCTTTTGGGTTTCACAAAGTTGCCGGGTTCGGACTTGAAAGGGCAGACGTGCGAACATATGTATTTTACCCTAAGCGGGTTCAAGTGGCAAGCAGTATGTGTATACACGAAAGCATGTGCTTGATGGAAGAAGGCGGGAGATCAAACGACCTCCCGCTTTTGTTTCATATATGGTAGTACTTCCTGAATTCCTCAGGGTGGGGGAGGCTGTTGACCTCATAATGGTCCTTCAAAACTGACTGGATCTGGTTTTTTATAAGGTTTTCCGTGAAAACGCCGTCTTTGGTGAGGAATTCGTGGTCTTCCTCAAGAGCTTGGGCAGCCTCGGCGAGGTTTGCCGGAAGCGCTTTGATTCCCGCTTTTTCATCGTAGCTCATGGTGTAGAGGTCCTTGTCAATGGGGCCAAAGCCGTGCGCATTTGGGTCCGTTTCGTTTATGATTCCGTCCATGGCAGCCAAAACGATGGCGGAAAAGGCGAAATAAGGGTTGGCTGTTCCATCTGGGGAGCGAAGCTCGAAACGTTTCTGCTCTGGCCGGGTTGCGTAGGCGGGAATTCGTATGACGGCGCTGCGGTTGGCCGTGCCGAAGCAGATGTTTACCGGGGCCTCGTAGCCGGGTACGAGGCGTTTGTATGAATTGGTGCTCGGGTTGGTAAAGGCCATAAGGGCGGCAGTATGTTGCAGTATTCCGCCGATTGCATGCAGGGCCGTCTGGCTGAGTCCGGAATACCCTTTTTCGTCGTAAAAAACGGGTTCGCCCCCTTTCATCATGTAAAGATGGACGTGCATGGAACTGCCAGCCTCGCGGGCGAAAGGCTTTGGCATAAAGGTGACCGTTTTCCCCTGGCGTATTGCTTCGTTGCGAACTACATATTTTAGTTTCTGGGTGCCGTCGGCCATGCAAAGCAGCGTCGCGAAGTTTACCTCTATCTCGACCTGTCCGGGTCCGCCATTTTCGGAATGATGATACTTTACGGGAACGCCAAGTGTTTCAAGCAATCTGACTGCCTCGTTTCTCAGGCCACAGCTGGTGTCGAAGGGAATGTCAAGGTGATACCCCCCGCCTGCGGGGACGGTCAGGCCTGAACAGCCATCCTTGAGCCCAGAATTCCACTCCGCCTGGGCCGAATCGATATAGACTTCCATGTGATTTATTTCGTTTCGGAAGGCTATCTTGTCAAGGACATAGAATTCGAACTCCGGTCCTAAAAAAACCTGGTCGGCTATTCCTTTTTCCGCCAATACCCGCTCCGTCTTTTGTGCTACGAACCTGGGGTCGTCCTCGAAACGGATTCGTTCGCTGCCCTCGATCCGGTAGATATTGGCAATCATCACGAGGGTTTTTTGTTCCGAGAAAGGGTCCAAAAAAGCCGTGGACAAATCGGGCCTGAATACCATATCGGATTTTTCGACCGTAAGGAAACCGTAGCTGGAACCGTCGAAACCGATCCCCTCGGAGAGCGTCTCTTCATTGAAACGTGCCGCCGGAATAGAAAGCTGGTGCCATCTCCCGGCCCTGTCGACCACCTTGAAATTGATGAATTCGACGCATTCCTTTTCGCAATACCGTAAAAGATCGTTAAGATTCGAAAACATGCCTTCCGCCCCTTTCCAAAATAAAAAGTTTTCCTTCAGAATTGTATCAGCAAAGAAAGGAAAGAAAGGTCTGTTCTGCTATTGTAAGAAAGGAGGTGAGATTACCATGCCGATAGTGCGAATCGAACTCTGGGCCGGCAGAAGCAACGACTCGAACATAGAACTGGCCAAGGCCATAACGGACGTGGTGGTCGAAAAAGTCGGCTGCCCCGTGGAAGCTGTCACGGTAAAGATCGAAGAGTCGCCCAAGGAAAACTGGGTAATAGGGGGCAAGCCGGCGACTGAAATGCACAAGTAGGTAAAATGCGGCCCAGGCCGAAGGATTAATTACACTTGTTTCAGCATGGCCCGGGCCGCAATCCGAATACCGTGCTCAGGTCGTTTCCCCTTGCGCAGGGGCCTTGGGTGAGAGAATCTATATAGTGAAACATTCAGCCGGGAAATAAGGTGAAACCCATGTACCGGATGGAGGATATCCCCAACGCACCCGCGCCATTCCCGGAAATTTCGCTCAATAGGCGCAGAAAAACTTTCGGCGCGTTGCGTGGTACGTACCAGTATTATATCTTTTCACTAATGGCTTGACCCAATCTGGCTATGTTGTTACAATTCTGGCCAAATATGAATTCGGCCGATGCCAGTCCGGTATTTTCAAAAGGTTAGAGGGCCGGACTAAAAAGGCCGTGGAGAGGAGAGGATTACCCGATGAGGACGACCGGGGAAAACAACGTCTTTAATATCAGCATTACCGAAGGTGATGTGCTGTATCTGAAATTGAAGGTCGACTCCGAGGGTAAACGCAGGCTTTGCGGTGATGAGAAAGGAGCGAACGCAGCCTCTGCAGTCGAACCCGGCCATATAGGGAGGGACGGGGAATGGTGGTAGGCGGCTTTCACACAGTTGTCGGAAAGGATTTCATATCCCTCGACGGCGAGGCCATCGGGGTCTGGATAAAGAAGGCTTCGATTTCGGACATATGGTTCAGGTTGCTACAGGGGAGGATCCCTACGCATGTGGAAAGACGGCTGCTCGAGGCTGTGCTGGTGTCGATGGCCGATCATGGGGAAACTCCTCCCAGCACGCAAGCCGCAAGGCTTGTAGCTTCTACGGGTGTGCCTTTGCAGTGTGCGATAGCAACCGGTTTTCTTGCTTTCGGAGATCATCATGCAGGAGCGATCGAAGGTGTTATGAGGTTCCTACAGGAGGAACACACTGATTTGAATCTAAAGGATGTCGAAAATCTTGTCGCGACCTTCCTTTCGAAGGGGTTGCGGATTCCGGGATTCGGACACCGTCTTCATCATCGTGACCCCCGAGTCGAGCCGTTGCTCGAGTTGCGCAGGTCGCTTGGTTTTTCCGGCAAAAATGTAGATATTGTTCTGGCAATGGAGAAGCATTTGGTGAGGGAAAAGGGCATATCCCTGAATGTGGATGGAATTTGTGGAGCCCTTCTCACGGATTTGGGTTTTCCGTACCAGTCCGGTCGAGCCTTTTTCATGGCGGGACGCTTGCCCGGGATCCTTTGCCACATCCTTCGAGAACAGTATGAAACAAAGGCCTTCAGGCGTTACAACCTCGTTGCCTGTACCGAAGACGTCGAAGTCGGCGGGGAAAGGGAGAAAAACGAAAAGGCCTTTTGTCGATAGAAAGAGCCCTTTACCACCCAAACTTTCTCTGGTCTTGCAGTCCTGTTTCCTACGGGTATATGTGGGCTGTACTTCAAGCGCCCTCATTCCTTGCCGGCTATCTTGTATATCCTATTGGGAGAATTGACTCTTGTCTTGTTTCATTTTGCTTGGATCAAGGCAGGATGGTTTCTGCCCGTGGTCTGGGTGATGCTTGTGGCTTTCTCGGTCTATCTGGTGATGCACCTTGTCCTGATCCGGTCGACCAACTCAGTTGTTGTAAAAAGAGGCGATTGCTTCGTAACCCCTATTTGTACCTGATGGCGGGAATTTTTTTGCTTGCCATGGATTTTTGGAACTGGGGCAAGGTGCAACCCGCGTTTTGGGGCATCCCGGCACTCCAGACCCTGGCTATGTACCGGCTTGTAAAATCATAGAAAAACGCCCCCGGCCTTTTCCTGTGGTCCGGGGGCGTTCCCATCTCTTGAAACCTTGTAGATGCCTTGCTGATTGTAATCTTTCTTTCTCTGCCTTCCAGGTGCCGACCTTACCCGAAAAGCAGGCGCGGGAGCCATAAAACCACCGCGGGGAACATTATACACAGAGCCAGGCAGACCAGTTGGGTTATGACGAAAGGTGTGATGGACCGGTAAATGTCCGTCATGGTTATGCCCTTGGGTGCTATTCCCTTCATCATGAACAGCATGGTCCCAAAAGGCGGTGTCAGGTAGCCTGTCTGGGTATTGACCGCGTAAAGAACCCCGAGCCACAGCGGGTCGAAACCATACATGGGGAGTAAGGGCAGAAGTATCGGAAGTGTGATCATCAGGATGCTCCACGCATCGATGACAAGACCAAGGAGGAACCATACGACCTGTATGGCTATCAGCATCGTCCACCAGCCTATTTCATATGTCTCTACGAGCTGCACGACCATCCTCGAAGCTCCAAGACCCATGTAAACGGCCGCGAAGGCCTGGGCGGAAAAGAGGATCCACATCATGAAACCCTGCACTTGTATGGTGGAATAGGCCACGCTTTTGATAAGCTCCCAGTTCAACCGCCTGTGAATGGCGCTACACACGAAGGCGCCGAAGGCCCCTACCGCGGCAGCCTCTGTTGGTGTAGCAATGCCGGTATAAATGGAACCAAGGACAGCGGTTATAAGGAGGAACGGCAGGATTACCCCCTTGAGGGAAGCAATCTTGGCCGACCAGTCGACTCTTTCTTCCGGGGGGATAGGGGGTCCCAACTCCGGATTTCTGTAGCATTTGATCAATATGTAGCCGATTATGAGAGCCGAACAGAGGATACCGGCACTCATCCCGCCCGCGAAGAGCGAGCCTATGGATACCTGGGCGATGGTTCCGTAAAGGACCAATGATATGCTTGGAGGGATGAGCGGACCGAGAACTCCACCGGCAAGGATGCAACCCGTGGCGATTCTCTTGTCGTATCCACGTTTGAGCATGGCAGGCAGAGCCATTACGCCCATGACCACCACTCCCGTGGAGGCTATGCCCGACATGGCGGCTATCAGCGTGCAGGCAAGCACTGTACCGACCGCCAATCCTCCCCTGACGCCCCCCGACCAGCGGTACATCATCTCGAAGAGGTCTTCCGCCACACCGGAACGTTCCAGGACCGTCGCCATCAGTACAAACAGCGGGGCGGCAACAAGGGTGGTCGTGGACATCATGGAAAATGTCCTGGCGACGATGATAAAAAGCGATTCCGGACCCCAGAAAATGTAGGTGAAGATTGTAGCCAGCCCCCCCAGGACAAAAGCCACAGGAAGACCCAGGGCCAACAAGAGGAACATGCTCCCGAAAAGAAGAAGAGAAATGATTTCTATATCCATAAAATCACCTCAGTTTCCAGCAGGGACGTCGACATCTGAAGCGGGGACAAGCTCACGCCCGGTTACGGCTAGATAGGCATCTTTGACTGTCTTGGTCATTCCTTGCAGCAGCATGAAAAAAGCCGCGAAGGGTATGGTCCACTTGATGGGCCATACCGGCGGCCCCCAAGTACTGTCGGAGAATTCGCGCACCGAAAAGCTTGCCCAGGCCCATGGCAGGCTTTTCAAGAGCAATACCCCGACAAAGACATAAAACATGGTCCATGTAAAAAGGTCGATAATGGCTTTGCTGCGTTTCGAAAAACGCATGTAAAAAACCTCGACATTTACAAAAGCGCCATGCTTCAGGGCATAGGCTCCTCCAAGTATAAAATGCGCTCCGTAAAGCATGCATGAAGTTTCGTGGGCCCAAATGGTGGGACTGTTGAAGATGTACCTCATTGTCACCTCGTAGACCAGCACGAGCATTATCGGATAAATGAGAAAGGCGACAATCTTGCCCATGCGATCATTGAAATTGTCGACAAAGCGGATAAAAGCAGTCAAAAAGTGCATTCGCCTCACCCCCAGTATGTTCTACCCGCCAAAAAAACCTAAAAAGAATACCCCCTCCCCTGAAAAGAGAAGGGGGTTATTCTGTCCGGTATTTGTATTTCCTTTAGTCTATGTACCCATAGTCTTTCATGAACTGCTTGATGATCTCAACCGCCTTGATGACCCTTTCGTCCTTCGGTCCCTGTTCTGCAGCTACCTTATCAAGATAGGGCAAGGTGAATTCGTTAATGATCCTTTTTACGTCCTCATCACTAAACTCGATGTAAGTGGTTCCCCACTCCTGGAAAGACTTGTTGAACATTTCGCGCTCTTCCATGGTTACGGCATCCATGTAGTCCGTGTTAAAGGCCTTGGCCGCCGTTTCGACTATGGCCTGGAGGTCTTCGGGCAAAGCATCCCATGCTTTCTTTGAAGCCCAAAGCTCCATCCCCTGGGGTACCTGGAAGGCCGGACCGATAAAATAGGGACATACTTCGTAAAGCTTGAGATCGCGATACAACCACCAAGCGGTACCGCTGCCATCAAGGGTACCGGTGGCGATGGCCATATAGGTCTCCGGGTGAGGAAGCATTACCGGGGCCGCTCCGAAGTGTTCTACGAAATCGGACATGGAACCGAAGAACCTTATCTTGAATCCCTGCAGGTCCTCAAGCGACTTTATCGGTTTCTTGCTCCAGAAATAGGTATTACCGACGCTGTGGCTACCGAGAAACTTGATGCCGCGCTCTTCCAGGGCCTCTCCTACAAGGTCGTCAATCCCCCTGTGGTGGAATAATTCGTTGAACTCATCATTAGTGCGCGTGACAAAGGGCGGCATGTTCGGAGCCGAAACCCAGCCCATGGGGATGGCTCCCCGGAAGAATAACGAACTGGTGTTGGCTATCTGGATCATATTAGCCTGAAGCGCTTGATCCACTTCGGCGTAATCCACCAGTTCCCCCGCATAATGCAGGCTTATTTTAAGTCTGCCTCCGGACATCTTCTCTACCCTTTCGATAAAGGGCTTGATCGCTTTTTCAACCGCAAGGGAGCCAGGCGTATGGTGACTTTGGAACTTCCAGTTGTAAACTTTGTCCTTCGCGTCAGCCTGGGAATAAGCGCCGAAGGTCAGAAGGACCGCGAGCACTAACACCACAAGTACCGATGCGACCAGATTTTTGTGCTTCATGAGAAACCCCCCTTTTAAGGCTATTAATATCGAATGCAATAATCCTTTTTTGTCACTCTCTTATACTATCACCTCTCTTTTGCCACCAAAGCAAACTGACGCTCTTTCGGCTCATTTTCAACTTGACTGCATTTGATTCGTTACAGTCTAGATTACAGACCGGGCAACGTCAACTTTGATGTTTGAGTGATCTGGTGAAATAAAAACCGGATGAAGGAAAGCCCTTGTTCCTTTTTCTCCAATCGGTTGTTTTCATCTACGGAGGTTGGCCCTTCCTGAAAGGACTAGTTGAAGAGTTTAGGGAAAAGAATCCGGGAATGATGACTCTGATCGCCTTGGCGGTGACGGTGGCCTATAGTTACAGTTCGGCAGTGGTATTCGGTCTCGAAGGGAAGGTTTTTTTCTGGGAGCTGGCCACGTTGATCGATGTAATGCTGTTGGGCCACTGGATTGAGATGAAATCAGTCATGGGTGCATCCAGAGCCCTGGAAAGTCTGGTCGAGCTAATGCCTTCGGAAGCCCATCGTGTTACCGGAGAAGCTGGTATCGAGAACGTGCCGGTCAACGAATTGAAAGCGGGCGATCGTGTCCTTGTCAAGCCTGGAGAAAAGATTCCTATAGATGGTGATATTGTCGAAGGACGCTCAACTATCAACGAGGCCATGCTTACGGGAGAAAGCAAACCCGTTGAAAAGGAGGAAGGAGACCAGGTAATAGGGGGTTCCATCAACGGCGAGTCCGCCTTCACCATGGAAGTCAAAAAAACTGGGGAGGAGACGTATCTTTCCCAGGTCATCGAAATGGTGAAGAAGGCGCAAGGATCGCGGCCTTGTCGTCGCCATGACGGGTGACGGCATTAACGACGCTCCGGCGTTGACGCAGGCAGACGTAGGCATAGCGATCGGAGCCGGAACAGATGTGGCTGTCGAGTCGGCGGATATAGTTCTTGTCAAAAGCGATCCGAGAGACGTGACCGCCATCATGGCCTTGGCCAGAGCGACTTACAGGAAAATGATACAAAACCTGGTATGGGCGACGGCTTATAACGTCGTAGCCATCCCGTTGGCTGCCGGCGTGCTCTACAGAACCGGTTTCGTAATGTCTCCGGCGGCAGGCGCAGCGGTAATGGCGCTCTCTACGGTTATAGTTGCCATAAACGCGCGGTTTTTGAAGGTAGAAAACAAATGACCCCCGTTCACAGCGATTGTGAACGGGTATATATAAAAACAGTGAAATAAAGAGGCCGGCGGACAAATCCGCCGGCCTCTTGGTTTAAGGGCTATTTGCCAGCCATTATTGCGGCTACGTCTTCTTCGACGCTGCCGGTGGGTTTGATGTCGAAATTTTCCACTAGGACTTTTGCTACGTTTGGCGAGAGGAAGGCTGGCAGGGTCGGACCAAGGCGGATTCCCTTGACGCCCAAAGAAAGCAGCGCCAACAATACCGCGACGGCTTTCTGCTCATACCAGGCTATATCAAAGGAAAGGGGGAGCTCGTTGATGTCTTCCAGCCCGAAAGCCTCCTTGAGCTTGAGAGCGATTACGGCAAGTGAGTAGGAGTCGTTGCACTGGCCAGCGTCGAGAACACGCGGGATGCCTCCGATATCACCAAGGCCAAGCTTGTTGTAACGGTACTTGGCGCAGCCGGCGGTGAGGATTACGGCATCTTCGGGAAGATTCTTCGCCACCTCGGTGAAGTATTCTCGGGACGGGAAGCGCCCGTCGCATCCGGCCATTACTACGAAACGCTTGATGGCGCCTGACTTTACTGCGTCTACAACCTTGTCGGCCAGGGCGATTACCTGGTTGTGGGCGAAACCACCCACGATTTTGCCCGTCTCAATCTCTTTGGGCGGAGCGCACTTTTTAGCCTTTTCTATAATTTGAGAAAAGTCTTTCGAGCCGCCCTCGGGCCTGTCTGGAATGTGTGTGGCACCTGGGTAGCCGACCACGCCGGTGGTGAACAACCTGTCGAGATAAGTGTTTTCCTTCTTGACCGGTATGAGGCAGTTGGTTGTAAGGAGGATCGGGCCGTTGAAGGACTCGAAATCCTCGTTCTGGTGCCACCAGGAACCCCCGTAGTTGCCTACCAGGTGCTCGTATTTCTTGAAGGCGGGATAATAATTCGCAGGCAGCATCTCGCCGTGGGTATAGACATCCACGCCGGTACCCTCGGTCTGCTTGAGCAGCTCTTCCATGTCTTTCAGGTCGTGACCGGAGATCAGTATGCCCGGGTTGTTTCTTACTCCGAGATTGACCTCGGTAATCTCTGGATTGCCGTATGTGCTGGTATTGGCTTCGTCCAGAAGGGCCATGGTGGTGACGGCCGTCTGTCCGGCCCGCATTACCAGCTCGACCATCGCGTTCGTAGAAAGATCCTTCGTCGTGGAGGCCAAAGCTTCCATCAGGAATCCGTAGATCTCGTCCTTCTCGAAGCCGAGGACTTCGGCGTGCTCGGCGTAGGCCGCGATCCCCTTGCACCCGAAGATCAAAAGAGACCTCAAAGAGCGGACATCTTCGTTATCGACGCTGTTGAGCCGCACTTCGTCGGACATGGCTTTCGCCATGATTTCATCCTTGCTTTCGGTTGTCCATGTAGCGCAATCGGGTAGAGGTCCTGCGACTTCGCCAGCTTTTTTGGCGATGGCGTCTTTTACCTTAAGCCCTTCCTTGATCCACTCGATGATGGAATCATCATCGAAGGAAGCGTTTGTGATGGTGACAAAGAGGGCCCGAATGATAAACCTTCCCGCGTCCCTGTCGATTACGCCGCTCTCCTTGAGTTTTTCCCCGTAGAAGGAAATTCCCTTGCAGACATAAACCAGAACGTCTTGAAGATCGGCTGTCTCCTCCTTTTTGCCGCACACTCCCCTCACGGTACAACCCTGATTCTTTGCTGTTTCCTGACACTGAAAACAAAACATGGTTTTACTCCCTCCCCTTTACTCCAGAAAATTCACTTAAAGGTATTTCGGTATCCATATTACTATATTTATCGTGTGTTGTGAAGCATGTTTTTAAAAGTCGAAGAAAAATTTCAGAAGCACAAAACGGCACCTGGATGTACCGTGTTGCAGATTGCAACGTTCATTGTGGAGGTGAAGGAATAGTTTGTTCCCATATCAGCAAGACTTCGCCCTGCCAACGCAGCCTGGAACCTTTCCGGGATAGCCTGTCCGTATCATACTCACGAATGACCCTGGCCACTTGGTATTCTCCGACCGCTACCTGTTCCAGCACATCCAGGGGGTGGTCGTAGTCGCCGATATCTTTGGCTGCAGTAATCAAAGCCGCAATTTCATGAGGGCGCTGTTCCTCAACGGTTCCCACGAAAACCGGGGTGTCGAAACCACTCAAAACCACTCCGGAAGGCCACAGGCGGAGCATATACTGCTTTCCGGAATCCTCGAGCAGAAGGCGAAGCCTTTCAGCTCTGCCGTCGTGAAGAAGCGGCAGCGAAGGAAGTTCTCCAAGAGGTGTGTCCGGTGAAAGCATGGTCAAGAGGTTTCTCATATTTACTGTTCTCGGCCTTACCCATCCCTTTTGAAGCAAAAACCCCTCCAGTTCGTCGATGTCTCCCGCACACTGAACAGTAAGGGGTTGTTCCCGTTCACCTGCAAGGTCGATCCTCCAGGCGGCGAGATCGCGCCAGCCATCGTCCCGCCACTCGGAAAACCCCATGATTTTTTCAGAAGTCACCGGTGCATAGAAGGCCAGGTCTTTTTCATGGCGCTGACCGATATGGAATCCCCCTGCAAGGGCCATCACTAGAACAGCCGTTATTGCCACCGCCCGCCTGGGGACCGTCTCGGAGACTCCCTTTACGTAGGCGATTCCCAGCAATGCCACCCACATGGTGCCGATGAAAAGGCCGCCGAGAACATCGGAAAGCCAGTGAACGCCAAGGTAGAGTCGGGAGACCCCGATAATGAACGAATATGCGACGACCGCCGGTACGGCCTTCCATTGCCGTGATCCAGGCAACCCTCTGGAGAGCACCACGATAAGGAACCCGTAAATGACAATACTCATCGCTACATGACCGCTGGGGAAACCGTAGGACGAAATCCCTTCATAGATCTCTATGGGACGGGGTAGGTCGATGGCCCATTTCAACAGCTGCACGCCCGTTAGACCACCGAGAACCGCCAGGATCCAGAAGGCCGCAGTCCGGTAGGCCCGCCCGAAGACGAGGGTTACCAAAACCGCGATGGACAGGGAAATATTCACAAAGGAATCGCCGAGCTCCGTCAGGGCCGCAAAAATGCTGTCCGACCACGGGGTCCTCAGGATCTCAAAAAAATTGTACACTGCCTGATCCGCTGCAACCAGTTGATCCCCCGCCAGAACATCCTGCAAGACGCCGAGGAATCCCCAGGTTGCAAGACAAAAGGTTGCGACGAGAAACGCCATGAACATCTCTTCGCCGCGTTCACGAAAGAAAAGGAACGTGACCAGACGCTTTAACAGCAGCAGCAGCCCTTGCCGGGGGTGTTCTGGTGCAGCCCATTCTTTCAGGCTTGCCACCCACAGTGGTCCTTTCCTCTCCAGCAAACGGGCAAGGCTTCGGCTGAGCCAGACGATGAACCACAAGGCTGCCAGCAGGACCCCCAGAAGCACGGCCAGTCTGGAGCTCACAGCTCCTGCGACCGCGAGGGATGTCCCGAAAAAAACCCCGGGAAGGATGTACGCGAAAGCCCAGCCTGCGGCAGAAAGGACATTGACGATCACAAAACGCGCTGGGTTCATCCCCAGCATTCCGGCTACGACGGGAATTACCGGACGTATCGGCCCGACGAAACGGCCGAAGAAAATGCTCTTGCCGCCATGACGCCTGAAAAAGGCTTCGGCGTTTTTCATCATGCCCGGATATCGTGAAAAGGGCCAAATACCCATGAGCCTTTCCTGGTAGAGATGCCCCAGCCAATAACTTGCGCCGTCGCCCAAAACGGCTCCGGAGCAGGCCAGAAGCAGGACAGGCCAGAGATGGAGGCTACCCGTCGCCACCACCGCCCCGAAGCCGAACATGAGGGCTGTGCCGGGGACCAGAAGGCCCACGAAGGCAAGGGATTCAGAAAGCGACGTCAGAAAGACCGCGGCGTATGTGAGTTCGCGGTGATGGGAGATAAACGTCAACAGGGTGTGGAAATAGTGCATCACAAGCTCTTTTCCTCTCTCGCCGAACTTCACTCTTTTGAAACGGCACTGGTTCCAGAGGGTTGGTCTCGGCGTGAATCGGCAGTCTCCGAAAATGTGGGGCCTATCCGTTTTTTTCCATTGGTCCTGTTATCCTTTTCCCTGCTGATTCCCTCCCGCGCCTGCGAGGGCGAGGACTCTGCGATACAGTTTTATGACTCTCCCGGCTGTCAGAAGGTAATGTCTTTTACTGTTTCCCGGCGCCGCTGGGGCGAAAGGGGAATCATTCAGGAAGACGAACCGGTATTTCAAACCGGCGGCATCTTCGAGTTCCTGTGCCAGCCATCGGTCCAGCCATTCCCCGGATGTTCTGCCGGTGGAGTCAAGGAAAATAAAAGCCGCGTTCCCCAAGCAGAAAGAAAAAAAGAAGGGGCCGAAATGGCGGTAGAACCTCGGAGCCCCGAAGTCTTCTAATTCATTGTGACCAACGGCAAGAACATAGGGGATATCCAATTTTCCGAGACCACGATATAGCAGCCGGTATTTATCTTCCGCCCCGTCGTAAACCGCATTCCCGGCGGACACCATAAAATCGATCTCTTCGTTCCGGACCAGGGGGACGATACGTTTTTCGAAAATCCGCATGGAATTCCTTATATTCCCCACAACGGCGAAACTGTAAGCTTGCCTTCCCTGCAACCACTTTTCGATACGCTCTATATTCACTGCATTGAGAGACTGGAAATCTTTTTCATAAACGGCGAGGTAAACCTTGTACCCAGCCAGGAAAAACATTTCTGTTTACGTTTTCGGCTCACAGGCCTACCCTCTTTTTCCGGTTGAAGAGTTCCCCGTAGATGATCATAATCCCTATGATCACGCCTATATATATTGTCAGGAACCGCCAGGATATGGTCAAAAGCGTAATATCCTTCTTTTGAACCAGGTGAGTCAAGAAGAACCCGTATCCCCCCTCAGCGATGCCCGCAGCACCGGGGGTGGGGGCAAAATACATGAAAAAGGTGACCACCACCTGAAAGGCCAAAACCGTCAGAAAAGGAATATGGTATCCCAGGGCCTTCAAGAGAACCGCTGAAAAGGAAAAAAGCAGCAGCAGAAAGAGGGCCGTAAAGAAAAAGGACAAAACCGCCCAGGCAGTTCCATTTCTGATAAATTTCATGAATCCCTCGGAGAAGAAATCCATTTCGCGGGAAACCCGAAGGTAAACCGT
>NPID01000009.1_pt1 | contig 29080 bp, 15 predicted proteins | sample 8637491 | NCBI WGS metagenome assembly NPID01 (sample SAMN07420843, study PRJNA396082) | bioreactor metagenome | isolation source: sample BA6 brine-fed electro-methanogenic bioreactor BA | place: Japan: Kochi | collected 2016-06-14 | reverse complement strand
TTGAAACCAAGAAGATGATCCTCCTACGCTAAAGCTACGGCGGGACAGGTCCTGATGAAATAGTCCTGCGGAATTTCATGGGATAAATCCTGATGAAATAGTAGCAGATAGCCATTAGCAATTGGCAATTAGCCCCGGCTTCGTGTCAGGGCTTTTTTTGTATATTACAACGAAGTTCCAAATCGCACAAACAAAACAAAACAAAGTTATTTTTTCTTCCTGCAACTTATTGTAGAACAGTATATTACAGCGATCATAAACAAATTAAAATTCTCTTAGAACATGTCTTAAGGCATTATATAGTAAATAATTAGCAATAAAAACCAGGTCCAAAAAAAAATAATGTGGCATATCTTTAATTATTTTACTACTTATATAAATTATCTTCCTTTTTATAGGAAAAACATTTGACAAAAACTTGCGCAATTCGGATAGATGGCAGTGTGTATTTGGTGAAAAAGATTAGGTAGAGGTATCTTTTTGAAATTAGTTGGGTTAGGGATAGTTTATGAAAAGAATTGAGGTGTTAATATCGATTTTAAAGAAGCAGAATCGTTACCATCGTAACTTAATTATGCCATATCGTTACTATCGCAATTATTGGTTTTGCACTATTGAAAATTAAACAAATTTATTAAGGAGAATTTTATGAAAAAGGGGATATTGATTTTTATAGCTGTCCTTTTGGTAACCTCACTGTTTGCCAACACAAAGGGTGAAACAGTTGTGCCCCAGAACAGATGGGAAGAAAGGGCATCTATGACCAAAGGTGAAGTGGCTCAACCGCTTGCCAGATTCACAGTGCGAGATGCCGATATCACTATCGATCTTACTGTGGATTACTTTTACGGCGAAGCCAGCTGGAATCTGTGGGACGATAATGCGGCCGACTGGTATTACGGAACTGACCAGACATTTACAGTTGCCTATGAGAATGTAGTGGTACCACTCACCCTGCCCGATGGTTATTACGAAGTATACTGTTGGGATACTTACGGTGACGGCGGTATTGCCGGCATCGTTACAGACGGCACAGGTGTTCTGGTTGAATGGAACGATACCGATTATACCTATGAAGGTATATACGGTTTCGATGCAGTTACACCCGCTTCTGTCTGGGTTGACGTAACTGTTGACACATATCCTAGTGAAGCCAGCTGGAACGTCTGGGATGTTGCCGGTGCTGCCTGGTATTTCGGCACAGATCAAACTTTCAGCTCTGCTGGTGAAAACCAGGTTGTTGGTTTGGACATTGCCCCCGGCGATTATGAAGTTTATTGCTGGGATACTTGGGGTGACGGCGGAATCGAAGGTTCCGTGTATGACAACATGAACACACTGGTTTCCTGGGGTGCTAACGATTACACTACAGAAGGTATTTTTGCCTTCACCTACACAGGACCGTATGTTCAGGTGGGAGACGGAACAGTTGTCAATCAGGCGCTTCCCATCGAACCATTCTATGGTTATTCCTATTCTAACGTGATCTATCTTGTTTCTGAGATCAATACTTCTGGAGACATTGATGCTGTGCAGTATCAATATCAGTCCACAAGCGGTTTTGGTGATCCTGATGACATTGTTATCTATATGGGACATACAACACAATCCAGCTTTGTAGATGGAGATGACTGGATCGATGCTACAACAATGACAGAAGTATTCAATGGAGCACTGGCATTTCCACCAGCTGCCGGCGATTGGATCACCATTCCACTGGATACACCATTTTCTTATAATGGAACGGATAATCTTGTTATTGCCTGGGATGAGAACACTGCTGGTTATCACTCCAGTTCGGATGACTTCTTCTGCACACCTACCACTGATGTTCGTGGTTTGATCTACAGAAGTGATTCAACTAATCCCGATCCATTTGCTCCTCCTACTGCTACTTATCAGAGAAGTTATCTGGCTAATGTCAGATTAAATGGCTTAGTTGCCAGCAATCCTCCTTTAGCGCCCACAGACCCCATCCCGGCGGATGGAGCTGTTGACGTTACAGAGATGACTGATCTGTATTGGTTAGGATCTGCTGATCTTTTCCATGTTTATCTGTGGGATTCTGCAGGAATGATCATTGACGGTGAAACTACAACCGATCAATTCTATGAAATACCCGGCAATCTGGATTATGACACTGCTTATACCTGGCGCATCGATGCTGAGAACTTTGCCGGTATTACTACAGGAACGGACTGGACATTCACAACACGTACAGATCCCAGTCAACCTGTTCCCTTCCTGGAAACTTTCGAAGATGTTCTGCCCGGCTACTTTGATTATTTCACCGATATCGATTCCGATATCTACTGGGATGCTGCTGCAAACTATGTGACGGATATCGATGGCGGTCTGGTGATGACTGGTGCTGGTTCATCTAACTATACCACGCCTAATGCTACCACTATCTGGACGATCAATCAAACTCACTGGGCTCAAACAATCTGCCACTTCGTTGGTACAGGAGATACATATCTGCTGGGCTTCGACTGGATGGCTCATTACCAATACAACAACTTCTACACAAACATGAGAGTAGATGTGGATTACGGTTCAGGCTGGGTTCAAGTTGGTCAGGATATCTATCAGCCTTCCGGAGCTACGACTCCCTGGATGAGTGAACTTATCAACCTCGGTCCGATAACCGGAAACTTCTCCGTTAGATTCTGGACTGACTGTAAGTATAATTTATCCGGCAGCTACTCTAACGGTTTCTATATTGATAACATTGAAATTCTGACCAGTGCTACCGGTGATCTGGCTGGTTATGTCTATGAATATGGCACAACCAATCCGATCGAAAATGCAGAAGTTTCTATCGATACTTATACCAGTTATACCGATGCTACCGGATATTATGAAATCACAGGAATTCTGACCGGAACTTACGATGCTACTGCTTCCTACGATCCATACTTCCCGGAAACTGTTTCCGTGGATATTCTTGATGGTGTTACAACTTATCAGGACTTTGGCTTGCTGTGGTCTGAAATTGACGTAACACCCATGGTGGTAGATGAAACTGTGGCACCGGACGAAACAATGGATGTCGTCTTCTCCGTTACCAATAGCGGACCCGGCGATCTTGTTTATGGAACCGGTCTCAACTTCATTGCCGATAGAAAACACAATACACCCTATAGAGGTTGGAAAGGCGTAGGTACTTCCAGTCCGTTTGCCGAATCCACAACTGGTGAAGCTGCCCGCAGAACCGGCAGCAATGAAGCAATGTGGGATCTGCAATTTGCTTACGACGTGGATACACCTTCCGGTCTTACCGGTATTGCTGGTGCTGAAACAGACGGCACTTACCTTTATGCTACCAAATGGAGCGGTTCAGGCGAAATTGTGAAATTTGATCTGGATGGAAATTATATTGAAACCTTCACAATTCCCGGTGTAGTGAATCTGCGCGACCTGGCATATGACGGAACTTATTTCTATGGCTCCGATGCCAGCTCTTACATCTGGGAAATGGACTTCAATACACAGACTCTCATCAGCACGATCACTACTCCTGCTTCGGTTCGAGCAATTGCATATGACAGTGATCTGGATGGATTCTGGTATAACAATTTCTCGAGCGATTTGCATTTTGTAGACAGATCTGGAACACTGCTTAATACAATCGCAGGACCCCCCAGCATGTATGGTTGTGCCTATGACAATCTTACAGCGGGTGGACCTTATCTGTGGATCTTCACTGGAACTTCTACAGGCGGCGGCTGTCAGATAGAGCAGTATGATCTGAATACACTTACGTTGACTGGCGTTACACACAGCGTCAGTGGTGATCTGGGCGCTTATATCGCCGGCGGATTGTTCCTTGAGCCCGACCTGATCGCTGGAACTTACACTCTGGGCGGTCTGGCGCAAGGTACTCCCGACCTGCTGTTCGGTTATGAACTGGGGGTTACCGAAACCTGGCTCACAATTTCCGATCCAGGTCCCGGTGTTGTCGCTCCCGGCGCTACAGAAACATTCACAGCTACTCTGGATGCAACAGACATCGCTGCCGGTGAAGTGAAATCAGGTGAGATCATCGTTACCAACAATGCACTTGCAGCCACAGACGATGATGTGATCATTCCGGTCACGATGACTGTTGGCGATCCCACTCTCACAGTTCAGATCGATCCAATGGCTACACCTTATTGGACCGGTACAACTGACGGTGCAACTTTTACTGATGATAGTGAAGTTCGCGGATTCGATACTGAAGACGGCTGGATGATGTTCGATACTTCTGCAATCCCATCCGATGCTACAATTACCAATATCGAGTTCAATGGCTATGTGAACGATACAAACTGGCCATACTGGGCTATAAATGATATCACAATTGATCCGCTCACAGCCACACCGGCAGATCTTTATGCCGACATTCAATCAGGTGAGTATAACTACTTCACGGAATCTTCCACATTTGCACCAGGTTGGAAAGTTGCCGATCTGGGCGGAACCGCTGTAGCTGATCTGCAGGCTGCTCTGGCTCAGGGCTGGTTTGCTATTGGTATTAATTCTACCGATAATAGTTCGTCTTATTATATCAACTTCGATGGCTGGAATGAAGCTAATCCGCCATATCTGGTAGTTACATATGAAGCTGGATACGTTCCCGATCCTCCCGCTGTTCTCTTCTCCGAATATATCGAAGGAACCAGCAACAACAAAGCTCTGGAGATCTGGAATAACAGTGGTGATGTGATTGACCTTGATGATTTCCGCATTGCTCAATCTGTTAATGGCGGCGGATGGGAATACTGGCACACTTTCCCCGCAGGCTCTACCGTTGTAGACGGCGATGTGTGGGTAATGTTGAATGCCGATACAGATCCCACTCTCTTCGATCCTGCTAATGCCGACGAAGTTCTTTCCTATCCCAGTGTTGTACATCACAATGGTGATGATGCCCGCGGTCTGGAATGGACTCCCGACGGTGGTGCAACCTGGATTCTGATAGACGTTATCGGTATTCCTGATGAAGATCCGGGTGCAGGTTGGGATGTAGCCGGCACAACAGAAGCTACAAAAGACCACACTCTGGTTCGCAAAGATGATGTGATGGTTGGAAATACTGACTGGCTGGCAGCAGCCGGTACTACACCAGATGATTCCGAATGGATCGTTTATCCGGTCAATACATTCGACTATCTGGGTGAACATCCTTCCGTTCCGGTTGTACTCGATCCACCCCAGAACCTGTTCGTAGATGATACAGGTTATGCAACCTGGGATGCTCCCGGCGGCGGTGGCGGCGGTACTACCGAAGAAATCTTCTATCACTCAGGTTATGACAACAACGGCATCGGAACAGGCGCAGCAGCAGACTTTATCTGCGCAGCCCGTTTCACAGCCGACGAACTTGGCGGCTACTACGGCAGCTGGGATCTTACAGATGTAAATATCTTCCTGCATTCAGCTGACTTCAGTTATGTAGCAATTCAGGTCTATGAAGGTGGTAGCATGGGCGATCCGGGCACACTGATCTATGATGAGGATGTCACTGCTTCTGCTCTTGGTCTTGATTGGACTAACCACACTCTGACTGCGCCAATTCCACTGGTAGCAGGAAATGAATACTGGCTGGCCTATGACATTAGCGCTACCGGTGATCATCCCGCTGCAGTTGATGCTGGTCCTGCAGTCGCCGGAAAAGGCGACTGGATGTATTACAGCGGCGTCTGGCAGGAGATCAGCGTAGCTTTCGCTCTGGATTACAACTGGATCATTAATGGTGTAGTAACCGAAACAACCGATATGATCTCTCATGAACTGGCAGCTCATAAAAACGCTATGGGCATTCAGGACAAAAAAATCGTATCAAATAGAACTTATAACAGCATTGGACGTTTGACTTCTGACAATGCAGGTTCAGGTCCAGTTGAAACTCGTGACCATCTCGGTTACAACCTTTATCTGGATGGTGTATTCATCGACTTTACAGATGACGAATTCTATCAATATACCGGTCTGGTCGATGGACAGACCTATCTGGCAGAAGTTACTGCCGAATATGATGAAGGTGAATCCGATCCGATCGATTATACCTTCACCTATGTAGCTCCCGGCTTGGATCCACCTCAGAACCTGGAAGTTACAGATGCCGGCTACGCTACCTGGGATCCACCCGCTGGCGGCGGTGGCGGTGATATTTACTGGAGCGATTTCGAAAGCGATGACGGCGGCTGGGTTGCCACTGCCAGCTGGGATCCTGTGGGTGACTGGGAATGGACAAACACATATAATGTAGCCAATTATACCGGCGCTTATAATCCGCCTCCTGCAGCTTACTCCGGTACAGGATTGTGGGGAACCATAATCTATGGCGATCACACTAATTCCGGAGGCTATAGTTACCTGAGCCAGACCTTCGATTTCTCATCGGTTACAGATGCCACAATGAGCTTCTGGTACTGGGGAGAAATGTGGGGATCATGGGATTACTGTGAAGTATGGGTCAATGGAGATGTCCTGTTCTATGTTGATGATGAAAATTTATTGTGGCAATATGCCGAAATCGATCTGTCAGCATATAACGGATTGTCCTCAGTGAATATCGAATTCGCCTTCTACGCTACTACGGTTGTTAATCGTTCCGGAATGTATATCGATGATGTACTGATCACCGGCGACGGCGGCGGCGGTGGCGGCGGTAGCACCACTGTTCAGGTTGATCCGCAGGCTGTTCCTTACTGGACAGGTACTACCGATGGTTCTACCTTCACCTACGACAGTATGGTGCGCGGCTGGGATGCAGAAGACGGCTGGATGATGTTCGACGTTTCTGGTATTCCCGATGGCTCAGTCATCTCAGAAATCGAATTTAACGGTTATGTGAATGATACTAACTGGCCATACTGGGATCTGAACGGTGTTGATGTAGATCCGTTAACTGCATCAGCAGCAGACGTTTATGCTGCAATTCAAACCAACACCTACAATTCCTATACGGAACCATCTACCTTTGCACCAGGCTGGAAAGTCGATGTTCTGGGCGGAACAGCCAATGCCGATCTGGCAGCAGCTCTGGCTGCTGACTGGTTCTGTCTGGGTATCAATTCCACCGATAACAGTTCAACTTATTATCTGGTATTTGACGGCTGGAATGAAACGAATGCTCCCTTCCTGAACGTAACTTATGAAGATACGGACGGAAATGCGTTTACTCATAGAGCCAGAATGATCGATCCAAATGGAAATTCCCGTGATTTCCTCGGACAGTACAACGTCTATCTGGACGGAACTCTGGTAGCCGGTGCGATCACAGATGAATTCTATGATTTCGACGATGGTACACTCGTAGTAGGCACTACTTACACAGCTGGCGTTTCAGCTCTTTATGATGAAGGCGAATCTGCTATCATCTATGAAGACTTCGTTTACAGCGATCTGGAACCTGAAATCACAGTTGTACCTACCGAGATAATCGAAACTCTCGATCCAGATCAGATAGTAGATGTAGATCTTACTATCTCCAATCCTGGCGGTGCCGAATTGACATTCGATATCACCATCATCGATACTTCCGATGGTGTAACAAGAGAAAGCAATACCTTCAAGGTCAGCAGAAAGGATGTATCTCGTTATGCCGAAGAATCACCACGCGTTACCTATGCAACCGGTGCAGTGGATGACCTCTGGGATGATCTGCTGGTCTTCGATGTTGATACACCCTCCGGTCAGGTTGGTCTTGCCGGTATGGGCTGGGATGGAACTTACTTCTATGCTCACAAGTGGAGCGGCAGTAATCAAACCTTCCAGTTCGATGCAGATGGTAACTACATCGGCCCGATCACACTGCCACTCACTGGTTGCCGTGACAGTGCCTTTGATGGTGACTATATGTATGGTTCCCCAGCCACAAGCTCTGTAAGCTGCTGGGAACCCGCAACCGGTACAGCAGTTCCTGCTAACAACATCAACGTAGCCGGCGCTTCCGTACGGGCTATCGCTTATGATGATGTTACCGATACATTCTGGAGTGGAAACTGGGGCGACAATATTGTGAATTGGGACCGCAGCGGAACTATCATCAGTTCCCATCCGTGGGCTGGTTCACTTTATGGTCTGGCTTTCGAAAACTGCTCGGAAGGTACATTCCTATATCCTCACAGTCAAGATCCCGGCTGTAATGTCTATCGCCTGGATGTTAATGCAAACCTTGCTCAATTGGCAACCTTTGATGCAACATCACTGGGAGCTGCCGGTGCAATCGCCGGTGGTGCAGAAGCGATGACAGATTGGGATCCGACTGGTTTGAGAACATTGGCAATTCTGCTGCAAGGTTCTCCGGACTACATCGCAGTTCTGGAACTTGGCGCTGGCGATGATCCTTGGATCTCTGCAGATCCACTGTCTGGAACAGTGGCTCCTGGAGCTTCTGAAGTAGTAACAGTTACTTTGAATGCTACAGATCTGGAAGATATTACCAAAACAGCAGACATTGTTATTGCCAATAATGCCGGCGACGATGTCATCGTTCCGGTAACTATGATCGTTAATCCAGGCGGACCTACTCCGGTATTGCCTCCCAATAACTTCGCCGGTGAAGTGCAAGACTTCAATGATGTACTTCTTACCTGGGAACCTCCGGGAGGAGCAACCGAAGAGATCCTCTATCACAGCGGTTATGATAATAACGGCATTGGTACAGGCGCCGCAGCCGACTTCATTTGTGCAGCGCGTTTCACAGCGGATGAACTGGCAGCCTACTACGGCAGCTGGTCACTCACTGGTGTGAACATCTTCCTGCATTCCAATGACTTCAGTTATGTGGGAATTCAGGTTTATGAAGGCGGCAGCTTTGGCGATCCCGGCACCTTGATCTATGATGAAGATGTAACAGCCGCAGCTTCGGGACCGGACTGGACAAATCACCTGCTGACCACACCGATCCCGCTGGTAGCCGGCAATGAATACTGGCTGGCCTATGACATTAATGCCACTGGTGATCATCCAGCTGCTGTGGATATGGGACCTGCAGAACCCGGTAAAGGTGACTGGATGTATTACAGCGGCGTCTGGCAGCAGATCAGTGTAGCCTTCGCTCTGGATTACAACTGGGTCATCACCGGCGTGGTAACCGAAGGTGTAGACGTTGCCTTTGGCAGCAAAACCGAACTGATCGGTGCAACCAAAGCTGAACGAGTTCAAAGCATCAGCAGAGCTCAGATCAGCAGCGGTGTGATGAAAGCAGCTTACAACAGAACTTATCGCAATAGAAGTGCTCAACCACCCATCAACACAGAAAACACAAGAGCTCTTCTGGGCTACACTCTCTACCGTGACGGTACAGAAATCGGTTCTGTAGGCGCAGCCATCCTGCAATATCTGGATGAAGGTCTGGATGCCGGAACCTACGAATATACCATCGTCGCTAACTATGATGAAGGTGATTCCGATCCGGCCGGCCCTGTTGAAATCACGATCACACTGCCGCCACCAGCAAGTGCTAGTGCCACATCCAACTGGCCAAATATTCTGGTTCAGTGGACAGCTCCGGTAGCAACACGAGGAGTTGAGTCTTACAACATCTATCGAGATGGTGAGTATCAACACAATACATCATCGCTCTTCTGGCTGCAGCCCAATGTTCCCGAAGGCACCTATATCTACAATGTGGCTGCTGTTTATAGTGGTGGCTTTGAAGGTGACTGGTCTGATGATGCTCTTGTAACACACGAAGAACCACCAGGAACCGATCCGAATCTGATTCCGCTGGTAACTTCATTGGAAGGCAACTATCCTAACCCGTTCAATCCATCTACGAACATCCAGTTCGGATTGAATCAAGATGAAACTGTAAGTCTGGTGGTTTACAACATCAAGGGTGAAAAGGTACGCACACTGATAAGTGGCGAACTTGAAGCCGGTTACCACAACGTACTCTGGTATGGTAAAGATGATAACGGCAAGCAGGTATCAAGTGGAGTTTACTTCTACAAGATGCGTGCCGGAAGTTATACATCTACCCGCAAGATGATCCTGATGAAATAGTCCTGCGGAATTTCACAGGATAAATCCTGATGAAATAATAGCAAATAGCCATTAGCAATTGGCAAACAGCCCCGGCCGAAAGGTCGGGGCTGTTTTTATGCAAAGACGTTTAAGTCGTTAACTCAATCTATTTGAAAAATCTTATTGCTTTTAATTGTTTTAACTATCTTTTCATTTTCAGCTATCAGCACCTGCACAGCGCCGTCAGCCCCGGCGATAAAAAGTTGATCTTCCAAGAAGGAGAGGGTGATCATCGTTTCGGGATGAGGAAAATCGAATCTATTTTGCAGAGAGGTGGAAATGAAGGCAAAATCTGGTTGAACGACAGAGATGAAAGCCGTGCTGCTGGCAGTTTTGCTGCCATGATGACCAACTTTCAAAAATTCGGACTTAAGATATTGCGGATATCTCTGCAGCAGATAATGTTCACCTTCCTCTTCCAGATCACCGGTAAATAAAATGTTAAAATCTGTAAATTCAGCAGCGATCACGATGGAATTGTTGTTGATATTGTTGTCGCTGAACTCACGGTCCGGATGTATGATCTTCAATCTGACATCATCGATAAAGAAGGTGATCGTATCTATGATGGTGATGATCTCACAGTCTTCCAGATCTATGTCTTCCTGATATCTGAGCCAGACTTTGTGGCTGATGAATTCATCAGTGACGGCAAGTTGTTTTACTTCCATATTTGCCAGCACACTTTCCAATCCGCCGTAGTGATCATTGTGAGCGTGAGTGAGGAAAAGCATATCCAGTTCTTTAATGCCGTTTTTGCGTAAGTAGGGAAGAGCAGAACGGTCAAAATGCTGTGAGGTGCGCTCTGTGGGCCCGGTATCGATAAGAATGGCGCTACCGCCGGCAGTTTCAATGAGGCTGAGATCTCCCAGACCGCAATCAAAAAAAGTGATTTGATGATAATTTGCCTGATTCTGAAAGCTGAATATTAAAGTGACCAGGAGTACCACAAAAACAGAAGCAGGAATCACAACAATTTTCCTCTTCAAATTTTGCAAAAAATAAACCGCCGAAAAGAGCAGAGCAAAGAGCAGCAAGGTTTGAGATTGGCTGGTAGAAACAAAATCGAAATGCCAGGGTAGAGCTGCTGCGAAATTTACCCATTTGTTGAAACAAAACATCACAAAAAGAAAGGCAGAATGATAAAGTGAGATCACTGCTGAGAGCGGCGGCAGCGCGATAATGAGCAGCGCCAGAGATAAGATCAAGCTCATCAGGGGAATACCCAGCAAATTGCCGATAATTCCATTGAAACCAAACTGCTGGAAATGAAAGATGGTAACAGGCGCCAGGAAAATGTTTAGAAATAGTGAACTGCAAATCAAAATGGCTGCATAATTGATGATTTTTTTTAATAAATTTAAAGCGGCAATATCGTGTTTTTCCAATTTTAGAATCTTGATTTGCGGTATCAGATTTAAAAGCACAAATACTGCCAGGAAGGACATCTGCAAACCAGCTGAATTGATCTGATAGGGATGGATAGCGGTAATGACGAAAAAACTGCAGAAAAGAATATTATTTGTATCTACTTTTCTCTGAATGTTCTTAGCAAAAAGAAACAATGAGATCATGATGACAGCTCGAAAAACCGAAGCGGGCCAGTTACAGATAAAACCGTAGATCACAAGCAATAAGATGAGAATAAAGCGAGCAAAATTGCGCTTAAAAATGGTAGTGAGTAAGCTGAATATGACCATAGAGATGAGTCCCACATGCAAGCCGCTGACAGCCAGCAGATGGCTTAATCCCGCTCTGCCAAGAATCTGCCGCATTTCATCCAGATCGGTTTTATCTCCAATCACAATGGCTTTGATCAAACCCGAATATTGCGGAAACCTCTGCTCAATTCGCTGCTTGATGCTGCTGCGAAGACTGAGAATGAATTTTTTTATGGGATTGGCTTCCGAGCTTAATCTTCTGGGATTATCCCTGGAATAACCGGTTGCCTGGATATTGCGGCGGTAAAAATATTTTTCAGCATCGAAAACGGAGGGATTGCTGCCCGGTCTGATCTGATGCAGAACGGCAATTGTTTCGACGACATCACCGTAGCGCAGATCGGATCTGGTTGTGGAAAGCTTTACCTTGCCCTGCAGAGGTAAATCATTGATGGAATGTAAATTCAGGATGAAACTGTATCTGCCGTCTCTGCTGGTTATTTCAGACTGGATCTTGCCGGTAATCTTCTGCTGAATTCTGGAATTTGACTGCATGATCTTCTGCAAAGGAGTCTGCAAATAAATTTCCTGAAATTCCATTCTCAGAAAACCAGTAAGCAAAATTAAAAGCAAGACTGCCAAAGGTCGAAATTTAGTACAGGCTAAAACAATCAGAATAAATGCAGAAAAATAAACAAAAAGATCGGGAACATTCAGTCTGATTCCCAGAAGCAATCCCGCACTCCAGAATATGACCGGCCAGAAAAGCGGAGCAGAACTTAATTTTTTCATCATACCAGAACCCTGAAACGCTATGATAGTGCTCATAGCAATTAGTTTAACTCAGCTTGAGATTATAATTTTGATGCAGCCGAATTCAGCTGCATCCGGTTTAATTTCTTAGTTTCTGGTAGTTTGATAAAGTCTGGTTATAAACCAGCCGGTTGATTTCAATGATGTCGGATAAGTTCGGATTTTGCTGATTTTGCGATTCCTTGATGACGTTCGACACAATTTTGAAAATGTCAGTAAAATAGATCTTCTGATCTAAAAAAAGCGCGATCGCTGCTTCGTTGGCAGCATTGAGGATCGTAGGCAGAATGCCGTTTTGTCTTCCAACCTGGCAGGCAAGTTCAAAAAGGGGGTAGCGGTTTATTTCTACTTGATGAAAAGCGAGTTTGGGCAGATCGGAAATCCTGGTTTTCAAGAGGTCAGATTCGTAACGCTGAGGATAGGAAATTGCATACAGGATAGGAAGCTGCATACTGGGAAGGCTCATTTGCGCCAGGATTGAGCCGTCGATGAATTCCACAAAAGAATGAATGATGGATTGAGGATGAATGACCGTTTCGATCTGCTCAAAATCCAGACCGAAAAGCCAGTGAGCTTCGATGATCTCCAGCGCTTTATTCATCATCGTGGCAGAATCGATGGTAATTTTTGCGCCCATTTCCCAGGTGGGATGATTGAGTGATTCCGCTACTGATATCTTGTCAAATTCCTGCAAAGGAAGATTCCTGAAAGGACCGCCGGATGCAGTGAGAATGAGCGAGCGAATTTCATCTTTTGGAGTTGAGCCGATTGCCTGAAAAATGGCGCTGTGTTCGCTATCTACGGGGATGATGGCAGCACCGCTTTTCTGCTTTAATGGAATCAAAATGTGACCCGCCATCACCAACGATTCCTTGTTAGCCAAAGCCAGATCAATGCCCCGGGATAGAACTTCATAAGAAGAGCGTAAACCGGCAGAACCGGCGATAGCATTTAAAACGATATCACAATCCAATTCAGAGAGCTTTTCGATCAACTTATCTTCGCCGAAAGTAAGCTGACAATTTTGTGGTAAATCGTTAATTTTGTTTTGTAGAAGTTCGTTTGTTATTACTGCTTGCGGAATTTCAAATTCGTCGGCAAATTCAAACAACTGCTGATAGTTGTTGTGAGAAGAAGCAAAGACGATTTTAAATTTATCGGCATGAGCGCGAATAACCTCTGTCGTGGAAATGCCAATCGAGCCTGTGATGCCCAGGACAGCTATTTTTTTCATAATCTGTAACCGAGAGACAGGCGGTGGGAATTTTCCAATTCCGGATCATTTTCGAAGGCATAGTTGATTTGCCAGGAGTTGATCCTGATAGAGATTCCGGTGGTGATATTATTTACATCGTAGCCCAGCAGCAGATCTACAGCAGGATGCAGGGTAATTTCCCATCCCAGATGAAAATCAAGGCTGAGGGGTCCTAATGCTACAGTCGCTGCAGTATCGCGGGATTCTGTGTAAAATTCCGTGGCAGCATAAAATGTGCTGTTTCTTTTGATAAGGGGAAGTTCAAGACGATAATTTGCTTCTACATCCAAACCCGGGTTAACGATCTCATGAGTACCGTTTGCCCAGAGGATCTGAGATGTAAAAAAATCGCGTAATCTTATGCCGATCAGACCATTTTGATAGCGGAAATACGTTGAAACATCTGCACCGAAACCAAAACCGTTTTCCTCTGCCAGATGACGATAAGCGATTTTTGGTGAGAGACCAATAATATATCTGCCAAGATTTCTGGCAATACCGGCATAGATCACAATGTCGGAATTATTAACAGATTTGTATTTGTAAGGTCGATTAGAGCTGGAAATTCCGCTATTTGGATCTTCCAGTCTGGTCAGCGGGATATCATCGATGCCGATGCGGGTGATGACCAGAGAAATTTTATTCTGCTTGCCCCAGATAGCTGCTGCCGTATCATACTTAAGCAGACCAGCATATTCTTCTGCATGCATCAATTCAAAGCGATTTTCGCTGATTTCATTCAGCAAGGCAGCATTCCAATAGGCTATTGCCGCCGTGTTATGGTCGGAAACACCAATATTTCCAAGCCCAAAGTTACGTACACCGGCTCCCATGCGAAAAATCTCACAGGCATATTTCGTAGCAAACAGGTTCACACAAATCAGCAACATCAAAATTGCCAGCATGTTTCTTTTGTTAAAATGCATTTTTTAGAACCCTATTTTTTTTGTTTTCAGATACCCGCTTTTACGTAGGTACCTTTTATTTTTTTCAATTTACCATCGGAAAAAGAAATCGTCAATTTTGCATCATTTCCTTTTCCATCCACATTCAAAATAACTCCCTTACCAAATTTATCATGATAAATTTTCTGTCCAATTTTAAAATACTTTTCATTTTCCAGAACTACCTTTTTCGATTTATCCGATGCTTTATAGCGTGGTGCTCGAAGCTCATAAAAAATCTCATTCTGCTGTTTTAGAAGATCATCATCGATCTCACTCAGGAAACGGCTGGGGAAAGTGGTTTGAACTGCATCGAATGTACGACGCGTTCTGGCGTAGGTGAGTTTGAGCGTTTTTCTGGCGCGGGTGATGCCCACATAAAACAAGCGTCTTTCTTCCTCCACATTGTTCAAATCGTAGATGGAGCGAGCATGGGGAAGCAGACCGTCTTCTAAACCCACAATGAAGACATGATCGAATTCCAGACCTTTGGCATTATGCATTGTCATCAGCTTCACAGCTTCTTCGTCTTCCTTAAGATTATCCATATCCGTTTGCAGGGAAATGTTTTGCAGATATTCATCCAGCTTTGGTTCCTCTCCGGTTTCTTCCAGATATTTCTCACTGAATTCTTCCGTAGCAGCAATGAATTCCTGAATATTTTCCACTCGAGAGATGTCCTTGGGATCCTTGCTGTTGTCATATAGTTCTATCAAGCGAAGTTCTTTGATAACTTTTTTTGCCAGTTCGGAAACAGGCAGGGTCCGGGTAAGTTGCTGCCATTCAATCAGCAGATCGATAAATTTTCTCAAATTGGCGGCAGCGTTGGCTGGCAGATAATCAAATTTCTTTTCCAATACTGTTTGCAGCAGGTTTTTTTGGAGAGAGACAGCCTTATCCAGAATTCTGCCGATCGATACTTTTCCTATACCTCGCGCAGGAAAATTAATGATTCTCAGAAAGCTTTCGGAATCTGCCGGATTTACCAGAATGCGCAAATAAGCCAGAATATCTTTGATCTCTTTTCTTTGATAGAAATTCACGCCGCCTACGATCTGGTAGCGGATTTGATGCTGCATAAAGCTGTTTTCGAAAACCCGGGACTGAGCATTTGTACGGTAGAGCACTACGCAATCATTTAGGCTGATATTTTTATTACGAAGTTCGGAAATCTGTCTAACCACATATTCTGCTTCTCTGTTTTCGTTTTCCAGCTTCACTAGTTCCGGTTTTTCCTGAGATTCCAGAGCAGTCCACAGCTCCTTAGCATGTCTTTCGCTGTTGTTTTTTATCAGGCAGTTGGCAGCCAGCAAAAATGATTTTGGTGAGCGGTAATTTTGTTCCAGCTTTATTTTCAGCACATTTTTGTAATCAGATTCAAAACTGAGGATATTGCGAATATCCGCACCGCGCCAGCTGTAAATTGCCTGATCATCATCTCCCACCACGCAAAGGTTCTGATGATTTCGGGCAATGAGATTGATGATCTTGAACTGGGCATAATTCGTATCCTGATACTCATCGATCATAACATATTTGAATTTTTTTTCATATTTTCGGCGGATTTCCTCATGATCGTGCAGAAGCAATGCTGTGTACATGAGTAGATCATCGAAATCCAGAGCATTATTCCTGATCAAAAAATTTTGATAATATTTGTAAATTTTAAGAACAGTTTCGGAATAATAATTTGCATCATTGAATTCCAGGAAATCTTTGGGCAGGATGAGTGAATTTTTCTGACGGCTGATGATCTCTCTAACTTTGCCGGGAGCAAATTTCTTGGGATCGATATCCAATTCTTTATAGATCTTTTTAAAAATAGATTTCTGATCGCTCTCGTCGTAGATACTGAAATTTGATGTGAAAGGCAGATGTTCTTGTTCGTAACGTAAAATTCTGGTACAAATCGAGTGAAAAGTGCCGATCCACAAAGAACGCACAGAAATGCCGAAAGTATCTTCCAATCTGCTCAGCAATTCTCGAGCTGCTTTATTTGTGAATGTTACGATCAGAATATTCCAGGGATTAACCTTTTGATAATTTATGAGATAGGCGGCACGATAAATAACGGAACGGGTTTTGCCGCTGCCAGCTCCAGCCAGCACCAATACAGGACCTTTTGTGTGCTGAACTACTTTTTGCTGTTCAATGTTCAGCTGAGATAAAAATTTTTCCAATCTGCTTCAATTCCAGGTTTTAGGATCGGAACGATATCCTTCCAGAACTGTATCTCCAACTGCAACATAGGCGGAGATTTTGTACCAGTAACTTTTATCGAAGACATTCACTTCCGTATCTTGGTAAAGCGTGTCTATGGGTTGCAGGTTTATGCCTTCCAGTCTGCGAAAAAAACCATCTTCATCCAATGAGCGATAGAGATAGTAACCATTGATTGATTGGGCTGTGATGGGATGCCAGGTAATGAAAACTTTATTATCCCAGGTGAGAACAACGTTTAATCCGCGAACTCTGGGGGGAGCATCGATTCCTGTGTTCTGTGGATCAAGAGGATTTTCGTAATCTAAAGAACAGGCTAATACGAGTGCCAGCAGAATAACTGCGCCGATATATTTCATTTTCATGATAACCTCATCTTAAAACTTGAATGAAATTCCATTAAAATCCACTGAGATCATTTTCGTTTTATCTTGATATAAAGTGTTCCAGGTATCAGCATTAAAAGCTTCGGTGGAGCCGATAGAATCGTAGATATTGAAAAGCCAAAGCAGGATGCCGGCACCCAGAAGCATCTGCGATTGTTCATATCTTGTTTGTGCTCTGTTATAAAACTTTTCGATATTGCCAATGTAGTTCGCCTTCTTATACTTATCGAAATTATCCATTGCCTCGCGGTACACAAAATAACTTCCTGCCAGAATAGCAATTTCCGATACGAAAATGATCTGTCCTTTCGTGTAACGCTGAGCTGTATACTGTCCCCAGCCCGGTATGATGGCAGAACGAACTAAATTCTCGGAAATGTGTTGTTTTTTCATGCTGAAAAGCTGCAGAAGCTTTTGCCTTTTCTGCAGGTCCTGACGATAAGAAAATAGTTTTTCGGGCGAATCCCAGCCGTATTTGTGAGGGTGGGAAAAATCATCATCTGAGGTAACTTGACTAAAACCAAAAGAGGGTAATAAAACAATTAAGGTAAAAATTATTAAAATCGATTTCATACTATTCCTGATTTTGATGCTGCATCAAATCTCCGGTGATCATCAAATTCTCGGAAACCCGATTGGATGGATTGACTTTTTGCGTGAGCAGATCGACGCGCCAGGCAAAGTAAAAAGTTTCTTCCGTTGAGATCACATCATAGCGAACTTCATATTTGTAATTTCCTATGGCATATGTAACTTTCCAATCGGAGAATTGGACATATTCACCATATCTGGCACGCATATTCTGTTTAAGAGTTTCCAGATTTTTTACGATATTGCCGTTATCATGATCGTTGATGATCTTGAGAGCGAATGCTTTGGGATCTTTTTCTGCTTCGATCAGATTCTGTGTGCGGAAAATCTTGTTGCGAATACGCTCAGAATCGTAGTAAGAAGCAGATTGACGATAAGATTGCAAGGCGTCGGCAAAATCATTTTTATCTTCATGGCTCTGCCCGGTATTTTCAAATTCCAGAGCTTTTAGATATTTTGCTTTATTCTCTTCTGCTGCAGCTATTTTTGCCGCTGCTTCTGTATGATCTTCCTGCAGGATATAACAGAGATTGTAACGTGCGATTGCCTGATCAAATTTAAGTTCTTGCTGCAAGAGATCGGCCTCTTTTATGATCTCTGAACAAGTTGAACTTATGCGGTTTTGCACAATTTCAGATTTTTCAGGACAGGTCTGCAACGTCCGATCAAAATAACTTCGAGCACTTTTGTAGTCTTTATCTTCAATTCGAAGCTCAGCCAAAATGAGATAGAGATCACAAATTTCATTGATGATCTGTTTATGTTGTGTAAGCGGATATTTTGTAAATTTAAGCAGCTCATTTACTGCCAGTAGATAATTTCCTTCTGCTTTATAGTCATATGCTTTTTGCAGCAGGTTTGGCACAAAGCGGTCAATAATTGGCTGCACATTCTTGCGTTGTTCGGAATCGGGAGATCTTTCCCAGAGAAGACGATAATCTTGAAAAGCGTCTGCATAATTTTGCTGTTTGTCGTTAAGCTTAATTCTTTCAACGATTACAGCATCGTAAACTGTAGAATTTGGTAGATAATCTATGATGTAGGAATAATAATCCAAGGCTCGCAAGGTGTCGCCATTTTCCAGAGCTAAGGCAGCCAATTTTTTATAACAAACATCCAGAAGGTCATCGGCAATGATCGAATTTGCCAGATAAAGATATTGGGAAGCAATTTCCCAGTTCTCCTGCTGAAATTCATTATAGCCCAATTGATAGTAACAATCCGATCTTTCCAGTTCAGCTTGAGTCTGCATAGCTGAGTTCTTCTTTCTGTCGATGAATTCATCATATTTCTGGATGGCTGTGATATAATCACTTTGCATATAAGCTCTATTTGCCCGGTAAAATTTATAGTTTCTACTGCAGCCGAAGCTGAAAATCAGGATGACGAGAATAACCGATCTGATCATTTTCATAGTTGTTTAGTTTTCCTTATCCGATGGTTTTACCAATTGATTTTCGGGAATGACAATTGGGATTTGATCTAATTTGTTGCCGAAAAAAATGAAAATAGCCGCAAACATTATGGTTGAAAGGATCAATAGCTTTACGGATTCCATTTTGAGAACTAAAATAGTTACCAAAACGATGATGATGTTGATCAGATAAACTACAAGTGCCGTTACTTTGGCAGAACGCATGGCATTATCGATTCGATGAGTTGAATGATCTTTACCGCCCTGACTGATCTTGCGGCCATCCCGCTTTCTGGTGAAACTGACCAGAGAGATATCGAAAATTGCATAACTCAGAAGTAGAACAGGCAGCAGATAAAAAATTCGATTGTTCATGCGGATAACCACAAGTCTGCCGGCTAAAATGCCCATAGTAGAAAGAAAATAACCGATAAACATACTGCCGGCATCTCCCAGAAATATCTTTGCAGGATTGAAATTATGCGGCAGAAAACCAAAAACTGAACCGGCAAAGGCAAGTGACAATAAAGCCATAAAATTCGCCTGAACGGATACGGCTGTAGTATAACTGATAAAACTCAGAGCGTAAAATCCAAAAGCGAGAATTCCAGACATACCAGTAATGATACCATCCATATTATCCAGAAAATTAAGAGCATTCATCAAACCGACCATCCACAAAAAAAGAATCGGAAGAGTGAAATAAATTGGCCCCAGTAACGTTAAAAGATCATTAAAAGCCAGGAAAACCAGACAGGAAACAGCCTGCCCCAGCAATTTAAGAAGCGGATTCATGCCAAATCGGTCATCGATCAGACCAACCGCAACGATGATGAAAGCGCCGCCTAGATAACCTACAATCGGTCGGGAGACGGCATGCAGATTGGTAATTATAATATAAATAGTAATAATGGTGAAACCTGTAAAGACAGCCAATCCACCTAATAACGGAACTGATTTCTTATGAATTTTACGGGCATTGGGATTATCCAGAAAATGGATCTTTCGCGCAAATTTGATGATAAAGGGTGTAATGCTGTAAACAGTTAAAAATGCTAAGATTAGCACTGTAAAGCAGACGTATATTATTTTCATTTACACCTCAAATATCATTTATCATTATTTTAGATTAATGCATAACATTGAAGCAGCACCTTTTTGTCAAACCATTTAACAGCTTTTTTGAAGTGAAATTAAAAACATTTGACAGTATAATGAAAGGCAGATTCTTTATAACAATAAATAAATTGGAACTGGAGCTGATTTTGATGAAAGTTTTCAAAAATAGAAAAGCTGCTCATAACTATTTTTTTGTTCAGGAACTGGAGGTGGGAATTGTGTTGCTTGGTTCGGAGATCAAATCCATTCGGGCGGGAAGAATCAATTTCAAGGATTCCTATGCTTCGATAGTAAATGATGAAGTCTGGCTGCATAATTTGCACATAAGTTCTTATGAAAAAGCCAATCAATTTGATCATGAGCCGGAGCGTAAACGCAAGCTGCTTCTGAACAAAAGGGAAATTAGAAAACTGAAAACAAAAGTTGAGGAGAAAGGCTTTACGCTTATTCCAAAAGAACTTTACATCAATGAAAATGGCCTTGCCAAGATCAACCTGGCTGTAGCAAAAGGTAAAAGACTTTATGACAAAAGAGAAACACTGCAGAAGAAAGACGAAATGCGCGAAATGCAGAGGCGACAGAAATATCATGAATAAATTGACACAATTTGTTCATGATAAACCTGATACATTATGAAATAAGTTGTGAGGTATAAGATTTGAGGGCAAAAAAATGCGTTATAGCTTGTTCAATCCGGTGGGAATGATGGCGACCGAAATCGCAGATTTTGAAAAATTCATTTTAGCTGTTTACGATACAGGATTGTATTGGATGCTGCCGAACGAAGTTAACTAAAAATGGAGAAATAAAACTAATGAACAAATTAAAGATATTGATTTTGGAAGATTTTCTGCCGGATGTCAAACTCAATGTAAATCAACTGAGAAAAGATAAATTTATTTTCGATCATAAGGTTGTGAGCAATGAAAAGGATTTTAAAAAAGCGATCGAAGATTTTGAACCTGATATTATCCTTTCGGACTTCAATTTGCCCGGGTTCAATGGGATTGAAGCATTAAATTATGTTAAAGAAACTTACCCGGATCTTCCTTTCATTATGGTCACAGGTTCACTGGATGAAGAAACTGCTGCCGACTGCATCAAACAAGGTGCCTGGGATTATGTGATCAAGGAGCATCTGGTGCGTCTTGGTCCTGCTGTAAAGAACGCCCTTGCCAGAAAAAATGAGATCATCAAGAAACAGCAAGCAGAAGATGATAGAAGAGCCAGCGAAAAGAAGTTTGAACAATTTGCAAGAATGCTGCCGGAAGTTGTCTGTGAAGTTGACCTGCAGGGTAGACTCACCTATGTTAATGATAAAGCTTATGAAGTTTTTGGTTATACTCATAAAGATTTTGAGCAAGGCATCAATATTTTTGATGTGATTTCTCCCGATGATCATCAGCGTGCCAAAGACAATATCAGCAAAATGATCAATGATCAGATTATTGGCAGCGACGAATATATTGTACGGAGAAAAGACGGCAGCAGCTTTATCGCCATGATTCATGCCAATATGGTGATGAAAGATTCCCAGCCGGCAGGGATGCGGGCGATCGTGGTTGATATTACTGAGCAAAAAACGTATGAAGCCCTTATTCGTCAGAGAGAAGAAGAGCTGAGACTGATGATAGAGAATTCACCCATCGGTGTCTCTTCCACAGATCTGCAGGGGCATTTCATTATGGTGAATGAAGCTTACGCCAAAATGCTGGGTTACTCCAGAGAAGAATTGATCGGAAAACACTTCAATGAGATTACATATCCTGAAGATCGACAGGATAATCAAAATTGGTATAAAAGACTCGTGAATGAAAAAGTAGATTTTTTTGATCTGGAAAAACGATATATCCGTAAGAACGGAGAAGTTATCTTTTGCCGGTTACGTTCACAACTGGTTCACGACAATCAGGGCAGTCCCTACTTTGAAATAGCTGTTGCAGAAGACATTACGCAACAGAAAAAAACTCTGGAAGAACTCAAAAAAAGAGAAGAATTCAATTTTGCCCTGTTTCAACACAATCCCATCGAAACAATGGTAGTGGATAAGGAAGGCAGGATCATGCAATCCAATCTTGTGGTTAGAGAAAACAGAACCAGAATGCCGGAAATTGGTTCTGTCATGTACAAAGATTATGCAGCTAAACATGAAGTGGACATGTATCATATCCTGATGGATTCCATTAAAACCGGCGAACCAAAAACGATCAATGAAAGCAGATACAAAAAGAAAACGTTTACTATCAGAATTGCGCCCTTCAAAGAAGGAGCTATCATCACAGCGATCGATATAACTCCCATCAAAAAGGCAGAGGAAAAACTTTTAAAATCTCTGAATGAAAAAGAAATTCTGATCAAAGAAATCCATCATCGTGTTAAAAACAACATGCAGATAATTTCCAGCATGCTGAAGCTGCAGCAAAGACACACCAATAACGAAGAAGCGATCAATCTGCTCAAGGAAAGTCATCTGCGTGTAAGATCGATGGCCATGATCCACGAAAAACTATATCAGCATGAAGATTTCGAAGAAATCGATTTTGCTCAGTATATGGTAACTCTGACCAATTTCATCTTTATGTCCTACAAAATTGACCGAAAGCGCATTTCACTCAATCTCGATATAAAGGATATTTTCCTGGATATATACCTGGCAATTCCCTGCGGTTTGATCGCCAATGAATTGATCGCCAACTGCCTTAAACATGCTTTTCCAAACAGAGAGGTAGGAGTGATTTCCGTATCTTTGACACAAAACAGGAAGGGAGATTACAAGTTTGTGATCCAGGATAACGGCGTAGGATTTTCAGAAAGCGTCGATCCGGAGAATCCGCAAACACTCGGCTGGCAGCTGGTTAATGCTCTGGTAAGTCAAATAGACGGTCGGCTGGAATTTAAAAGCAAAAATGGCAGCCAGATAAGCATCCATTTCAAAAGGAAATGATCATGTGGAACTGGGATAGCAGAACTCACCAATTCATCGTTGCCAATGCCTTGCAAAAATGTCGCAGTTCCTTTGCCAATCTATTAAAAACTCATCAGGAGCTGTTTATTCTCGGCATCGAAGCTCCCGATCGGATATTCAGGGATTTCACAAATCATTATTATAATTGCACACCAAATCAATATGGAGTGCATTCCGGCAGTGTTATCAAAAAAATCGATCGTGAGATTACCATGATCCATCAAATGCTGCAGAATCCTGACACAATCATCCTGCATCCCAATATTGCACCTTTCCTTAAAAATCTGCTGGATACGCCCCTGAAAGCTTTTGTTTTCGAGCTGGGAGTGGTTTCCCATTATATTGCCGATCTGCATCAACCGATGCACACAGACGGCAAATATCGTTTTGAAGATGAAGAAACAGTTCACAAAATATTGGAAGCAGATACACGCCTGCATCTGGATGAATTAACGATAACTACAAGCAGAAGAAGAAGAATTACCGATCCAATCGGGTACTTCACGTTTCAAATCTATGAAATCAATGATTTTTATATCGAGATAATCGATCGTTATTATCTGAGACCGGGCAAAGTGAAACCCGAGCGCTGGGAAAATTCTGTAAAAATTGTGGAAGAGTGTCTCTCGGCAGCCACAATGAATATTGCCAATGTCTATCTGGATTTCGAATCAGCTTCGCAGATCTTCCGGGATCAGAAAAAATATGCAGAATTGATGCAGAAAGTAACAAATAAAACTTCCTATAAAACCAGATATCACATTTTAAAATACAAATCAGGAACGGTCTCATTAAGAGCTGAAAGGAGCAAAATATGAACCGGAAAATAGCGCAGAAGATTTTAGAAAAACAAGATGTAATTGCTGTGCAGGCAGTAATAAAGATTTATGAAAAACAATCTGCTCTAGTGAAAAATTATAATGAGATTAAACGCTCAAAATCTGTGCGAGATACAAAGTATCATTTGCAGTATCTGGCAGAAGCGGTAGCAGATGATTCTCGCTCTCTCTTTCTGGATTATATCGATTGGGCCAGCGTCATCATGGACAATATTGGAATTGATAAAGAAAATTTCATTCAAAACCTGCAGCACACAAAAGCTGCAATAATCGCCGAGGTAGGTAATGAAGCCGCAGATATTCTGAACGAATATTTTTCTGCAGCTTTTAAAGTGCTTCAAATCAAACACGGGAAACCTGTCTCTTTTTTACAGAAAGAAAACAAATTCTATCAGATCGCTTTTGACTACTGTGAGTCTCTTTTACAATCGGATCGGCGAACAGCATCCAACATCATCATGCGTGCATTTGAATCCGGCATCTCTGTGAAAGAGCTCTACAGATACATTTTTCAACCGGTTCAATGGGAAATCGGCAGATTGTGGCAGATAAACGAGATTTCGGTGGCGCAGGAACATTTCTGCACAGCGGCTACTCAAATGATCATGTCGCAGCTTTATCCGCACATTTTTAACAGCAGCAAAAACGGTAAGAAATTCCTGGCAGCTTCTGTGGGCAGCGAGCTGCACGAAATCGGAGTGCGCATGGTGGCAGATTTCTTTGAAATGGAAGGCTGGGACACTTACTATCTGGGAGCCAATACACCGCAGGAAAGCATTATAAAAACTATTAAAGAACTTGAACCTGACGTGTTGGGTCTTTCTTCCACGATCACCTTCAATCTCAAGAATATCAAAGAGATCATCAACACTATCAGATTAAACGGATTGGATAGAAAAACGAAAATAATGGTGGGTGGATATCCTTTTAATGTGTCGAAAGATCTTTGGAAAAAAATGGGAGCAGACGGCTATGCTCCCAATGCCGAAGAAGCATTGAAAGTTGCCGAAAAGATAAGTTGAATTTATGAATAGATTAAAAGGTCTTGCTATCATCTGCGATGAAGATTTCAATATCAGAAAAGTGTTGAAAGATGATTTCGGGATCATCCATCCAAAAATGCTGGGTTTGACTTTCTTACAGATCATCGAAAAAACCAATTTGGAAAAAGCTTTTCTGTTCCAGAAAGATATAAAAGAACATAAGACTGCCTTTAACTGGGAAATGAATATGATCTTGTCAGAATCGGTTGATACGCATTTTTTCACCGGATTACAGGAAGATAATAAGATATTCATCATCGTCACCAGCACTATCCAGAATCTCCATCAGATCTATAGTGAATATCGGTCTATGTTCAATGAGCAGACAAATCATCTGCGCGATTCTAATAGGCAGAAAAATAATGCAATAGTAGATTCCGAAGTAAAAAGCGCGAATATATTCAATGAATTTTCCCGCATCAATAACGAACTCACTGATCTGCAGAGAGAATTGAGCAAAAAGAATGTGAAAATGACCCGGCAGCAAAAGCAGCTGGAATTGATCAACCGCATTCTAAGGCACGATCTGGCAAATTATTTCTCTGTGATTCACTCTGCTGTCCGACTGTTTCAGCGGGAAGCAAAACCGGAATTTCTGGAAGAGATCAATCGATACACAATGCGGGGAGTGGAATTGATCAGAAATATGAAGCAATTGGAACATTTATTCAATGATCAAGTAAGAACGTTCGAGCGCAACATCGGCTTTGTAATTTCCAAAGTAACGGAAGATTATCCAGAAATTGAGTTTGATCTGCAATATACAAATTGCTCGATCATGGCAGATGAAGGTCTGGATTCTGTGATCGATAATATTATTCGCAATGCAGTGAAACATGGTAAAACAGAAAAAATCAAAATCGATTCTGAAAAAACAGAAAATAAATACGTACTTAGAATTGCTGATTTCGGCAAAGGTATTCCGGACGAAATAAAACCAAAAATATTCGATGAAAATTTCAAAGCTGGCGCTACCGGCAATACAGGTTTGGGATTATTCATTGTGAAACAGATGATGCACAATTACGGCGGCGATGTGCAGGTGAAAGATAACCAGCTGCAGGGAGCGGTTTTTGTGCTGCATTTCAAACGTGGGGATGGTAGAAAATGAATCGGAAAAGAATCAGTAAGGATTTTCGATCGAAGGACATCAGTCCAGTACTGATAAATATTTTGAAAGCTGTTTTAGAAGCAAAGGATCTTAACGATCTTCTTTCGACAATTCGCCAGGAACTATCAACTCTCATCGAAGTCAGAAATTTCTATGTGGCGCTGTTTGATGCGAAAAAAGATATGTTAAACTTCATCTATCATCAGGATGAAAAGATACGCTTCAAAGAGTATCCTGCCGTCAACACACTCACCGGCTATGTTATAAAAAATGGAAGATCACTTTTTGCAGATGAGCAAACACAAGAGGAATTGCGCGGTCTGGGAAAAATCGGCAAAGCACTGGATGCAGATTTTGAAGCCAGAATCTGGATAGGTGTTCCTTTAAAGAAAGGCCAAAAAACTTTTGGAGTTGTCAGCGTGCAGAGCTATGACGATCCGCTGGCATACAGTCGTGAAGATATGCAGTTAATGGAAGTGGTTTCGAATACTATTGCTATGGCAATAATGCGCAAACAGAGCGAAGATGCACTGAGAGAAAGCGAAGAAAAATTTCGCACACTTTATGATAATCTGGCAGTAGGATTGTATCGCACCAAGCCTTCTGGCGAAATCATCATGGCAAATCCGGCCTGTGTCAAGCTGCTGGGATATGATTCATTTGATGAACTTGCCAGCAGGAATCTGGAAAAGAGCGGGTATCATCCAACTTATGATCGTTATCATTTCAAAAATTTGATGGAAAAAAATAATCAGGTGATTGGCCTTGAATCCGGCTGGAAAGATGCTGAGGGAAAGTACATTTACGTAAGAGAAAGTGCTAGAACAGTGCGAGATGAGGATGGCAGAATTCTCTATTATGATGGTATTGTCGAAGATATTACCCCCAAAAAGCGACAGGAATTGATCAGAGATATTCAACTGAAAATTTCTCATTCCGCCACCACGATTTCAGATCTCTATACTCTCATTCATAACATTCGGCTGCATCTCACCGAATTGATAGAAACCACAAATTTTGGTCTGGCAATTTATGAAGGTAAGCAAGGTTTGTACAGCTATCCTTATTATATAGATCAAAATGAAGAAGTGAAACCCGGTTTGGTGGAATACATTCCCAGAAGTTTGACAGAATATTGCCGTCAAATCGGTAGAACGATCCTGATCGATAATGAAAAAATGAAAACTTTGGAGCAGCAGGGTAAAGTGGAACTGGTGGGACCGGATTCCCAAATATGGCTGGGAGTTCCGTTGAAAACCTCAAACGGTATTATCGGAGTGCTTTCCCTGCAGAGTTATGAGGATCAAGATGCTTTTAATCAAGATGATATAAAACTTCTGGATAACGTGGCAGATACGATTGCCATTGTCATCGAAAAAAAACGAGCTGAAAATGCTCTGAAAATTAGTGAACAGCGCCTTTCTCTTGCTTTGGAAAGCGCCGGTTTAGGTCTTTGGGATCAGGATTTTGTCTCGGGAAAAGTTTATCGAAATGCGAACTGGGCAAGAATGCTAGGCTACAGTTTACAGGAAGTAGAAGGCACTCTCGATTTTTTTAGAAGCATTGTTCACCCCGAAGATATAGATAAGTTGAACGAAGCTTCTCGGCAGGCAGAAACAGGTATGACAGAAAATTTTGCCGTGGAGCACAGAGTCAAAGCCAAAGACGGCAGCTGGAAATGGATTTACAATTGGGGAAAGATCATTGAAAGAGATCAAAATAAAAAACCTCTGCGCGCTGTGGGAACGCATCTGGATATAACCGGTCTAAAACAAACCGAACAGGAACTTCGCCTGCATCAGGAACATACAAAACTTATCAACAGCATTTTACGCCACGATATTGCCAATTCTTTTGCTGTTATCAAAAGTGCCCTCAATATTTATCATAGAACTCATGATAATACTATCTTAGACGAAGCTGCACTTCAAATTAAAAAAGGGATTTCTCTCATCAATAAAATGAAAAAGCTGGAAGATTATTTCAGCCTTTCAATTCAGTTATCAAAAGTAAAATTAGCCGATCTCATCAATGATATTGCTTCATCCTACGTCTATATGAAAACTACAATCCAGGGCAATGCGGAGATTCTGGCAGATGAAGCTTTGAGTTCGGTCTTCGATAATCTTTTTGCTAATGCCAGCAAGCATGGAAAAGCAGATGAAATAGAAGTGGATATTCTTAAAAATGATAATAGCTGTACGATAATTTTTAAAGATAATGGCAGCGGCATACCCGATGAAATAAAAGACAAGATATTTGATAAAGCATTTAAATCCGGCAAAACCGGCAATACCGGACTGGGTTTATACATCATCAAAAAAACCATCGATCGTTACGGCGGGCAAATAAAGGTGGAAGACAACAAACCGCAAGGTGCGAAGTTTGTCATTGAATTGAAGTGCAGATAGAATTTTTTTTTCATTCTCAATTCGTACTTCGTTCACGAGTCAAATCTGCCGTAACTCGGTTAAAATAAATAAAAACCCTCTCATCTCTCCCAAAAAATCAGACTACATAAATATATATAAGACATGCAATTAACCACTCATGGAGATAAACTTTTATCTAAGAAACAATTTGACATATTTTTTTTTAATCGTTTATTTGGCACTGTTTGAATTGGAAAAAAGATCGACCCTGATCTGGAATGTGGATTGTGCCAAAGGCGTTTTCTTCCTTCAATCTGGATTTGA
>NPID01000364.1_pt2 | contig 29100 bp, 21 predicted proteins | sample 8637491 | NCBI WGS metagenome assembly NPID01 (sample SAMN07420843, study PRJNA396082) | bioreactor metagenome | isolation source: sample BA6 brine-fed electro-methanogenic bioreactor BA | place: Japan: Kochi | collected 2016-06-14 | reverse complement strand
ATGCATGTAGTTGGATTATCGGATAGGTACGAGGGTGCCTTTGACAGGTGAAAAGTGAATACTCCGATACCGAAAAAAATGCCTAGCAGTATAATAACCGGCAGCTTCCATTTATCGGGAGGAATAATTAGCTTGATTAGTTTGTTCATCGCAGCTAGCATTATTTTTATGCAAGTTAGTACAAACTCAGATTCCTATAAAATTTGTTCTACCATTTTTTTTGTAATCATTATAATTTAGAAAGATTTTAAGAAGGTGACACATCCCTAAAAATAAGAAATTCTTATAGTATTTGTGAATATTTGTTAGTGTATTAATGATTTTTTAAACTTTTATTGATGTGTGTTATTGTTTATTTTTTTAGATTTGGTATCGATATTTCAACAAAAACCCCTAAAACTAAACAAAACATGAAAAAATTAATCTTTCTTTTGGCAATTGTACTTATTGCCTTTTCGTGCTCAAAGGACGATAATCAGCCCAAGGTTGATACACCTGAATTAGCAAAGGTTGAGCCTCTCACCCCTGCTGAAATTAACTCAATAATAAACAAGCAAATTGAGGAAACAGGAACCTTTAAGTGGGACGATGTGGACTCATATGTGCTTTGGAGTGCTGTAATGAACGGGAATAACATTTTAACCGTAGGTTACGATAGCGAACCATTTTCGGAAAACAGATCGCAAAAAAGCCTAGAAATTAAAAATGATATCATCAGTCTTGCTGTTGATATTGAATCGGACGTGACAGAGAAGGCAAAATCGGCAAAAGACGTTTTGGTTTACGATAGCGAGATTATTAACTACATCGACTTGCATGTTACAAGCATTGATATTATTGAGACACTAAGGTATAATCCCGATGTAAGATACGTTGAGCCTAGTGGTTATGAGTATTTTGCCCATGAGAATATTGAGAAAAGTTCATCGGGTTGCAATAACACACCAGCCAATGTTTATACTGCCGATTATGTAACCATTGCTCCAAATGCGCAACAATCGTGGACTTATGCCAAGCATAACATTCCACAGGCATGGAGTTACAGTACTGGTAGTGGAATTACCGTTGGTTTGATTGATACTGGCGTATCAGCAGAGCAATCACTTTTAGGAGGTAATTTCAACAATGGCTATTCATCTGGTCGCTTTATACAAAAGTATGGAACTTACGTTAACTCCATTTGGCCATGGTCAACTAGCACTGATGGCCCTCACGATAAATGCGGACACGGAACCCTTATGGCAGCAACTATTGCTAGTCCACGTAATAACCGTAACCTACCTGTAGGTGTAGCATATGGCTGTAATCTTGTGGCATACCGTGCCACCAGCGATGTTGTTCTTGATGGTTATCATGAGAAAAGAGGAGTTTCTAATGCATTAACGCAGCTCGCTAATCGCAGCGATGTTAAAGTTATCTCCATGTCCATTGGTCATATTTTTTCAGCAGGTAATATTAGCGATGCCATAAAGTATGCCTACTCAAAGGGTAAACTAATTATTGCTGCAGGAGGCACATCTACCAGTTTTACTAACTGGGCTGGAGTAATTTTTCCAGCAAGTATGAGCGAAACTGTAGCAGTTACAGGCATTACCGATGGCTCTGGATATACCGAGTGTGCAGTTTGCCATAAGGGTAGTAAAATTGATTTTACCGTTATAATGCAACGTGCAGGTAACTCCGATAGAACCTCTGTTTGCCTTGGATTTTTTGAGAATACCAATACATACGTAGGCGGATCGTCTGTTGCAACAGCAACTACTGCGGGCATTGCCGCACTAATTTGGGCAAGGCACCCATCGTGGACTCGCCAGCAGGTGCTCGATAAGATGAAGCAGTCTGCTTCATTTTACCCAAATAGGCATTCCGATTTTGGCTGGGGATCGATAAACGCTTTGGCTGCTGTCCAGTAATTATCTTTGAATATTAAAAAAGCCCGATTCAGTTATGAATCGGGCTTTCTGTTTTGTTAAACCGATGGTTTACCGTTCATTTGTATCACCTAATTCGTTATTGTCAAAGGTATTGTTAATGTTGTTCCAAGTACTTTCGTATACAAACACACCGTATCCGCTTGAGTGTTGAATGGTGCAGTTCTCAATGGTAACTCCAGTTACGTTAAGTAGGTAAATATTTGCATTTTTAGCACCATTACCAGCATGTTCAACTGTGCAATATTCTAGAACAGTATTAGAGGAGGTTCCTTCATTAAAGTATAAGCCTTCCCACGCACCAGGAGTGGGTGTTGCTGCGGCAGACGTGAAAATAATAGGATTTTCTTCTGTGCCAATAGCAATAAGCGTTGCGTTATTATTTGTTCCAAACTTCATCCATCCGGTAGATTTGAGCTTGATTACTATTCCTGCTTCAATGGTCAAGGTTTGGTCAACATAAACTCCATCTTCAATTATATAGGGCGCGGTTTGAGGTTTCCAAGTTGATGATGTTGCCTCCATGTTACCACCTCTTACTAATATTCCATAACCTGTGTTGCACGTAATTACATTTTTAATTCCTAGGGTATGTAAAGCATCGCAGTAGGTTTCAATTGCATGATTGCCAATGCTGTTAATAGTATTATTGTTAAACTCAACAAAACCTTCGTGAGCAAAAATACCATCTTTGTTTGCATTAGTCACCGTATTGTTGTTGAAAGTGATTTTCTTATCCATGCTAATGGCGGGGTAATCATCTTGTCCAGCGTATTCAACAATGCAATTGGTCATTGATGAGTTTGGGAGAGTGTAGCTGCCAAAACATAAACCTTGCCATGCTCCAACTGCAGGCAAATTAGCGTATGCTGAAAATTTGATAGGCTCATCAGCGGTGCCATTAGCCGTAAAAGTTACAAACTCAGACTCTCCTATATCGAGACGTGCTTCAGATTTAAACAATATAACTGTACCGGGTTCAATTGTTAGGTTTGCATTTACACGAGTTTCGTATTCAACAACGTAAATCTTGTCTTTTGTCCACGTTGTGTTTTCACGGATATGGCTAGGTACATAGTTATACTTCCCTGTTTTATATTCTGGGTCATTTTTCTCGCAAGATATCATTGTAATTTTCACTAGTATAGCTAGCGCAACAATTAGATGTTTTTTCATATAGATATGTTATTCATTAATGTATTAAATAAAGTACTTGAATTGTTAATTAAACATTATAATGACATAGGGTTTAGGTTCATTGTTATGATAATAATATTCTTATATTTATATTCGCATGCTTACTGGAGAAAGGAGTGTTCTTGCTTTTATTAACATCTGCTTTGCATTACCAATAGCATTTTTGTGTAGCAATATTAGCTAAAACTATCTAAAGAATAAATAAAATTATTATTCATAACTAATCAAGATGAGAAAAGAGGTTGAGGTAATTTGTATTAACACCAGTTCGCGTAAAAGGCTTAGGCCTGGTTTAAACCTTTTAGAAGTTGCTAAGGAATTTGGGGTTTCGCTTAAAAATCCCATTCTCGGCGCCATGGTGAACAACGAGCTCAAGGAGCTCGATTACGAAGTTTATACTCCCAAAAGTATCCTTTTTATCGACATAACCCATCCGGCAGGAATGCGAATGTACCAGCGCAGCCTGTTTTTTGTGTTGCAAAAGGCAGTTGGCGAAATTGTTCCTGGAGGTAGGGTTAGTATTGAGCACTCCGTTTCCAAAGGATTTTACTGCGAAATATACGGTGTTGAGACGCCATTGGAATTGCCTTTGATATTCTCAATAGGAGATAAAATGCGCGAGATTATTGAGCAGAATATTCCCATTAGGCGCGATAAGGTATTAACCGATGATGTGGTTAAACTTTTTAACGACATTGGACATTCCGAAAAGGCAAGCCTCTTTAAAACTCGCTCAACTTTATATACCTCAGTTTACTATATTAACGGAATTGCCGATTACTTTTTTGGATGCCTAGTTCCATCTACAGGTTACTTAAAGGTTTTCGATTTAGTTAAATACTACAAGGGTATGCTATTGATGGTGCCTAAACGTAGCAATCCCACTGAACTCGAAGAAATTGTGCTACAAAACAAGATGTTCGATATTTTTCAGGAGTATAAGGAGTGGGTTGAAATTATTGGCGTGAGTAATGTTGCAGCTATTAATAAGCAAATTCATGAGGGAAGAACAAGTGAACTTATAAAAATTTCAGAGGCGTTGCATGAGCGCAAGGTAATTCAAATAGCCGATCAGATTATTAGCCGTAAAAAGGATGTGCGAATTGTGCTAATCTCAGGCCCATCATCATCGGGCAAAACAACCTTTGCCAAGCGCTTGGCAATACAGCTAAAAGTGCTTGGGCTAAAACCGCATACCATTTCGCTCGACAACTACTTTGTCGATAGGGAGAAAACACCTCTCGACGAGCATGGGGAGTACGATTTTGAGGCGTTGGGCGCTTTGGATATCGACTACTTTAACCAAAATTTAGTGCAGCTACTTAAAGGCGATGAGGTGGAACTTCCTAAATTCTCATTCGAAACAGGCAAAAGGTTTTTCGATGGATCAAAGCTCACAATTGAGGAGAATGGTATAATCATAATAGAAGGCATACATGCATTGAACCCAGAGCTAACGCCATTAATTGAGGCAAAAAGGAAGTTTCAGATTTATATTTCAGCCTTAACATCATTGTCTATCGATGGAACAAATCGAATCCCAACTACCGACAATAGGTTGATAAGGAGGATTATTAGAGATTTTAGGTACAGAGGCTATAGCGCACTCGATACAATATCGCGATGGGATAGCGTTAGAAGAGGCGAAGACCTCAATATTTTCCCATACCAAGAAAAGGCCGATGTAATGTTTAATTCAGCACTTTTATACGAATTTGGTGTTCTACGCACCTTTGCCGAGCAAATTATTAGGGATGTTCCCATGAATGTACCTGAATATGCTGAGGCAAGGAGGCTGATTAAATTCTTAAGTTTTTTTGCCAGAATTCCCGACGAGGAAATACCCCAAACATCCATTTTAAGAGAATTTCTAGGTGGAAGTACATTTTCGTATAAGTAGAATACATACAGGTGTTTATTGGTTACTGATGGTTTCCTTAAAAGGTTGCAGTGGGTTTTCTTATCAGGCGATAAGTTGTTAACAATTTTTAAAAATAATCAACAAACAGCAATATTTACAACGGTTTCTTTAGATTCTATTGGTTTTATTTACTAATATTGTAAACGAATAGTATTTTGTTGCCATATTACACCTAACCTAGAGCAACTATTATGATAAAGTATTTTATACTCTTAGTGAATATGCTTGGGGTGCTGCTTGTTAACCTTTTTTCTGGTAGCGATGTTTCCCTTGAAATGCGTGTTCCGCAAGAGGTGAATGCAGGATCGGAATTTGATATTGAAGTAGTTTTACAGAAAAAAGGGCTTGAGAGCTTTGCCCGATTTCAGCAGGAGCTACCCCGAGGGTTAACTGCACAAGTAGTTGATAATCCTAATGCCAGCTTTGTTTTCGAAGACCAAAAAGTGAAGTTTATTTGGTTGCGATTACCGCAAGATAACGAGATGAAAATCTCCTATAGAGTAAAAGTGGACGAACGACTTAAAGGCAACTTTACCATTGATGGGCTTTTCTCCTATATCGATGGTAATGAGCGTAAATCTGCTTCCACCTCATCAAAGCAAGTTTCTATTGTACCTTCAACCCGTATCGATCCTAGCTTAATTGTTGACATTTCCGAATTCCAGCAAATGATTCCTGTTCAAGCACCCGTATCGTTGCGCGCTAGCAATGTACGTTGCGTAAGGCAATCGCCAGTGTTTAGTGGTGAGGGTAACGATATGACCGTTAATTTATTGGTAAGCCGTGGACCTGCCGATAAATTTGCAAAAATTGAGGAGGAAATTCCCGAAGGTTATACTGCTGAACCGCTTGATACTCGTGATGCCATATTTACGTTTAAGGATCAGAAAGCCAAGTTTTTATGGATGAACTTACCGCCTGAGCAAAGATTTGTTGTTAACTATAGGCTTCTTCCAAACGATGCGCAAACCGAAACCGATTTGCCCTTAAAGGGTACATTCTCCTTCATTCTTAATGAAGCAACACAGGTTATCGATATCGTTCAAAAAGATATTGATCTAACAAACCTCGATCCCAAGTATTTAGAAAGTATACTATCATCAATACCTACAACCCAAATTTCACCTGTTAGTTTGCAAGATGGACAACCCATGAGTACAACTTATTCTGGTGATGACGGAGGAAAAGAGATTCCCATTGCCTACAAAAAAATAGAAGATAAGCCGATTACAGGTGGTAAGCCTATTGAACTCGACCTTTCCTATCAGCTTGAACCCGAAGAGGGTGTTTACTATCGAGTGCAAATTGCTGCGGGGCATAAACCCGTTGATATTAAGCGATACTTTAAGAGGTTGAGTATTACCGAAGATGTAAGAACAGAACGACACGAGGGATGGTACAAATATTCAATAGGATCATTTTACGAGTACAAAATGGCTCGCAATAGGAGAAATGAAATTTGGAGCACAACACCCATTGATGATGCATTTGTTGCAGCCTATAACAATGGAACTCGTATAACCGTTCAAGAAGCGTTAATGATTACCAATCAACAGTGGTACAAGTAGTGCTTAAAAACTAATAGCAATTTACAAATGACAATTGCACGAAAAGTATTTAGCTGGATTTTTGGAAGTATGGTTTTACTCTTACTTTCAACATCTGTTGCCTTTACTCAAGAGGATGATGAGGATTACTACGAGCAGCTGTTGACCAAAGAGGTAGAGGTTGAAAATCCTGTTTATAAGCCAGTAATCTCATTGGGTTCAGGTGTTATTCACTACCTTGGCGATATTCGTTACCCCGGTATTAACCCATTGCTCGGAAATATGGGCTACAAGCTTAACGTTTCAACTTTTTTTGGCAAGAATAACAACTATAAGCTTAACTTATACTTAATGTATGGAAATACGCAGGGACACGACGATGCAATTTCTCGAACAATGCAGTCCGACCTAGCATTTCTTACATTAGATGATGATCTAAACCCCATTTACCATAATTCATCATTTCGAACTGAGTTTTTTCAGTTTGGGATTACCGTTGAATATGGGTTTGGGCATTGGCTTGGTAAAACTAGAAGGTTTAAGCCTTTTATTGCTGCAGGTATATCGCCTTTACCTTTTACCCCCAAAGGAAACATTAGGAATAGCGGCGGAAATGATTACTACTATTTTTGGACTGATGGTACAATGCGAACCCTCCCCGAATCGGCTCCAGACCCTTCGTTAGCAACTATTGTAAATTTCGATAAGGACTATGAAACCGATTTAACCAAGGCCGATTATCATGGGCTTGGTAAGTTTTCGCAAACAACCGTGGCTTTTCCCGTTGAAATAGGTTTCGACTTTTTCCTATCTTATAGGGTTAACGTTCGTGTAGCAACCGCGTTGCACTATACGCTAACCGATATGCTTGATAACTACAACAGTAAAGCAGCCGAAAAATACGGGCTAAAAGATAATGGGCTAAACGATATGTTTATGTTTACCAATTTCTCGTTTAGCTTCGACCTGTTCTCCGATCCTGAAATGATGAAGATTGATATGCTGTTTGCCGAACTTGAGGATGTTGATTATGACGTGATGTTTGCCGATCAGGATATGGATGGCATATTCGATATATGGGATGAATGTCCCGATACGCCTGTTGGCGTTGAGGTTGATACAGTTGGCTGCCCATTTGATATGGATGGAGATGGAATACCCGATTTTATGGACGAAGAATCAAGTACGCCAGCGGGTTCTATTGTTGACGATAAAGGTGTACAGCTAACTCCTGAGGTTCTTGCGCAAATGTTCGAGAAACCAACTGCGGTTCGTCGTGAGGAAGCACAGGTAATGCCGGTTAAGCCAATTTGGACCAGAAGTATTGCTTTTACTCCAGGAGAAATTCCTAATAAATTTAAGCGTTTCGATAGCGATGGAGATGGTTATATTGCATTCGAAGAGTTGCTGAAGGCAGTTGAAGAATTCTTTGATGGAACGCTCGATTTTACGACTGAGGATATATATGAGTTAAATAACTTCTTCTTCTCGCAGTAAGCTAATTGCATGTATAGAGATAGGATTAAAAAGGGGTTAACACATTGTTAACCCTTTACTTTTGAACCATTGCGTACAATGTGCCTATGCAGATACTCCGAAGTGTATCCTTTTTTGCTTAGCATTATCTCTTCGGGGGTTCCTTGACTAATAATTTTTCCTCCGTTCTGTCCTCCTTCGGGGCCTAAATCAATTATATGGTCGGCAACTTTAACCACATCCATGTTGTGCTCAATAACAATTACAGTATTTCCCCTGTCAACCAGTATATTGAGAACATCGAGTAGTACCTTAACATCTTCAAAGTGTAGCCCTGTGGTTGGCTCATCTAAAATGTAAAGAGTTTTTCCGGTATCGCGTTTGGCCAGTTCGCTGGCCAGCTTCACCCGTTGGCTCTCGCCGCCCGAAAGGGTAGTTGACTGCTGCCCAAGGGTAAGGTAGCCCAACCCTACATCCTGAAGGGTTTTTGTTTTTTGATAGATGTTCGGTATGTTTCTAAAAAACTCAACAGCTTGGTTAATTGTAAGGTTAAGCACATCGCTAATGGATTTTCCTTTGTATTTAACCTCTAGCGTTTCCCTGTTATATCGCTTACCGTTACACCCTTTACAGGTTACGTAAATGTCAGGCAGAAAATTCATCTCTATTGTTTGTACTCCTGCTCCTTTGCACACTTCACAACGACCGCCTTTTACGTTAAAAGAGAAGCGACCTGCTTTATACCCTCTAATTTTTGCTTCGGGGGTTAGCTCGAACAGCTTTCGTATATCGGTAAATACACCCGTATAGGTTGCAGGATTGGACCGGGGAGTGCGCCCAATTGGCGCTTGGCTTACCTCAACAACCTTATCGATATGCTCAAGTCCTTCAATTTTTTTGTAAGGTAGAGGTTGATCCATCGACCTGTACAACTTTTGGCTTAGCACAGGTTGCAGCGTTTCGTTTATTAATGAAGATTTTCCGCTTCCCGAAACTCCAGTTATGCAAATAAACTTACCAAGCGGAAAGCTAACGCTAACATTTTTTAGGTTATTTCCTGTGGCATTACTAATGGTTATGCAGTTGCCATTTCCTTCTCGGTATTTTTGTGGAATGGGAATTTCGAGGCTATGGTTTAGGTATTTTGCTGTGAGCGACTCAGATGCCATTACATCCTTTGGTGAACCTTGGGCTACAATTTTACCACCCAACCTGCCCGCATGTGGGCCCATATCTACCACATAATCAGCCGAGAGAATCATCTCCTCATCATGCTCAACAACTATAACAGAATTGCCCGAGTCGCGAAGGTTCTGCAACGACTCAATAAGCCTGATATTATCGCGTTGGTGGAGCCCAATACTTGGCTCATCGAGGATATAGAGGACATTTACGAGCTTTGATCCAATTTGCGTAGCAAGCCTTATACGTTGGCTTTCGCCACCCGATAGCGATGCTGCGCTTCGGTTGAGCGATAGATAACCCAACCCAACATCTTGTAAAAAGCCAACCCGCTCTCTAATCTCTTTCAGAATTTCGGTTGCAATTGCTCTTTGCTTCGATGTAAGCCTATCCTCCAACTTTTTTAGCCAAATAGAAAGGTCATCGATGTCCATTCCAGAAACATCGGAGATATTCTTATCATCAATTTTGAACCAGCTGGTTTCTTCTTTTAAACGGGTTCCGTTGCATTTTGGGCAGCTAACATGGCGAATAAACTGTTGTGCCCATTTTGGACCTCGTCCGTTTAGCTCGTCGTTTTTATGGAAATTGTGAATGAAGCTAATTACCCCTTCGAAGCTTAAGAAATAATTTGCCCTAACCCCAATGTCAGTATTTCGGAGGGTAAACTGCTCTTCTGATCCGTAAAGAATAACATTAAGCGCTTCGTCGGGTATTTGTTCAATTGGATCGCTAAGAGAAAACCCATATTTAGAGGCAATTGCCTCTAACTGCCAGAATATTAATGTGCTTTTGTATGGGCCAAGTGGCTGTATACCTCCTTTTTTTATGCTCAGCTTAGGATCGGGAATAATCCTTTTTATATCGGCTTCGGCAACTGTTCCTAATCCATTACAGCGCGGGCATGCACCTTTTGGCGAGTTGAAAGAGAAGGAGTGAGGGGCTGGTTCGTCGTATGCAATACCAGTAGTGGGGCACATTAGGCTTCGGCTGTAAAAGCGGGTGCTATTGCTATCAACGTCGAGTACAATTATGGTTCCTTTGCCATGTTTCATGGCTGTAGCTACTGATGAGCTGAGGCGTTTGCTATCAGTTGTATCAACTTTAAGCTTATCAACAAGCAGTTCAATGGTGTGTGTTTTGTACCTGTCGAGTTTCATAGCAGGTTTTAGCTCCTCAATCTGTTGGTTTATACGTGCGTATAGGAATCCTTTCTTTCGGAGCTGCTCAAAAAGTTCTCGGTAATGCCCTTTTCGTCCCTTAACAATGGGGGCTAAAATTGCGATTCGCTTATTGCTGAATGATGAACCAATTAGCTTAATTATTTGCTCATCGGTGTAGCGTACCATTTCTTCGCCAGTTTCCGATGAGTATGCTATTGATGCCCTAGCATAGAGAAGCCTCAGAAAATCGTAAATTTCAGTTACGGTACCAACCGTTGATCGGGGGTTTCGGTTGGTTGTTTTTTGCTCAATGGATATAACAGGGCTTAACCCGGTAATTTTATCTACATCGGGACGTTCCATTGCCCCAAGAAATTGCCTAGCATACGCCGAGAGCGTTTCGATGTATCTTCGTTGGCCTTCGGCGTATATTGTATCGAATGCAAGTGACGATTTTCCGCTACCGCTTAAACCGGTTATAACGGTAAGCTTATTACGAGGGATAGTAACGTCAATATTTTTAAGGTTATGCACCCTTGCACCCATTACCTCAATTTCAAGGGCTTCACCTTTTTGATGGTTCATCTTTTTTTGAATAGATATTTAACTTAGAGGGTGAACGTAACTTGATAGTAAAAGTTCAACAAAATGGTTTGTCTAATTATCGTAAGCATTTTCCCTAAACTCGGGATTTGGAATTTTAATAGTATACTTTTTCATCTCTTTATTTGTTAAATAGCTCTCCCGTAGCCAAGGGTTAAGCAGTTTTAGCATTTTGTAGCTTGTGCTGTAAGTTTTAGCAAACTGTGCAAAGCTAACTACAGTGGAATCAACTTCAACTTCAAAGAACCTAATTGGTGGGTAAAGCTCGTTTGTTTTTAGGTGAAAACCATATTGCTGCGGATTTTCAAAAATTGCCTTAAAGGCAATTATCCTATAAACATATCTCCCAGTTTCCTCACCCAGAACCATGTCGTAATAGTTAGTATTATCTTGGCGCTCCATTTGGCGTTGAATGCCATTACGACCAAAGTTGTACGAGGCGGCAGCCATTGTCCAATTTCCGTATTTTTTGTAGCTTTTTAAAAGAAATTTGCATGCAGCATAGGTTGATTTCTCGATGTGATACCGTTCATCAACCTCATCGTTAATTTCAAGACCAAGTTCTTTGCCTGTGCCTTCGAGTATTTGCCAAAAGCCAACTGCTTGCGATGGCGATACTGCTTGGGTTAGTGCGCTTTCGGCAACGGCCAAATACTTAAAATCATCTGGTACACCCATTTCATTGAGAATAGGTTCAATAACCGGGAAGTATCGATTAGCCCTTTTAAGCAGAAGTACAGTTTGTGAGTGCCAGTAGGTATTTACCTGTAGCTCTCTGTCGAGGCTTTCGCGAACATCAAAGAGATTAAGGGGTACGGCCTCACCAGCAAAATCGATATTAACGGGTATGGGAACCTGATAGACCGGGTTTTGAATTCGTGTTGAATCGTCAGAAAAAATGGAAACTACCCTGTTTGTACAACCGGCAGTGCCATGTTTCAGAAACGAAACGCTAAGAAAAGCAATAATCACAATTGCTGAAAGTAGAAATAAATGCTTTTGTTGAAATTTTTTTTTAGCCATAGTTATAGTTAACGAATTTTGCGTTGCGTTACCTCATCTCAAAAAGTTACCGCGTTGGTTGTATATTTTAATGAAATTCTCAACAGATCTATCGTAGCCACTTTCAATATCATTTGGGAAATAGCACGCTGGTAGCTGTCCTAAACTTCGATGGTATGCTATGCAGTCGCAGCAAACTCCTTTTCGCGAGCAAGGATATGTGCAATTGCAGCTATTAACGTTAGATTCTTTTTTGCAGTTCATGTATTATTAACCATTACATTATGATGGCAAAACTACCAATTATAAGAATTATTCTTACATTTTTTTTGGCTATAACCTGAAACAAAATAGACTTTGATATTTGCCATCAAATTAATCGTCAAACGATGTGGCAACTAACTATCATAAACAGATAGCATTGTTAATGCTAAAAGGCTCGTGCTCGTGCGTTAGAAAAGTTTAGGATGATCTTGTTCAAACTGTTGAAGCACTTTAGTAATAATTGCTTCGCGCAAAAACTTTGAACGGTTTTTAATTTTATACTTTTTGCAGTATATATTTATTGCTTCAAGCTCTAGGGTGTTGAATAGTAGTGCTTTTCTGTGAACGCGTTTCAACCTATTATTATCAAATCCAGGGCGTTTTAACATTGCTGTCAAGCGTGAATGGTTTATTTGCAATGCAAAGAAATTTATTTTTACACATAAACACTAACGTTTACCTACAAAGTACTTAACATTTTCATCTAAGTTTTTAACAATTCCATCGTAAGTATACGTAAACGCAGAATAATTTTGTATTTGGCTTTACTGCATACTTTATTTTTCTTAAATTTAGTTTTGTTTCAAACTATTTGCGTTCAGTAAATTTCTAATTTTGGTATATGCTGTTCATATAAATTCTAAATAATTTGCATTTATGACAAATTATAAGCTAGGCATTTGGAAACAATTTCCTGAGAAAACTCGAAACTTTTGGTCCGATCAGGTATATGATATCCTTTCGATAGAAAAGGGGAATTCTCCCGAAATAGAAATACTTAGTAAGTATGTAGTACCTGAGGATAAATCACTTTTTACCGATTTTTTGATAAAACTTTCGAATGATAAATCAAAAAGTTTTATCGCATTATACATAAAAATTAGGTTGCCAAATGTAAATGGTAAGAGGCAAATTTTTTTAACTGCCGAACGTGTTTACGATATTTCTTCGAAAAAGCATTTATACTGGCAAGGCACACTGCTTGACATTACTCCCCAACTTGAACTCGAGAAACAGCTACAGCAGAGTATCGATAGCTTTAGAGGGATATTGAATAAAATACCTCTACTTGTTTTATCTGTAAATGGATCGGGTGTTATTAGCTTTTGGAATAAGGGCTGTGAGGACGTTACCGGATATAGCCAAGAAGATGCCATAGGCACAAAACAACTTTTAAAACAGCTAATACCCGATAAGCAACAGCGGAATGGTTTAATAGCATTTTTAAATGATGATCAGGAGAAATCACTTTCATGGGAAGGACAACTGTCAACAAAAAAGGGAGCACAACGAGTTATTTCGTGGACGGCCATACGCCATCCGTTTGTTGGTGAGAGTTTGAGTATTGTTATTCTTGGTGTTGACATTACCAAACGGAAACAGCAAGAGAAATTACAAATTGAAAAGCGGAAAAGACAAGAAATTCTCTCTGCCTTTTCATACAACCTGTTAAACCTTTCGTTAACCGATAATTTGTACCATTTTTTAGGACAAAGCTTAAGTGGTTACGCTAAAAGTAGCGTTTATGTTGTTTGCTCCGCAGCCGATGAAGAGAATTTTTTTATTGTTGAAGGTGTTTATGGGCTTTCGCATGGCGAGCTAAAGAAAGTTTTCTCCATACTTGGTTGGAATCCAATAGGAAGGCGTTTTCAAATTTTTCCTGAGCAGTATAACCTCATTGGATTTAACGGTTTAGTAAAGCTTAACGAAAGTCTTTACGAACTTTCAAAAGGCGTAGTATCCTCTGTTGCATCAAGAGCATTGGAGCGACAGCTTGGTATAGCCAACACCTACTCCATGGGCTTTTTCGACGGCAATATGCTTAACGGCGGAGTACTTATGCTTTCTCCTGATGAAATTTCTGCAGCTGAAATTGCTTTGGTAGAGGGGGTTATTAAGCAATGTGCCCCAGCAATTAAGCAAAGGGTAAGGGAGAAGAGTTTGGTTGAGAAGATGAATCAAGCCAATGAAAAGATAAACCTAAACTCAATCTTTCTGGCAAATTTGAGCCATGAAATTAGAACTCCCATGAATGCCATCTTGGGTTTTTCAAAGCTATTAAACCTACCACACGTATCAAAAGATAAGCAAAAACAGTATGTTGATATTATTAATGCCAAAGGGAACATGCTGCTTAAGCTTATAAACGATATTGTTGATGTGAATAAGGTTGAGGCAAAGCAACTTATGCTTGTAAATAAACCCTTTTATGTAAATGCGCTGTTAAAAGGAATTTTCGAATTCTATAAAAAGGAGAAGGTTTTTCAGCAACGAGATGCTATTCAAATAATTCTTGATATTCCTGATGATAGTGACTGCGTTCGGTTAGTTGGCGATGAGGGTAGGGTAGAACAGGTAATTTCGAATTTGATGAATAACGCGCTTAAGTTCACCGAAAAGGGCGAAATTAGATTTGGCTATAGCATTAACGATGAATTCATTGAGTTCTATGTTTCCGATACAGGAATTGGTATTGCACCCGAAAAGCAGCAAATTATTTTCGATAGATATAAGCAGCTAAATGATATCGGTGAACGTTTCCAGCCTGGCAGCGGTTTGGGACTTGCCATATGCAAAGGTATTGTTGAACTAATGGGGGGTGAAATTTATGTTGAATCGCACCTTGCCGAGGGTACAACCTTTAGGTTTACTGTGCCGTATAGCAAACCAAAATCGAACGAAGATTCTGAACCAGAATCGTTACCCGATACGAATTTCCAATACTTCGATTGGAAGAATAAAGTTTTGCTAGTGGCCGAAGATGAGGAGATTAACTATGTATACATTCGCGAACTTTTAGAACCTACGGGTGTAAACATAGTTTGGGCAAAGGACGGTGCCCAAGCGGTTGAACTGGTTAGCTCAATTAAAAAGTTTGACGCTGTGCTAATGGATATTAAAATGCCTGTAAAGGATGGGTATGCTGCCTCACTCGAAATAAGGCATATAAACCCGAATATCCCAATTATTGCTCAAACAGCCTATGCTTTTACAGAGGATAGAAAGAAGGCTGAGGCTGCTGGTTGCGACGAGTTTATCACAAAGCCTATAAGCGGCGACGATTTGCTAGCTGTACTTGAGAAATATCTAGGCTAGGTTTTAAAAGGATTCATCGAGGTAACCACCACCAAGCAATGTGCTTCCAGCGTATACTACTACAGGCTGCCCAGGTGTAGCTGCCCAAGCTGGTTCGCTAAGTTTAACGTATCCAACACTATTGTCTTTCAGTACAAGGGTTGAAAACCCTTCAGGGTTTTTTCCAAATCCTCTAATTAGTACTGTTAGGTTTTGGTGCGTCCCTAAAGGTAAGCTAGGGAACTTACAGTTGGTAAGCTTTAGCTGTTTGTGATTAAGGCTATCCCATTTTCCAACCACAATTTGATTTTTAGCTGGGTCGATTTTGGTAATGCAGAGACTTTTGTCAAACAGCTTTAAACCCTTTTTTTGCCCAATGGTATAGTTGAATAAACCGTTGTGTTGACCAATAAAATTGCCATCTTCATCAATAATATCACCAAAAGTGTTTGGGTTTGCTAAATTGTTTTTCACTAAGAATTTCCTATAATCAGTTCCCTCCAAAAAGCAAATACTCATGCTCTCGGGCTTTTCCGATAGATAGCCAAAACCATTGCTTTGGGCGATTTCTCTTACCTCGCTTTTTCTATAAGTCCCTAGCGGTAGTAGTATTCTATCAATGTATTCGCTTGGCACACTCCATAAAAAGTACGATTGATCTTTTAAATCACTACTAGCTCTCATAAAACGAGAAACACCATTATGCTTTGTGGTTTGAGCGTAGTGGCCAGTAGCTATAAAGTCAAAGCCATGTAATTTTAGCTCATCGTGTAAAATCGTCCACTTTACATTAGCATTGCAAAATGAGCATGGGCATGGAGTAAGTCCATTACTGTACTGCTTCGCAAAGTAGTCAATAACCGTGTTCTTAAAGTATTTTTCAATATTCTTGTCAATAAGTGGGATATTAAGCATTTGCGCTGCTTTTTTAGCAGCCAGATGAGAATTATTATGCTGATTCTTTCCTGCAAATAGGCTGAAATGGATACCCGTTACACTATAGCCCTTTTGCTTTAGCAGCAATGCTGCTATTGTACTATCTAATCCACCGCTTAGCGCAATAAGTACTTTTTTATTCATGCACAATTTTGTTGGGTTCAAAAATATAAATAATGCAACTCATTGTTTTTATTTTGATTGCTATATTTGATGCAAAAAAGTGTACAGATACTTTATTGAACTTTCGTACTTAGGAAAAAACTACTGCGGTTGGCAGGTTCAACCAAATGCAAATACTGTTCAGGCTGAGGTTAACAGGTCGTTGTCGTTAGTTCTCCGTGAAGAGATATCGACTATTGGCGCTGGCCGAACCGATACTGGCGTTCATGCTTCATACTTTGTTGCACATTTCGATACGTTGAATCCCATTCAACAACCCATTAGCCGCCTAATCCACAGTTTGAATGAGGTATTACCTAAAGATATTGCCATTAAGCGCATCCGAAGAGTTAATCCCGATGCCCATGCTCGATTCTCTGCGCTGTCTCGCACTTACAAATACTTTATAGCGAAAGCAAAAAATCCATTTAGTATCGATACGGCATGGTTTATCAAATTTGATTTGGCCATTGATACTATGCAGAGCGCATCGGATAAACTATTAAACTTTACCGATTTTACCAGCTTTAGCAAGGTAGGCTCCGATGTAAAAACCAATAACTGTAAGGTTACTCAAGCCAAATGGGATGTTGATGGTGAAATGATCGTTTTTACTGTTAAAGCCGATAGGTTTTTACGCAATATGGTTAGGGCTATTGTGGGTACGCTTGTTGATGTTGGCAGGGGAAAACTGTCGGTTGACGACTTTGTTAAAATTGTTGAGCTTAAGAACAGGGGAGTTGCAGGTACATCAGCCCCTGCATGCGGTCTTTTTCTAACAGACATTGAATATCCTGATGATATTTATGCAAAATAGTAAAAGAGGATGCCCAATGCTAGGTATCCTCTTTTGCTTTGATTATGTTCTTACTAGTATTACCTAAAAGGCCGATTTGAGCGAAAGGATAACGGTGTTTTTGCTATCGGAAATTTTAACCGAGGCTTTTTCGTAGCTAATAAAGCTAGCGCTTAGCGTTTTCGAGGTAACATCAACATTGTTAAATACGAAGTTTCCATCAAAATCGGTAAATGCAACGGCTGTTGAGCCATCAATAGACACTGAAACGCCTGCAAGTGGTTCACCAGTATTTAAATCGATAACTCTTCCCGAAATACTCTTAGTTACTGTGGCCGATGCTTCAACCTTGGCTGATTCCTCCTCAGCTTTTTTGCTATTCTCGTTTGCAAATATGCTTAGCGAAGCAAGCATCAGAATTGTTATAAGTGCAGTTTTTGTTGTTTTCATAACCCTATTTGTTTTGCTACAAAAGTATAGGGCTAATGTTAACCTAGTATTAAAACCATTTAAGGCTTACGTTAACTTTAAGCTAAGAAGTGAGGGGTTTATCCGATTGACATTTATTGAATGGTTTTTACTATATTCCAAAGTATTGCACTTTAAATGCACTTTTTTATTGGCAACCTGATTTAGCGCTAATTAGGCTTCTTCCGTTTTATCTTAAACTTTTTTTCCTCTCCTTTAAGTAACCGCTCAATATTTTTTTGGTGAGTAAACAGCAGTAAAATTGCAATAATCATTGAGAAGATTACAAGAGAAGGGGTGGTTGATTTAAATGCAAAAATTAGCAGAAATGGGAATGCGAATGCTGCAACCATTGAGCTTAGCGAAACAAACTTTGTGATGAGCAGTGATACCAGGAAAACTCCAAAAATAATTAGCGTGGCAGTTGGATGTAAAGCCAAAACAACTCCAGTAAGCGTTGCAACACCCTTCCCTCCTTTAAATTGCGCGAAAAGAGGAAAAACGTGGCCAATCATAGCAGCTAGCCCTAATGCTAGCTGAAAGTTCACGAAGTTACCCGTTTCAGGAATGTAAAAATCGGTTAAGTACAAAAGCCTTACTGCCGCAAAACCCTTTAGCATATCAATTGCAAAAACAACAAAGCCAGCCTTTGCCCCAAGTACCCTAAAGGCATTGGTGGCTCCAGCATTACCGCTTCCATGTTTCCTGATATCAATATTGAAAAAAAGCTTTCCAACCCAAATCGATGTCGCAATGCTTCCCAGCACATAGGCAATAAATAGCGCAATAACTTTATAAACCCACTCCATTTTTAAAAATTAACAATTAATTGGTTGCAGTTTCCTTCAACCCTCGCAAATATACAAAGGCTTGTTTACCTATACGCAAATTAGCTGTTATCTTTTTTTCTTTTGCATTTTTACGATTTAACCTGATGAGGCTTAAAAATATATTGCTAATTTGCATTATATATCTTTTTAATCCTAAAAATAATCCAACTATGAACCGTTTTAAGCTTGTAGCCCTTTTGGCATTTCTTATGATTGCTCAGCTCAATTCACGCGCCGATGAGGGGATGTGGCTAATTTCATTGCTTAACAAGAATATGCACGAAATGCAAAAACTTGGCTTAAAGCTAACGGCCGAAGATATATACAGCATAAATAGCAGTAGCCTAAAAGATGCCGTAGTAATGCTTGATGACGGAGGGTGTAGCGCCGAAATAGTTTCTGCGAAAGGGTTAGTGCTAACAAATCACCACTGTGCAGTTAGCGATATACAATATCACTCATCAGCTGAGCAAAATTTATTGCACGATGGTTTTTGGGCAAATACCTTTGAGGAGGAGTTACCGGTTCCCAATAAAACGGCGCTAATTCTAAATCGAGTTGAGGATGTAACGGATAGAATAAAACAGCAAATTACAAATGTTCATCCTGATAAGTATTTTGAGGAGGAGCAAGAGGCCATTGCAACACTAATTTCAGAGTATGAATCATCGAGCAAGCATGAGCATTTTATGGTGGTTCCAATGTTTAGCCACAATCAGTATATGCTTTTTGTTTACACACGTTTTACCGATGTTCGTTTGGTTGGAGCACCACCATCGAGCATTGGCAACTTTGGAGGCGATGTTGACAATTGGCGATGGCCTAGACATACTGGCGATTTTGCATTGTTTCGGATTTACACCTCACCCAATGGTAATCCGGCCGATTATAGCACGAAAAATGTTCCTTACAAGCCAAAGCATCATTTTGCAGTATCAACAAGTGGGGTTAACGAGGGCGACTTTACCATGACCATTGGCTATCCTGGCTCAACTCATAGGCTATCAACATCATACCATGCCGAGCACGAGCGCGATGTAGTTGCCCCTTGGGTTGATGAGGTTTGGGGATCTTTCATCGATATACTTAAAGATGGTATGAAGGCCGATGCCAACGTTAAGGTTGACTATACCGATACGCACGATATGCTAGTTAACTTTTGGCAAAAGGATACCTATCAGGCCGAGTCGATGAAACGATTTGATGTAGTTAACAGGCTTAGCGACCGTGAGGTAAGGTTAAAGCAGTGGATAAGCCAAAAGCCAAGTGAGCGCGCAAGCTACTTACTAGCGTTAAACGATGTTGACGAATATTATAATTTGGTGGCCGATAGTCTTTTAGAACAGCAGTATAGAGCCATTGATGCCCTAATAAATTGGCCAGTTGAGGTTAGCAACAATATCTACGAAATGTACGACCTTTTTATGCTTTTGGTAAGCGACAAACCTTCGAAGCGAAAGGTGAAAAGAGAGGCAAAACGATTTGCAAAGCGATTACCTGAAGTTTTTGAGAACTACTATCCCGAAATTGATATGCAGCTATACTCAGCAGCACTAGTAAGCTTGGTTAAGCATTTGCCCGATAGTACTAACGAGCCAATTTTAGATGAGCTAGCCAAACAGGAATTTCCGGAGTATTTTGTTCCCTTGGTAGTTGAGCATTTTTTTAATCAGTCAATTTTTACCTCCCAAGAGCGCATGGCCGAGTTTTTGGCAAAGCCAACCATCGACAGCCTTGCCTACGATCCGCTTTTTATGATGCAGCTTGGTCTCGAAAACTACTCAATTAGCATTAGCGATCGGCTTGCACCTCATAGGCAAAAGTTGAAGCTGGCCTATAAAACAATAAATAAGGGCTATCTCAGTATGGATGCTGACAGCCTATTCTATCCCGATGCAAATTCAACCATGAGGTTGTCGTACGGTAAGGTTATTGGCTATAAACCTTTCGACGGCATTGTTATGCATCCAACTACTTCTCTAAAAGGGATTATGGATAAGGAAAATCCTGAGGATGATGTATTTATCGTTCCTCAAAAATTGAAAGAGTTGTATAACAGTAACGATTTTGCCAGTTATGCCAATGGTAATAGCATGCCTGTTTGCTTTCTTACGGATAACGATATAACCAATGGCAACTCAGGAAGCCCTGTTTTAAATGCCAATGGCAACCTTATTGGAGTGGCCTTCGATGGAAATTACGAAGCTATGGCTTGCGATTTTATGTATGAACCTCACATGCAGCGAACAATTGTTGTTGATATACGGTACGTGCTTTTTGTTATCGATAAGTTTGCAAACGCTAAGCGTTTAGTTGATGAAATGACACTGGTGGCCGACTAACTTACACTATTTCATCATCATCTATAGCCATGTGCTCATGCGGTTCAACATGAATGGTTGAGGTAATTCCCATCTCTTCTGCAATGCTGCCCTCTATTGCATTGGTAATTTCATGCGCCTTGCTTATGGTATAATTATCGGGGAGGTAAATGTGAAAGGTTAGCTCCTTATGGTTTACGTAGTTATGTATATGAAAATGGTGAGGAAAAACATTGCTGCCTGCTGCAGCATTTATTATGCTTACGAGTTTAGCTACTAGTTCAGGTTCGGGTTTCTCTCCAAGTATTGTATGCGATGACTCCTTTATAATTTTGTAAGCAGTGTAAAGAATAAATAGCGATACTATAATTCCAAGTACACCGTCGGCCCACCAAAAATATCGGCCAATAAAAATACCCACAAGTATTACAATTGATGATATTGCATCGCTGCGATGATGCCAGCCATCGGCTGAAACAACCCTTGAGTTTGTTTTCCTGCCAATATAAAATGAGTACTGTGCAAGCCCTTCCTTACTAATAACTGAAATAATTGTAGCAATAATGGCGAATGCGCCGTAGCTTGCTGATTCCTTGTTCTGTAGCTTCTCAACCGATTCGACAATAAAATTATACGAAACCCAGATGAGTAAACAGCCAATAATAATAGTAGCTATTAGCTCGTACCTGCCATGACCAAACGGATGGCTTTTATCTGCAGGTTTTTGCGAGAGCTTAACCCCTCCAATAACCAGAACAGAGCTAATGGAATCGCTAAGTGTATGCCAAGCATCGGCAATAAGAGCAACGGATCCGCTAACCAGTCCAGCCCAATACTTTAACCCAAATAGAGCAAGGTTTGTAAATATTGAAACCCATCCGGCTCTAATTGATAAGCGTGTGTTGGTTCTGTTTTGTTGAGTGCTCATTTATCCGTTTTACCAAATTGCCTCTTTCTTGTCTTGCCCTTTTTCGTCTATATATTCAACTGGCGTAATGTCGTTGCTCTTATGTTTCGGTTGGATTAGCCTAATGTCAAAATCTTTTGTGTACTTTATTAGCCTTACGCCTCGGTTCTCGTAACCGCTCATTGCATCATTCTTGGTAAAGCTGAATTCGGATTGAAGTAAATCGGCATTATGGTTATTTATGCAGTACATAAAATCAACACCGTATTTTTTCATGGCTGAGAGGAAGTATAAGGTTACATCATACCCTTGGAACGCGAACTGTGTGGGCTCCGATCGGAAAGCGTCTCTGTAGCTAGCTACAAAATTTTTAACATTTGTCTTTTTGTAGTCGATGAAAAATGGGTTGAAAAGCGTAATCTCAAGCTGATAGTAGTAATCGGGTTGAATATTTCTGAACTTTTGCCAGCGCGGATACCCATAAACCTCAATTGGATACTTGTAAATTGTTGAAAGCGTATGCAGGTTTGCTAGCAAATCGCTAACAAAGGCTTCGTTATTTGAGGGTACCAGCACTAGGTTGCTTCGGCTAAGCGAAAGGCTATGGCTAATGCGTTCCTGTATTTCGGGTGCAGGGCTACCTGCTTTATAGGTTACCTCTTTAAAATGAATAAAATCGGGGCTAGTGCAATCAGCAATCCTGTCTGCAATTAACGATTTAAAGCTATTTAGCATGGCCACGTTAGTACTGTCGTTTTCGTGGATTACTACAATGTTTTGCCCTGTGCAAAAGTCAACTTGGCCAATAAATTCCTCAAGCTGCGTGGTGAACGAGGGGTTAACCTGAAAAATATAAGGGTTTTGGTTAAGCAAAAAGCTATTTGGCGAAAGCGGAGAGATTAGGGCAATTCGGTTCTCAGCCGAGTATTTTGAGATTGGCTGAAGGCATTCGGGGTAGGCTGGTCCAATTATTAGGTTCGAATTTTTTAGCGCATCGCTCTGAATTAATTTTTCAACATTGGCAACGCTTTTGGTCGTATTGTAAACGTTAAGGTTAACCGAAAGACCTTGCTTTTTCAGCGAGTCGAGGGCGATAAGTACACCCTGATAAAAATCGAGGAAGTATGAACTCTGCTGCGAAACTCGGTTGGAATTGGATGTTTCTTTCCTCTCGTTAATGGGCTCGCCGTTCTCGTCAAGCTCTTCGGTAATGTCCGATGAAGTTTCTTGGGTAAACGGTAGGAGTAGGCTTACGTTTAAAACATCGCGCCAACGGTTGTAGGTAAATGTATCGCAAACAACTTGAGGAAAAGAATAACCGTTGGCCGATTGAGATAACATTTCGGCCGTAGCCATTTCAGGCTTATCGGAAATAAGCAGTGTATCGCTTGGGTTACGAGGTATTTTAAGAATGGTGCCTAACTTTATACCATCTTGTACTAAATCCTCATTAAAACGCCTGATGATTTGTTCCGTTACATTATACTTTTTTGATATTGAGTAAAAACCCTCTCGGGGCTTCACTTCATGGTAAATAAACCTTTCCGATTCTTCTGGCGATTTATCGCCAATACTTTTTATTTTTTGCTTGGGAATTAGCACAACCTGATTTGCTTTTAACCCTTGCTCAACCTCGGGGTTGGCTGCAATTATATCTTCAATGGAAACTTCGTACTTACGCGTAAGGCTAAAAAGGGTTTCTTTGCGTTTAACTACGTGGTAAATATACTTGTCGTCTGTTTCAAATTCTTCGGGATTAATATCCTTAATGGGGATTTTTAACGCTTGATCAACCTGCAACCCAAGGTAGATGTCCGGATTTTCCATGGCAATTTCAACTTGGCTTACATTGTAGGCTTTGCTAATTGAGTAAAGGGTTTCGCCTTTGCGTACAATGTGTATGTAGTAGTATTTCCCTTCAATTTTAACCTTATCTGTTGATCGTTTTATCTTGTTCGAATCACCCTCATCCTGAGCAATGCAAAAAAACGAGATTAAGGCAAGGGCAAAAGTAATTAGCAACGATTTTTTCATCTTAAACAGTATTATCTGTGGGGTTAAGTGTGTTACTGGGCAAATTTACGCAATACTTGCGGAAAACAAACATAATGCCTTTTTTTTTGAGGGAACGTTTGGTTACCGTATATTTGCTTTTGCGCAATTAAACTATACTCAAATTATTCGTCTAAATTTACGATTTGAATTAATGTCGCACACTAGGATTCACACCTAACGTTTATGGTTATGAAAAAAATCTTTGTCGTTTTTCTGTTTTTACTTCCCGTTGCTTTATTTGGACAGAATGTGGAAACTCTCCAAAATGAGGTTAAAACCCTTTCGGAGCAGAATGTAAACCTTAACCACAGACTCGATGAGCTACAAAAAATTGTAGACGATGTGCTTTGGTTTAACCGAATGGAGAAGTATGCATATGTAGATAAAGTATACTTGTATGGTCCACCACCCGCCAATGTGCCAAATCCAACAGGAAAGGGAGCCTTTAATCCTGTTAAGTTTTGGGCGTACGTTTTTATTCCTAAAGGCATTGATATAACCAAAAAGCATCCGTTACTAGTGTTACCTCATGGCGGGGTGCATGCCGATTTTTCTACCTATTACTATCATATAGTGCGTGAGCTAATGGCGCAGGGCTATATTGTTGTTGCTCCTGAATACAGAGGAAGCACTGGATATGGAAGAAAGTTTTGGGAGCAAATTGACTATGGAGGCCTCGAAAATCAGGACACTCATGCTAGTCGTAACTATATGATTGAAAATTATGAGTTTGTCGATAAGAACAGGGTTGGTATACTTGGATGGAGTCATGGCGGGATGATCTCGTTAATGAACGTTTTTGAGTATCCTAACGATTACCAATGCGTTTATGCTGGAGTACCAGTATCGGATTTAATTGCCCGTATGGGCTATATGACCCAGAGCTATCGCGATTTATACTCGGCCGAATACCACATTGGTAAAACTGCTCACGAAAATGTTGCTGAGTATCGTAAGCGCTCTCCAGCATGGAATGCGCATAAGCTTAAAACCCCTTTGCTTGTCCACACAAACACCAACGACGACGATGTGAATGTACTTGAGGTAGAACATCTGATTAAATCGTTAAAAGCCGAAGGGAAAAAGTTTGAATACGAAATTTACAAGGATATACCTGGAGGCCACTCATTCGACAGAATGGATACACAACATGCAAAGGAGGTTAGAGTTAAAGTGTATAAGTTTTTAGCCAAATACTTAAATCCTTCTTCACCAATAACAAGTGTTAAGCAGATAAACGAAACAGCATATAGGTAAAACTCTACCCGTTTTTTACAAGCCTTACGGAGAAAATCTGTAAGGCTTTTTTTTTGAAACAAAATGTGATGATGTATTGCTAGGTGAATTGTTTTTACATATTTTTATGTACTAAATGGTTAGTAGCTAATTCATTTATGCGAGTTGAGCATTAACGCAAATTTTGCTTTTATGACTGCACTAAAATTTATCAATTTTATTTTTGGTTCCTTCACTACTATTAGTAGTAGTTTTATGGGTAGTGTTGACGAATCGGCTATAAATGCTGTTGAGCAGCATGGAGGCCATGCCAGTATGGCTCCATTACTTTTTATAATTCTAGCATTATTTATTGGCATTGCAACTCGTTATTTGCTTCGTAAAATTTCGCTACCATACACTATCTCGCTTCTAATAATTGGTCTTTTTCTTGGGTTATCATATCGAATTGGAGGGATTTCTTCTCTTTTGGGATTGCCGGAACATAATGTCTTAGCAATTTTTGGTGAAGCAATTAGCTGGGCAGGGCATATCGATCCGCATCTAATTTTTTACATTTTTCTCCCCACGCTAATTTTCGAAGCAGCTTTTGCAATGCATGTGCATACTTTTAAAAAATCGTTTACTAACGCATTTATTCTAGCCGTTCCAGGTATAATAGTCGCTTTAGTTTTAACCGGTGCCATAGCAATGCTTATTAAGAGCCTAAATATTGGCCTAGGAAATTGGACATGGCCAATATCTCTTCTTTTCGGCGTAATAATTAGTGCAACCGACCCGGTTGCTGTTGTTTCAATTCTTAAAGAAGTTGGTGCAAGTAAAAAACTTGCAACCCTTATTGAGGGCGAATCGCTGCTGAACGATGGTACGGCAATCGTAATATTTATGGTATTGCTAGCAGGTATTACTGGTTCGGCCGAGAGCAATAACGCAATAGTTGAGTTTATTCGGGTTGCACTTGGCGGTGTTGCTGTTGGCGTTGCCATAGGTTGGATAGTTGTTACCTGGCTTAAAAAAGTTTTTAACGATGCACTATTTGAGATAACAGTTGTTGTAGGTGCTGCTTACTTGGCTTTTTTTGTTGCCGAGCATTTCTTCCACATTTCAGGAGTTTTAGCACTTGTATCGTTTGGTATTATGATGGCCGGAATTGGCCGAACTCGCATTAGCCCGCAAGTAGCGCATTTCCTTCATGAGTTTTGGGAACTTGCTGCCTTTATTGCCAATACCCTAATCTTCCTAATTGTAGGTCTTGTTATTGCGCTTAGAGTATCATATACTGCCCGAGATTTTCTAATACTAATCCTTATTTACATTGCCATATTAATTGTTAGAGCTTTTGTGCTTGCCATTTTTTACCCATTAATGAAGAGGATTGGCTATGGTTTAAGTGCAAAAGATGGCGTTATTGCTTGGTGGGGCGGATTGCGTGGAGCCATTGGCCTTGCGTTAGCGCTAATTGTTGCAAGTGAAGAGTCTATTAACCCTGAGGTTCGAACTCAAATACTTTCGCTTACCGCTGGTATTGTTTTTCTAACATCGCTTATAAATGCTACAACCATAAAACTTTTCATACAAAAGTTGGGTCTAACAAAAGTGGGTGCTGCCCGTCAACAACTCCTAAATCAAACAATTACGATGCTTCGGAAAGGGGGAGAGAAGGAGATATCGAAGCTTAAGGAGAACCGATTTATGTCAGGGGCCGATTGGGAATCGGTAGAGCAATTCTTACCGAACGCCAATCAGGCAAGTGATGGAGGAAAGCAAGTTGATACGCTATTCGAAACTCGAAAGCGGATGCTTCTCAAAGAGAAAGAGAGCTATTGGCGCCAGTTTAGCGAAGGACTACTTACGCCCGCTGCCGTTCAAAATCTTTCCGACGAAATTGACCATTTGCTCGATTTTAACGGAAAAGTATCGTTGGCCCAACGAAAGGATTTAGAACAGATGTGGACAACACCTAAAATGCTTGCGAAGTTGCAAACAGTGCCAATATTTGGTGGCTTTTGGAAGAAAAGGTTTTACCGTAAGCTAGCGCTTAGCTACGACTGTGCCCGTGGTTTTGTAATGGCTAACGAGGAGAATTTGAAAAGCTTATCGAGCCTAATTATTGGACTTTCAGCGGGAGCTGAACAGTTATCAAAAGAGGTTGAGAAAATATCGGGGCTTGAGGATGAAATTAACGAGAACAGAATTATGGGGCTAACCTTTTTGCGAAACCTTAAGGATACTTACCCAGAGGTTTATCATGCCATTGAAACGCAAATTGCTTCTCGGTCTTTACTCAACCATCAAATGGCAACTATTCAAAAGCTCGAGAAGCAGGGCAGGCTTGAACCCGCCGATTCATCGAACCTTGAGGCTGTTATCCAAAGCCAAATGAAGCAGATTATCGATTCGCCGCCTGAAATAAAAACCACCCAAGCTTTACGATTCCTCAGAACCATTAACGCATTTGTTGGGCTTAACGAATCCGATTTCGAATTGCTTTCGGCATTGTTTCAGGAAAAGGTGTACCCAGTTGGAAGTCAAATTGTAATGGAGGGTGCGCAAAGCGACGAGTTTATAGTTATTGTGCGAGGCAGCGCTCGTATTGAAAGCGAAGGCAATTTGCTAAGAATGGCTCAGCCAGGAACAGTTGTATGTGCGTACGATATGCTATGCAACTTGCCTGCCTGGGCATCATTAATTGCCGATTCGCCGGTAACGGTGCTACGAGTAAGCGATTCGGCTATTCAAAAAGCGCAAAAACGGAATAAGGAGTTAGCAAATAAGCTATGGGTATTCGCTGGATTCGATTTAGCCGAACGATTGCTAGTTAAGCTTGAACCCTGGAATAATTGGCGTGAAAAAAAACTTAAGGCTTACATTGGCAATGGGCAAATTGCTAACCTAGCCCCAAATGAGCAATTTGAGTGTAGCGATAGAGTTTTAATTCTAGTTAAAGGTGAAGTTATTGAAAACGGAAACACAATAATATCGGCACCTAGCGTAGTTAAAGGGGGAATGCTAAAGGCGAATACAAATGCAATAATATTCTGGCTTCCAGCAGGTGTAAACGATTAGAGCAAAAAAGGCTGTCTTAAACGTTTTTCAAGACAGCCTCTCTTTTATATTAGTTTTTTTGCCTACTTCTTTACTTTTATTGTACATCCTATTGCCTTGGTTTCCGTAACAGCAGGCTTCTTTCCTGCAAGTAGAGCATCGATGGCATCGGCAAGATAGGTCTCAGTTACCGCTGAAGCATCTTTGTAGTTGTTATCTATTGTACCAATGTACTCAACTATAAAATCGTTACCCTGCTTGTTAATCAAATACACATGCGGTGTTCGTGTTGCACCAAATTTGGGGTAAATTTTTTGTCCTTCATCAAAAACGTATGCAAAAGGGAAGTTCTTCTCTTTTGCTCGCTCTATCATCTTTTCGTAGCTATCTTGCGGCTGAACTTCTGGATCGTTCGAATTAATGGCAATAATAGGGAAACCCTTAGGTGCATACTCGTTGTGTAGTTCAATCATTCTGTCCTCATAAGCAATTACATATGGACAGTGATTGCATGAGAATATAACTACAAAACCTTTGGCATCTTTGTAATCGGCCATCGATACCATTTTACCATCAACATTTTTAAGCTTAAAGTCAGCTGCATTATCACCAACCTTGTAACCTTGGCTAAAAGCAAATGCTACAGCAAGGGTAACAATACTTAGTGTTAGAATAATCTTTTTCATAGCGAATTATTGATTTGTTTAAAATTGGGTTAATTAATGTATTGTTTTACAATTTCTTCGAGTTCGCTTTGCGAAAACTCCTTTTCAAAAAACTCTCGTTTCCACTTGTTGTAAACTAATGTGGCAGGTATTGAGCCACTCCAACTCGTATCAACCTTATCAATCCAGCTATTGGCATCTGGGTCGTCAAGCATAATTACTTTTGAACTAATTTGGTTTTGCTCAATAAAAGGTAATAATCTGGTTTCGTAATGATTTGGAAAATCGAGATTTACAAGAATTACTTTCAGCTTCTCG
>NPID01003311.1_pt1 | contig 29170 bp, 26 predicted proteins | sample 8637491 | NCBI WGS metagenome assembly NPID01 (sample SAMN07420843, study PRJNA396082) | bioreactor metagenome | isolation source: sample BA6 brine-fed electro-methanogenic bioreactor BA | place: Japan: Kochi | collected 2016-06-14 | reverse complement strand
CAGATTCTATTGTGTTCAGTAACAAGGGCAGGGTGCAGGATGTGCAACTTGCTGCCTGGGGGCAGGATGCCCATTATATCATTGCCGATAAAACACTGGGAAGCCTGCAATACTCCATAGTAGCCGCAGAAGACAGTTCCGTGACCTGGCCTGCCGACAAGCCTTACCTGGTTTACGGCTATGCCGTAGTCGATTCTACCGGCAGCCTGACCATCGAAGCCGGGGCCCAGATCCATTTTCACAACCGCTCAGGCATGTGGATCTATAAGGGAGGAAGCCTGAAAGTGATGGGCACCAAAGAAGAGCCGGTCGTTTTCCAGCAGGACCGCCTGGAACCGTATTTCCGCGACCTTCCGGGGCAGTGGGACCGCATCTGGATCAATGAGGGCAGCGTGAACAACGAGATCAATTATGCCGTGATCCGCAACGGTTTTATCGGGCTACAGGCCGAAACCCTGCAGGAACCCATGGGCAACCAGTTGCTGCTCACCAACTCGATAATCGAAAACATGAGCGGCATCGGCATCCTCGGCAGGTATTATGCCATTGCCGGGATCAATAATGTGGTGGCCAATTGCGGCCAGCTCGGTGTATTGCTTCAGGGCGGCGCCTATGACTTCCGGCAGTGCACCTTCGCCAATTATTTCAAAGACGGTATCCGCAACGATCCCAACTTTGCCATGACCAATTACTACCTCGATCCCAACGATGTGCTCTACGTTTATAGTCTGGATGCCTATTTCGGGAATACCATCATATACGGGAACAAGGATGAAGAAATGCTCATCGATCATGATGATCAGGGAGGCTTTGATTATACTTTCGACCATTGCCTGCTCAAGACTGCCATGAACATCTCCAGCGATACCCTTTTCCCGGGGAGCGTAAAGAACCAGGAGCCTGTTTTCGTGAATATTGACAAGAACGATATGGCCCTCGACAGCCTTTCCCCCGGCATCGACATGGGAAGCCTCAACGTGATCACCTCCTCCCCCTGGCCCACCATTATCGACAAAGACATACTGGGTGTGAGCAGAATACAATCACCGGATATGGGAGCCTATGAATATATTCCGGGGCGATAAGGAATGAGTTCCGAGTTCCGAGTGATGAAGTGATTTTCAGAATTGCAGATTAAAAAATCCCTCCCAGCGTGAGCTTTACGTCAAACCTACCTCCGGGCCCGTTTTTATACCACCAATCTGTATCAGGTTTTAAAATACTGATCGTTCCATTGCCGTTCTGACGAATATAGTTTGCCGGTACTGGCGTCGGGAAATACTGGTAACCTACTGAAAAGTTAAGAATTGCGCCTTTTGTTTTGGGCATGCGGGTCATAATGCCCAGGGATATCCCTCCTCCCCACGTCCAGAAATTAAAGGAAGATGCTTCGGCAAAGCCCGTACGACCGGAATACTTATACCATATGTTATCGAAATCAAAGTAGCCAAACTGTACTTTGGCATCTGCAAAAAGCCCCATGGTTCCCTTGCGTAATATATAAAAACGATAGAAAGGAGTTGCCTTGAAACCCGTAAATGTCGATCCCTGAACAGATTCCGAATAAATATCATAGGGTTCCACGTTGCTTCGCCCCAGAAAATAATAGGATGCATGCAGGCCAATGGCATGCACAGGGTGCAGAAAACGCTCATACCGCACGGCAATAGCAGAGGAAAACAACTCGATCAGCGACAGCGAAAGGGTGTTTTTATGAGACATGAAAACAGAATCACGAAGTCTTGTATCCTTACGGGGAATGCTTGTTTCAGGAACAGGAATTAGTTGTTTTACAGACTCAAGATATATAACATTGAACTTCTTGTCAAAATCAACATCCAGAATATAACTTAGCGTGTAATATCCGTCCAGGCGAATGATAATGTGATCAAAACCAGCCGGAACCTCCAGGATGAATTTCCCTGACTCATCACTGATCGCCCTGATCTTTGTCCCGGACACAACAAGCTCGGCTCCCTTCAATACCTGCAGGCTGTCCTTATCATAGATATACCCCTTTGCAATACGATCCTGGGCAAATAAACCGATTTGCAATAGCATAAAAAGAAGAAAAGTATATTGCCTGGTCATCCTCTCAATATTCCCTGACTGCTATCTACCATGATACTTAAGACAGATACAGACAGATATTTAAAACATTCCCCCCATGGTAAACTTGCATTCGAAGCTGGCTCCGGGCCCCGTCACTGACCACCATTCCACATCGGTTTCATATTTAATGGAATATCCACTGCCTGTTTCCTCATAAATGGCTTCCGGGGGTTGAACCATTGGGAAATACTGGTAACCAACAGAAATGTTTATAAACCCATGATTCCTTTTCCCCACACGCGACATAAAACCAAAGGAAATTCCACCGCCCCAGGTCCAGAATGAATGATCAATATACGTATACCGATGCGAATCGTGATAATAACTGTACCTGTACTCCAGGTCATTAAAACTAAAATAGCCAACAGGGATCTTCGCATCAATAAAAATACCTTTCGCCGGCTTCCTCAACAAATAGAAGCGGTAAAAAGGAGCCGCTTTGAACCCTTTATACTTAACAACGATATCATAGGACAACCCGGCAATATAAGCTTTTAAACTGCGGCCACAGAAATAATATGTAGCATGAAGACCAATGGAATGATTGGGAACAATAAATCTTTCATATCGCAGGCCGAGGCCTACCTGGAAAAATTCATTTATTGAAAGAGAAACAGCATTCCTGTATAGGAAAAAGAGACTGTCTTTACGCTGCTGTTTTATTTCTATATTTTGCGTGTAATTGACTGATTCAAGGTAGATTCGTGCCGGCCTGTGTTGAAAACCCGCTTTCAACCTGTACCTGAAGTTTTTATATGCTTCCTTGCTGATCACAAGAAATGGATAGCCTTTGTCCACCCGAATCACAAACTCACCCCTGGTATTTGTAACCGCCTTTTCTGCTTCTCCTTCCACCCATATTTCTACGCCCTCAAGTGCAGCATGGCTTTCCATATCCAGCACAAAACCTTTTGCCAGGCGCTCCTGTGAATAGCCCTGCAGACAGAGAAATAATAACAGAAACAGAACTACTTCTTTCTTCACGTATTGGTATTTAATTGGTAATATTCTCATTAAAATTAAGTAAAATTTCTATACAAAAGCTTGTCAGGGCATAATTCACTCATGTCGGTAAAAAATTCCTACTTTTGACTCTCATCAATCAAACAGCGCATGAAAAGGACTCCCGGACTCATTCTACTTTCAATCACAATTTTGTTTGCAGCAAGTTGTACGGGCGACATTAAGCAGGATAATACCAGGCATGAAAACATGAAGATCACAAAAGAAATTTTCGGAACAATCGGGGAGGATACGGCCTACCTGTACACCCTTGAAAACAGCAATGGTATGCAGGTAAAGATCACCAATTACGGCGGTATCGTGACCTCTGTTGTGGTTCCTGACCGGGATGGGAGGCTGGATGATGTTGTTCTGGGCTTTGAAGAACTTGAACCGTATACGGTAAATGAGCCTTATTTCGGCTGCATCGTCGGGCGCTATGCCAATCGTATCGCCCTCGGCAAATTCAGCATCGGGGATGAAGAATACAGCCTGGCGCAAAATAATGGCATCAACCACCTGCATGGCGGGATTGAAGGTTTCAATAAGAAACTGTGGGATGCCCGGGGAAAATCTTCAGCCGACAGTGCATCCATAAGGCTTAAATACACCAGTCCCGACGGGGAAGAAGGCTATCCGGGAAACCTCCGCGTGATGGTCACTTACAGCCTGACAAACGAAAATGAACTGATCATCGATTACCGGGCCACTACCGATCAAGCCACCCCGCTCAACCTGACCCATCATTCGTATTTCAACCTGAGCGGCGGGAAAGAAAATATCCTCGGGCATATATTGCAGCTCAATGCCGATAAGTACGTGGTAGTGAATGAAAACCTTATCCCCACCGGGGAACTCAGGGATGTGGAAGGAACACCGATGGACTTCAGAACGCCTACCGGCATCGGGAAACGCATTGATCAGGTAGAAGGCGGATACGACCACACCTATGTGCTGGGAAATACGAATTTGCAGGAGAAAGTGGCTACTTTCCACCATCCCCCTACGGGAAGAATTGTTGAAGTGTACACCACTGAACCGGGAGTACAATTGTATACCGGGAATTTTCTTGACGGCAGCCTCACCGGAAAGAACAATATTGTTTACGAAAAACACTTTGGCTTTTGCCTGGAAACCCAGCATTTCCCCGACTCCCCCAACCAGGATAGTTTCCCGGATGCGGTCCTGGAACCCGGTGAAGAATTCAGTTCAACCAGCATATATAAATTCGGAATAAAAAGCGAAGACCGTGGCGAAGAATAAACTCAAAAAAAATACGGAAAACAGGAAGAATTACTGGCAATACCTTGTTCCCCTGCTGATCATCATCATCACCATGGTGGTGTACAGGCCTGCAATGGACAATGCAATACTGCACGGCTGGGATGACACAGAATACCTGGTGAATGAAGACGTTCAGAACATGAACCTGGGCGGGATCTTTACCGATTACCACCTGGGCATGTACCAGCCGCTGCCGGTAGCCAGCATCTCGATGAATTATCTCAGCGCCGGCGACAGCCCCCGGGCCTATCATGCCACCAACATTTTCCTGCACATTATAAACATCATCCTGATCTGGGTCTTTTTGCTCGGGCTGACCCGCAAACGCTTCATCGCCGGTATAGGTGCATTTCTATTTGCGCTTCATCCCATGAATGTGGAACCGGTTTCCTGGATCGCTGCCCGCAGCACCTTGCTCTTTACGGCATTTTATATCGCGGGGCTGATCAGCTACCTGAAATACAACAGGGAAAAGAAAGGCCTCTACCTCGGATTGACCGCAGCATTTGCCACCCTGGCACTGTTCAGCAAATCACTGGCCATCAGCTTCCCCCTGGCCATGCTCCTGATCGACTACTACCAGGGACGCAAATGGAATACCCGCCTATGGGTGGAAAAGATCCCCTTTTTCGCACTGGCCATTGTTTTCGGGTATATCACCGTGGATGCCGCTGCTGCATATGGGCATATCAGTCCGCTCGAACAGGATTATTCCCTGGCCGACCGCTTCTTTATCCTTTGTCATACCTACGTTTTTTACCTGGTTCAGTTTGTTGCACCACATCATCTGTCCAGTGTGTATGCTTATCCCGACCTAAGGGATGGCTCATTACCCCTCCTGTACTATCTCAGTGCCGTTATCCCCCTGCTGATCCTCGCACTGGTTTGGATCTACCGTAAAAAACAACGCGAACTCATAGCGGCCCTGCTATTCTTCACCGTGGCCGTGGGGCCCACCCTGCCCCTGTTCTGGTCGAGGGTAATGGTGGCTGCCGATCGCTACGCCTACCTTTCTTTTATCGGTCTTTCTCTTTTTCTGGGCATACTGGTGGAAAGGGCCTTCAGGAAGAAACATGTCGTCATTCCTTACCAGCGCTATGGAATTGCCGTAGTGATCGCGGCTTTCGGGATATTTATGATCTATACCAGCTACCATCAGATCCCTTATTGGAAAAGCGGAGATCTATTATTGAGCCGTTCAGTACAACTCAGCACTTCAGGCCCGGAGAAAGCCCTGAGCTATTTTTACCGCGGGAACATCAGGCAGAACATAGCCGAGAGCAAATACAGGCAGGGGCAGGCATCCGGGAATGAGAACATGATCCGGAACTCTTTCATCTATTACCGCGATGCCGTTACAGATTATGATTCAGTGCTGAAATATGACCCTGAGCATATGCTGACCTATAGTAACCGCGGAATGATCTACGGCACCCTGTCATCCTATGACGAGAAATACTGGGAAATGGCCAGGCAGGATTTCGACCGGGCCATTAACCTGGATCCCGGCTATGCCGACAATTATTACAACAAAGCATGGCTGATATTTATCACCGGGGATAAGGAGCAAGCCTGCCAATTATGGAAAAAAGCCCGGGAACTGGGTTCAGTAGTAGCCGAAAAGGCCATCATCGATAATTGCGAATCTCAATAGATCTCAGGAACGAAGGTTTGTTCATCCATGGGCGGCCTGACATAGCCCTGTGAGATCACCCGCTCGGGCAATTCGAAATCTTCACGGTCGAGGCTTTCATAGGGTACCTGCGTCAGCAGATGATGAATACAGTTCAGGCGGGCCTTTTTCTTGTCGTCGGCTTCCACGACATACCAGGGTGAATGCTTGGTATCCGTATAAAAGAACATCTCATCCTTGGCCTTGGAATACTCCACCCATTTACTCATGCTGGCAATATCGACCGGGCTGATCTTCCACCGGCGGGTAGGATCCGTCAGGCGCGACTCAAAGCGTTTTTCCTGTTCTTCGGCGCTTACCGAGAACCAGTATTTGATAAGGATAATACCGGAATGGATGATCATGTGTTCGAAATGGGGGCAGGCCCTTAGGAATTCCCAGTATTCATCATCCGTACAAAATCCCATCACCCGTTCCACACCGGCCCGGTTGTACCAGCTCCTGTCGAAAAGCACCATCTCTCCGGCGGCAGGCAGATGGGGCACATAGCGTTGAAAATACCACTGTGTTTTTTCCCGCTCGGTGGGGTTTCCCAAAGCAACCACGCGGCAGATCCTGGGATTCAGGGTCTGGGTGATCCGCTTGATGGTCCCTCCTTTTCCAGCCGCATCGCGACCCTCGAAGATCACCACCACTTTCAGGCCCTTATGCTTGATCCATTCTTGCAGTTTCACCAGTTCGATCTGCAGTTTGACCAGTTCCTGTTCGTAAACTTTCCGGCTGAGCTTTTTGTTTTCCGTCTCTTCTTTTTGTGACATTTTCGACATATATGGGTACCCAAATATAACAAACATTTCTTATGGCAGGCTTTCAGATCGATCAATATTTTGCTATTTTTGAGTATGGGATCTATGAATATAAAGAGGATACTGCCCGGGTTGGCTGCCATGCTTGTCTGGGGCCTGGTCATGAGCCAGGAGGAAGACTGCACCCTCATATACCGTCATTACCAGGGAAATGCAGGGAACAAAAATGCACTTGCAGATGTGATCATTGCAAACGCTTCGCTCAGAGGTACGATCAGTTTTCCGGATACACGCGTAGCGGATGGCGAAATGAAAGGCATGATCGCCACAGAACGGCTTGAAGGGCAGATGGATGTAAACGGCATCGCTACCCTGAAGGCCTTTACCGCCAATTTGGAAGTGGGGGAATACTCCGGCATTCCGGGCGAAACCTTTAAGGGAACCTTCCGCCCCGCGGATGGAGGACTGGCCAGGGCTTTTGTGCTGCATGAGGAATACAAAAAGGGCAGCATTCCATTTACCGGGCACTGCCTGAAAAGGGATTCTTTGCTCACCGACAGCACGGAAACACCCGCTGCGCATTTCAAGGGAATGCTTCTGCTTGCGGCAGATACCGGCATGCATGATCTCAACACACACATCCTGAAAACCATGTTCGGCCGACCGCCCCCACTTTCACTCCCCCGGGATTCAGCGCTTCAGTATTACAGCGACGAACTTTTCAGAAAATTTACGGAAGCCAACCGCGACCTCATCGAAAGCGGCCACAGCTTTAACTGGGAAACCATCGCAGATGCATATGTCAGCATCAATACAAATGGCATATTGGTGTACAGAGCTGATAATTACGCCTATACCGGAGGAGCCCACGGCATCGGGATCACGCGCTTTCTGGTCTATGATACGGAAGCCATGGACCGCATCGACCTACAGGCGATCTTTGAAAGCGGCTATGAGGCCAGACTGCAAAAACTGCTTGAACAAAAATACCGGGCCACCTATTTCCTGGAAGAAGGCCAGCCCCTCAGCGATGCCGGATTGTTTGAAGACCATATCCCGGTATCGGAAAATTTCTGGCTTACTTCCAACAGCATAGGTTTTTATTACAATCCCTATGAGCTGGCCCCTTACGCCATGGGAGCCATATCCATCAGCCTATCCTATGAGCAGGTTCTGCCCCTGATGAAGATCGATAATCCAGTGATGCGACTGATCCCTTAGTTCTCAGATTATTGCTAACTTTGGCGTCCTAACACGAGCTTTTTAAGAGGTTTCATGACAGCATCGGATATCATCATTACCATCCTTACGATCATTGGCTCCCTCGGGATCTTCCTCTACGGAATGATTCTCATGAGCGAAGCCTTGCAGAAAGTGGCCGGGAACAGGATGCGTAAAGTCTTATCGACCATTACCTCCAACGATTTCAGGGGAGTGCTGACCGGGCTCAGCATCACAGGAGCCATACAATCATCCTCGGCCACAACGGTCATGCTGGTCAGCTTTGTTAATGCCGGACTGATCTCCCTCAGGCGATCTTTTGCCCTGATCATGGGAGCAAATATCGGAACCACGGTAACAGCCTGGATCATCGTTTTGCTCGGCTTCGGAAGCACTTTCAACATCAGTTGGATCGTTTTGCCAATCGTGGCTTTCAGCCTGCCCCTGCTGTTTTCGGGCAGGAGCCGGTCCCGCTCATGGGCGGAATTCATTATTGGATTTGCCATCCTTTTCCTGGGACTGGGCTTCCTGAAAAGCAGTATTCCCATCCTGGATGAAAGCAGCGCCTTTGTTCAGCAATTCGATAGCCTGATCCATTACGGATACGGGTCTGTTTTGATTTTCGTCGGTATCGGGATACTGCTCACCATTATTTTCCAGTCGTCGAGCGCCGTAATGGCCCTGACTTTCGTGATCGCTGTTGACGGATGGATCCCCTTCGACATTGCCGCGGCCATGGTTCTTGGCGAGAATATCGGAACAACCATTACCGCCAATATTGCGGCACTGGTAGCCAATCGCAGCGCAAAACGTTCCGCTCTTTTCCACCTCTTCTTCAACCTGATCGGGGTCATCTGGGCATTGTTGGTATTCCGGTATTTCCTGCAGTCCATTGAAGTGCTCATGCAGTGGATATCACAAACCACCCCCTCACAGGACAGGGAAAGCATCCCCCTGGCCCTGGCTGTTTTCCATACCGGTTTCAACATTATGAATACCTTTATTTTCATTGGTATTCTGCCCTACCTTGAAAAGCCTTTATTCTGGCTCATACCGGAAAAGAAAAAACGTTCACGGGAAAAATTCAGGCTCAAGCATATCGGCAGTTCCTTCGTATCCACTTCCGAGCTTTCCATTGTTCAGGCCAGGAAAGAGGTGAAACTCATGAGTGATATCCTCCTGAAAATGTTCGATATGGTACCGGAACTGCTGATGGAAAGGGAGGTAAAGCAGTATGAAAAGCTGTATAAGAAGATCCGGAAGTACGAAAATATTACCGACCGCATCAATGTTGAGATCATCAATTACCTCACCAAGATCTCGGAAAGCAATCTTAGCCTGAGAGGGAGCGAGCAGGTCAGGAACCTGCTCAAGGTGGTTGACGACATGGAAAGCATCGGCGACTCCTGCCTGAAAATGGCCACAAGCATTTACCGTAAAAATGAAGAAGGAACGTATTTCAAGCAGGAGATCAGGGATCACCTGGAAGAAATGTTCTCGCTGGTCGGTTCGGCATTGAAACTGATGGCCAATAATGTTGAATCGGATGCCGTGAACATGGAAGAGGTCCTTGGAAAAGAAAAGGAGATCAACGACCTCCATAATTCACTGCGGCAAAGCAACATCGAGAGCCTGAAAGAGAAACGATACAATTACAAAGCCGGTCAGGTGTATACCGAGCTGATCCATCAGTGCGAACGCATCGGCGACCACGCGATCAATGTTTCGGAGTCGCTGAGCCGTTAATTTCCTTATTCAGGGGCATATCCCGCCTCATAAAACAGGCTCCATCCCGCAATCCATGAATAAGTGTAAAAGGCACCCTTGTATGCCACCGCCTCAAACCAGGCATCCGGGTAAGGGGCCAGCGAATCAAATACATTATCGTCGGGCAACAGATAATATTTATCATTATCCCTGCTGATCCCGGGATCGGCCACCATGTTGGCAGCCTGAAGGAAATATGCCTGAAAAACCTCATTTTGCTGCTCAAGTGCGCTTCCCTCTGAAGAATATACCTTAAAGATCCCTTCCGGAATTTGATTTCCTATATTAAAGAATACATTGTTCTTCACCATCAGGTTTTCTGTTTCAAATTGCTTGTAGGAGTCATGGCTGCCTTCAACATATTCGACAAAAACCCCTTTATCCTGGAGCACCATCACCGAATTGGCAATGGTTCCTGCAGCATTCATGGAATATTCCAGCATTTTCACTCCAGGACCCGGCCCCCGGCCAATAAAAGTAGCATTGAAGATCACCGGCATGGTATAGGGTTGTCCGGTCACGGGGTCAAGGCCTCCGTTGCATTCCAGCACTTTATCGCCCTCACCGGGATCCTGGACACCCAGCAGGAATTGCGCTTTTCCCTGATAGCCCAGGTCAAAATCAAAGGCATCGTCGCCGCAAAAAGCCGAAAGCAGATAACGGCAATTCACATTCCCGCCAAAAAACTCAAAACCATCATCGTTGCACGATATTACCTCAACATGGTCGATCTGAGTATTCCGGCCGACGGCACCCAGCGTTAATCCGTTGATCTCATTGCCTTCACCAATATTGGTTCCGGCATGACGTATGGAAACATATTGCAGTACTCCGGAATCGTCATCGGGGTCAATCCCTCCGTAAACGCCCCGCGGTTCTGTCAGCGGGATCCCCTCGATATGAGCTTCACCGGCCGAGAGGTTCAGGGGGGCCTGCCCCAGCAGGATCAATCCTCCCCAGAGCCCCTGTGCATCGACCGGCACAGATCCTTCCAGGTCATCCCCTTCCACCGTAAATATGATCGGCTCACCGGAAGTTCCCCTGGCGATGATCTTTCCCCCGCGGGCAACGATCAGGGCACTGGCCGAAGCCCCCTGACCCGTTTTGGAGCGGATCACGGTTCCGGCTTCAATGCTGAGCACCTGCCCATCATTTACAAAGACAAAACCTTCCAGCAAATAATCCTGCTCGCTGGTCCAGGTCACCGTTCCCGTACCTTCGCCATTATCCCTTATGGTCACCGTGCTTTCCGACAGCTCATAATTGCTTTTACGGCATGAAACGGAGAGGATCATCAATAGAATTATGCCTGTGAATTTAAGGCAACTCAATTCCCGGGTAATTTGCTGCAATTTTTGAGTCATCAGAGTTTATATTCAAAGTTCAGATAAATATAGGCTTCATTGTTGAGGTTGAGTGCATAAGGAACCCAATCCTGGTAATTGAGGGCGATCTTCACCTGCCTGATCGGACTGTACTCTACTCCCCCGGTAATGGTGCTGCCGTCCTGTTCCAGGTCCCAGGGCTGATCAAAATCGGAAGGGATGTTGGAAAATACCTGGTCGAAACGGGCAAACAACTGGAATTGATCATTGATATAAAAGGAACCATAGATGGAATACCCGTACTTATTCCTTCCTTCTTCGTAATTAAAGTTGAACTGATAATTATATTCGGCGCCGCCGATGAAGCGATCGCAGAATTTATACCCGATAAAACCCGATAGGGTCTGCTGGTAAATCCCCTTTTTGATCATATCCCCGTAAACCCTGACGATCAACCCCTTGATCGGAAAAACAGATATTCCCAATCCGGCTTTAAAGGCATTATCGGCCTGAAGCTTGGTATAGCCTTCCCCATTGTATATTCCAAAGTCGGCAGCGATCAGCGGGCTGAATTCATAAGAAACATTCCACCCGAGGTCGGCCTTGGGGCCAAATCGGTATTCATCCATAAAAGATTTGCTGATGTAGCGATGGGCCCAGTATTTTTCCTGCACGGCAAACTGGAAAACATCAATGATCCCGAATTGCGTTGACAGGGATTTGCGCGTGTACCGCAAATAGGCATTCTTGAAATAGGCAAAGCGCCTGAGCAGGGAATATTCCGAAGCATCATTGGGGCTTCCGATATCGAGTTTCAGGGCCGTTTCGAAGTTTTCCGATAAATTATATTTATATCCGAAATAAGCCCGCCTGATCTCGAAGCCGGCATCATCCCGGTCCTGGGAAATGGAGGTATGGAAATTCGTGTAGATCTTCAGGATAGGTTCTCCATGGGGCCTGAATGCGATGCTGTCCTGGTCCTGCGCCCATACAAAACAAGGCAACACAATAAAAGCCAGTAACATAGAAGTGATCAACTTTTTGCTCATAGGCGAGGGTCTGGATATTCTTTTGTCAAAAATGGAGATTATTTCATCAAGATTTCAACAAGTGGGCAAAGAAAAGTTAACAATAAATTAACATTTGGAATAAATGCTTAGATTTACCAGTACGTATTTTTGCCTCTAATTAATCCAAGCTTGATGGAGACATTTTACCTGATCCTTGTGGTCGTCCTTTTCGGCCTCGCTATCTCAGACCTGATCGTTGGTGTAAGCAATGATGCCGTAAATTTCCTGAACTCCGCCATAGGTGCAAAAGCTGCTCCTTTCAAGATCATCATGCTGGTGGCTGCCCTGGGGGTGCTGGTGGGAGCCACTTTCTCCAGCGGCCTGATGGAAGTAGCCCGCAAGGGGATCTTCCATCCGGGTCAGTTCTACTTCTCAGAGATCATGATCATCTTCCTGGCCGTGATGATCACCGATGTGATCCTGCTGGATCTGTTCAACACCTTTGGACTGCCCACTTCCACAACTGTTTCCATTGTTTTCGAACTCCTGGGCGGAGCGGTAGCCATCTCTACCCTGAAGATATTAGCCTCTCCCGACACCTTTGCCGACCTGGATAAATACATCAACTCCTCCAATGCCCTGATGATCATATTCGGGATATTGCTATCGGTGGTAGTGGCCTTTTCCATAGGGGCCATAGTGCAATACCTGGCGAGGCTGATGTTTACCTTTAACTACCGTAAAAACCTGAAATATTTCGGAGCCCTCTGGGGAGGCATTGCCCTCACGGCCATTACTTATTTCATGCTGATCAAGGGGGCCAAAGGGGCCTCTTTTATGGATGATGCCCTGAAGGCTTCCATAGATGAATACCAGTGGGTGATCGTCGGGATCAGTTTTATTTTCTGGACCGGCCTTTTCCAGGTGCTTTCCATGGCGATAAAAAAATTCAATATCCTGAAAATAATTGTCCTGGTGGGAACATTTGCCCTGGCCATGGCCTTTGCCGGGAACGACCTGGTAAACTTCATCGGAGTGCCCCTGGCCGGTTATGAATCTTTCCTGGCATTCCGCGAAGCGCCAAATGCCGATCCGAACGGCATGCTCATGTCTGCTCTGTCAGGCAAGATTAAGACCGACACCTATATGCTCCTCATCGCCGGGCTGATCATGGTCGTTACATTGTACAAATCGAAAAAGGCCCGTTCTGTTGTTACTACATCACTGGACCTCAGCCGGCAGGATGAAGGCACCGAACGCTTTAATTCCACCCTTTTTTCAAGACTCCTGGTCAGGCATACCCGGCAGCTAGCAAAAGGGGTGAACAGGGCCATTCCCAACAAGGTCAAAAACCAGATCGAAGACCGTTTCAGCCTGGAACAGGTCAGGGAGAGCAACCTGGAGCAACAGCGTAAGGATGCCGTCTCTTTCGACCTGATAAGGGCATCGGTGAACCTCGTAGTGGCCAGTATCCTGATCGCTTTCGGGACGTCCATGAAACTCCCCCTGTCAACAACTTATGTCACCTTCATGGTGGTTATGGGAACCTCCCTTGCCGACGGGGCCTGGGGACGAGAAAGCGCTGTTTACAGGGTCACCGGCGTAATATCCGTGATCGGAGGATGGTTCCTGACTGCCCTGTCGGCATTCACCATCGCCTTCCTTATCGCCATCACGATCTACTATGGCGGAATGATCGCCATCGTCATCCTGATCCTGCTGGCCGCATTTATGATATTCCGCACCCACAGCCTTCATAAAAAAAGAGAGAAAAAGAAATCAGATAAAGCCAAAAGCCTCGTCTCCGAAGAAAAGATCAACGGCAATAATATCGTTGCCAAATATTCCAGCACCATTGCTGAGATCCTCGAAGAAGTTCCCTCAACTTTCTTCTCGGTGATCAAAGGACTGGCCAATGAAGACCTGAAGAAACTCAGGAAGAAAAGCAAGCAGGCTTCCGAACTCAACAAAAAAGCCAAATTCCTGAAAGACAATGTTCACCTTACCATCGAACGTTTTGAAGAGGACTCCATCGATACCGGGCATTTTTATGTGCAGGTGCTTGATTTCCTCAGGGAAATTACCCGCTCGGTTTACTTCATTGCCAAATCGGCTGCCACACATGTGGATAATAACCACAAAGGCCTCCTCCCTGAACAGGTACAGGAACTCAACCAGCTGAACACCCAGGTTACAGGGCTCTATGATGACATCCTGCTGGCGATCAATGAAGGTCGTTTTACTGAGATTGATGAGATTCTGGATAAACAGGAATCCATCATCAAATTGATCGGCGAAATCAATAAAAAGCAAATAAAACGGATCAAGAACCATGAGGCCGGCACCAAGAACAGCCTGATGTTCATGGGATTGCTGGGTGAATTAAAGACGATACTTTTCCACACCATTAACTTGCTGAAATCCCAGCGCGACTTCATTATCGAACAAGACAGTGAAAAAACAGATTCTTAAGTCCCTCGTCATTCTAAGTGGCGGACAAACAGGGGCTGATCGTGCAGCACTGGATTTTGCCCTCAGGAAGAAGATCCCCTGCAGGGGATGGTGTCCCGCGGGGCGGATGGCCGAAGACGGACCTCTCCCCCATCGCTACCCCCTGAAAGAAACTCCGGGAGAAAAGCCTGAAGAACGCACCCGCCTGAACGTGGAGGAAAGCGATGCCACCCTGATCATTTACAATAATGCCCTGGATAAAGGCTCCCGGTTTTGCCTTGCACGAGCCAAGGAAGAACTTAAACCGGTGTACATCATTCACTCCAATGATAGCATGAATCATGAAGAATTCTGGTTGTGGATGGAAATTAATAAGGTGAAGTCGCTGAATATAGCCGGCCCCCGGGAAAGCAACGACAGGGGGACTTATGATTTCACAATGAAAGCCCTGGAAATGATCTTCCGGAAAGATCAGGCGAAAAAAACCGACTAGAATCCGCTTTCGGGCTTGATCCCATAAACCAGGCGGTCCTTCCCCTGCATATCCCTGCGCAGCAGAACCTGCTCATATCCAATTGCATCCAGCAGTTCGGCCACTTCATCGGCACTTCTCTCGTTGCATTCAAAAAAGATCTTCCCCCCGGGGTTGAGGTGGATTAGTCCAAAACTGATGATCTCCCTGTAAAAGCGGAGGGGGTCGTCTTCACTGACAAAAAGGGCCAGATCCGGCTCATGATCCAGGACATTGGCATCCATTTCTTGCTGGTCGCCCGGGGTCACATAGGGGGGATTACTCACAATGATATCATAGCGTCCCAGCATTCCCCGTGCATCCTCATCCAGGATATCCAGGTTTTCGAAATACACTTCGGCTTCGAGGCGGTCGGCATTCGCACGGGCTGTTTCAAGAGCTTCCTGCGAGAGATCGATAGCATGCAGATTTGCCCTTGGGATTTTCTTTTTCAGGCTGATGGCAATGCATCCGCTGCCTGTCCCGATATCCAGTACATCAAGTTTCTTGTTCTGGTGGCCGTATTCACTGATCACCCAGTCGAGCAGTTCTTCCGTCTCCGGCCGGGGGATCAGCACCCCGGGAGCCACATGAAATTCATACCCATGAAAAAAAGCACTGCCCGTGATGTATTGCAGGGGTTCGTGACGCTTGAGGCGCTTGACGGCCCGTTGCAGAAAATTGATCTCCGACTCGCTCAAGCGCCGTTTTTTTTCCAGCACCATTTCACCGGGCGATAAGCCTGTAATATGCATCAGGAGAGCCTTTGCCATAGCTGCAGCTTCCTGTGGCGGGTAAACTTCCCGCAATTGCATCACCATCATGGGATGCAGTTCACCAAGTTCTGCAGCGTATATTTGCATAGCACGAAATTAATGAATTTCCCTATATTTGATCTGTCTAAAAGAGATCCTTTTCAGCACAAGCAACTCAAAATGTCATTTTCATGGAAGGAGATGTTCTCATTATCAACAACTACCACAGGAAAGCTGCAAAACAGGCAGTGGCAATACTCATGCCCCTCATCGAAGAAAGCGGGGGAAAGTATTTTCTGACCGTGGCCGGTGAATCCGGCGCAGGCAAATCGGAAGTGGCTGCTTCCATCGCTGCCGAGCTTGAAAAAGCAGGAAAGAAAAGCTTCATTTTTCAGCAGGACGATTATTTCGTTTATCCGCCCAAAACCAATGCCGATAAGCGGAAAGAAGATATCGGCTGGGTGGGTATGCAGGAGGTAAAACTTTCTGTGCTCGATGAGGAGATCGCTGCGATCCGCCGGGGTGACCATATGATCGAAAAACCCCTGGTGATCTTCGATGAAGACCGCATTACCACCGAAAAAGTGGAAGTGGGGGAATATGACGTTTTTATTGCCGAAGGCACCTATACCACGGCACTGAAAAACGTGGATAAACGCATTTTTATCGACCGCGACCTGAACGATACACGGAAAGCCCGGGCAAAAAGGGCCCGTGAAAAGCAGGATGAATTCCTGGAGGAGATCCTGAGCATTGAACACCGTATAATCAGCGCTCAGAAAAAAGAAGCGGATATTATCATAACACGAGGCTACGATGCCGTAAAGCAGGAGGATTATGAGCAGCATTAAAGGCATTGCCATGCTGAGTACGCATGGCTATTTCGACCCGGTTCCCAAGCTGGGCCGCACCGATACCGGCGGGCAGGTAGTCTATGTACTTGAACTGGCCAAAGCGCTCAGCAAAGCAGGCTATCATACCGATATTTTCACGCGCTGGTTCGACAAAAGCCAGCCCCAGGTCGACCCGGTACCGGACCTGCCCGACGTGAGGGTGATCCGCATTCCGGCAGGACCGTGGGAATTTATCCCCAAGGAATTCATCTACGATGTCCTCCCTGAACTGGCCGGGAATATGGTCAGTTTCATCCGGGAAAAACAGCTCGATTATGATGTTTACCATGGCCATTACGTCGATGCCGGCATCGTGGCCCTGGATGTGGCCAAAGCCATGGATAAACCGGTTTATTTCACGGCACATTCGCTGGGCGGCTGGAAGCGCGACCAGATGGGCGGAGACCCGGAAGAGATGGAAAAGAAATTCAATTTCAAGCACCGCGTGGCGGAAGAGCTCAGGATCTTCGATGCCGTTAATGCCCAATCGCTGACCAGCATCGTACAGCGGGAAAAGCTCAACGAGCTTTACGACTACGAAAACGAAAATATTGAGATCATCCCGCCAGGAGTGGATATTCATCATTTCTATCCACCGGAAGAAGGTGAGCAGAAAATCAAAACCGGCCTGCCTGAAAAATACGTCTTCTGCCTCAGCCGTATCGATACAAACAAGGGCCACGACCTGCTGCTGCATGCCTGGGACCTGGTGCGGAAGGAAATAGAAGGGATCGACCTGGTGATCGGCGGCGGTTCTCCCAACCCCAAACCCAGGGAACTGGGCGTTTTTGCCAGCATGGACANNTGCAGGACAGGGTTACACGCGTCGGGTATGTTCCCGATGGAATGATGAGGCCCTATTACCAGCAGGCGGAGCTCTTTGTGATGCCATCCCTCTTCGAGCCATTCGGCATGACCAGCCAGGAAGCCATGGCTTGCGGGACACCCGTTGTAGCCAGCAAATTCGGGGGCATCAGAAATACGATCAGGAATGGATTTAATGGCTTGCTGGTAGATCCCTCCAGGCCACGTGAATTCGCCGATGCCATGATCGCTCTGCTTTCAGATGAAGCAAAATGCCGGGAGATCGGCCGGAACGCCTGGAAGGTGATCCGGGAAGAATACAGCTGGGAAGCCATTGCCAGGAGGCACCTTGAGTTTTACAATAAGTATATATAAGCATGGATATTCTTGCGCAGCTACAGGAGTTTGCAGCCGCGGGGCGTGCGGCCGCACTCTGCACCATAATTGAGACCAAAGGCTCCACGCCCCGGAAAACGGGCACAAAAATGATCGTTACCGACGAGGGAAAGAACATCGGAAGTGTCGGTGGCGGCCTGCTCGAACAAAATGTGATCCGCGATGCCATGCAGATCATTGGCGAGGGGAAAGCCAGGATGGTGGAATACCATTCGGGCGGAGAAGGTGAAGACCGGGCCTACGGAGAAGCCAAAGTATTTATTGATCCTCTGCCCCGGAGCAAATCCCTCTATATTTTCGGGGCCGGCCATGTCGGACAAGCCCTGGCAGCCCTGGCCGGGAAATACGGTTTCAGGGTCAGCCTGATCGATCATCGCGACAGCCTGCTGGATACGATCACACTCGAAGGGATCACCAAACACCATAGCGACTACCTGGAAGCGGTAAACAAGCTTGCTTTCGGGCCCGACACCTTTATCCTGGTGAGTACATACAGCCATGCATCCGATGAAGCCACCACCCTGGCCTGCGCCGGAAAACCCCATGCCTACCTGGGCATGATCGGCAGTAAAAAGAAAGTGGAAAAGGCCCGGAAAATGTTTTCAAAAAACGGCCTGACACAAGAAGAAATTGACCGGATCGATATGCCTGTGGGCATCCCTATCCGTTGCGAAACTCCGGAGGAGATCGCGATCAGTATCCTGGCAAAACTCATCGATACCAAGAACACTTAAGCAAAAGCCGCATGTGGTTCCTTATTCTCACTGTACTTCAATCCACTGCCATTTTTGTGGTGATGAAGCTGTTCAGCCGCTTCCGGATCGACAACTGGCAGGCGATCACCGTAAATTATATCGTGGCCAGCGGTTTTGGACTGATCATTTACCGTGGCGACATCAGCCCCGCGACCATCAGTGAAAAAGACTGGTTCATATTTGCGCTGGTACTCGGACTGACGTTCATTGCCACCTTTTTCATCTTTGCTTTATCCGCACAAAAAGTGGGCGTTGCCCTGACCTCCGTGGCCAGCAAGATGTCGGTGGTGATCCCGGTGCTTGCCGGATTGGTCCTTCTGCAGGAAAGCATCGGACTGATCACAGCTATTGGTGTGGCCCTTGCCCTCCTGGCCTTCTACCTGACGCTTGGAAGCGGGAAAAACCGCTCCTTCCCGAAAAAATACGTATTCCTGCCCCTCCTGCTTTTCCTGGGTAACGGGGTTAACGACAGCCTGATGAAATATTCTGAATTTCATTATGTTGCCGATACCAACGATCTTATCCTCTACCTTGCAGTGGTCTTCCTCACCGCCCTTGCCCTGGGGCTGGTGATCAGCCTGATCCGGTACAGCAGGAAAAGATATCGCATTTCGATGAAGAATATCCTGGCCGGGATCCTTTTGGGCCTGCTGAACTTCGGTTCTACATTTTATATATTAAAAGCCATGGGGGAATACGATAGTGCGGTGGTCTTCCCGATCACCAATGCCGGGATCGTCAGCCTGAGCGCCCTGACCGGGTTCTTCTTTTTCAGGGAAAAACTCAAAGCACTGAACTGGGCCGGAATACTGCTGGCCATACTGGCCATTATTTTAATTGCCAATGCCTAAACAATATGTTGTTTGAAGATACTTATCATACCATTACCAAAGCTTCGGAAGGACTGTTCAAAGACAGGGGAAGTAAATTCATCGCCAGGGCATTCCCGGCCAGCACAGAAGATCAGGTAAAAAACATCCTGGAAGACTTGCGCAAGGAATACCACGATGCGAGGCATCATTGCTATGCATATGTTCTCGGAGTAGACAAATCAGCGCATCGCTATAACGACGACGGTGAGCCCTCGGGAACTGCCGGAAGACCCATCTTCGGGCAATTGCAATCGAATGACCTGACCAATACACTGGTAGTGGTGATCCGTTATTTCGGGGGAACAAAACTAGGGGTTTCAGGACTGATCAATGCTTACAAGACTGCCACCTCCATTGCCCTTGAAGCAGCAGGGATCGAAGAAAGGACCATCGAAGACGTTTACCGTCTGAGTTTTGAATACCCCTTGATGAATGAGGTAATGAGGGTGATCAAGGATGAAGGACTTGAGGTGGTGGATCAGGATTTTCAACTCAGTTGTAAACTGGATTTTTCCGTCAGGAAAACGAATTCTGAACGGATCTGCGAACGCTTCCGGCAAATCTATGGTGTTCAGATCGCTTATTTAAAAACAATCTGAGTTTTTTTTTAAGGATATCAAATGCATTCTTCAGGAATTCGCTGTTTTCTGCACAATTTTCTTCAGAAAAACTTCGTTGAAAAATTTTTTACAAGGGGTATGATCCATTCACTTCCCTTCAGCCAATAACGTGTTTTACAGAAAAATAACTGAAAATAAAACCCCTCCCGGCGATAGCCCTTTTAGATACGACAATTTTTTTTAGAAGTCAAGTACAGTAAGTGTTTTTTTTTAACTTTATTTAATTCATATTTGTTAACTAATTTTGCTGCCAGACACAAGACTTCAGGAGCGAAGGATTTTCGGGCTTTTAACTAGCCACACTTGCGGATAACTCTATTATTAAGTCAATAATATTCAGGGATTACGGATGGAAAATAAAGCCATTAAGGTATGGGAAAACTGCCTTAAAATCATCAAGGACAACATACATTATCAGAGTTACAAGACCTGGTTTGTTCCCATACAACCCCTTAAATTAGAAGAGAATGTGCTGACCATCCAGGTTCCCAGCCAGTTCTTTTATGAATGGCTGGAGGAACACTACATTAACCTGCTGAAAAAAACGATCAAGAAAGAACTGGGGCAGGAAGGCCGACTGGAATACAGTATTATCATGGACAACTCTTTTCAATCGGCCAACCCCTACTCCATAAAAGTACCAACATCAAACAAGAAAGCTGTAAAGAATCCCGCTGTCCCCATGCCGATCGATATTAACAAAGAAGGTTCAAAAGAGATTCCAAACCCTTTCATTATCCCGGGTTTGAAAAAGATCAAGGTGAACTCACAACTGGTCGACAGCTATTCATTCGATAATTTTGTTGAAGGAGATTGCAACCGCCTGGCCAGATCAGCCGGTTTTGCCGTATCAGAAAACCCCGGCAAAACTTCCTTCAATCCCCTGTTGATCTACAGCGACGTCGGGCTTGGGAAAACCCACCTGGCACACGCCATCGGCATACAGGTAAAGAATAATTTTCCGGAAAAGACCGTGCTGTATGTCACTACGGAGCAATTCATTGCGCAGTATATCGAGTCGGTGAGGAACAACAACCAGAACGATTTCGTTCACTTCTACCAGATGATCGATGTGCTGATCATTGATGATATTCAGTTCCTGGCGGGAAAGGAAAAGACACAGGATGTATTTTTCCACATTTTCAACCACCTGCACCAGAACAGCCAGCAGATCGTGATCACTTCCGACAAGCCGCCGATCGAACTCAAAGGCATGGAACCCCGCCTCTTATCCAGGTTTAAATGGGGACTTGCCGCCGACCTCCAGGCACCCGACTTTGAAACAAGGATCGCCATCCTTCAAAAGCGCCTGTATAACGACGGCATCGAAATGCCGGAAGAAGTGCTTGAATACCTTGCATACAGCATCAATACCAACGTACGCGAACTGGAGGGCGCACTGATCTCCATACTGGCCCAGTCATCCCTGAACAAAAAGGCCATCACCCTTGACCTGGCCAAACAGATGATCGACAAATTCGTAAAAAGCACAGCCCGGGAGATCTCCATTGATTACATACAGAAGGTGGTTTGTGATTATTTCAACCTGTCCCTGGATGTGATGAACTCCAAAACCAGGAAAAGAGAAATCGTTCAGGCCAGGCAGCTTGCCATGTTCTTTGCCAAGAAGCACACCAAGGCATCCCTGGCAACTATTGGCCTCCATTGCGGCAATAAGGACCATGCCACCGTGCTCCATGCCTGCCGCACGGTAAACAACCTGATCGACACCGATAAACAGTTCCGCATTTATGTTGAAGAACTCAACAAAAAGATTAAAATGTAAGCTGATCATTGCCCACTATCTTCCCAAATCTAAACCTTGCTCATGAAAATCCTCTTTGTTTGTCTTGGTAACATTTGCCGTTCACCACTCGCTGAGGGCATCCTGAAAAAAAAGTTCGAAGAAAAAGGCATCGACGGGATCATTCATTCCGCCGGCTTTGAACCCTACCATGAAGGACAACACCCCGACCCCAGGTCGGTGAGCACTGCAGAAAAACACAATATCGATATCAGCAATAAAGTGGCCCGGCTCTTCAGCCAGGAAGATTTCGATAATTATGACAAGATCCTGGTGATGGACTCCATGAATTATGCTGATGTTATCCGCCTGGCCAGGGACGAATCTGACCGTAAAAAGGTAGATTTCCTGCTCAACCAGGTGAATGAGGGAAGCAACGATGAGGTTCCCGATCCCTATTATGGGGGTCCTTCGGGTTTCGACAAGGTTTATGATATGATGGAACAGGCCTGCGAGCGTATCGTTTCGGATATGCTTGATTAGTCTAGCCTTATTTTTGTATTTTCGTTCTGTATGAACCTACCGGATCTGAGAACGATTAAAGAAGCGGCGGATCGTATTCGCCCGTATATCCACCACACCCCGGTGATGAGCAGCAGCGGCATCAATGAGATCTGTGGCGGTGAGCTCTATTTTAAATGTGAAAATTTGCAGAAAGCAGGAGCTTTCAAGTCGAGAGGAGCCTGCAATGCCGTATTTTCATTGTCGGATGAACAACTCAAAAAAGGGGTAGGTACGCATTCTTCGGGCAATCATGCACAAGCCCTGGCCAGGGCTGCATCGCTCCGCGAAACAACCGCATACATCGTGATGCCCGAAACATCGCCCCGCGTTAAAATTGCCGGCGTAAAAAGCTATGGCGGAAAGATCAGCTTTTGCAAACCTACCCTGCAGGCCCGGGAAGACACCCTCGCGGCGATACTGAAGCAAACGGGAGCCATCGAGATCCATCCCTACAACGACTACCGGGTAATTGCCGGACAGGCTACCGCAGCGCTGGAGCTGATTGAGAAGATCGGAAACCCTGACCTCTTGCTTGCCCCTGTTGGCGGAGGGGGATTGCTGAGCGGCACCGCCCTGAGCACCCATTTTCTGAATCCTGAAACCAAAGTGATCGCCGCTGAGCCAGCCGGGGCCGACGATGCCTTCCGTTCTTTTCATGAAGGCCGGTTCATCCCCTCCACCAACCCGAAAACCATCGCCGACGGGCTCTTAACCTCACTGGGAAGCCTCACCTATCCGATCATCATGGAACATGTGCACGACATTGTCACGGTCAGCGAAGAAAGTATTGTACAAAGCATGCGCCTGATCTGGGAGCGCATGAAGATCCTTGTGGAGCCCTCGGCAGCCGTTCCGCTGGCAGCAATCCTCGAAAAGAAAGTTGATGTAAAAAATAAAAAGACAGGCATCATCCTTTCGGGCGGAAATATTGACCTGGACAAGCTTCCATGGATGATGTAAATAACTGAAAGTATGCATAATAACAGCAACACATCCGGCAGGCTTTACCTGATCCCCGCAATGCTGGGCGACACAGCCCCCGCGGAGGTATTGCCCCCCGAAATCAGGAACAGGGCATCGCAACTAAAGCATTTTATCGTTGAGGAACTGCGGACGGCAAGGCGGTTTCTGAAAAAACTGGATCAATCGACCGAGATCGACAGTCTGCAGTTTTTTGTGTTGAATGAACATACCGACCCGTCGGAGATCCCGGGCATGCTAAGCCCCCTGCTCGAAGGAAATGATATGGGATTGCTGTCGGAGGCCGGGCTCCCCTGCCTGGCTGATCCCGGCTCCGCCCTGGTAAGTGCTGCCCACGCCCATGGCATCCGGGTCATTCCACTTACGGGTCCTTCGTCGGTGATCCTGGCCCTGATCGCCTCCGGTTTCAACGGGCAAAACTTTGCCTTTCACGGCTACCTGCCCGTGGATCAGAAAAAGCGGCTTCAGGCCATCAGGAACCTTGAACAACAGGTTTACCGTAACGACCAGACCCAGATCTTCATCGAAACGCCATACCGAAACCTGAAGATGTTTGAAAGCCTGCTGCAGGCCTGCCGCCCGGAAAGCATGCTGTGTATTGCCGCAGATATCACAACCTCCGGAGAGATGATCCGCAGCCAGCCTGTAGAGAAATGGAAAAAAGAAACACCCGACATCCATAAGAAGCCCGCGGTATTCTTGCTATACAAATAGGAAATTCGAACTTTGAAATCTGAAATCTGCACTCGGAACTAATTTCAAAAATCGGAACCCGGAACCCGGCACTCGGAACTCAACTAACCTCACCCCCTTAACCCCCCACCCCCTTTTCCCCCTCTCCTGAAGGCGAGGGGGCCAGGGGGAGAGGTGGACTAGCATGGGAATTATAAAATCTGAACTCAATAATCTAAAATAAACTCAGAAATCGGAACTCGGAACCCGGAACTCGGAACTAATTTCAGAAATCGGAACCCGGAACCCGGTCCCGATACCGTTTTACGGGATCGTGGATCCACGAAAAACAATGAAATCAAAGATTTCTGGTTTTTCGGGACACTCGGAACTCTTAATGCTCATGTCCTTCCGGACCATGCACATGTCCGTGCTCGATCTCTTCCGATGTAGCTTCACGGACATCCACGATCTCTCCTTTGAAATAGAGGTCCATCCCGGCCAGGGGATGATTGAAGTCCATCTTTACCTTGTCATCGGTGATCTCCAGCACTTTACCCATAAGTGTCTGGCCTTCATTATTCTGCATCGGAATATCATTTCCAACGAAAAGGATATTCTCATCGATCTTTCCGTCGATCTCGAAGATCTTTTTATCGAGTTCCATGAGGGCATCCTCACGAACCGGTCCATAGGCCGTGTCGCTGCTCAAGGGGAAGGCATAAGCTGCACCGGGTTCGAGGCCCAGGATATTCTCTTCAAATTTGGGAAGAAGAAAACCGGCACCGTAAAGGAAAACAAAGGGCTTGTCTTTATTTACTTCCTGGATCAGGCTTCCTTTTTCATCTTTTTCAGTCAGGGTGTAGGTCATGGAGACCACAGTGTTGTTTGCAATTTTCATAGAAAAGTATTAATGATGCTTGTAAGTCTTATATGCTACGAAATTAACATTTTAAGCTGTATCACCATAAATAAACCCCACTTTTGTAATAATTAATTAAAATAAGCGTCATATATTTAAAGATTCTAAGAAAAAGCCTAATCACAAAAAATATCCGATTTTGGAAGAGACGGTATTAAGTATTCAGCAGCTGAGTAAGAATTATGGCAGGATCAAGGCTGTGAACGACCTCACCCTGGATGTTCATCCCGGAAATATTTACGGAATACTGGGGCCCAACGGCAGTGGAAAAACCACCACGCTGGGCATAGTGCTCTCGGTGATCAATGCCAGCAGTGGCAGTTTTACCTGGTTCGGGCACTCCCCTACCAAGGCCGACCGCAAAAAGATCGGGGCCATCCTCGAAGTGCCCATATTTTATCCCTACCTCTCGGCAGAGACCAATCTCAAGATCATTGCCAACATCAAGGGAGCATCGTATGATAGTATTCCCGAGGTGCTCAACATTGTTGACCTCACGGCCCGGAAAAAGAGCAAATTCAGGACTTATTCCCTGGGGATGAAACAACGCCTGGCCATCGCGGCGGCCCTACTCGGTGACCCGGAAGTGCTTATCCTCGATGAACCTACCAACGGGCTGGACCCGCAGGGAATCGCGGAGATCAGGGGGCTCATCCTGAAAATCGCCGAACGGGGCATTACCATTATCCTGGCCAGCCACCTGCTCGACGAAGTACAGAAGATCTGCTCCCATGTGGCCGTGCTCGACAAAGGAAAGAACATCTTTACCGGAAAGGTAGAGGATATCATGAACACTTCTGCTTTGGTGGAAGTCGCTGCACAGAATATGCAGGCCCTGGAACAGGCATTGAATGCCAATGCCCGTATCAGCAGCGTTACCCCCGAGAAAGCTATACTGCTGGTGAATATGGATGAAGGCTACGAAAGCAGTGAACTGAACCGTGACCTTTTCAAGCAGGGGATCGCCCTGACCCACCTGAACCTTCGAAAACGCAGCCTCGAAAATTATTTCCTTGAATTAACCTCTGAAAAATGATCCGACTTTTCAAAATCGACTATAAAAAGATTCGCGGGAGTAAGATCTTCTGGATCCTCAGCGGATTATATGCCCTGCTGATCATATTGTTCTTCTTTGGCATACAAGGATTTATCGACGACCTGGCAGAGGAGGCCAACAAACAAAGCCCCATCCCGCTTCCGGGCCTCAGCGCTTACAGCCTTCCCGATATCTGGCATAACCTGGTGTACATTGCCGGCTATTTCAAGATCTTCCTCGGGGTGATCGTTATCATCCTCATTACGAACGAATATTCTTACAAGACTATCCGGCAGAATATCATCTGCGGATTCAGCCGCTGGGATTTCCTGGGCAGTAAATTTCTTACGATCGGGATCATCAGCCTGGCCGCCACCCTGCTGGTTTTCATCATAGGTATCATCCTGGGGCTGGTCCACACCGAAGGGGTTACGGCAGCCCTTTTCTTCAGCAAAACGGAATTCCTCCTGGCCTACTTCCTGGAAGTGTATGCATTCCTGATGATGTGTTTCCTGATCGGGCTTCTGGTTAAACGCTCCGGTTTTGCCATCGGACTCTTGCTCATATATTTCTACATTATCGAGCCCCTGGCGCGCTGGAAACTTCCTGATGAAGTGGGCGATTTCTTCCCCAAAAAAGCCATCGGGACCCTCATCGATGTCCCGAACACCTCCATCATGAGGTTATTCGGTGTTGAATTCCAGGATTATATCAGCATCTGGGATGCTCTCCTGGTAGTGGCTTATATCGTTTTGTTCGGCGCTTTGTCCTATTGGATCATGAAAAAGCGCGACCTGTAAAGCGAAACACCCCTTTTCTTTCCGGCTTTATTATCTTTATGGAAAATTGATCGTAAAGATTTTCCGAAAATGAGCTACCGTATCCGCAAATACTTCCTGTTATTCAGCCTGATCATACTCATTTCAGCCTGTAACCGACCGACCTATGAAACCATATACCCTACCCTTTCGGATGGCAAGTACGACAGTGAGTTCCCATACCGGAACTGCTCAGGGCAATTGGAAGAGATGGCCGGGACCCTGGCCAAGCTGGATGTGCTGGTGTTTTACCGGACCTATACGTTTACCCAGGAACGCAAAGTGAACCTCGACATGATCCGGGAAAGCAAGGATCCCGCGGACCTGGCTGCTGCTACCGATGTATATTCCGAAAGCGTAGGAGGAACAGCCATCTGCCTGGGATATACCGGCGACAAACTGGCCTACCTGAGCTGCGCCCATGTGGTTGATTATCCCGACACCCTCATCACCTGGTTTGCCGATAGCGATAAGAAATATATTCAGGCCATCGGGATACGTGCACGGCAGCAAAATACCATCGCCACTTCACCCGCGGGTGAAGCACTCAATATCCTGGCGATCGACCGGAAGTCCGATATCGCCATACTGGGCAAAAAAGTCGATGATCCGCTTGATAATCCCGTGCCGGCCTTCAGCTATCCCCTGGGCGAATCGCAGGAACTCGAATGGGGCAGCTTTGTTTACATCATGGGGTATCCCCTCGGGCATTCCATGATCACCCGGGGGATCGTGAGTGACCCTGAAAGGATCAAAAAAGGCTCCTTCCTGATCGATGCGGTCTTCAACCATGGATTCAGCGGGGGTCCTGTGATCGCGGTACGCGACGGGGTACCGAATTTTGAAATGGTGGGAATGGTGAAATCTTCGGCGGCCATCAACAAGCATTATCTCACACCGGTAGATCCTGAAAAATTCGAAACGATAAGCTTCAGCGAAGGCTATGAGGGAAAGATCAGGATGGAAACAGAAAAAGATATCCAGTACGGCATTACCTTTTCGGTGAGCACAGATGCACTGAAAGATTTCTATGAAGAACACCGGGATGCGCTGATAGAAAAGGGCTACGACCTTGACAAATTCTTCAGGGCTGCCAGCCGCCTGAGCAAAGGCGGATGAGAATAATAGAAGAACACATACAGGGGATGAGGCCTGAGATTGCTCAGGTTGTTCACCGACAGCTTTTTCAGAGCATCCGATAAGGCCACTGCATTGTAGTGAACACCGGCATAGCGGTCGGCCTGGTATTCATTCTTTCTCGACAAGGTGTTGGTAAACATACCCAGGAGGAGAGAAAGGGGTGAATACAGGAGGGCAAAAGCCACTACACTCATATGGAAACTGGGAGTTTCCGCTCCCAGGGCTTCTGAAAGCACCGGATTGCTGATAAACAACGAAAGAATGAAGAGCATGAGTCCGGTTTGCAGAATGGAAATGATCACTCCCGACAGGGTGTGCTTTTTCTTGTAGTGACCGATCTCATGGGCCAGCACGGCAACAAGTTCTTCGTTGGAATGGTCCTTGATCAGCGTATCATACAACACCACCCGTTTTTTCGGTCCCAGGCCCGTAAAGTATGCATTGGCCTTCGTACTCCTTTTCGAGCCATCGATCACATAAATATTCTTTAACCTGAAGCCCACCTTAGCGGCAAACTGTTCGATCTCATCCCGGAGCTCACCCTCTTCCAGGGGCGTTTGTTTGTTGAAGAGCGGAACGATCAGGTTGGAATAGAACAGGAACATAAACAGGGTAAAAGCGCTTATCGCTCCCCATGCGATCAGCCAGAACCAGGAGCCGGTGGCCATGTAGATCCACACGATCAGTGAAAGGATGCCTCCGCCAATCACTGCCGTGAGCAGAAGGCCTTTCAATTTATCCAGGATGAAGGTTTTTCCACTGGTGCGGTTGAATCCGAACTTCTCCTCGATCACAAAGGTATCGTAGATGGAAAAAGGCAGGCTGATCAACTCGGAAGCCAGGGCCAGTATACCAAAGAAGATAAGTGCCATAAGGATGGGATGCCCGGTAATGCTCCAGGTCAGCTGGTCGAGGAAGGCAAAACCGCCCAGCAAAAGCATGGCCATCATGGCCATGAACGACACACTGTCGGTATAGATGGAAAACCGCGTATTGACCCGGGTGTATTCCTGCGAGCGCCTGTACTTTCCGGCATCATAAATTCCCGCCAGTTCCGGTGGTAATTCGTTGCTCCA
>NPID01002329.1_pt1 | contig 29243 bp, 32 predicted proteins | sample 8637491 | NCBI WGS metagenome assembly NPID01 (sample SAMN07420843, study PRJNA396082) | bioreactor metagenome | isolation source: sample BA6 brine-fed electro-methanogenic bioreactor BA | place: Japan: Kochi | collected 2016-06-14 | reverse complement strand
TTTTCAAAGACCGATTGTTTCTGCGCGCTATCTTGACGCGCTTATATATTTTATCATAGCATAAAATTATTGTCAATAATTATTTACCGTATTTTTCAACATTTTCTTATAAAACAAACAGATAGCTGATTAGTGCTAATTTTGGCTATCAACTATCTGAATTTTATGAATTTTTGATATATAAATGCTTCAAAAATATGACAGAATAATCCTTGAAAAATCAAATTCCTATTAGTCTTAAAATATCATTATAAGTAACATAGATCATCAAAGCTATTAATAAGAAGAAAACAATAGTGTGTAACCAGTTTTCAACTTTCTGATTTGGTTTCTTCTTAGTTATCGCTTCATAACCTATAAAGACAATTCTACCACCATCTAAAGCAGGTATTGGTAATAGATTTAGAATTCCTAAATTGACTGATAGTAAACCGACAAAACTCAATAAAGTAATTAAACCTTGGCTAGCAGCCTCACTTGTCATCGAAAAGATTCCTACAAATCCGCTTAAATCAGAAATTCCAATTAAATTAGAAGCAAACAGTAAATATAAAGTTCTAAAAATAGATAATCCAGAAGCCACCAATAACTCCCAAGCTTGCCCAAAACTACCAAAGAAACTAAACTTAGACTCCCCACTAATTCCTATTCTAGTAGAAAATGCTTCAGCATTCATTACACTTAATACATCCTCTCCATAAATAATATATGAGAAAGTATATTCTGTCCCATTACCTAGTAAATCCAACTCCGTAACTTGATCACCCTCAGAAACCAACAAACTTTCGTTACTACTAAACTCGTACGTAACTGAATCTCCATCTAAAGGCTTAACAATGACTTGATGTTTTCCACCCTCAGTCTTAACCGAAATTACTTCACCACTAATAAAAGTCTTTGTCTGTCTAAAAATAGTGAAATCATATAAATCATCTTTATTTTCAGAACCACTTAAATTAGCATTTGCGAACACTATTACATCGTTCCAATCATTCATTAATTGATTGTTAATACTAATTAGCTCATCACCAGGTAATAATTCTGACTTCAAATACAATGGTGTTTCAATAACTAAATCATCACTTGAAGGATTTGAAGTGAATCCTAAACCATAAAATAATAACTGTGGTTTTATCGTCTCTAATGTAACTAATTCTCCATCTCTTTCAACAACAAATACATAACTATCATAGGTCTTGCCTAGTTCTGAACTAACCGAGTTGCTTTCCCCAGTCCAAGAATCTACAGCAACACCATTAATAGAAACAATCCGATCACCAACTTCAATAATATCTTCAGCCGGTAAATCACTCCCCACCTCAGATACAACTGTTGAACTTGGGTTTGGTACACCAATTGAAAAAGCAATGATTAGATAAACAACAAAAGCTAATACAAAATTCATTAACGGTCCACCAAATGTTGCTAGAAATCTTTGAGTTTTCGATTTACCTGTAAATCTTCTATTTAAAGGTGCAATTTGAATCTGATTCTTATCATATACATAGAAAGCATCCTGTTTCACTTCAAACTCATTAATATATAGATTATTATCACTCTTTAAATCCAGATTATCGACTGTAACAAGCAAGAAATCTTTATACACGGGATTCTTATCGTTTAAGACAATCCTGTTGACTCGATTATCTTGATCAAAACCTAATCTGACTTTATCGCCAACTTTCACAACTTCTTCTTCAAGTTCTTCACCTGACATCGATACAAACCCGCCAAAAGGAATAGCTCGAATCGAATAAGTTGTTTCGCCTTTTTTAATACTCCAAAGTTTCGGTCCCATCCCGAAAGAAAATTCATGACAAAGAATACCTGCTCTTTTTGCAAAGAAAAGGTGTCCTAGTTCATGAATACAAATTACTAATCCTAATACAATAAGAAACAATATAATATTCCAAATTGTCATAAAAAAACTTAAAAATACAAACATAAAACTCTCCTTAATATTCTGTGTAAACTCTTTGTTTTATTTCACTATCTATCTGATATATTTCTTCTACTGAAGGAAAATCAATAACTTGATGTCTTTGCATCTCTTGATAAATGATTTTTTCTATATCCAAAAAGCCAATTTTATTTTCAATAAACAACTTTACTGCAACTTCGTTAGCCGCATTTAAAACCGTCCGCATACTTCCGCCGATATTAAAAGCGTCTTTCGCATATTTTATACATGGAAATCTCTTTTCATCTAAGACTTCGAAATGAACATTATTCAACTGTAACAGATCTAGTTTCTTAGCAATTGAATTACTTCTCTTTGGATAATACATTGCATAATGAATCGGTAGCCTCATATCATGGTCAGCGATCTGGGCAATGATTGATCCATCAACAAACTCAACAAAAGAGTGAACTAAACTTTCTCTATGAATTATAGCATCCACCTGATTTATATCAAAATCAAATAAAAACGCTGCTTCAATAATCTCAAAGCCTTTATTCATCATTGTAGCGGAATCAATCGTAATCTTCTTTCCCATTTCCCAATTAGGATGGTTCAAAGCATCTCTTAAGCTTACTTTTTCTAATTCATCTCTTGTTTTGTCTCTGAAAGCTCCACCACTAGCTGTAATAACTAATCGCTTAACAGTTTTCAAATCTACACCATCAAGCGTCTGCCATAAAGCGTTATGTTCAGAATCAATAGGATACAGTTTAGCACGAGAATTTTTAAGAATCGAGTTAATTATATGTCCGCCGACAACTAGAGTTTCCTTATTCGCCAGCAAAACATCCCTATTCATTTCTAACGCCTTGATAGTCGGTTTCAAACCAACCATCCCTACTAAGGCATTAATAATAACAATCTCCTCTTTTGGATTAAAACTTACTAAATCGACTAATCCATTCTCTCCATAAAAGCAGTTTAAATAATTATTACTTTTTTTTAGTTGATTAACTTCTTCTTTACTTTTAACACATACTACATCTAAATCAAACTCTTCAATAATCTTCTTAACTTTCGCAAAGTTACTATATCCGGAAATTCCCTTTAATTTAAAGTCCTGAGGGTTAGCTCTTATTATCTCTATTGTTTGCTCACCAATTGAGCCTGTAGCTCCCAATAAATAGATATTCTTCATTTATATCACCATCAATAATATCATTAAAAAGATTGCTGCAAAACTACTAGAATCAAATCGGTCTAAAACTCCGCCATGTCCAGGGAATATATTCCCATAATCTTTGACACCAGCTTCTCTTTTAAATTTTGAAGCAACCAAATCACCAACTTGAGATATAAAAGACAAACCAAAGGATAGTAAGAAAACTAATACTATATTTAGATCAAACACTTCAAAGAAATACCCATATAGTCCTGCTATAACTCCACCAATAACCAAGCCAGCTATGGCTCCCTCAATGCTCTTTTTAGGAGAAATCTTAACTGCTAGTCGATGTTTACCAAACTTAACTCCAATAAAATACGCAAAGACATCAGTTAACATTGTCACGAGAAATAAGTAAATTATCATATGAATACTTATTGTTCTCAAATAAGCAAAACCGATAAAACCAAGACTACAATAAAATATCGTTAACAATTGGTAAGAAAAATTATCCTTAGTGAACTCATCAACAAAAACATATAGAAGCGAATAAAATAAAACAATTCCTACTAAAAAACTAAAAGCTAAAAGATAATACCAAGTTTGATCAAAGAATATTACACTAAGTAGCGAAAATAAGAACGTCATATCAACGGCTATATAATTTATCAAACGGAATTTTTTACCTTTATAGATAATCTTTGTAAACTCATAAGCAGCTCCAGTTGCCAGTAGAACGCAAAGACCTGAAAAAAGAAACTCAAGATTTCCTTCTCCAAAATAGATGAATAAAGCTAAGATAACAACCAGAAATGTGCCTGTAATAATTCTTTGTTTCATTATTTTGTCTTTAAACCTCCAAAACGTCTTTCTCTTCTATTAAAATCTTCAATAGCTTCTTGTAAATCTTTTTTAGAAAAAGCAGGCCAAAAAGTTTTGCAAAAATACAGTTCTGCATAAGCAGCTTGCCATAACATAAAATTTGATAATCTTACTTCTCCACTAGGTCTTATCAATAAATCTAGTTTTGGTAAATCTTTAGTATAGAGATTATCCTCAATATTTTTAGGCTTGATGTCACTAATCTTTAAATCTCCAGAGACAACATCTTCAGCTATCTTCTTAACAGCTTCTGTAATCTCTATTTGTGACCCATAATCAAAACAGATATTTAAGGTTAAGCCTAATCTATCTTTAGTATTACTAGTTATTCTTTCAAGAATATCTAAATTTTCCTGAGACAAATGAGTTTTTCTTCCAGAAAACATAACACGAATATCATATTTTTTAAAATCATCTTTAAATTTTTTCTCAAACTCACCAGGAAGTTTCATTAAGAAATCAACTTCATCTTTAGGCCTCGACCAGTTTTCTGTTGAAAAAGCATAGACAGATAATGCTTTTACACCCATATCAGAGGCAGCTAAAGCTATCTTACGAATATTTTCTACGCCAACTTGGTGACCATAAGTTCTAGGCATATGTCTTTTCTTAGCCCATCTACCATTCCCATCAAGGATGATAGCTATGTGTTCAGGTATAACTAATGTGTCTTTATTAAAAAGTTTCTTCATTTTATCAACCCTTCTTCATCCTTAGATTATACTATATTTTCTGTGATTATTCTATGATTTTTATTCGTGTTAATTATTTTGTACATCAAAAAAGAAAAGTTGTAAATTACCTAATGGCTGATTTACAACTTATACTTTAAATTAAATACTCATTATGTCTTTTTCTTTTTCTTTATAATAGTCATCTATTCTGTCAGTAAACTTATCAGTAATCTTTTGAACCTCATCTTGATAATACTTCAAGTCGTCTTCAGTAATTTCTGAATCTTTTTCCATTTTCTTATAATGACTAATTGCATCTCTTCTGATATTTCTAATTGCAACTTTGCTTTCTTCAGCCATTTTATGAATAATTTTAACTGAACTTCTTCTATTTTCTTCTGTCATTGGTGGTAAAGAAATTCTAATCCCTATCCCATCATTAGCTGGAGTAACTCCAATGTTAGCAGCAAAAATTGCTTTTTCAATATCTGACAAGATTGATTTGTCATAAGGTTTAATGTAAATCTGTGTAGCTTCTGGAACCGATACGCTCGCAACTTGATTGATTGGTGTATCTACACCATAGTAAGTAACATGAACTCTTTCTAACATCTTAGGATTAGCTCTTCCGCTTCTTACTGTAGAAAATTCTCGATGCAAAGCTTCCAAAGTATGTTCCATTCTTTCTTCTGCTTCTAATAAAATAGTTTCTGGCATCTTATTTTTCCTCCTTAAAATTTCTAATCAATGTTCCAATATTTTCCCCTAAAATAGCTTTTTTAATATTTCCAGGTACATTCATATCAAAAACATAAATATCAATATTATTGTCATAACAAAGTGCAGCAGCAGTTGAATCCATAACATTTAAACTTTTTTGTAGAACTTCATGATGAGTGATTTTAGTGAACTTGACTGAATCTAAATGTTTTCTTGGGTCCTTGTCGTAAACTCCATCAGTACCGTTTTTCGCCATATAAACAATAGATGCGCCTAGTTCTGCAGCTCTTAAGGCAGCTGTTGTGTCTGTAGAAAAGTAAGGATTTCCAGTGCCTCCACCGAAGATTACGATCCTGTTCTTCTCAAAATGTGATAAAGCTTTTCTGCGAATATATGGTTCGGCAACCTCAGGTATGTTGATTGAAGACATAACTCTTGTTTCAACACCAATGGCTTCTAAAGAGTTTTGTAAAGCTAGTGCATTAACAATTGTTCCAATCATTCCCATATAATCAGCACTGGATCTTTCAATCCCCATATCCTCCGCTAACTTTCCACGAAAAATATTACCACCACCAACGATGACACCAATTTCACAATGACAGGCATCAAACGCATCTTTAATTTCCTTAGCAATTTCTTTAACCTTTAGCGGATCAACTCCAACACCTGTTTCTCCAGCTAAAGCTTCACCACTAAGTTTAATCATCACTCTTTTCTTCGGCATACTTCCCTCCTATATTTTAAAAAAAGGACAAAGATTTGTCCTTTAATTACCCAACTTGTCTCATAACTTCGTCAGCAAAATTTTCTTCTTTTTTCTCTACGCCTTCACCAACAGCCAAACGACTAAATGACGCAACAGAAGCGCCCTTAGATTTAACATATTCTTCAACTGTTATATCAGGGTTTTTAATAAATGGTTGATTTAACAAACAAATATCTTTTAAATTTTTATTTAACCGACCAATAACCATTTTTTGAATGATATTTTCTGGTTTTGGTTTATCTGACTCAGCATTTTCATTTAAAGCTTCTCTTGTTAAAACTTCAGTCTCATGATCAATAAACTCTTGAGAAATTTCATCACGAGATACGTATTTAGGACTTGAAGCAGCAACATGCATTGCTATATCTTTTGCAACTTCTGCATCATCACCATTAACAACCGCTAAACTAGCAATCTTTCCACCCATATGTACATAAGCACCAAAAATTTGGTCATCTGTTTTTTTAACCAATTCATATCTTCTAAAAGTTAAGTTTTCTCCAATTGAAGAAACTTGTTCTAACAAGAACTCTTTTAATGATTTACCATCGACTAACATATCCATAGCACAGTCATTGCAAGCTGGTTTTACTTCCAATAAAGTATCGCCAATCTTCTTAACTAATTTTTGGAATTTATCATTTTTACCAACAAAATCAGTTTCACAATTCAACTCAAAAATAATCGCAACATTACCGTCAGTTCTTACTTCGCAAGACCCTTCAGCAGCAATTCTTGAAGATTTCTTTTCTGCTTTTGCGATTCCTTTTTCTCTTAACCAATCGATAGCTTGTTCAATATTTCCATCAGTTTCAACTAATGCTTTTTTACAATCCATTAAGCCAGCACCAGTTTTATCTCTTAATTCTTTTACTAAAGTAGCATTAATTTGCATAATATTCCTCCCAATTTATCACATATTAATATATCATATTTTCTTTATCTTGACAACAGGTTTCACTCTTTAAAAAGGGAGCAGTTTTAAGTTTGCTCCCAAAATATTAAAGTGCTGTTTTTATAAGTTCGATTAACTCAGCTTTTCTTAATTTAGAATAGTTACTTAAATCAAGGTCTTTTGCCATTTCTCTTAATTCAACAACTGTTTTTGCTTCTAAATCTTCATCTGATAACTTAGGTTCTTCTTTTTTAACTTCTTCTACCTTTGGCTCTTCCTTTTTAGGTTCAGGTTTTGCCTCTGGTTTCACTTCAACCTTTTTAGGTTCCGGCTTAACTTCAACCTTTTTAGGTTCAGGTTTTGCTTCTGGTTTAGGGTCTTCTTTTTTCGGTTGAGAAGTCACTTTAACTACGACAGGTTTCTTAACTTCTGGTTCTTCATCTTCTTCAACTTCATCAGCGTCATCTAAATCTTCATCAGAATCATCTTGGTTTTGATCATCATCAGAATCGTCATCAGCTAAACTTACCCCACCATTTGCTTCTATAATAGCGTCAGCTAATTTTTCAACAATAAGTTTTATTGAACGTAACGCATCATCGTTAGCTGGAATAATGTAATCTACATCATCAGGGTCACAGTTAGTATCGATAATACCAAATACTGGAATACCTAATCTTTTCGCTTCTAAAATAGCATTTCTTTCTTTTCTTGGATCGATAATAAAGATTGCTTGTGGTGTTTTACGCATATCTTTGATTCCACCTAAGAATTTTTCTAAACGTGCCATTTCTTTTCTTAAACCAATAACTTCTTTCTTTGGTAAAACATCAAATGTTCCATCCTCTTCCATCTTGTACAAGTCATGAAGTTTCTTAATTGAACGCTTGATCGTTTTAAAGTTTGTTAAGGTACCACCTAACCATCTTTGGTTAACGTAATACTGACCTGAACGTTCTGCAGCTTCTTTTATTGGTTCTTGAGATTGTTTCTTAGTACCAACAAATAAAACTTTTCCACCTTCAGATGCGATATCGAATAAAGCCTTATAAGCTGCATCGATAAAGTCGCTAGTTTTTTGTAAATCAATAATGTGAATACCATTTCTAGAAGTATAGATGTATTTTGCCATTTTTGGGTTCCATCTTCTAGTTTGATGCCCGAAATGTACCCCTGCTTCAAGCAGAGCTTTCATTGAAATAACTCCCATTTTAAATCCTCCTTTTTGATTTTATACCTCCACTTAGTCGACATTTTAACCCACCACTCTTGTGGCTCTCGAGTTATAACTCATAAGTGTGTGTATTTTTACGGCTATTGTATTTTATCAAATTTTACTTAATAAATCAAGTATTATTTACTTAGAAACTACCATTAGTTGCTAATTAAACCTATATTTGTTTTTTTCAGAAAAAAGGACTAGATTCCTGTCGAACCCAATCCTCCTAAACGCTCTATTTTATTGTTATCATCATCAATTGTTAAATATTTTGTAAAGATTCCTTGAGCAACTCTTTCACCCTTTTTAATCATTACTTCATCGTCTCCAAAATTATAAAGGATTAACATAATTTCTCCTTCATTATCTGGATTATTATAATAGTCAGAATCAATAATTCCCACTGAATTTAACTTAACCAAATGTTTTTTAAAAGAAAGCGAGCTTCTTGGATAAACTTGTAAAACCTCATTAAGAGGCATAAAAGCTTTAATACCTGTAGGAACAAATTCAATTGTTTTGGGCTTGATTATAAGATCAATCGCACAAGAAATATCATAACCAGCACTTCCCTTAGTTTTTCTTTCTGGTAAAGAAATTTCTGTTTTACTATATTTGCTTACTACTTCAAATCCTCTTAACTTCATTAATTATTCACCTACAATTGTCCTGCGCCTGTTTGCTTAATTTGTTTTTGTAATTCTTTTTCTGCTTTAGCTAACTCAATATTTCTTACTCGATTTTCTTCCAACCGATTCCTTCTGATTTCCATTAAGTTTTCCATAGCCGACTCTTTCGAATCACCGATAAATGCATCTTGTGCAATTATCGTAATTTGATTATGATGATTTTCAACAACCCCGTTGATAATAACCACATAATAAACTAACTTCTCCTGTGTTAACTTCACATAACCAGTATCAATAGTCGAAATAATTGGTAAATGATCTGTCAATAGTTCATAATCGCCATTATTGGAACTAGAAACGATAACTGCATTAACAATTTCATTATACAATTCTCCATCTGGTGTAACTATTGAAATGTTCATATAACCACCTCTATTTCATCTTCTCTGCTTTTTTTACTGCATCTTCAATACTACCAACTAATCGAAAAGCATCTTCAGGTAGATGATCGTATTTTCCTTCTAGTAATTCTTTAAAACCTTTGACAGTATCACTTACTTTAACAAAACTACCAACTTGACCAGTAAACTGCTCTGCAACATGGAAGTTTTGTGATAAAAACAATCTGATTCTTCGTGCACGATGAACAACTAGTTTATCTTCTTCACTTAGTTCATCCATACCTAAAATCGCAATGATATCTAACAAATCATTATATCTTTGTAAAGTCCTTTGAACTTCTCTAGCAACTTGATAATGTTCTTCTCCAACAATCTCTGGAGTCAAAGCTCTAGAAGTTGATGCAAGTGGATCAACTGCAGGATAGATTCCTTCTTCAGAAATCTTTCTCGAAAGGTTTGTAGTTGCGTCTAGATGTGAGAAAGTTGTCGCTGGTGCTGGGTCAGTGTAATCATCCGCAGGAACGAAAACTGCTTGAATTGAAGTAATTGAACCATCCTTGGTTGAGGTAATTCTTTCTTGTAAAAGACCCATATCCGTTGCTAAAGTTGGTTGATAACCAACTGCAGAAGGCATTCTACCTAAAAGCGCTGAAACTTCTGATCCTGCTTGAGTAAAACGGAAGATATTATCGATAAACAACAAAACATCTTGACGTTCTTTATCACGGAAATATTCTGCCATAGTCAAACCAGATAAACCAACTCTCATTCTCGCCCCAGGTGGCTCATTCATCTGCCCGAAAACCATTGCTGTTTTCTTAATTACTCCAGATTCCTTCATTTCATAATAAAGGTCATTACCTTCTCTAGTTCTTTCACCTACACCTGCAAAAACAGATATTCCACCGTGCTCTTGAGCAACATTATGAATTAACTCCTGGATTAGAACAGTTTTACCAACTCCGGCTCCACCAAAAAGACCGATCTTACCACCCTTGATATATGGGGCAAGTAAATCTACCACTTTGATACCTGTTTCTAAGATTTCTGTATCAGCATTTAATTCTTCAAGTTTTGGTGCTGGACGATGAATTGGTGAATACTCAATTTCACCAGTTAAACCTTCACCATCTATCGGTTGACCTAAAACATTGAACATTCTTCCTAAAGTAACTCGTCCAACAGGTACGGAAATTGGTTTTCCTGTATCAATAACTTCCATCCCTCTAACAAGACCATCAGTAGAATCCATTGCAATTGTTCTTAAGATTCCTCCACCTAAAAACAAAGAAACTTCTAGAGTTAAATCAATTGCAACTCCATTATTATCTTTCTTACCTACTTTAACCTCTAAAGCATTATTAATTCTTGGCATCTCATTAGTAAACTCAACATCTACTACTGGACCCATTACTTGTACAATTTTTCCTATATTAGGCATACATCCTCCTAATTAACTGCATTGGCTCCACCAATAATATCGGTGAGCTCAATGGTAATTTGCGCCTGTCTTGCACGATTATAAACAAGGTTTTGCTTACGGATTATTTCTTTTGCATTATCAGTCGCGTTTTTCATTGCTGTCATTCGCGAAGCATGTTCTGCTGTTTTTGCATCTAGAATTATTCCGTAAAGTGTATTTTCTAAGTATATCGGTAATAAAGAACTAATAACTTCTTCAGTTGTTGGTTCAAAAATATACTCTGATATTTTTCTATCGTTTTTAATTAAATCCGTAATTGGTAATAGCACTTCAGTTCTAACAACCTGAGTTAGAGTATTGATATAATCAGAGAAAACCATCACAATCTTATCAACCTCATGAGCTAGATACAAATTAATAAAAGCTCTTGACATTGCTTGAAAATCAATAAACTTAACATCATCTCTTGAGTTGATCGATTCTTTGTTAAGTAATGGATATTTCTTCTTTTTACAATAACTATATGCTTTATAACCAATGGTTCCAACAATAAAGTCATTATGATTACTATCTTTAACTAACTCATCAAAGTACTTGAGAATTTGACTGTTATACGGTCCAGCTAATCCGCGATCACTAGAGACTATTATATACCCAGTCTTTTTTATTTCTCTTTGCTCCAATAATGGATGAGTCAATTCTGGATAAGTAGATAGCACTTGTTCTATCAATTCTTTTACTTTAGCTTTGATGGGTTGAAAGGATTTATAACTCCTTTCAACTTTTCTCAGTTTAGAAGCTGAGACCATATGCATGGCCTTAGTAATTTGTGAAGTTTTTTTAGTTGCTTCAATTTTTTTCTTTATATCTCTTAATGAAGCCATACAATTACCTCCATACTACATGAAGTCTTCAACAAAACGATCTATCACCTGATTAAGTTTTTCCCTATCAGGTAAATCCTTAGTTTTTTTAATTGTTTCTAATAAAGAATTAGCTTCTTTATCTTTCAAGAAGAATTGGTGTAATTCTTCTTCAAAACGCTTGATATCAGGGACCTTAACTTGATCTAGATACCCATTGTTCAAAGAATAAATGCTAATTGCTTGAAGTTCGAAAGCCATCGGCTCATGTAATCCTTGCTTTAAAACCTCCACAGTTCTTTCCCCGCGATCAAGTTTAGCTTTGGTAGCATCATCCAAATCGGAACCAAACTGTGTGAAAGCTTCTAATTCGCGATAACTAGCTAAATCAAGTCTTAATGTACCAGAAACTCTTTTAATCGCTTTATGTTGAGCAGCTCCACCAACCCGAGATACCGATAATCCCGCATTAATTGCTGGTCTAATCCCTGAATAGAATAACTGTGACTGTAAGAAAATCTGTCCATCTGTAATGGAAATTACATTGGTTGGAATATAAGCTGAAATATCGCCCTCTTGCGTCTCAATTATTGGCAAAGCAGTAATGGAACCACCACCTAAAGCATCGCTTAATTTAGCCGCTCTTTCTAATAATCTTGAATGGAGATAGAACACATCACCAGGGAATGCTTCACGGCCTGGTGGTCTTCTTAGTAGTAATGATAGTTCTCTATAAGCAATCGCATGTTTTGTTAAGTCATCGTAGATAATCAAAACATGCTTTTTATTAAACATAAACTCTTCTGCAATTGAAACTCCAGAATATGGGGCTAAGTATAGAAGTGGTGCTGGATCGCTTGCACTTGCAGCTACAATAATGGAGTAGTCCATAGCACCAAACTTTTTCAAGGTTTCATAAACATTTAAAACTGTTGATTGTTTTTGGCCGATCGCTACATAAACACATAAAACGTCTTTCCCTTTTTGGTTGATTATTGTATCAACAACGATTGAGGTTTTACCAGTTTGTCTATCACCAATAATTAATTCTCTTTGTCCCCGACCAATAGGTACAAGAGCATCAAGAACCTTAATTCCGGTTTCTAATGGTTGGTTAACAGATTGTCTTTCAATAACTCCAGTAGCTTTTCTTTCTATCGGTCTCGTTTTTTTAGTTTCAATTTTTCCTAATCCATCTAAAGCTTGACCTAGAGGATTAATAACTCTACCGATTAATTCCTCGCCAACACCAATTTCTAGAATTTTCCCAGTAGCTTTAACTTCCATTCCTTCTTTAACCAAAGAAGAATCATTTAAAAGTATTGCACCAACATGGTTTTTTTCTAAATTTTGAACTAGACCATAAACACCATTAGGGAAAACTAATAGTTCCCCGCTCATCGCTTTATCTATACCATAAACTAAAGCGATACCGTCACCGACAGAGATAACAGAACCAACACTTTCAGTCTTTATTTGTTTTTCATATTTTTTTATCTGTTCTTTAAGTAATGAACTGATTTCTAATGGATCTAATTTCAAATTAGTTACCTCCTAATAATGAAGACTTAATCGCCTCTAAAGAAGAATTGATAGTTTGATCAATAATATTACCCTCATATACAATCCTAATACCACCAATAATAGTATTATCAATTTCTTCAGTTATCTTAACCTTCTTCATAATCTTATTTTCAAGACTCATTTTAATTTTTGTAATATTTTCTTTAGTTAAAGCTTTATTACTAAAAACTTTAACCTCAACTACTTTGTTCATTTCGTTAAGTAATTCTAAATAAGCATAACTGATGCTTTCTAAAAGTTCAAATCGATCATTGTCAATCAAAACTTTGACAAAATTAACGAGAAGTGAATTTTTAATTACTTCAGTGATGATTTGCTTTTTATTGCTTTTCTCTATTTTTGGATGTAAAAAAAACTTCCATGTGTCTTCATCTAATGAATTGACAAAAGCTAATAAATCATCATAGAGTGCTACAACTTCATTTCTTTCTAAAGCCAAAGAAAAAACAGCCCGAGCATATTGCTTATCTACATCGGTCATGATTTTTCACACTTTTCCAAATCTTCAACAAGAAGATCCTGAAACTTACTTTCATCTACTTCTTGTTTCATTATTTTTTCAGCCATAATTGCTGCTAAATCAACAACTTCTTTTTGTAAAGTCGCTTTTGCTTTAATTTTCTCAGCTTCGATTTCTTTTTTAGTTCTAACCAAAATACTATCAGCATCATTCTTAGCTTCTGCAAGAATTCTTAATCTCTCTTGTTCGGCCTTTTGTTTAGCTGAATCTAACATCCCTTTTGATTTTACTTTAAGCTCATTATATTCTGCTTCATTCTTTTCTTTTAATTCTTTAGCCAAAATATTTTCTTTTTTTGCAGATTCTAACTCATTGTCCATAATTGTTTTACGTTTCTGTAAAAAATCAGTTATCTTACTCCAAAAAAAGTGCTTAACAATCAGAACTAAAATTAATGTCGCGGCAATTTGAATAATCATATCTAAAAGATTAACTCCTAGCGCTCCATCAATGACCTTTTGTACAGCTTCAACCATTCTTTGAATTACAGGCATAATCGCCCTCCTATAAATCTAAAATCTTTTATTTTCCAATTAATATAAACGCAACTAATAATGCATAAAGACCAGTTGTTTCTGCAACTGCTTGCGTAACTAAAGTTGTAACAAGAATTTTCCCTTGCGCTTCCGGTTGACGCCCAACTGCTTCTGCAGCTTTACCAGCAGCAAAACCTTGACCAATACCAGGCCCTAAACCAGCGACAACTGCTACTCCTGCTCCTAAGTAAGCCATACCGCTACTGAAGTGTTCATTATACTCAGCTGCAAAACGTAATACTGATGCAAAAATTGTTTCTAACATTTTAATTTCCTCCTATATTTTTTCTAAGCATCTGTTGCCATAGAAATATTTACTGTTGTTAACATAAAAAATACAAAAGCTTGGATTAAGCCAAAGAAAATATCAAATACTGCATGCAAAACCACACCAGCAATAATTCCTAAAGACCAATGCAAAGCTGCATAAACCATTGTTGCTATTACAGCACCACCCATTAGATTAACAAATAAACGTAATCCCATTGAGAAAGGTGTAGAAACTTCTCCAACCAAATTTATTGGAAACATCAAAATTGCCATTGGTTTAACATAACCTAATAAACCGTCAATCTTCTTCCAAACTCCTAGATACTTAAACTCAGCCACTTTAATAACAAAGAATGTTAAAACTGAGAAAGACAAAGCAACCCCTAAGTTAGAAAGCGGTGCTACTAATCCAAATAATGATATGGTATTAGCAACTGCTAAAAACACAATTATCGTAAATAAATAAGGGGCAAAGAATTTAAAAGGCTTATCTTTAATATAGTCTTTAACCATCTTATTAAAAGTATCTACTATAATAATACAAACAAAGATAAAACCTTTAGGTGTAACATTAGGATCAAGCTTTTTAACCTTTAAACCAACCAAGATGAAAACAATAGCCAAAACAGTTATAATTATCAAAGTTGATATAACTTGAGGTGATAAAGCTTCAAAAAAAGTAAACTCAATCAATCTCATCACTCTCCTTATTAGCAAAAATTAAAGTAACAGGAATCGAAATAATTCTAAAAGTTAATAACCCAACAAATGTGAAATAGATATTCCATTCCTCTGGATCGCGGTACGCAATAAACAGAATCAATGCAAAAAACAAAAACTTCACAAAATACATAATTATATGGCGAGATTTAATAGACTCTGGTTTATTCTTATAAACATTCTTCATAATCCTATAATTCATTGAGTTCATCAATAAACTACTCGCAACTCCCAAGATAAAACTTAAAACATAATTTGTATCAGAAGTTACTAAATACAAGATTAGAGAAAACAATATAGCATAAGGCCATGAAAATAAAAATATTTTTTCAATCAGATTTTTCTTCTTCATTTTCTTCTCCTTCACTATATTTTAAAGCTCTCTTAACAAAGTTTCTAATTCCCGCAAAAATTCCAATAACTACAAATATATAAATAAATACTACCTTTTCAGAAAACAACCATTGATCTAGAAACTTACCAATAAAGTACCCAATAACCATAGCTACAAAAGTTTCAATAAAAAACTGAACAACCATATTAAAAATAATGAAGGCAGTTTTATTACTCTTTTTATTCATCTATTTAGTCCCGAATAACCGATCTCCACAATCACCTAAACCAGGAATAATATAGCCAACTTCATTTAACTTTTCATCAATAGATACTACATAAATATCCACATCAGGATGTTTTTCTTGTAAAGCTTTAACACCTTCAGGACATCCAACAATACCTACATATCTAATATCCTTGGCCCCGGCCTTTTTAATATTGTCTATTGCCGCAATCACGCTTCCGCCAGTAGCTAACATTGGGTCAACCACTAAAACAGTAGCTTCTTTTATCTCTTTAGGAAATTTAGAATAGTACTCATGAGGTAACAACGTCTCTTCATCTCGATATAAACCAATATGTCCAATCTTCGCAGTAGGAATAACATCTTGAATTCCATCAACCATTCCTAATCCCGCTCTTAATATCGGAACTATGACTACATCTTTAGCCAAAATCTTAGCTTTCGTTTTAGCGATTGGTGTTTCTATATCAATAATCTTGGTTTCTAAGTCTCTTGTAACTTCATAGGTTACTAAAGAACCAATCTCATTAACATTCTCTCTAAATGTTTTTGTATCAGTATCTTTATTACGAATAATTGATAGTTTATGTTGGATTAATGGATGATCGAAAATCACTACTTTACTCATTGTCTGATTCATACCTCCCAATTTTTTCAACCCTATTAATGTGTCTTGGTTCTGTAGATTCTTTAGACTTTAAAAAAGTCTCAATAAAATCTAGCACTTGTTCTATTGAGTTAACTCTTGAACCAAAACAAATTACATTAGCATGATTATGTGTTCTTGAAGACTCAGCTGATAAAGAATTTGTAATCAAAGCAGCTCTTATTCCTTTAACCTTATTAGCACTGATACTCATACCAATTCCTGTACCACAAATCAAAATACCCAAATCAACTTTCTTAAGACTAACTGCTTTACTCACTAAATGAGCATAATCCGGATAGTCTGATGCTTCTTCTGAATCTGCGCCAAAATCAACCACTTCAAAGTCGATGCTCTGCAAATATTTAACTATCTTTTGCTTATATTTAAACCCTGCATGATCAGACCCTATTGCTACTTTCATAAACACCACTCCTCACTCTAAATATATCATAACAATTATAGCAAATTTAAACCCTTTTTACAATTAATAAATATAATTAGAAAACGTTGTAACTATCATTAATCAGCTTAGAACTTTCTCTTAAAAAAAACGATAATAGTCTATAAACTTAAAAATTACTTTACACTTAGTACTTAAAAAAATATTTTAAATAATGAGTATTATGAATTTTTAACAATATCAAGAATTTCTAAAGGGCTACTGACTAGATAATTTGCCCCTGCAGAAACCAACTCTTCTGCTTTTCTAAAACCCCACAATACCCCCACGCTAGTAAATCCAGAATTTTTCGCAGTAAAGATATCTACAGATGTATCACCTACATATAAGACTTCTTCACATCTAAAACCTAATTTACTAACGATATCAAGCGCAGAATCATTGGCTGGTTTAGGTAAGAATTCTTCTTTCTTTCCATAAACATAAGTAAAGATCTGAGAATTGAAATAATAATCAATTACATCAATAGTTTGAATATGCGGTTTATTAGATAAAACATTTATTGAAATACCCAAATCCAATAAACCTTCCAATAATAACTCTATACCAGGATATATCTTAGTATGTATCTTTGATTGTTCTTGATAAATTTGATAATAATCCGATTTTATCACTTCAAACATACCAGGATCAATCTTGGCTGCCTCGATTACCCTTAATACAAGCTTATCAACTCCATCTCCGACAAAATAAAAATAATCCTCTACCGAAAACTGAGGAAAATAGTATTTATCTAAAACTTTGTTCATCGAGACTTGAATATCTCTTATCGTATCTAGTAAAGTCCCATCTAAATCAAAAATTACCGCCTTATACTTCATCCACATCCTCCAAACTAAATCTAATTATCAATGAATCTTGTACGGGTTTATAAGTCTTTCTATGTAACTTACATGGTCCCAAATCATTTAATTTTTGCAGATGATATTTTGTTGGATAACCCTTGTGTTTAGCAAATCCATACTCAGGATATAGTATATCAAACTTAGACATTATTTCATCGCGTTTTACTTTAGCAATAATTGAAGCTGCTGCAATCGAAGCTGATAAACTATCTCCTTTAATGATTGCTAAAAACGGCATATCCAACTCTTTTAAAGGCATTGCGTCTGATAAAATAAAATCTGGTTTAATCCTTAAAGCTTTGATTGCTCTCATCATTGCCAGTTTAGATGCTTGATATATATTTAATTTATCTATCTCTTTTTCATCTACATATCCATAGGCAAAAGCTAAAGCAAAAGCTCGGATTTGCTTATCAAGCAAAATCCGCTTTTTTTCCGATAACTTCTTACTATCATCTAATCCCTCAATCGTTATATTAGGATTTAATATCACAGCTGCAGCTAATACACCACCAGCTAAAGGTCCTCGACCTACTTCATCAATACCAGCGATATATTGATATTCTCGTTTTAATAAATCCAGTTCATAACTGTACATATCAACTAACTCTTTCAAAACTCATTCTTCCTAACAAACCATTTCTTAAATCGTTTAAAAACAACATAAATACTCGATCATAATCAATCTCTCCACCAGAAATCAAACAACCTCGTTTTTTACCAATTTCATCAAGGATATCAATTCTAGTTTCCAAATTAGCTAAACGAATATGATATCTATTCTCAAGATTTTGAGGATAATTCTTCTTAAGATAATCTATTCCATATAAACACACTTCATCAATCGGTAGTAAACTATCTTTGATTGACCCTAAAAGAGCTAAATTATATCCCATTTCTTCATCATCAAACTTTGGCCATAACACTCCAGGATTATCAAAAAGCCTTAAATGTTCCCCTGCACTAATAAAGCTTTGCATTTTTGTAACACCCGGTTTATTTCCCGTTTTAACCTTATTCTTTTTTGCGATATTGTTAATAAACTGTGATTTTCCCACGTTAGGAATACCGATAACCATTCCTTTAAAAGGTCTTGGTTTCATTCCTCTTAATTTTTCTTTTATGATCTCTTCACTCAACACTTTTTTTGTTTCTTGATAGATTAAATCTTGTAAATTATCTGTAAGCGAATTTACCGCAACAGCCGCATAACCCAGCTTTTGATAATAGTCTATCCATGTTTTTGTAATAGCTGGATCCGCTAAATCTGCTTTATTCAATAGAATTAATCTTGGCTTATTCTTAATAATTTCACCAAGCATTGGGTTAGATGATGCTTTTGGAATTCTTGCATCTACTAACTCATAAACAATATCTATAACACTAAGTTTTTCCTCAATCAATCGTCTGGCTTTTGCCATATGACCAGGAAACCATTGTATTTGTTTCATTTTATCACCCTAACTTAATCAATTTCACAACTTCCTTCTGTCAATTTCCAAATTACTTCACCTAAAACTAAATCTTCTCTGACCATTCCGATTATTCGAGAATCTAGAGAATTCGCTCGATTATCCCCTAAAAAATAATAAAAGCCTTCAGGAATTACCGTGTCATAAAATATTGAATTCCCATTTAGATATGGTTCCACTAACACATCATTGATATATACTCCAGTACCATCCACAACTAATTGATCTCCCGGCAATCCAACCACACGTTTAATTAAGAAAGTATCTTGATTTTCTACAATTAAAATATCATTACGTTCAAACTCGGCCTGATACGATATGATTACTGTATCATTATCGCAAAATGTTGGTTGCATCGATTCACCATCTACTAATGCCATTGAGAAGAAAAAACCATTAACAACAATAATGATAAACAAAAATATTGGCACAACACTAAATAAATCAGCTGTATTATAAACTTTCTTAAATAGCCCGAAATTACTATCATATGTTTTTTGTAAATACATAACTAAAAAGACTACATATACAATCGTCGCAATCATGACAATTGCATAAAAAATCGTCGAAAAAATCTGAGAAGTTAAGGGATTTGGTATATTTTCAACAGAACGATGAAGATTAAACATGAATAACTCATTCGCTTGAAAATAAATAAAAAAGATTATATTCAGTACTAAAAACAAGAAAAAACTGATGATTAAAACCAGCGAACGCTTCATCAGTTTTTTATTATCATTCTCTAAGATTTCACTCATAAATCATCAAGTCCTTCAAAAATTCTACTTAAATCTTCATACTCTACTAAAACAGTTCTTGGCTTTGTTCCAACATTCTCTGAAACAATTCCAAATTTTTCTAATGAATTTACAATTTGAGTTGCGCGGTTAAAACCTATGCCAAATACTTGGGTGATTTTATTTAAAGAACATTTTCCTTCTTCAACAACATAATTAGCAACATCCTTAAATAATTCATCTATTTGATCTAAATCCTCACCTGTTGTCATAGATAACACTAAAGATTCATGGGTAAACAAGTAATCAGGTTCTCTTTGTTCTTTAATGAAATCAGTAATCTTTTCAATTTCCTCTGGTGATAAATATGCACCTTGTAAACGTCTTGCCATGCCATTCTCAGAGAATAGCATATCACCTTTACCTAAAAGTTTTTCTGCACCAGTCATATCTAGAACAACTGAAGAATCAGTTGATGATGGCACTCTAAAAGCAAAACGAGTTGGAATATTCGCTTTAATAGAACCTTTTAAAATGTCCGCTGAAGGTCTTTGGGTTGCAAGTAATAAATGGATTCCAACAGCTCTAGATTTTTGCGTTAATTTTAAGATACTATCTTCAATGTCAGAGCCACCACTTAACAATAAGTCTGAAGCTTCTTCAACAATCACTACTATTCTTGGCATCTTAACAAAATTTGGTAAATCACTTCTTCGTTTATAATAATCAACAACATTAACTGCCTTAAACTTCTTTAAAGTATCATAACGGTTTTCCATCTCTTTAACCATCCACTTTAAAGCTTCATTAGCTACTGAAGTCTCATCAATAATCGGTGTTACTAAATGTGGTAAATCCGCAAACTGTTGTAAATCAACTTTCTTCGGATCTATTAACATCAATTTAACTTCGTCCGGTTTATTTCGTGCAATCAAAGACACAATAATTGAAGCGATACAAACAGATTTACCAGACTGAGTCGACCCAGCCACTAAACCATGTGGCATTGACTCAATAGATGTATATATTGGTAAGGCATCAATATCTAACCCAATTGCTAGTAATAAAGGATCGTGAGATTTAGTAAACTTAGGATTATCTATTACGTCGCCAAAAAATACTGATTCTCTAATTCGGTTTGGAACTTCTATTCCAATCGTATTTTTTCCAGGGATAGGAGCTTCAATTCTTATCGAGTATGCCGATAAACTCATTTGAATGTTATCAGAGATGGATGTAATCTTCTTTGTTGGCACTCCTGAAGCAAGAGATACTTCATATCTCGTTACTGTTGGTCCCATTGTATAGTTTGTAACATTTCCATCAATACTAAAAGAGACTAAAGTTTCATTGATTACATCAATGTTCTCTTTAACCCAAGAAGGTTCTACTTCTGTTTTGTTCTCACTTTTTTTAAATAAGCTTAGTGGTGGTAAGACATATTCATCTAAATCAACATTTTCACTCTTTATATGTGGTTTTGATTCGTTCTTCTTTGGACTATACTCTTCATAAACGAAATCATCAGTAAAAGAGATTTCCTTATCCTTATCTTTATCCAAAGTTTCATCTTGAGAAAAAATAATATCCTCTGCATTCTCTTCTTCTGGTTTTGGCATTTCAAAATCTTCATGATCCACCAAATCTCTTAAAACTTCATCCTCAGTTTGAGGTTTAGGCTTTTCTTGATAAACCCTTGCTTTCTCAAAGAACTCATCAACCGGAACAGATTCAACTGTTTTGTGTTCATCGATAATTTCTCTTGGGTTCACAACTGGTTTAACAATTTTTTTCTTATTTAAATCTTCTTTGTTAAGTCCTTCTTCAGAGTAAATCTTCTTTCTAGCGTTATTATCAACCGAGATAAATTCATAATAAGAACTACCAAAACGTTTTTGTGCCTCAGCCTTAGTTAATTTCTTATTCTTACGGAAAATATCGTATTTTTTATCAATATCACCGCTACCCTTTCGGTCATTAGGAATATTGACGACATTCTTATCAGAAAAACCAAAAGGAGTTACAAAGGTAGAAGTCATCATCTTCTTATCTTCATGTGCTCTAATCTCGGGGATAAAGAAAGGACGATTATCTTCTGTTCTTGATGTTTTAGGAACAATTCTTTCAGGGAAATCCTTCTTCTTAAAAAACATGCTATTCCTCCTCACTTTCAATCATCTCATCAAAGACTTTTTCAGCTTTTTCTGCTTCTAACAGATCATGGTTAAAAACAGATCTACTATAAACGTTATTAGTCTCTTCGCCAACAATAGAGATAATGTATTTGCAAACTTCTTTAGTTACTAATACAGTTCCGGGCTTAATTGCTAGTTTCCTAAACCAGTAAATTGGATTAGCATAATTAATTACAGCTTTTCCTACTGTAAAAATCTTTGAAATCTTGTATTTACGATTTAACTTCATAAGCTTCGAGTTATCTAAAGCCTTTTTCTTATTTAATATATCAATAATAGTTGAAATCTTATATCCTTTAAAATGCTTTAAAACTTTTCCATTTACTAGTTTTTCAACCCTTGTTGTTATATAATAGTTTAACTCTAATAACTCCTCAATAGATATTTCATACATTGGATATTTTGCTTTAGGATAATAATACCTTGCTATTTCTTCTGCCAATTCATAACTCAAATCTAAAGCAACTCGAAAATAAGCACTATCTGTTAACTTCACAGTTTCAAGCAACTGGTTTTGCTTAGTCTCAATCATTTCATAGACTTCTTTATCTTCTAAAGGTAAAATTGACTTAATTCTTCTTTTTTGCTTTTTCTTAGAACCTGTAGTAACAATATATGCTATCAACAATCCTAAAAGAATAAATCCCGTTAATATACCTAAGAGAAAATTAGTTACATCACGCATTGATATAAAAAGATATGGTAGATTTAGCGCTTGTAAAAGTGATAAAATTATCATCTGTTTTTCTCCTTTGTTAATTAAAATTATATCTTAAATCCCAATAATAATCAATGCATATAATCATTTGCATAATTATATCACATGTGAGATAATAAAATCATCAAACGCCATTATTAAAGGAGCCTTAGTTACTAGATGGATAAATACTTAATTGCCATCGATTTAGATGGAACTATTTTATATGATTTTGACTCATTGTCAGAATCATTATGTGACTTCATGAAAGAAGTTCAAAACCAAGGTCATAAGATTGTTATAGCTACCGGTAGACCTTTCCGAAGTTCTCGATTTGTTTATGATCGTTTTGAACTTAATACCCCTATTATTAATTATAATGGTGGTTTAATAACTCATCCTCATGATGAATTATTTCCCCGCATTAATTACACCGTTGATAAAGCGAAAATCATAGATATATTTGAAAACAATATCGACCATATTCGCAATGCCTTCTGTGAAGTTAGAGATGCAATCTATCTCTATCAAGAAGAGAAAGCTATTGAACCTTTACTTCATGTCAAAGGTGCAACAAAACTCGCAATTGGCGAATTTAAAGAAATCCTAGATCATGACCCTAATGGAGCGATAATTATCGGAAAACAAGGACGCGGAAAATTAATAAAGAAGTACATTGACGAAACCTATAAAGGTGAAGTCCTTTCCAGAATCTGGGATCTATCCGGTGAGTTTGATTCAATCATTGAAGTTTTTACTCCCGAATCTAATAAGGGACAAGCCTTAGCTTATGTAGCTAAATACTTGGGATTTACCCAAAACCAAGTTATCGCTATTGGCGATGGTCATAATGACATTGAAATGATTGAATATGCTAATCTAGGCGTTTGTGTTAGAAATGCTCATCCAGAATTAATCAAAGTCGCTGATATCGTTTTAGAACATACTTCTCAAGAAAACGCAGTGTATCGTTTCCTCTCAGAATTTTTAACAATTAAAAACTAGAAAAAGGCCAATCGGCCTTTTTATTTTTTCTTTTGTCTTCTTCTTTCGGCTCTACTTAACTTTGGCTGAAAATTCCCAGTTGTAACATTTTCAGACATCTTTTCAACGGAACTAGGATTCATTCCTGCCATTCTTCTCATCATTTTTTGTTGTTTATCTAGCATTGAAATCAATCGGTTAACTTCAGTAGTTGATCTTCCTGAACCACTGGCTATCCTATTTCTTCTTGATGACGATAAGTTTAACAAATCAGGATTCTTCCGCTCTTCTTTCGTCATTGAAGAAATTATTGCTTCGATATAAACCAGTTGCTTATCATCCACTTTATCCATGTCAGCCATTTGGCTCATTCCTGGCAACATCTTTAAAATCCCCGAAAATTTACCCATTCTTTTAATCATTCGCATCTGTTTTAACAGATCATTATAATTAAAATTACCACTCATCATTTTTTCCATCATGTTCATGGCTTCAGTTTCATCGATTTCCTCTGTTGCTTTTTCAATCAAAGATACAACATCACCCATACCTAAGATTCTTGAAGCCATTCTTTCTGGATGGAAAACTTCAATTTCTGTTAATTTTTCACCAGTACCAGCAAACTTAATCGGTACTCCAGTAACTTTCCTTACTGATAAAGCCGCACCACCACGTGTGTCTCCGTCTAGTTTCGTTAGAATACAACCAGTAATATGTAATGCTTTATTGAATGTCTCTGCCACATTAACTGCATCTTGACCAGTCATTGCATCAATGGTTAACAATACTTCACTTGGCTTAGCAATTTTTTCAATCATCTGGATTTCATCCATCATGACTTCATCGATATGAAGACGACCTGCTGTATCGACTATAACCAAATCAAAGCCATTCTTTGCTGCATATTCTAAACCTTGTTTAACAATCTTTTCTGGATTAGTTTGTCCCATCTCAAAAACAGGAATATCCAATTGCTTTCCAACTGTTTGAAGCTGTTCAATTGCAGCTGGACGATAAATATCCGCTGCAATTAACAGTGGCTTTTTATTGTAATTCTTACGAACTAAATTAGCGAGTTTACCAGCAGTTGTTGTTTTCCCAGCTCCTTGAAGACCAACCATTAATATAACACTTATATCTTCGTCTAGATTTAACTCACTTGCTGATTCACCCATAAGTTTTGTTAATTCATCATTAACTATCTTAACAACCTGCTGTCCTGGATTTAACCCTTTCAGGATTTTCTCGCCATAAGCAAGTTCTTTAACTTCATCAGTAAATTCTTTAACTACCTTATAGTTCACATCAGCTTCTAATAATGAGAGTCTAACCTCTCTCATCATTTCATCGATATCTTTTTCTGTTAATTGTGCCTTCCCCGATAATCTTCTTAAAGCCATTTGAAAGCGACTAGTTAAATTCTCAAAAGCCATATCTATTTCACCTTTTCTATCTTATTGATCATCGATTTCACCGAATCACTTAATTCTTCTTTTTTTAAAGCATCCATCAATTCATTGTAATTATTTGTTTTCTCTAAAACCTTCAGTTTTTCTTCAAAAGTCTCAAGATTCTTGATAATATTCTTAACCTGTAAATGAACTGCATTGCGACTAACCTCTAAGATATCCGCTATTTCAGATAAAGAATAATTATCAGAAAAATAGTATTTAAAATAATCCCTTTGTTTTTCAGTTAATAATTCTTGGTAAATATCAAATAAATTGTTTAATCGAATAGTTTCTTCAATTGAATATGCCATTATCTCACCTACTCAAAGAAATCTGAGAATAACCCATAGATGTAATCCTCAATATCAAAATATTCTAAATCATCGAGTTTTTCTCCTAAACCAACAAAGCTTATCGGAATTCCCAATTGATTTCTTATTGCTAAAACAATTCCACCTTTAGCAGTGCCATCTAACTTCGTCAAGATTATCCCAGTAATATCTGTCACTTCTGAGAAAATTTCTGCTTGTGATAATCCATTTTGACCTGTAGTAGCGTCGATAACTAAGAAAGTATCAAAAACTTCACTTTTTGTTTCTCTTTTAATAATCCGGTTGATCTTATCAAGTTCCATCATTAAATTCTTTTTATTTTGCAGACGACCAGCAGTATCAATTAATAAGACATCAATCTTTTTATCCTTAGCTTGCTTTATCGCGTCAAATATAACACTGGAAGGATCACTTCCTGCATCTTTAGCTATTACTTCACAGCCAACTCTTTCACCAAAAACTTTTAATTGATTTATTGCCCCTGCTCTAAAGGTATCACCAGCAGCCATCATAACTGATTTCCCCTCTTGCTTAATCTTATGAGCTAGTTTACCGATGGAAGTGGTTTTACCAGTTCCATTAACTCCTACAAATAAAATAACAGTTAAGCCCTCTTTATTATATCTGATGTTGGTATTAATTATCTCATTTTTCAAGTAAAGCTCAAACATTTGATCAACGATAATATTTTCCAAATCCAAAGGATTATCAATATTCTTTGACTTCACTACTTTTCTTATATTCTCAATAAACTCAATTACAGTATCTACACCAACATCAGCCATAATAAAGATTTCTTCCAATTTAGAAAACAAATCTTCATCAATCGTCCTAGAGTTTTGTAATATATCTTTCAAGGATGATAAAGAACTTTTTCTAGTCTTCATCATCCCTATTTTATACTTTTCTGCCTTTTTTCTTTTCTCTTTATTATTAAACAGTTTAGAAAATAAACCCATAAATTCACCACCTCAAAAATCTATAAGTATTATAACATATAATTAGCTTTTTTTTAAAAGATATAATAAAAATTCGCCTCTTTTAAAGAGACGAATTTAGGAAGGGTAAGTGTTAATTTTAACACTTTTAGGGAAATCCAACTACCAAGTAGTTGTAATAATATACTATCATATCTATTCCCTGTTTTCAAATGATGTTTATGTGAACTTTTCTATTCTTTAAAGTCGCAATTCTTTCCGTCAATACAGAAGACATTATTATCTTGATCCTTTACAACAACATTATCACATTCAGGACAATCCTTATCGACAATCTTTAAAGGAGAGATATATTTACATTTAGGAAATCTTGAACAAGCTAGGAACTTATTCCCTTTATTCTTCCCTTTTTTCGCTGTTCTTACTACCAATGTCCCTTTTTGACACTCAGGACAACTCACTTCTGTGTCATACACATCAGGTTTTTCCTTTTCTTCCGTTTTTATATACTTGCAAGTTGGATAATTTGAACATGCTTCAAACTTACCATACTTACTAACACGGTAAACCATTGGCGAACCACATTCAGGACATTTTTCTCCTGTTTCTTCCGGTTCAAGTTTATCCATGTTTTCTCTAGCGTTTTCCACTAAAGGCATAAAATAATCATAGAAATCTTGTAAAACATTTAATTGCAACTCATTACCATTAGCGATATCATCTAGAACATCTTCCATTCTCTTAGAATAATGAGCACTAATGAATTCATGAAAAAACTCATCTAATTTATCAATTGTTAAGATACCTTGTTCTGTAGGAAAAAACTTTCTTTCTTGGAAGTCCACATATTTCCTTTTGATGATAGTAGAGATTGTGCTAGCATAGGTAGAAGGTCTACCAATTCCTAAGTCTTCCATTTCTTTAATCAATCTTGATTCTGTATACCTTGCTGGTGGATTCGTAAATAATTGCTTTTTATATACTTCATCAGCCTTAATCTTGTCTTGTTCTTTAAAACGAGATAAATCTAATTCGTTTTTAGCATAATTATCGATAACTCCTGACACTAATAAATACCCATCGAAGGTTTGTTTTGAGGAAGTAGCTTTAAACACAGTGTTATTATTATCTAAAAGAAGTGTAGTTACTTCATTTACGCTCGCACTCATCAAAGAAGCAATGGCTTTAACATAGATTAATTGGTAGATTTTATATTCTTGTGAACTAAGATATTTCTTAATCGATTCTGGCGTTCTAAAAACACTAGTAGGCCTTATAGCTTCATGAGCATCTTGAGCATTCTCATTATTCTTTGGTTTTCTAAAATAGCCTAAATATTTACTGCCATAATGCTCTTTTATATAATCTCTTGCTTGATAGATAAAACCTTCTGACATCCTCGTTGAATCACTTCGCATATAAGTTATTAAACCAGTTGTTTCAGTGCCGATATCAATTCCTTCATATAACTTTTGAGCTATAGACATCGTCTTAGATGAAGAATAACCATATTTAGAAGAAGCTGCTTGTTGGAGGGTAGAGGTAATAAGTGGTGGTTTTGGGTTAGATTTATTTTCTTTAATCGATACTTCACTAACAACGAATAAATCAGCTAAACCCTTTAATACTTTTTCTGCATCGCTATCATTATGAATTTCAGGTTTATCACCATTAAGTTTAAATAACTGAGCTTCTACATCATTAAACTTAGCATATATTTCATAATACTCTTCTGAAACAAAACTATTAATCTCTTTTTCTCGATCGACAATTAGTTTTAAAGCCGCTGATTGAACTCTACCAGCAGATTGAGACTTTATTTTTGCTTTTAACAACATCGACAACTTAAAACCAATTATTCGATCTAGCATTCTTCTTGTTTCTTGAGAAGATACTAAATCATAATTAATTGTTCTAGGTTTTAAAAAAGCCTTAGTAATTGCTTCTTTGGTTATCTCGTTAAATTCAACTCTTTTGACTTCTTTGTTTTCTATCTTTAACGTATCAAAGAGATGCCAAGATATCGCCTCACCCTCACGGTCCGGGTCTGTAGCTAAATATACCTCATCAGCATCTTTAATCGCTTTATTAAGTTCGGTTACTACTTTCTTTTTACTAGGTAAAACCATATAGTTTGGTTTAAAACCATTATCTACATCAATACCTAGTCCTCCTTTTCCTGTCGTAGTCAAATCACGAATATGACCAATACTTGACCTAACAATATAGTCGTTACCAAGGTATTGAGAAATCGTTTTTGACTTAGAAGGAGATTCAACTATTACAACTTTTTTTGCCATAATGCACCTCGCTCTTATATAATATACGCCATAATTTGTAATTGTCAACTATTTTAACAAGGTTTTTCTTGATAAATATGTGTCGTTTTTCTTTAATAATATATATATTATTAGTAAAGAAGAAAAAAACAAGCTTTTTATGCTTGCTCTAAATAAGTATTAAAACTTTTCAATTAAATTGACTATTTTAATACTCTAAGTATCTTTGTCAACTTAAGGTATTTACACCTCCTGCAAATTATCAATTACAACTGTACTATGTAAAAATTGTCCTTAAAAGGGTTATTATACTATCTTGTTTAAGCAGTTGATTGTAACCTCAGTATTCTACTCTTAATGCTTACTATTAATACTTGACATGGTTATTTTCGTTTCATTTTCTATGCATATGGTATCATAAACCACTGTTTAATTTCCATAGCAATCCACT
>NPID01001979.1_pt2 | contig 29265 bp, 26 predicted proteins | sample 8637491 | NCBI WGS metagenome assembly NPID01 (sample SAMN07420843, study PRJNA396082) | bioreactor metagenome | isolation source: sample BA6 brine-fed electro-methanogenic bioreactor BA | place: Japan: Kochi | collected 2016-06-14 | reverse complement strand
CAGGCAAGCAGCTATACCAAAATCCTGATAAACCCAACCCGATAAAACCGTTCCTAATAAACGCCCCATCGCATTAGCCATATAATAGAAACCGACATCCATCGATGCGCCTTCATCTCTTGCATAGCTGACAATCAAATAGCTATGTAAAGATGAATTAATCGCAAAAAACACCCCAAAAATCAGCAAGCCAGTAACCATTAACAGCTCAGGGTTAGGCGTTACACCCAAAAAGTACGCCATGATTGCAGGAATCACCATTAAAGGCAGGCACCACCATAATGCTGCCCTACCACTTGGAACGCTTCCTTTGTGCTTACCGGTAATACGCGGCGCGAATGACTGAATCACGCCATATCCGATAACCCACATCGCCATAAAACTGCCAACAGACCAATGATCCCACAACAGCACTTCACCAAAGAAGACGGGTACTGCAATCACAAACCACACATCCCTAGCACCAAATAGGAACAGTCGTGCACCAGAGAGCACATTAACCGCTCTGCTTTTTGAGAAAACATCGGTAAATTTAGGTTTAAACTGGCTCCGCCCTAATGATCCTTTTAACTTCACTAAAGAGATAATTAGCACGCTACATAACAGAGCCGCCATCAAGACAACAGAGGCGCGAAAGCCAAACAGTGTCAGCAGCACACCACCTAAGAAAAAGCCCACGCCTTTCAGTGCATTTTTTGAGCCTGTCAGCACCGCCACCCAATGATAGAGACGCCCCTGAGCATCAGGGGGAACCAAGAGCTTGATGGCACTTTTAGCACTCATTTTATTTAAGTCTTTGGCAACACCGGATATTGCCTGCGCCATCATCACCCAAGGAATACTCAACCACGAGGAGGGCACAGCTAACATACCTAACGCCACCACTTGCATAGCCAAGCCGATATTCATAGTGCGGTTAAGGCCAATGCGAGCTCCTAACCAACCACCTATCAAGTTTGTGACAACACCAAAGAATTCATAAAAGATAAAAAGAAAAGCAATTTCCAAAGGCGTATACCCTAGCGTATGAAAGTGCAGAACCACTAACATACGTAAGGCACCATCCGTTAAGGTAAACGTCCAATAATTACCCGTGATCAGTAAATACTGACGAATATCTGAAGATAATGAGGCAAGCACGATTACTTTTTATCCAACAAACCTACTTTTTTGACTAACTCAGCCGTGCGGTTTGCATAACCCCACTCATTGTCATACCAAGTATATATTTTAACCTGAGTGTTATTGATCACCATGGTCGAAAGCGCATCTACAATGCTGGAGCGTGGATCTGTCTTATAATCGATAGACACCAACGGCCGCTCCTCATACCCCAAAATACCCTGCAGGCTTCCCTCGGATGCGGTCTTGAAGAGCTGATTAACGGCTTGTGCCGTCGTCGATTTCTCCACCTCAAAGACACAATCGGTTAACGAGGCATTGGCTAACGGAACCCGCACAGCATGACCATTCAGCTTTCCTTTAAGCTCAGGAAAAATATGGGTAATCGCCGTAGCCGAGCCAGTGGTTGTAGGTATTAAACTCATCCCGCAAGCACGAGCACGGCGTAGATCCTTATGGGGCGCATCTAAAATAGTTTGCGTATTGGTAACATCATGAATCGTTGTCATAGAACCGTGTCGAATACCCAATGACTCATGCAGCACCTTAACAATCGGAGCAAGGCAATTCGTCGTACATGAGGCAGCCGTGACAATCGGATACAGATCAGGATCATATAGATCATCATTGACACCCATCACCACATTCAGCACACCCTCTTCTTTAACCGGCGCGCTGACAACAACCCGCTTAACCCCTTGCTCTAAATAGGCCTGTAAAACTGATTTGGTTTTCATTTTACCGGATGCTTCAACTACGATGTCACAACCTGACCAATCGGTGTCTTCGATACTGCGGTTATGGCTTACCGTGAAACCTTGTTCGCCTACGAAAATTCTATAACCTTCAGCGTGAGCTTCATAAGCCCAGCGCCCATGCACAGAATCAAAATTCAGTAAATGGGCCAACGTTGCAGCATCGCCACCTGGGTCATTGATATGTACAAACTCAATCTCTGGCCACGACCATGCAGCTCGCATCATCAAACGCCCTATGCGACCAAAACCATTAATACCTACTTTAATTGTCATTGAAAAACTACCTTATACAATCCATGACTCAATATCTGCGCGATGAGGTATAGAACCACTATGAACCACCACTTCATCGACAACAACGGCGGGAGTACTCATAACGCCATACCCCATGATAGCCATGGGATCTGTCACTTTGATGACATCAACTGCTACTGCTTTCTCTTTAGCAATCGCCTCGATAGCTTCCGCTGTTTTAGTACACTTAGCACACCCAGAACCCAAAACTTTAATGGATTTCATCTTTGCACCCTTTTCTATAGAAGAACAAACCAGTGGCCCAAAGCATTAAAGACCCAGCCCACCAACGTGAACGCACATAATAGTAAGGCAAATAGTATCAGCAGCAAACGCCACTGCATGACTTGTTTAAGAAGAATAAACTCTGGGAAACTGGCGGCGACAGTACTCATACAAAACGCCAATGTTGTGCCAATGGGCAGCCCCTTGGATATCAGACTTTCCATGACAGGGATCACACCGGTAGCATTAGAGTACAGAGGGATACCTAGCCCTACAGCCGCGGGGACAGACCACCACTGGCCCTGCCCTAGATGCTGTTCAAACCACCCTTCTGGGACAAAACCATGCAATGCCGCTCCCAGGCCAACACCAATGATGACCCATTTCCAAACACGACCAAAAATATCCTTGAGTTCATCTTTAGCAAATTGATGCCTGTCCATAAGGCTCATTTTCCTAACTTCAGATTGAACATTGGCCTGAGCTGCATCGGCATAAGCTTTAGCCGCAAAAGGTTGCAATAATCGTTCAGCCTTAATGGTATCGAGAACCAAACCGCCCAACATGCCTACCGCCAGTCCAACCAGCACATAAACAATAGTAAACTGCCAGCCTAACAAGCTCCCTAACAAAATAATGGCTACCTCATTGATTAAAGGGGACGTCAGTAAAAATGACATGGTAATACCTACCGGAATCCCCGCCGAGGTAAAGCCTAAGAACAAAGGAATGCTTGAGCAGGAGCAAAACGGAGTAACCGCGCCAAAAGCCGACCCCATCATATAGCCCACCACGCGGTTTTTACCCACCAACCAAGCCCTGACAAGCTCTACCCTTAAGGAAGCACGCACAAGCGCAATGAGATAAATCATGACCACTAAGAGTACAAATATCTTCGCCGTATCTTCAATAAAAAAGTGTACCGCATCCCCCAGTTTTGAATTCGCATCCAGCCCCAAAAGCGTGAATACCAACCAATCAGCCAAATCTGTAAAATAGTCCAACACAAAAAAATTCCTTAAGATCAAACAACAGCCGAAATTATGCTTTGTCTTAGCGCCTAGCTAGCATAAAATGCGCGTTTAACTCTATCCATATGGGTGGAATCAACTATCGGGCGTAAAAAGCGCCACCTACAACGATTGGAGAGTTACGACGTTGGCATCTAACGGCAAAATTAAACTGCAAGGGTTTAATAACCTTACCAAAAGCCTAAGCTTCTGTATCTATGATGTTTGTTATGCAAAAACACCTGAGCAGAAAGCCGAGTACATCGAATATATCGATGAGCAGTATAACGCAGACCGCCTAACGGAAATTCTGTCCGAAGTTTGCGATATTATCGGTGCGAACATCCTTAATATTGCTCGCCAAGACTATGAGCCGCAAGGGGCCAGTGTAACAATTCTGGTTTCTGAAGAGCCCATCAAAGACTCAGACCGCGTAGATAAGACCGAAAAACCAGGGCCACTACCTGATGCCGTGGTTGCTCATCTGGATAAGAGCCATATTTGTGTTCATACCTACCCAGAGAGCCACCCTGATGATGGCATCTGTACCTTCCGAGCAGATATCGAAGTATCAACCTGCGGCGTTATTTCACCCCTTAAAGCGCTGAACTACCTGATCCATAAACTGGAGTCAGATATTGTCACCATCGACTACCGAGTGCGTGGCTTTACCCGTGACATACAGGGTGTCAAACACTACATTGATCATGACATCAACTCGATTCAGAACTTTATGAGTGACGATATTCGTGAGCAATACCAAATGGTTGATGTAAACGTTTACCAAGAGAACATCTTCCACACCAAGATGATGCTCAACGATTACGATTTAGATCAGTATCTGTTTGGCGCAACGCGCAAAGACTTAACCGGTAACGAAGTCGAAGAGATCTCCGAACGTCTATTCAAAGAGATGAACGAGATATTCTATGGCCGAAATATGCCGGATATGAAAAAAGGCTAACACCCCGCATAACGCGTGCAATCAACGCTGGCTTATGCCGGCGTTTTTTATGCGCTTTACTCATCCGCAACTTTCATATGCGTATAATAAGGCCCAAACAACTCAGCGGCTGCCCGCGTATGGTAGGGATGTTGTTTATACAAGGTGAAAACTGTGTGGGCACACGCCTTCGGGCCACGACTTAACGCAATAATCTCACGATGGGGCAGGTGCTCTGCACTATTACGTACTTGCATACGTTCTTGTGGATACAAACCGAAATCCTCAGCCAGTTGAATCACCGTTGCTGTTTCAGGTAAGGGCAGCAGCAACCACGTAACTCCCTCAGAGCTTAACAAAGCATCAATAGACTGGATTAAGTCAGATAACGGCAAATAGGTATTGTGCCTCGCTAGGGCTGCCCGTTCGCAAGAGTTTTTTGTTGAGTCTGTAAAGAAAGGCGGATTACAGAGTATTACATCATACTGAGTAGCTGGCTGCTTTGCGTAAACCCGAACATCCATCTCAAACAAGTGGAGCCGGTCAGACCACGGGCTATGCTCGAAGTTTAGCCTCGCCTGCCTTGCTGCTCCTGCATCAAGCTCAACCGCATCAATAGCAGCTGTGGAGCGCTGTGCCGCAAACAAACTTAACAACCCAGTACCTGCACCAATATCCAAAATACGCTTAGCATTACTTACCTTAGCATAAGCACCCAGCAGCGACGCATCCGTCGTCACCTTCATAGCACAATCCCCCTGCTCAATACGAAACTGCTGACACTGAAAAAAACTATTACGTTGGCGGCGGGACATCGATGAAGCATCCTAAAAAAGAGAACTCTATTCTATGCGATTGCGCACAGCACGTTAACTACCCTCTTGCTGGCAACTTAGCAATACCGTTTAATACATCGCTCCCCCACACCTTATTGAAACGGGCTACCATGAAACTCACATTTTTAGGCACTGGCGACGTGCGGCAAGTACCTGTTTTTGGGTGTAACTGCAGAGCCTGCAACACCGCCCGCCAAAACCCAGCACTACGCCGTCGCCCTTGTAGCGCTTTGTTAACAACGACTTACGGTAAGCTACTCCTTGATGGCGGCATCATCGATTTAGCAGAGCGTTTTCAACCGGGGGAGCTAAGCGCAATATTGCTAACCCACTACCATGTTGATCATGTACAAGGGCTTTTCCATCTACGCTGGGGAATCGGTGAGAAAATACCCGTTTATGGGCCTGAAGATACTCAAGGCTGTGCCGACCTGACCAAACATCCCGGCATACTCGATTTTCAAACGCCACTTGAGCCCTTCAAGCCCTTCTATCTGGGGGATCTGAAAATAACACCAGTGCCACTTATCCACTCAAAACCCACACTGGGCTACCTATTTGAAAGCGAACAACGACAACTGGCCTACCTCACTGACACCGTAGGCCTTCCGGAAGCAACCACCGCCTTTTTACAAAGACACACTGAACTGGAAATTATCATCGACTGTAGTGAACCACCCCAACCCAGCCCACCACGCAACCACAACGATCTAAACAGCGTATTGCACATACACCAAACACTCCAACCTAAAGCGCTGTGGTTAACCCACTTAAATCACAAAATGGATGAATGGTTGCTAGATAATGACTTACCAGAGGGGCTATATGTTGCCCAAGATGGGCTGGAGGTTTGATTAAACTCCTTATAGGGTACCGATCAACCGTTGCATACTTTGTGTCCAAGATGATTTAAATGCTGAATCTGCAGCGAACAACTTATAAAGCTCCAGCTCATCTTTACGGCGTTGCAGCATAATTTCCTTGAGTATCTTTTCGAAGGCCAAATCCCTGTTATGTGGATCAGGGTTATTTTTGTATTTCGTCTCGAAATCTGGATGATTGCGAATACTCTCGGCAATATTTACAAACTTAACTCTTTGCTCTTCAGGCGTGGCACTCCACCCCTGGAACCATCGTTCATTAAATGTACGAATGATTTCATCCAGCGGGTCTGTTTCTTTTTCGCCTCCATGCGCCCCACGTGGGTTTGGATTTTGAGGATCAAGCTCCGCTTCTTGGTCGCTAAGTTTAATGCTGTGGTTAAGCTTCACACGTTGCAAACCGTATGAACTCAGATCGACAGAATCAAGAAGCTCATCAATAGCATCTGCATCGGGATCTTCCACTTTCAATTTTGGTATTAAAAACTTCAGGAACCAAAACAGTTTTTCCCAGCTGACTATTTCATAGGGCATGATAGAAGCCATTTGCCCATAAATTTTTACGAACTGCTTGGCTTTGATCTTAAAGTCCACTTTAGCTTCAGCTTCAAGCTCCAGTTCATGATCAAATCGTGCTGCTGCAACATCGATGATGGGACTCAACGTTTGGGCGTCTTCATTTTTAAAATAACGCTCAACAAAGTCTTCGACTTCATACCACTCGTACACACCCACATCATCCATTTCGTCTTTTAGCTCGTGAAGCACGTTGATATCCGTAGCCTGAGACAACGACGTAGCGCTATAAAACGGGTCGAACGCCGACTCAATGTCTTCAACCGAGTTGAAGAAATCTAAAACAAATAGGTCTTCTGTTTTTTTACCCCATTTAGGGGCGCTACGATTGAGGCGCGACAATGTCTGTACACACAAGACACTGGCCAGCTTCTTATCCACATACATGGCGCAAAGCTTAGGCTGGTCAAATCCGGTCAAATACTTATTCGCCACAATCAACAAACGGTACGCATCTTGATCAATACCTTTAGGGATACTTTCGTTCGGATCCTTACGTTTATAATTAACGTCGAAATAATCTTTAGTATCGGCTTCAGGAAAACCATTAATATCAGCTTCGGTGTATTCAACACCGTCAACCACTTTAGCCCCAGAGAAAGCAATGGCCACCTTAAACGGATTACCTTGCGCTTCAAGTATGCATCTAATCGCTTTGTAGTATCGAATGGCCGTCTCAATATTTTGAGTGACCACCATTCCCTTACCTTTACCTTTGAGCTTTTTCGCATTCACGACATGTGGAACAAAATGCTCCAGCATAATCTCTGCCTTGGTATCAATCGTTTGCTGGCTTCGCTCTACATAAGCTCTGAGTTTTTTCTGCGCCTTTTTGGTATCAAACTCAGGGTTATCAGCAATTGATTTCTCAATCTCATAATAACTTTTGTAGGTCGTATAATTTGCCAGCACATCCAAGATGAAGCCTTCTTCAATGGCTTGTTTCATAGAATACAAGTGAAAAGGCTTGAAAGTTCCGTCTGTCTGGCGCTGACCAAACTTCTCTAACGTGCTGTTTTTTGGTGTAGCTGTAAATGCCAAGTACGATGCATTACCGCGCATCTTGCGGGACTTCATTGCCTGAAGGATTTTATCCTGGGCATCTTCAGCATCGAAGATTTCAGACTTGCCCATAGCCCGGTTCATATTGTCATGCGCCGAGCCAGACTGTGAGCTGTGTGCTTCATCAATAATCACTGCAAAACGCTTGTCGCTGAGATCGGCTATACCATCAATAATGAACGGGAATTTCTGAATCGTCGTTATGATGATCTTTTTGCCATTTTCGAGCGCCTGCTTAAGCTCAGATGACTTGTTCGCCGGGGCAATAATGTTTTTTACTTCAGAAAACTCTTTAATGTTGTCCCGCAGCTGCTTATCCAAGAGGCGTCGGTCGGTAACCACAATCACAGAGTCGAACAATGGCTGCTCTAGACTTTTGCCGCCTGCAACATCAGGCGTCGCAGGATAGGTCTCAATTAACTGATAAGCAGCCCAAGTAATCGAATTAGACTTACCTGAACCGGCAGAGTGCTGAATTAAATAGGTCTGCCCCACACCGTGCTGGGCAGCATGGTCTACCAATTTTCTCACCACATCCAATTGATGATAGCGCGGGAAGAATAGTGTTCGTTTATGCAAAGGATCCTTGCTTGCCCCATCCAAACGCACAAAATGTTGAATAATATTCGCTAGGCTCTCTTTGGTGAAAACCTCTTGCCACAGATATGCCGTTTTATGACCAGATGGATTGGGCGGGTTACCTTTACCATGATTGTGTCCTTTATTAAACGGCAGGAAGAAGGTACTACTGCCAGCTAACTTGGTGGTCATATACACGTCATCCGTGTCTACAGCCATATGCACCAAGCAGCGACCAAAGGTCAGTAAGGGCTGTGTTGCATCTCTGTCTTCACGATATTGTTTCTGCCCATGATAACGCGCTGTTTGCCCCGTCCATGCGTTCTTCAACTCCAGTGTTATCAACGGTATTCCATTGATAAACAGCACCATATCGATCTCTTGTAAGGGGTTTGCCAATGAATAGCGAACCTGACGGGTACAGCTAACCAGGTTGTCTGCAAAGTTTTGCTTTACCTTCTCACTACTGCTTGCCATAGGTGCTGGATAGAGCAAATTGAAGTGAGCATCGTCTACGCTTAGTCCTTTCTTCAACAAATGAAGAATGCCATGCTTCTTAATCAGTCGGTCAAATCGTTCGAGTAACTTGCGCTGCCAATCTGAGGGGTTATTTTTTTGTAGCTTGGCCAGCTCTACTTCTTGCGTCTTTTGCAGAAATTGCCAGAAGAAACGTTCATCAATGGCATATTGCATATTAAAATCTGATGCATAGCCTATGTGGTAAAGCCTGTTATGAAAATCAGGGGCGGCATCTTGTACACCTGCTTTTAGCTCTTCTAAACAGGTACCTGTGAGTGACTTCTCGATTGCTGACTCTAGTGCTTGCTCATTGGTTTGACTGACCATATTCATCCTTTAATTCACTCGCTAGCACCTTCCAATATCCACCTTTTTTAGGGCCATGAAAAGCTAATTTATTTTGTTGCTTTAACTTAGCAACAGCACGCTCGATCGTACTGGGCGACTTACCTAAATGCGCGGCAATGTCCGCTAATGTTAAGGTCGGCTGATTCGTTAGCAAGTTTAAAATTTGCTCAGGGGTTTTTACCCGCGTTTTAACCTGCGTTTTTACCCGCATTGTTTCGTTTTCTGCCGCCAACTCTGATTCCGTCGTGTTTTGTACTTCCTGTAGGGTTTTGGCAATGATTCCCAGCATAAACTCAATAAACGGTGCGCAATCTGTTTTCGCTGTGCTCGTTCGAATCGCTTGGTAATACTCCGCTTGATGTTGATGAATTAAACTCTCTACCGGTATATCCATAAAAGCGGGTTGCCACTGGCTGAGTATCAGCGTTTGCCACAAGCGCCCCATGCGACCATTACCATCGGCAAAGGGGTGAATAAACTCAAATTCATAATGAAACACACAACTGCTAATCAGCGCGGGTAACTCCGCTTGCTTAAGCCAAGTCAAAAGCTCTTTCATTAATCGGGGCACCTGATCAGCGCCCGGCGCCATATGCACAACCTTATCGCCCGACATGACTCCCACACCGCCTTGACGATAATGGCCCGCATCGCTCAGTAGCCCCGCCATAAGTACTTGATGAGCATGGCGTAAGTCCTGTTCACGGCTATATTGCCATGTTGATAGAAACTCATAGGCTTTGAGCGCGTTTTGCACCTCAAGCACCTCTTTAGGCGGCGCAATAATGCGTTTACCATCTAAAATGGCTGTTATCTGCGCTTCGCTTAAGGTGTTGCCCTCAATCGCCAATGAGCCTTGAACTGTACGGATCCGATTGGCTCTGCGTAGCCGCACCGCCTGCGTTTGCTCTATACGCACACTTAAGCGGCCAATATTTTCACTGATCTCTGCAACCTGCTTAAGAATGGTTGGTGTAATACTAAATGGCGGGGTGTAGGGCATTACACTTCCTGTTGGTATGATGATTTACCGTGAACATATGCGCGTCCTATTGCTCAACCATTTCTGGGGTGATCTTGATTTTTCCTGTCACGGCGCTGTTGATCAGGGTGGTTTTGTATTCTTTGAGCTTTTCGATTTGTGTATTTAAGTGCTCGATTCCCTTATCCATCTCTTTCATATCGGTTTCCAAAGAATGAATAATTTCATTCTGCTCATCAACCGGAGGATAAGGCACTTCGACAACACCAAATCGGTCAAAGTACAAACGCAGCCGCATATCCATAATTCCGCGGGAGTGTCGTTTTAGTTCAGCTGAGCAAAAATCTGACCTAAATAAGTAGTGATAAAAAAATCCATTTACTGGTAATTTAGGTCGTAAAATATCGTATGCAGGGCTTGTTACACCCTCATACTCTGAGAGCCCAATAGCCCCCATCCATGCGAGCAATTTGTTGACTACAATATCGCCCTTTTTAACAAACCAATAGCCGTCAGTAGTTGAGGCCTTATTACCTCGCTCCTCTAATTCCCTACGCGGCTTAACACCTATGTCGGTATAAACAGAAAGAAGTTCGTAATCGTTATTTTTCTCAGAGGGCTGCATTACCAATCTAAAAATATTTTTTACCCGTTTCATCTCCCAATGCGCTGGAATCTTGCCAATCCAATCCACACCGGAATCTTTCATTGGCACATTAGGATCAAGCCCTTGGGTCACCGCCTGTTGGATGATGATCTGCTTACGTTCCTTCAGCAGGCTAATTTGCTGCTCTTTGATAGCAATCGCTTCGTCGATTTGTGCTGTTTTCTTGTCTAGAAAATTGGCGATACGGGTTTGTTCTTCATGGAGAGGAAGGATTGAGCAGATAGCAAATAAATCATCGGTATAAAGGCGAATAAATCCTTCCATCACGCCAGTAACTCGTCGCTTAAACTCTCCAAGGTATTCAGGCATTGAGAGCAAGTAACCCAAATATCGATAATCGAGTAATTCTGGATCTATCGGCCTGTAAACGGAGTAATCCGGACTTGTAATTCCTTCTATCTTGGATACAGCCAACAATCCATTGACCGCCTGCATTTTGTTAATTACCAAGTCATTTATAAAAACTTTCTTGTATCCAACCAGACTTTCAGCAGCGCCAGCTCTTTCCGCCAATGAGTCCTTAGGAATAACACCTTTATATTTGCTCAGAGATAGTAGTTCTTCACTACCAGTTGTTGACCGAATATTTATTTCTTTCAGCAAATACTTAAAGCGCCAAAAGTTCCAGTGACTGGGTATCGACTCAATCCAGTCCACAGGGGTTCTTTTATATTCATCATATCTCGGCATCAAAGCTAAACTTTGACTCGGGCTGTCCGGGCTGTCCATGCCCTCGCGCTTCGCGCCAACGGCTGAGCCGTTGTTCAAATTTATTCCCGATAAATTTGTCATTAGGCTTCTCCCTGAACTTCCGCCACGTTCACACCCAATATCTGCGCAATAAGACCTTCGGCTTTTTGTTCTAGGTTGATGATATCAGTTGCGACCTCTTCTAAACTACGTAGCGGTTTATGACGGTAGAAATACTTATTGAAGCTGATTTCATAACCAATTTTTACCGTATCTAGATTTACCCATGCTTCATCGACATGAGGCTTCACTTCGTCTAGGAAATACTGGTAAATGCTTTGCTGCTCTCCGTCTTTACGTAGGGGAACAGATTCTGTGTCTCGCAAGTCTGAGTTGGTTTCGTAAGTGATGAACTCGCCTTTTTTACCGCCTTCTGTTGCAGGAACGAGGTAATAACCAAAATCTGGCAGGTCAGCGACTTCACACTCATAGCGCTCCAGCAGGTCGTTTAATTTATCACCCGTTAATTTAACGATCTTTTTCACCACTTTCTTGGCGGTTTCGTCATACCAGCTCACCGCGTTCAGGATGGCATTTTTCTCAGGTGCTGAAAGCTTAATGGCGTGGGCTTTTAGCGATTTATCAACTAGGGTTTTAAAACTATTGAAGTCATCAAATTCACTGCTACCGATGTCACCCATCAGCGTTTGTGCCGTTTCAAGCAATGCTTTTAGCGCCAGCCAGTGTTTCACATCAAGCAGTTTTGCCTTAGCCTTGGCATTGAGACTGATGTCGTTATCTTCACACCAAGAAAGAATGTCCTTCTCAATGGATTTCAAGAAGCTCTTTTTCTGATCTGAACGCTCTTCGTTATTGCCAGGGGCAGTTTTCTCATAAACGCGTTCGCCGTGCTCTGCGTACACGTACTCCATCACTTCACTGAGCTGCTTATCAAAACGCAGTGGGGCTATTGCGTCTTGAGTGAACTTGGCTCTGCGGCGATCTGGGCGCTCGATAGTGACTTTGTAATAGCCAAAATCGTCATTACTGAACACCTTACTGGCGATACCGATAGGATCATTGTTTACATCAAGTGTTCTTTCAACGTCCACACACGCGAGGGAAGTATAGGTGATTTCCGTGATGTGCTCAGGCGCAAATTCGCAGTTTTTGTTACCTAAGTTCTTACGCAACTTCCGGTATAGCAAGCTGGCGTCAATCAGCTGCACCTTGCCTTTACGTGCCTCTGGTTTATTGTTGTTCAACACCCAAATGTAAGTGGTAATGCCGGTGTTGTAGAACAGGTTATTAGGTAACTGAACGATGGCATCTAGCATGTCGTTTTCAATGATGAAGCGACGAATGTTACTTTCGCCACCGCCCGCATCACCGGTAAAGAGCGATGAGCCGTTATGAACAGAAGCAATCCGGCTGCCTCTTAAATGGTTACTCGCCGCAGCGCCTGTGCTTACGCTCGGATCTTTCATCTTGTTGACCATTTCCATTAAGAAGAGCAGCTGGCCATCACTTGAACGTGGCGTGGCATCTACCACTTCGAGATTTCCCCAATAGTCTTTCAGGCTAACCTTAAAACGTGGGTCAATCACGTCACTACCATCTTTAATATGCTTCTGTTCAGACGCCCAACTCTTACCGTATGGCGGATTAGACAACATAAAGTCAAAGCGTGAAGCCGCAAACTCATCGGTAGACAAGGTTGAGCCTACTTTGATGTTCTCAGGGTTGTTGCCTTTGATCATCATGTCCGATTTACAAATCGCGTAGGTCTCGTCGTTGATCTCTTTGCCGTAAAGGTAAACATCTCGGCTGTCGTTCGGGTATTTCTCTTCAATGAAGTTTTGAGATTCAGTCAACATACCACCGCTACCACACGCAGGGTCATACACTGTCATGGTAAGCGGTAACTGGTCTTTCACAGGGTCAAACACCAGGTGCGTCATCAGTTCAATCACTTCACGTGGCGTGAAGTGTTCACCTGCTTCTTCGTTGTTTTCTTCGTTGAACTTGCGGATCAACTCTTCGAACACGTAACCCATACCCAGGTTGGTAAGGGCTGGCATCTTGTTGCCATCTGGGTCTTCGACCGTTTCATGAGTTAAGTTTATGTAAGGGGAAACAAACTTTTCGACGACATCAAGAAGGACTTGCTTGGAGGCCATATGACGAATTTGCGATTTGAGGTTAAAGCACTCAATGATTTCTTGTACATTTAGACTAAAGCCAAGCAGATACTCTTCAAAGTTGGCGAGTAATATCTGTTGGTTATTAGTCGCTGTGTTGAACAGGGATTTCAGCGTCCATTTAGATGTATTGTAAAAGACATAACCACTGGCAGCCTTCAACGGTTCATCATCAAGCTCTGTGGCTTGCATCTCTTCTTTTTGGAACTTTACCTCTTCAAGCACGGCTTCTTTGGTGGGTTCAAGTAACGTATCTAAACGTCGCAATACCACCATAGGTAAAATCACATCACGGTACTTACCGCGAACGTACACATCACGTAAGCAGTCGTCGGCAATGTTCCAAATAAATGAGATGAGCTTGTTATGTACACTATGATCCATGTTTCTTTTCCTAAAAAGTAGCCGATAAAGTGTTATACAGGCACTCGGTACTTTTGATAATAAAGAGGATATCAACTAAGAGGCAGCCAGATCATTCATTTATAGCCTGATTAGCTATAATAAAATAACTTATTGAAGGTGAAAAAGCCGCAGGAAGCGAATCAATATTTAGTTGAGTGATTTAAATGGTCGGGACGGCAGGATTTGAACCTGCGACCCCTTGCACCCCATGCAAGTGCGCTACCAAACTGCGCTACGCCCCGACGAAGGCGGGAGCTGTTAAGCTCCGAAGAGGCGCGTATATTACCCTAGCAAAACGCTTGTGAAAAGGGGTTAACGGCCAGATTTGAGGGTTTTGAGGATTTCTTCGAGTTCGCTAATGGTTTGTTTTAATAACTGTTTGTAACGAGCGCTCTCATCAACACTTTGATCCCCTACCAACCACTGCTTGGCACCACTGATGGTGTAGCCTTGATCGTGCAATAAGCTTTTAATCTGGCGGATGATGAGTACATCCTGCTGCTGGTAATAGCGGCGATTATTACGCTTAACGGGTTTTATTTGATCGAATTCCTGTTCCCAATACCTTAATACGTGCGCTTTCACGTCGCATAAAGTAGCTACTTCACCGATGGTAAAATAGCGTTTGCTGGGTATGGCAGGAAGATCAGGCTGGCTCGGACCTGCTGTCTGCATAGGCGTCTACACGGTCCTTTAGTTTTTGGCCTGGTCGAAAAGTCACAACGCGGCGTGCTGAAATCGGCACTTCTTCACCGGTTTTTGGATTTCGGCCAGGGCGCTGTCGCTTATCCCGCAGGTCAAAGTTTCCAAAACCGGAAAGCTTGACCTGCTCATTGGCAGCAAGGCTTTCACGAATTTCATCAAAAAAGGATTCAACCATATCTTTAGCTTCACGCTTGTTCAGACCCAACTCTTCGTACAAACGTTCTGCCATGTCTGCCTTTGTTAAAGAACTCATGAACACCACCTTGCCTATTAGTCTCTTAAGGTTGCCCCTACAGCACCAAGCGCCTTAACGACATCTTGCACCGCTGCATTAATCTCATCTTCATTAAGAGTGCGCGATGGATGCTGCCAGGTCAAGCCCAGGGCAACACTTTTTCGTCCTGCTTCAATACCTTGGCCTTGATAAACATCAAAAAGGATCGTCTGCTTGAGGAATTCACCAGCATTTTCCTGCACAGCACTGCGCAATGTGTCATAGGCAACGGCTTCATCAACCAGTAGCGCTAAATCACGGCGCGACTCTGGGAACTTGGATAACTCCGAGAATTTTGCCAAACGCCCTTCAAGCAGAGTATCTAAGCTGAGTTCAAACAGATAAACCGGCCCATTAAGATCGAGCTTTTTAACTAATGCAGGATGCAGTGCGCCAATAAAACCAACCGTCTCACCGCCACGCTCAATACGTGCGCTTTGACCTGGGTGTAATGCAACGTGCTGATCAGCCACAAAACGGTACTCATTACCTAAGCTGCCCAGATTCAGGACGGCTTCCACATCACCCTTGATATCAAAGAAATCAACAGAAGAGGATTTACCTGTCCAGTTCTCAGGATCACGATTACCACACAGTAAACCCGCTAATACATTTTCCTGAACCAGCCCTTCACCTTTTGGTAAAAAACGCTGTCCTGTTTCAAATAGTCGAACACGAGATTGCTGGCGATTTTGGTTGTATTGCAAAGCTTTGACCAAGCCTGGCCAAATACTGGTACGCATCACTGCCATCTCTGCGGAGATAGGGTTGGCCAGTGCTAGCGCTTCATACTGATCATCAAACTGTTTTTGCAAACCCGCCTCAATAAAGCTATAGGTAATCGCTTCCTGGTAGCCTAACGTCGTAAGTGTGCGGCGCAGAGTCTGAATGGTGACTTTAGATTCATCGATAGGTGTAAAGGGTAGCGTCGCTGTAGGCACTTTTACCGGTAGGTTGTTGTAACCATAAACACGCGCTAACTCTTCGATCAGATCCACTTCAATGCTGATGTCAAAACGATAGGATGGAATAGCTACCGCCCATTCACCTTGACCCGTCGCTTCGATCTGCATCCCTAAGCGAGTTAGGATCTCTTCGATTTCGCTCGCGGGCATATCAAATGCCAACATTGCATTCACTTTTTCATGGCGTAGTGTCACCGAGCGAGCCTTAGGTAAATGCGCTTCGCTGACCGCCTCAGAAACCGGACCGGCCTGACCACCTACGATATCCAAGAGCAAAGCTGTTGCTCGCTCAATCGCCTCATGTTGCAATTGCCAATCAACACCGCGCTCGTAGCGGTGTGATGCATCTGTATGGAGTCCATATGCACGCGCTTTACCAGCAACTGCGATCTGATCAAAGAAAGCACATTCAAGGAATATATCTTTAGATTCAGCAGTGACTCCGGTGGCTTCACCTCCGAAAATACCGGCCATGGCAACCGGGCCGCTTTGGTCTGCAATCACCAAAGTATCAGTGTTTAGGGTCACTTCATTGCCATCTAACAGCGTGAGCTTTTCATCGGCTTTTGGCATACGAACGACAATACTGCCACTGAGCTTATTCAAATCAAACGCATGAAGAGGCTGACCCAGCTCTAGCAACACGTAGTTGGTTACATCTACGACAGGATCAATAGAGCGAATGCCTGATCGGCGCAGCTTCTCCACCATCCATAATGGTGTTTCAGCGGATAAGTCTACATTACGAATTACACGGCCTAAATAACGAGGGCAAGCCTGAGGTGCATCCAAATCAATTGGAAAAGTATCATCGATTGTTGCAGGAACCGGCTTGATCTCAACAAAGCTGACAGGCGCTTTATTCAATACGCCAACTTCACGAGCCAATCCTTTAATGCTCAAACAGTCACCGCGGTTAGGCGTGAGGTCTACATCGATAATTTTATCGTCCAAGCCCAGATATTCACGCAAGCAGGTGCCTACCGGAGCATCCTGAGCCAGCTCCATAATGCCTGCGTGATCATCAGAGATACCAAGTTCATCATCCGCACATAACATGCCAAAGGATTCAACCTGACGCAGTTTGGCTTTCTTGATTTTAAACTCGCCGCCTTCAGGTGTTGGTAACACCGCACCCACCTTTGCATAAGCCGTTTTCAGACCGGCTCTAGCATTAGGGGCACCACAAACCACCTGATAGGTTTCTGTTCCATCTGTTACCGTGCAGACCTGTAGCTTATCGGCATTAGGGTGCTGCTCTGCCGTTAGGATTTCACCTACGACAACATTAGAAAAATCACCTGCGACCGCTTCTACATCATCAACCTCTAAACCCGCCATCGTGATCTGGTCGACCAACGCTTGCGTTGTAATGGAGGGATTGACCAGCTCTCGTAACCACTTTTCACTGAATTTCATGCTGCTTTCCTGAAAATCTTTATATTGCTGCTAATGTCGACCGAGTAGATATAAACTCAGTTGAACTGGTCTAGAAAACGTAGGTCGTTTTCAAAGAACAAGCGCAAATCATTTACGCCGTAACGCAGCATTGCTAATCGCTCAACACCCATACCAAAAGCAAAACCTGTATAGACTTCAGGATCGATGCCTGACATCTCAAATACTTTCGGATGCACCATGCCACAGCCTAGTACTTCTAGCCATTTTCCATCACCGCGATCTATATCTACTTCAATCGAAGGCTCAGTAAATGGGAAGTAAGAGGGACGAAAGCGCACTTTGACATCTTCTTCAAAGAACTCACGTAGAAACTGCTCCAACGTACCCTTCAGGTCAGCAAAGCTAATATTTTTGTCAATTAATAAACCTTCAACCTGATGGAACATCGGCGAATGGGTTTGATCATAATCGCAACGATATACTCGCCCAGGGCAAATAATGCGGATAGGTGGCTGTTGAGTTTCCATCGTACGTACCTGCACACCCGATGTGTGTGTACGCAGCAACGTATTAGCATTGAAATAGAAGGTATCATGCATTGCACGCGCGGGGTGATGGGATGGGATATTCAGCGCTTCGAAGTTGTGATAATCATCTTCGACCTCAGGCCCCTCTGCAACACTGTAGCCAATACCGGCAAAGAAAGCTTCGATACGTTCAAGGGTTTTGGTCACAGGGTGTAAGCCACCAAGGTGCTGGCCACGGCCAGGTAACGTAACATCAACCCGTTCTGATGCCAGTTTTTCTTCTAATGCAGCCCCTTCAAGCAAGGCCTTTCGAGCGTTAATCTGCTCAGAAACCTGCTGGATGGCTTCATTAATTTTAGCACCCGCTGCGGGGCGCTCCTCTGCGGTTAACTTACCTAAACCTTTACGCAAAGCAGTAAGTGGGCTTTTTTTGCCGAGGTACTCAACACGTACCTGATCCAGCTCTTGAAGATTACTCGCAGCGGAAACCGCCTGCGCAGCCTGCTCCAAAAGGCTTGTCATATTTTCCATTTCCAGCTCCAACCGATTGGGGGGAAGATGAGATCTGATAATCTAATTCAGTCATTCTGCTCAATTGAGATAAATTCAGCGCAATAACCGAAAAAATAGGGGAAGAGTTTGCACCCTTCCCCTATTTTAATACTCAACAACCTCAATAAGAGGCGGGTGCATTACGCCAGAGCAGCTTTCGCTTTCTCGACAACAGCACTAAAGGCTGCCTGTTCGTGAACAGCCAAGTCAGCCAGTACTTTACGGTCGATTTCGATGCTAGCTTTTTTCATACCAGCGATGAAACGGCTGTAAGACAAACCATTCAAACGTGCAGCAGCATTGATACGAGCAATCCACAGAGCGCGGAATTGACGCTTACGCTGACGACGGTCACGGTATGCATACTGACCAGCTTTGATAACTGCCTGTTTAGCTACACGGAATACACGGCTACGAGCACCGTAGTAACCTTTAGCCTGCTTCAGGATTTTCTTATGACGGCGACGAGCCTGAACACCACGTTTTACACGAGCCATTCTTTACCTTCCTATATTCAATTCTGTTAGTGAAAAAACGACTTAGATGTAAGGCAACATGCGACGGATCAGAGCCTGATCTGCAGCGTGTACCTGAAGCATCGGACGAAGCTGACGCTTACGCTTAGTGCTTTTCTTGGTCAGAATGTGACTTTTGAAGGCCTGCTTGTGCTTGAAGCCATTCGCAGTTTTCTTGAAGCGTTTTGCCGCACCACGGCAAGATTTAATCTTTGGCATTTGGAATCTCCACGCATTCGTTAGTTATATGTAACCCATAGAAACAGCAAAAACCCGCAGCCATATCGAAATATAGACGCGGGTTATGCGGCGTTAGGAATTACTTTTTCTTCTTCGGGGCGATCACCATGATCATTTGACGACCTTCCATCTTTGGACGCTGTTCAACGACTGCCAGCTCTTCTAGATCTTTTTCGATCCGAAGTAGTAGCTGCATGCCCAGTTCCTGATGAGCCATCTCACGGCCGCGGAAACGTAATGTAACCTTAGCCTTATCCCCTGCTTCTAGGAAACGTATCAGGTTGCGTAGTTTTACCTGATAATCCCCATCTTCCGTCGCAGGACGGAATTTTATTTCCTTAACCTGGGTCTGATGCTGTTGCTTTTTAGCCTCAGCCATCTTTTTCTTCTGCTCGTATTGGAACTTACCAAAGTCCATCAATTTACATACGATGGGATCTGAGTCAGAAATTTGTACCAAGTCAAGTTCAGCCTCTTGAGCCATCTCAAGAGCCTGATTAAGCGATACGATACCTACCTGTTCACCATCAGAGCCAATCAAACGTAACTCGGATGCTCTGATATTCTCATTAATAGGCGCGCGATTATCACGGGCGCCTCTTCTGTTATCGCGCTTAATTGCTATATCTCCTAATAATTATTCTGTACGGCTCTTCTGTTCCACATCTTTTTTGAGGAAATCTGTGAATGCCTCAATAGTCATAGTGCCAAGATCTTCGCCGGTACGGGTACGCACAGCGACACAGCCGTTTTCGACTTCTTTATCACCAACTACCAAAAGGAAAGGAACCTTCTGAAGAGTACGCTCGCGGATTTTAAAGCCGATCTTCTCGTTTCTCAAGTCCGATATTGCCCTAAAGCCAGAATTATCCAATATTTTTACCACTTTTTCTGAATATTCTGCTTGTTTGTCGGTAATGTTCATAACAACAGCTTGAACAGGTGACAACCAAGTAGGCAATGCTCCGGCGTAGTTTTCAATCAAAATACCGATAAAACGCTCAAACGAACCCAGAATTGCTCGATGCAGCATAACTGGAGTCTCACGTTCGCCGCTCTCATTAACGAATTGTGCGCCTAAGCGCCCTGGCATTGAGAAATCTACCTGTATTGTACCACATTGCCAGACACGTCCGAGACAATCCTTCAAAGAGAATTCAACTTTAGGGCCATAGAAAGCACCTTCACCTGGAAGCTCATCCCAATCGAGGTTGGCATTATCCAGTGCATCAGCCAAGGCTTTTTCCGCTTTATCCCAGATCTCATCCGATCCGACACGCTGTTCAGGGCGAGTGGATAGTTTATAAATCACTTCATTGAAGCCGAAGTCCGCATAAACTTCATGCAGGAAGTCGATAAAGCTAGCGACCTCTTTTTGTATATCATCTTCTGCACAGAAGATATGCGCATCATCCTGAACAAAACCACGTACGCGCATAATACCGTGCAGCGCGCCAGACGGTTCGTTTCGGTGACAACAACCAAACTCTGCTAAACGAAGTGGCAGATCACGGTAAGAGCGCAAACCTTGGTTAAACACCTGAACATGGCCTGGGCAGTTCATAGGCTTGATAGCGAAGTCACGGCTTTCAGAATGAGTGGTGAACATCTCGTCTGAGAACTTATCCCAATGGCCTGATTTTTCCCAAAGCGTACGCTCAACAACTTGTGGCGTTTTTATCTCTTGATAGCCATGGCGACGAAGTTTTTCTCGCATGTAGCTTTCAATATTCTGGTATAGCGTCCATCCATTTGGGTGCCAGAAGACCATACCTGGCGCTTCCTCCTGCAAATGGAAGAGGTTCAGTTGTTTGCCAAGTTTACGGTGGTCACGTTTTTCAGCTTCTTCGAGACGATGCAAGTACGCTTTTAGCTCCTTTTTATCGCCCCATGCAGTACCGTATATGCGCTGCAACATTTCGTTGTTAGAGTCGCCACGCCAGTATGCACCGGCTACTTTCATGAGCTTAAAAGCTTTGATATGCCCCGTAGAAGGCACGTGCGGACCTCGGCAAAGGTCGATAAAGTCACCTTGAGAGTAGAATGATAAATCCTGCCCTTCGGGTACAGCCTGAAGCAGTTCAACCTTATACTTCTCACCCATTTCATCAAACATTTTGGTCGCTTCGTCACGACTCATGATCGAGCGACTAACCGGCAAATTTTGCTTTGCCAGCTCTGCCATTTTCTTCTCGATCTTTTCTAAATCTTCTGGTGTAAAAGCTCTTTCATAAGCGAAGTCGTAGTAAAAACCGTCTTCTATAACAGGGCCTATCGTCACCTGCGCACCCGGGAATAGTTCCTGCACAGCCATCGCCATCAAGTGAGCACATGAGTGGCGAATAACTTCCAGCCCCTCTTCATCTCGTGGCGTAATTAAAGAGAGATCGCTGTCTTTAGCAATGGTATATGTAGTATCTACCAAAGTGCCATTCACTTTACCAGCTAAGGCCGCTTTCGCTAAACCTGCGCCAATATCAGCAGCAACATCAAATACAGTAACCGGGTTAGCAAACTCGCGTTTGCTTCCATCAGGGAGGGTAATGACAGGCATGTTATTTCCTTAAAGTTCTATGGTGGCCGATACGAAGGGCCACTGTGCCGTATAAAAAAGGTGTCACACAAACCAAGTGCTAATCACCAACGGCGGCGATTCTACCGCAAAGCACAACACAATCCCACCTTAGTCGACGGGGATATCTTATTCTGCTTCTTCCAGCTGCCTTCGTGTGTAGAGAATATGCTCGACGGCTACTTTTTTGGCTCTATCTGGATCGCGTTTCATTAGGGCATCATAGATCTGTTCATGCTGCATACGAATACCGTCAGGGTATCGCCCAAAGCGGATAAGCGTACGATTAAGCACCCCATAGATCGCATTGAAATATCGGTTATAAAATAACTGGCTAAACGCCACAATCAGCATGTGATGGCTGGATTCTGCAATCATCATATGAAAACGCAGGTCCGCTTTAGCTTTGGCTAAAGTCGTTTCACCTAAGCTGCGTTGCTGCATACGCTGAAACTCATCACTGATATCCTGTAATTGCTCATCGGTCGCTCTTAACGCCGCAAAATAAGCCGCTTCTCCTTCAAGAAACGCACGTGCATCCAGCACTCGAAGCTGTAGTTCTAAGTGGTCGCCTCCCACTTCTTGCGGCATATCAGCGCGTTGTGCGATCAGATTTTCACATACGCTACGTCCTCCATGCTGGGTCGTAATAAGCTGTGCCAATTCCATTTGCTGGACGACTTCCCGGACAGTGGCTCGAGATATCTGGTATTGATCCGCCAGCTGGCGCTGGGAAGGCAATGCTTGACCAGGTACCAGATCTCCTTTCAAGATCTTACCGGTCAGATCAGCATACAGTTGCTGCTTCTGACGACTCATGATGCGCCTCTCATTTCTTGGTCAGACCAGTTTAGCGCTTAACGTTTATTAAATCAGCCCGCTTGCCTATCTTTGTTATAACTAAGCAAGCACATTGCTCATATAACAAAAATAGTTCAAGAACCTCAGGTATTTGCCATGCAATCATCCCAGAAGCCTATACAGGTTGGTTTATTTGTTACCTGCCTTGTAGATATGTTCCGACCCAGTATCGGATTCGCAACCATTAAGCTATTAGAAAGCGCAGGCTGCCAGGTCGAAGTACCCGAGGCACAAACCTGCTGTGGACAACCCGCTTTTAACTCAGGGGATAAAAAAACCACTCAAGAGATAGCCCGCCAAACTATTCAGGCCTTTGATGGGTACCAGTATGTTGTTGGCCCTTCTGGCTCTTGCATCGGTATGCTGCACTACTATGTAGATCTATTTGATGAGGATGATCCATGGAAGTCCCGCGCTGAGAGCTTAAAAAGCCGCGCTTTTGAAATCACTTCTTTTTTAACTGATGTGCTGGACTTTGATCAGGTACTGGCCAGCTATGAAGGCCACGCAACTTATCATGATTCATGCTCAGGCTTACGGCAACTGGGTATCAAGCAGCAACCCCGAAAGCTCTTAACAAAGGTCGCTAATCTGAAGCTAAGCGAAATGGAAGAAGCTGAAACATGCTGCGGCTTTGGAGGTACTTTTTGTGTCAAGTACGCTGATATCTCTAATCGAATGGTCGAGAATAAATCCACTTATATTCAGGACTCCGGGGCAACTACGCTACTTGGTGGTGATTTAGGTTGTTTACTTAATATGGCAGGTAAGTTGAAACGCGAAGGCCATAACATAGAAGCCCGTCATATCGTTGAAGTACTCGCCGGTATGACGGATGAACCCGCTATAGGCGAAGCGGCCTATTCACTCGGCAAGCCACTGTAGGAGCCTGAATTATGCAGATCAACAGTCCCGCATTTAAAGAAAACGCCCGCATCGCCTTGCATGATGTGAATTTACAAAAGGCTTTGGGTAATTTGAAGGCCGGCTTTCCAACGAAACGCGCCGCCGCTGTCGCTCGTATGCCTGAATTTGAACAACTTCGTGATGAAGGCACTGCGCTCAAAAATCATATTCTCGAAAACTTAGACATCTACCTTGAACAATTCGAGGAGAATGTTGTTAAAAACGGCGGCCACGTACATTGGTGCCGGACTTCGGAAGACGCCTGCAAAACCATACTCGACATCTGTAAAGAGGTGGATGCCAAAACGGTTACCAAAGGTAAGTCAATGGTTTCAGAGGAGATCAATCTGAATGATTACCTTGAGAAAAATGGTGTTGAACCTATAGAAACCGACTTAGGAGAATATATTCTACAACTGCGCGGTGATCACCCAAGTCATATTATCGCACCAGCCATACATCTTAATCTGGAAGATGTGTCTGATATCTTTCACGAAAAGCACCACCGCCCCAAATCCAGTGATCCTGCTGTACTCATGCAAGAAGCTCGTGAAATGCTCCGCCAGAAGTTTGCCTCTGCTGACGTCGGCATCACCGGTGCTAATTTTTTTGTGGCGGAAACCGGCTCTACCATTATTGTGACGAATGAAGGCAACGGCGACCTCACCCAGACCTTACCCAAAACGCATATCGTTGTGACCTCGATCGAGAAGGTCGTGCCTACATTAGAAGATATGACCTTATTCCTGCGCCTGCTAGCGCGCTCGGCCACAGGTCAGGAGTTTACGGTATACAATACATTGTCGACTGGCCCACGTAGAGCAGGAGATCAGGATGGACCAGAAAACTTTCACGTTGTGCTGGTCGACAATGGCCGTAGTGAAATGGTGGGCAGCGAGTTTCAAGAGATGTTGCGCTGTATTCGTTGCTCCGCCTGCATGAACCACTGCCCGGTTTATGGCGCGGTGGGCGGCCACTCTTATGGTTGGGTGTATCCAGGACCTATGGGCTCCGTACTTACACCTAAAATGATAGGTATAGAGAACGCCGGCTTACTACCCAATGCGTCTACATTCTGCGGAAAATGTGAATCAGTCTGCCCTGTACGCATCCCTCTTCCAAAACTGATGCGCCACTGGCGCGAAGATGAATTCAGCCGCCATCTCAGCCCCAAAGCTGTTCGCTGGGGCTTAGGCGGCTGGGCATTCTTTGCTAAACGTCCAGCGCTGTATCGGATTCTCTCCAGTAGCTCGAATCTGTTTTTGCGGTTGGTTGCAGGTAAGAAGGGGCGAATCAAAAAGCTTCCTCTAGCCAGTGGTTGGACTAATTGGCGCGATATGCCAGCACCCAGTGGCAAAACCTTTATGCAACAGTACAAGTCTGGCAAGAAAGATTAATTAGAGGATACCTAAGATGAGTAAAGCAGAGATTTTAGGCAATATCCGCCGCGGCCTAAAACGAGGCGAAGCCTCAACAGAACAGAAAGCATCGGTAGCACAACGGTTATCACGACATACCCGTAATCTAGTTCCACAAAGAGCCCAATTACCCCATGAAGAGCAGATTAAACTCTTTATTGAGATGGCCAAAGAAGCGGCTGCCGAGGTGTTTGAACTTGAGAGCATTGATGATGTGCCTGCGATTTGCAACCAGTGGCTCACCTCTCATGGGCTGACACATATAGTGACTGGCAGTGACAGCGAGCTGCTATCGCTTGATTGGTCTAAAGCAGAAAACATCGCAACCGAGCAACGAGTCGCTCAAGTGGGAGATCAAGCCAGTTTAACGCTTAGCTTTGCGGGTATTGCTGAAACTGGAACGTTAATGCTCCACTCACGAGAGGAAAGTCCAACGACGCTAAATTTTCTGCCGGATACCCATTTTGTCGTACTGAATCGATCAGACATAGTAGGCCCCTACGAAGATGCTTGGCAGAAGCTGCGAGAGTCAACAAATGGAAAGATACCCAGAACCATCAATATGATCACAGGCCCTTCTCGCAGTGCCGATATAGAACAAAAGCTGCAAATGGGTGCCCACGGCCCCAAAGACCTAATTATTCTATTAATCAATCGATGATATAACCTTACGTAGTATACAAAGGGCGTAAATACGCCCCTTTGTATTTCGAGAATACTTTATTTAGTCGCGGCTTTCTCGATAGCTGCACCGCCTTTCTTCAGATCTTTGCCAATCCCTTCAACAGTACTACATCCTGAAACAGCAAAGCCCAAAACCAACGCCAATAAAGTAATTGATAACTTTTTCATTCATAGTCCTAAATCAATAACAGAAATTATCAGTTCACCCGTAGACAATAACAGGTTGGAATAATTCAGTGAAGCCACTCAAGACTAACATACACGTAGCTTTCTACGGGATAAAAAAAACGGCTACCACTGATGTGATAGCCGCTAAAGGCCTTTTGCTATTTAAGTGATTAACGTCGCTCCCGACGGTTACCTTGGAAGTAACAAGGAGAACTACGTTTAATCGCGATAAGCCTCAACACCAGGGCAAGAACAGATAAAGTTCCTATCCCCATAAACATTATCGACGCGATTAACGGCTGGCCAGAACTTACTATCGCGAGTTGACGCGGTAGGAAACACTGCTTCATCGCGGCTATAAGCTCGATTCCACTCTGCTGTAATGTCTACCATGGTATGCGGCGCATGATGCAGAGGGTTATCTTCTGCTGGCCATTCACCACTTTGCACTTTCGCGATCTCCTGACGAATCATCACCATCGCTTCGATAAAGCGATCCAGCTCTACCTTAGATTCTGACTCTGTTGGCTCGATCATCAACGTTCCCGCAACAGGGAAAGACATTGTCGGCGCATGGAAACCATAATCCATTAAACGCTTAGCAATATCCTCTTCTGTTACACCAGATGCTTCTTTGATTGGTCGAATATCAACGATGCACTCATGGGCAACCTTGTTATTACGTCCGCGGTAAAGAATTGGATAATGCTCGGCTAATTTTTCTGTTAGATAGTTTGCGCCCAGAATCGCATTTTGCGTCGACGCTTTCAGACCTGACTTACCCAGAAGACGAATGTACATATAGCTGATTGGCAAGATGGCACCTGAGCCATAAGGCGATGCCGATACAGCACCTACATCTGATTCCAGACCATTTACGGGTGTCACGCCATGGTTTGGTAAGAACGGCGCTAGATGACTTTTAACACCGATTGGCCCCATACCAGGCCCACCACCGCCATGCGGGATAGCGAAGGTTTTATGCAGATTAAGGTGAGAAACATCAGAGCCCATCAGTCCTGGCTTAGCAAGACCAACCTGAGCATTCATGTTTGCACCATCCATATACACCTGACCACCGTGCTGATGAATAATGTCGCAGATCTCAACGATCTCTTCTTCATATACACCGTGGGTCGATGGATAGGTAATCATCAATGTTGATAGATCAGCACTATGCTCTTGCGCCTTAGCACGCAGATCTTCCACATCCACGTTCCCCTTCTCATCACACTCCACAATGACAATTTTCATATTCATCATTGCAGCAGAAGCGGGGTTAGTTCCGTGAGCAGAAGAAGGGATCAAGCAGATGTTGCGATGCCCCTGACCGATGGATTCCTGATACTTACGAATCGCTAGCAGTCCCGCATATTCACCCGATGCACCCGAGTTAGGCTGTAGAGATACCGCATCATAACCGGTAATCTCTTCTAACATTGTTTGTAGCTCTGTGAACATTTCCAGATACCCTGTCGTTTGATCCTTAGGAGCAAACGGGTGGATATTGGCGAACTCAGGCCAAGTTACAGGGATCATCTGCGCTGTTGCATTCAGCTTCATGGTGCAAGATCCAAGAGGGATCATGCCATGAGTCAGTGAGTAATCTTTATTTTCCAGCTTTTTCAGGTAACGCAACATGTCCGTTTCTGAATGGTAGCGGTTAAAGACTGGATGGCTGAGTATCGCATCCTGACGGCGCATTTCACCACGAATACCGGTATCACCCGATGCCACAATACCCGCATCAATAGCCGACACATCCAAACCATGATCCACGCCTAGGAAAATATCAAACAGCTGCGCAACATCGGCTGCCGTGGTTGACTCATCTAAGCTGACACCTAGCTGATTCTCTCCCACTTTTCGTAGGTTGCACCCTTGATCTAAAGCGCTCTGATAAATAGCAGCCTGTTGTTGACCGACATTAAAGGTAACCGTGTCAAAGTAGGTGCTGTTGCCAGAAATACCTTTCTCCGCCAGACCTGTTGCCAAAATTGCCGTCAATCTATGAATACGTTCAGCAATTGCCTTCAAACCTTCAGGACCGTGGTAAACGGCATACATAGCCGCCATATTGGCAAGCAATGCCTGCGCGGTACAAATATTTGAAGTCGCTTTATCACGGCGAATATGCTGTTCACGAGTTTGCATAGCCATACGTAAAGCTTGGTTACCACGAGCATCAACAGAGACACCAATAATACGACCAGGAACAGAACGCTTGAGCTTATCGCTGGAAGCAAAGAAAGCCGCATGAGGGCCACCAAAGCCCATTGGGACACCCAAACGCTGGGCTGATCCCAAAACAACATCCGCACCCAGTTCACCAGGGGATTTTAAAAGCACCAGCGCCATAGGATCCGCAGCAACCGACACCATAGCATTCTGCGACTTCGCCGCATCAATAATGGATTTAATATCGGTAATATCGCCATAAGTGCTCGGGTATTGCAGTTGTACGCCAAAGACATCATGGTTAGCTAACTCACTTGGGTTAGCGACTACAATCTCAAAGCCAAAATATTCAGCGCGGGTTTTAATAACCTCTATCGTTTGCGGATGTACGTCGTCCGCGATGAAGAAAGTATTGCTTTTCTTGCGGTTCGAGCGCTTACAGAGCGTCATCGCTTCAGCAGCAGCTGTCGCCTCATCCAGCAAGGAGGCATTGGCCAGATCCATACCGGTAAGATCCATCACCATCTGCTGGAAGTTCAGCAGGGACTCTAAACGCCCCTGAGCGATCTCTGGCTGGTAAGGTGTATAAGCTGTATACCAACCCGGATTTTCCAAAACATTACGTAAAATAACGTTGGGCACCAAGGTATTATGATATCCCATGCCAATATACGACTTATGTACTTTGTTTTTTGATGCTAAAGACTTCAGGTAGCTTAATGCTTCTACTTCTGTCTGTGAGTCATCCATAGACAAAGCGTCATCCAAACGAATGGAGCCCGGTAGCGTTTGCTGAATCAGGTCATCTAAAGAGGAGGCTCCTACAACCTCCAGCATCGCCTGCTGATCATCCGATGATAAGCCGATATGACGTCGGGTAAAATCATGCTTTTGTTCAAGTTCACTCAGAGTACGTTTTTCCACTTTTGGATTACCCCTCTTCAGCGACGTTTGCCTCATAGGCATCTGCGCTCAGTAGATCGTTTAGCTCTTCAGCATCGGCAAGTTTGATTTTTGCAATCCAGCCATCTTCAAATGCTGACTCGTTAATAGTTTCTGGCGCATCTTCGAGCGCATCGTTAACGGCAACCACTTCACCTGTGACCGGGGAATAGATATCAGAAGCTGCTTTTACAGACTCGACCAGAGAAAACTCTTCGCCCTTATCTACATTACGGCCAACTTCCGGCACTTCCACAAA
>NPID01001372.1_pt1 | contig 29277 bp, 27 predicted proteins | sample 8637491 | NCBI WGS metagenome assembly NPID01 (sample SAMN07420843, study PRJNA396082) | bioreactor metagenome | isolation source: sample BA6 brine-fed electro-methanogenic bioreactor BA | place: Japan: Kochi | collected 2016-06-14 | reverse complement strand
ATTGGGATTACATTTCTCAGGTTGCTTTAAACCCTGTAAAAGAGAAAGAGATGAATGAGAATGAAAAAAAGCGACAACTATCTTGACAAATACCGTGTTTCAATTTGGTTTTCAGAGCTGTAATCTGGTGGGTCATATCTTCTTTGCACCGTGCCAATCGAAACAAATGATGTGTCTGGGTTTCTGTGTAGCGAGGTAAGGATCCTTGCGTGTCTTTCACAAACGAAGCAATCACGGATGCATCGGCTTTATCGGTTTTGCAGTTTCGCAAGGTTTGGGATGAAACATATCGCTTCACGAGCATCGGGTTCAATAGCACCACAAAGACTTCTTTCTCCATTAAATACAGAAGCAGATTGAGATGATACGTAGATGTTGATTCCATTCCCACGATACAATTGGAATAGGATTGCAGCTTCTGATAGAAGGCTTGAAATCCCTTTTGATTCATTGAAAAGGATTCGTCCCATAGAACTTTTTTCTTTTCTTGAATCAAGGCGACATGAAACGACTTCATGGAAATATCAACGCCCACAAAATGCACTGAATCACATGTGTTTGCTGCTACTTTTTCTTTGTCTAAAATACAATCATCTACTTTTTGGTTCATCTCTTTACCTCTCTGTTAAAATCATTACAATGGTAGTTGTAAGCACAGAGCCAGAACCTGTCTTGTGTATTCAATCTCCTACTTCACGGGAGCTCAAGGCTCAATCAACTGATTGGAACTATAAGACAGATGAAAGACTTTGTAAGAGGCTCAACGGCCTATAAAGCCTTTGTTCATTCTGTCTCTTGTGCTTACCTGTTACTAGAATATTGAAAAGTATTCATCAAAACAAGGTCCTTTGTGTTATTTTAACCATTTAATGGTAGGAGTGTACCCTGGTTCGTTAAAAGATGTAAAATTACTTTCCTATATGGTAGAAGAAGCAAAGCTTTTGGGTATTTCTTCCCTGCGATTCATTCTGGATCGAGGATTCTATAGCACTTACAATCTTCATCACATGATCCGACATGGTTTTTCTTTTTTACTTCCACTCCCGCGAACTGCTTCCAAACTTACCAAAAGAATCATGAAACAGCACCGTAAAGAACTTAATAGTCCATTACGTGCGATTCTTGTGAAAGGAAAACCCATCTTTGCAGTCGGAGGATGGATTAATCTTCCTCAGCTTCTTCCTCTCTTGGAAATGGAAGAAGTAGAATCTTCTTCCGGGTCCATGTACTATGGACTGTTTCTAGATCCACAAAGGCAAGCACAAGAAAGCAATACGTTTGTCACAGAGCTTCTTCTAACGGAACAAACGTTACAAGATTTGGATCTATCTGTATACACAAACAAAACAGACATCTTGAAAGAGATCGCTTCCAAATGGGCTCCCTATTTTACCATCGAAGAAGATCCACTAGATCCTTCTACTCTTCGCATATGTAAGAATACCAAAGCAATACAAGATAGAATGGAATCCATGGGAACCTTTATTCTGCTGAGCTCGACTGAGCTTGATTTGGTGTCCATGCTAACGCAATATCGCCAGCGAGATGCCGTTGAAAAAGTCTTCGATGCAGGCAAGAATGAGTGCTTTGGAAATCCTCTTCGGGTGCATTCTACAGAAACCATGAAAGGGACAATGTTCGTTCTCTTCCTAACCTTGATTGTGCAAACCTATCTGGGAGGAAAAATGAAAACCAGCAAGATAGACGATAGCTACTCTATTCGAGGATTGTTTCGAGAACTTCACAAACTAAAGAAAGCAATTTGGCAAGGGAAAACGTGTCTGTTAAATGAAATCACCAAAGCACAACGAATTATATTTCAGAAATTACAGATTGTGTTGCCTAACTCGTAGAAGAGTTTAGGATCTACATCCTCAAACTCGTGGCTAGAAGAAACCAAGGGAATATTCTTGCTCTTTACCAACCATCGTATAAAATCTCCACGTTCTACAGGTTGCAAAGAATCATAATTGTGAGGGTTCTCAAATACTCCCTTTTCTTGACACTTTTCAATACAGGGCTCCATCCAATCAAAAGTATCCAACCGAAGTGAATAGGAAGGGTTCAAAAGCGACATAAGCGTTGGAGTGCTTTTCTGTCCTTCTCCATAAATTGATTGAGGCACAAAAAAAGTAATCATCATAATACATAGCACACAAAGAATCCATTTTTGCATATTTATTCCTCTTTCCTTGCAGAAATAAAAACTTCAATTCGTAATTATTATTTTAAAACTGAAATTTAAGATTTCAAATTTTTCCAATACTATATTTGTTACTTTTGTAAAACATTGAATACACTCCACAAAATTCCGTCATTATTTTGTACACAAAGAAAAGTTTTTGTACTGATAGTTTTTTTTGACAAAGTTTGGTTTTATGATACAAAGTTTATGATGATTTGCACTGCAATACATTCCTAGGCAGAAAAGCCTAGCTTGCATTAACAGTACAAACTGATCAGGCTGTGAGAATTCATGAAGCCGGGCCACATAAGTGGCAGCAGATCAAATAAACTCATCTGCGGGACAGTTGTATGTTTCGTAGATGTATCACTTTCCTCGAAACATACAAAGTACAGTAAGGTATTGTGCAATTAAATTTGTCACTATCTTGGAGGCACTTTGTTATGACACAAAAAATTACTTCGTCGCTGTTGTTGATGGGTTTAAGCTCAGATGAAGCAAAAAAACGTCAGTTGCAATATGGGAAAAATGTATTGGTTCCCGAAAAGAAGAGGAATGTTCTATTCCAAATATTCCATATCGTGCAAGAACCTATGTTTTTGCTTCTTCTGGTTGCAGGTACCATCTATTTCATGTTGGGTGAACCCCGCGATGGTTTGATTATGATCATTTTTGTCGTTGCCATTATCGGTATCGATGTGTATCAAGATTGGAAAAGCTCAAAAGCATTAAAATCTTTACGTGACCTGTCTATTCCACAAGTTACTGTAGTTCGGGACAATCGAGAAATTTCTATAAGCAGTGTTGATCTTGTTCCAGAGGATATCATTTCAATATGTGAGGGTATGAAAATTCCTGCAGATGGTGAGATTTTAATGTGTAACGATTTGTGTATCGATGAATCCATACTAACAGGTGAATCTGCTGTAGTTTGGAAAGAAGCCACAAAAGCAAGACATACTTGCGAATTCTGGCGAACCGATTACGTATATGCAGGTACAATGGTAGTTGGAGGATCTGCTGTTGTGAAAGTAAAACAGATAGGGCAGTCTACGGAATTTGGTAAAATTGGAAAGTCGCTTTCTTCACAAAAAAATAGTCAAACACCTTTGCAAAAACAGATTCGTAGGCTTGTTACTTTCTGTGCCTATATTGCTTTATTGTCATTCGTTATTGTCGCTGCTATTACATATTGGAACCTTAATCTTTTCCCATTTAAACAAAGAATTATTGAGAGTATTCTCTCTGGCATAACCTTGGCTATGGCAACCATCCCGGAAGAACTCCCGGTTGTTTTCACTATATTTCTTTCCATGGGTGCATGGAGATTGGCAAAAAAGAATTCTCTTATTCGTAAATTATCGTCTGTAGAAACTCTTGGTGCTGTTTCTCATCTTTGCGTTGATAAAACGGGAACGATCACTATGAATCAAATGACTATTCAAGAAATTTGGAGTCTGGAAGACTACCAAAGCATATTTCTTGAAACAATGGGTTTGTCTTGTGAAACAGAACCATACGATCCAATGGAAAAAGCAATCTTACAATATTGCGAAAATCAAGGAATTGAGAAAAAAGAACTATTTCGCAAAACTTTAGTAAGAGAATACTCTTTTACCAATACATTAAAAATGATGGGACATGTTTGGAAAATGAACGAAGACTCAGTCGTAGTTGCCGCTAAAGGATCTCCAGAAAGCATTCTGTCGATATGTAGGAATTCGAATATTGAGAAAGAGACTATTCAAGATAAGATTCATGAAATGTCCTCAAAAGGATTTCGAGTCTTAGCAGTAGGATTTCAATCCATTAAGAAAAACGACAATATACCAGAAGATTTGGAACACTGTACACTAGATTGCTGTGGATTGATTGCATTTGAAGACCCACCAAGAAAGACTGTGAAGGAAGATATTGCAAAATGTGTAAAAGCAGGAATCCGAGTCATTATGATTACTGGTGATAACAGTGTTACTGCAAGTGCAATTGGAAAAAAAGTTGGATTAATGAATGCAGATAAAGTTATCAATGGGAAAGACTTAGAGAACATGTCTGATCAGGAGTTGTACGAAAAATCGAAAGACATCGGTATTTTTGCCCGAGTAACACCTGAGCATAAAATGAGAATCATCCAGCTTTTTAAAAAAGAAAATGGTGTTGTCGCCATGACAGGTGATGGTGTGAATGACGTTCCTGCACTCCAATTTGCAGATATTGGAATTGCGATGGGTAAAAGAGGAAGCGAAGTTGCTAGAGAAGCTTCTGATCTTATACTTCTTGATGACAATTTTTCTACCATTGTCTCAACAATTCAAGATGGGCGAAGAATATACAACAATATCCGCAAAGCACTACTGTACATTTTTACTATTCATGTTCCTATTATACTAGCAAGTTTGGCTTCCCCTCTTCTTGGTATAGAACCATCAAAATTATTCCTGCTCCCAATCCATATTGTACTCCTTGAGCTCATCATTGATCCTACTTGTTCTATCATATTCGAAAGATTGCCATCTGAAAAGGATGTAATGGAAAAACCACCTAGAAGTCGAAATGAAACATTGCTATCGTGGAAGGAAGTTTCAAAAAGCATCCTACAAGGAGTGGTGATCTTCTGTGCTGTATATAGTGTATATCTACTTACATTGAAGCAAAACGGTAACGAAAATATTTCAAGAACCTACGGTTTAGTCATTTTAATTTTCTCAAGTCTTTTCCTTGTACTCTATCATGCTGCAAAAAAAGGGAATAGAAAATCTCAATATGTGAACTTTATTAAAGATCGGGTGATTCAAATCTCCATGAGTTCTATCCTTATCGGCACTTTACTACTTATATACAGCCCTATACATACTGTTTTCAAACTTGCACCGTTATCATTGATGCAGTTTATTTCAGCGATTGGCATCGCTTTTCTGTCAGTGTTTTGGATTCACTTATTCCATAAGAAAAACCTGTAGAATCCTGTCTAGCTGTTATAAAAGAGATTTGTTCCGATTGAAATCTTAAACGAAGCTGTACACCAGTTTTACAAATATTAGACAAATCAAAGGTTGTGCTTGTCATTTGTCTAATTTATTATAAAATAAGGACATGATAGCTAGAGATTTGTCGAACGAGTTGATTTTTCTTTCTGAACAATATCCTATTGTTACTATTATTGGACCAAGACAATCTGGGAAAACTACTTTAGCAAAATCAGTCTTCCCGATGCACTCCTATCAGAATCTTGAATCACCCGAAATAAGAAGCTTAGCTGAAACTGATCCAAGAGCTTTTTTCTCATCCTTTCAGCTCCCTGTCATTATTGATGAAGTACAAAGGGTTCCTTCTATTCTCTCCTATATTCAAACTCAATCTGATGAAATTGATAAAAATGGTCAGTTTATTTTAACAGGTAGCTATCAACTCTCCCTTCAGGAATCTATTTCACAATCTTTGGCAGGGCGTACTGCTCTGGCAACACTGTATCCACTATCAATACATGAGTTGCAAAAACAAGAAGTGGCATATTCCAGAGACGAATATATCTTTCAAGGTTTCTATCCACGCATTTATAAAGAACAGATGGAGCCCCACCGATTTTATAGAAATTACTACCAAACTTATATCGAACGGGATTTAAGACAAATGATTCAAATACGAAGTCTGTCCTTATTTGATAAATTCGTTCGTCTACTTGCCGGTAGAATTGGCAATATTTTAAATACGGCCTCCATTGCTCAAGATGTCGGTGTTTCCAGCTCTACAATTCAAGAATGGATTTCTATATTAGAAGCTTCTTTTGTCATATATCGACTTCCACCTTATTACAATAATTTTGGCAAACGCTTGATCAAGTCACCAAAAATCTATTTTACAGATATTGGTTTAGCTTGTTATTTACTAGGAATAACACAAATCCATCAGATATCTCGAGACCCTCTTATAGGCAATATGTTTGAAAATATGGTTGTCATGGATGTTCGTAAAACCCTGATGAACCAAGGACTAGAGTCAAACTTATTTTTTTATAGAGACCACAACAACCATGAAGTGGATCTACTCATTAAAAGTGGAGATTTGCTACTGCCAGTTGAAATTAAATCTGCAATGTCGTACCACGAGTCTCTTCATAAAAACATACCATATTTTCAAAAGATATCCGGCATTAAAAATGGCTTATTACTTTATGCTGGCAGTGTAGAGTTTCAAAAAGAAAAGATTTCAGTAGCTAATTTTCAGCAATTTGGTAAGGTGTTTTCAGCTTTCATGCAAACAAATACTCTATAACTCCTTGTACCAAAGCAACATGATTTCATCACTGGGCTTTGCTGTTCCACCATAGGCAAAACAATCTACACCACCAAGAAAACATCCCATCCTGTTATAGAATTTGCAGGCATCGACATTATTGTTTTGTGTTTCAATTTTCAACCACTGAGCGCCTCGATTCTTGGCCCATTGCATAGCATANNCATTTGAATTTCAGGAGAATTATGGATAATGATAGCCCCTGCAACAGGTTTCTCTTCAATGTACGTAAGGACAATATGCCATTTCTTCGTATCAAATTCTTTTTCCCAATCCAATGGAGAATTTTGGGGAAGTTGATCATAATTTTTTCGAACCGAGTAATCTGTGGAAGACTCTTGAAAAGGGATTCCTTGGAGCCCATTCTTCGAAGGATCAATCTTTAATGTTGTCTGAATCCAAAAGGCAATCGATATTGTAGAATAGATCTTTAAATCGTGAACTTGCACAAATCGTAAGTAAAAGTTATCTTTAATCTCTCTATTTTCTTTATTCATGCTTTACTACCTGGTTGAAACCGTATAAAATTTTTTGCATTTAAAACTCTGGATCTGTGAGGAAGTATTGATAGTTACCAGGAGTAATAAGTTTAATAGGGACGTGTGGATAAGCAATAGAAAATGTTTTTGGAATTTTCATTCTTGCATTTTGATTCCATTTAAATTCATAAGCACGAATGCATTTCTCTCCCTCTTCAATATAATCTATTTCTTGCATTTGAGCAGTACGCCAAAAAAACTGCTTCCGATGTAAACTAGAATACGCCAAGAGTTTTTTTCTTTCTGTAATAAGATAATTTTCCCACAATCCTCCAATATCTTGACGATTCTCTATTTTCCACAATGAATTGATGATTGTGTTGCGGATTCCATTGTCATAGAAGTAAATCTTCTTCCCCTTTTTAATTTCATTTCGTGCATTTTTACTGAAGGATGGAATCATAAAAACAACGAATGATTGTTCCAACAATTCGATATATTTTTCAACTGTGGTACGATCTACACCCACAAGTTGAGAAAGCTCATTAAAGGACACTTCGCTTCCAAGTTGTAATGCTAAAGCTTCAACGATTCGCTCAAGAACAGAAGGTTTCATGATTGTCTGCAGTTTATAAAGATCTTTGTATAGATAACTGTCCGTAAGTAGATGAAGCAATTCTTTTTCTTCACCAGGCTTTGAAATGATTTCAGGATAACTCCCATACACTAATCTATACTGCAATAAACGTGCTTCTTCTAACATTCCAATATGCTGTGCAATTTCTTGAAATGCAATTGGATAGAGAGTATACACATATTTTCTTCCTGTTAATGGCTCTATCACTTGATGACCTAGTTCAAAAGAGGATGAACCCGTTGCGATGACTTGTACTTGGGGTATCTCATCGACAATCAATTTTAGAATTATTCCAATATCAGGTATTCGCTGTGCTTCATCAATGAGAACAATCCTCTTTGAACTGAATAGAGTTTTCATAAAAGTGGAAGTTGGTTCTATTAGAAGTTTTCGAACATCAGGTTCATCGGCATTCAATATCAGAGATTGTTGTTCGTATCGTTCCAAAAGAGATTTCACCAATGTCGTTTTTCCAACTTGTCTTGCACCAAAAAGCAGGATGGCTTTTCTCTGAAAAAATCTATCTTCTATTTTTTTTGTAAGCAATCTGGGAATCATTTCCAGCTCCAATCTACAATTATTATAATATTCTGCGATTCGTTTCGCATATTATTATAATATTTTGCGATTCTTGAACAAGAGTTCTGAATGAAGCAGTGTAGAATAGGATTGGAAAACTAGGAGAAAAATTCAGTGTTGTCGATTGTTTTCAAGTCAATCCAGGATTGATCTTCTTTGAGATGAAATATCATCATTTTGTCATGATCTCTGTCATGGCGGACTTGGTGATACTTACACAAAAGTCGATGCTCAGACAGACGTCCCAGGATTTCTATTTTTCCTGTGTAATGAGACATCACATATCGGAATTGCTTGGCTAAACCGGATAGTTCTTTACGGGATTTTTTTACAATGTTACACCCTTGAAGCAAAGGAACTTGAAAGTGTCTTTTTACTCCTTTTACTGGTCTGCATTGAAAGATATAATATGGCACAACACCCCATGCATTCAAAGTATTAAAAAGAGTCGCTAGTGTAGTTGGATCATTATTTACACCGCGCAAAAGAACAGTTTGGTTTCGAAAGGTAACACCGCAAGAGTGCAGAGCTTTTATTGCTTTTTTTGCCTCAGGTGTACATTCATTAGGATGGTTAAAGTGAGTGATAACATAGATCTGTTTTTGCTTTGAATAGGTTTTCATGATGCGTAGAAATTCTTTGTCTTGATAAATTCGCATAGGATAGACAACGGGCATGCGAGAACCAAAACGAACATACAGAATGTGATCAATAGGGAATAATTTCTGAAGATAACGTTCAATGATAGAATTTCTATTCATGAAAGAATCCCCTCCACTAATCAACACATTGTCAACTTCTGGATGCTTTTGAATGTAGTCAGTAACATTGTCGATGCGATTCAAAATTTCATTGGTTGACAAACCAACCAGGCGTTTCCGAAAGCAGAAACGGCAGTACGAAGCACAAGTGTTTGTAGACATAACCAACACAGTGTTGTGATACTTATGTTGCACGCCATCAAGTCGGGTGTTTAGCTTTTCACCGCTTGTGTCAAAATGACCTTCAATGTAAAGCTCAGAAGCAGTTGGAACATACATCCTGCGAATGGGATCTAAAGGATCATCGGGATTCATCAAACTTGCATAGTACCTAGTAATGGACATCGGAAACTGTGAAGAGATTCGTTCAATCTTCTTCTCTTCTTGTTTTGAAAGATGAAGGAACTGGGCAAGCTCTCGGGCAGATGTAATGTTCTTGCGAAGCTCCCGTCGCCAGGAAGACTCATCAGAAAGAGTTGGAAGGTTTAAATCTTCATTATCCGATGCTTTTGAAGTAGTTTGTTGTAAATGTTTAACAGTAGTTTTATCATGCATCATACTACTATTATAAATGCAAAAGACTACTTTGGCAAAACACAGAAAACTGCTTCAATCTAAAAAAGCCTTCGCGAAAGTAAAAAGAAAAGCCGAATCTAAGATATTGCTATACGGGTTTCTCTGCAGTATAGGATTCAAAATAGTCAATGTTGATGTCTTTGTTCTTGTATTGGGGCTGTTTCAGAATTTTACGAATTTGTTTTTCGGTCTTCTGAGAGGTTTCTAAGTCTTCATTATCGACAGAAATTGCAATTGAATCTAAAAGAGGGTTTTCAAGAACTTTTTCCAGAATGTATTCTTCTGATTCCATGATGGGGCCATAGATAACTAAAGAGTTCGAATATCCCTTCTCGGTGTCAAGTTCTTGAGGCAAGTATTCTTCGTATATGCGATTGAGATAGACTTTTTCAGATTGAACAGCTTTTTTCTTGTAATTCTTATCTCCTTCAGTAATAATCACAGGAAAGCGGTCTGTTTCAATATATTCACATATACGATGAACCAGGTTATCGCCCTTAGGGGCTATTTTAGTGATGTTCTGTACTTCATCCTTTTGCAAACTAAAATTCCCATGAAGATAAAAAACATGGGTGTTTGTATCCCGCTTTGCAAAATTATCAGGGGAGAAAAAAACTTTTTTACTCGTTTTGGATTGTTTTCCAAAACCATCCTGGAACCAATCCACATCTTTTATAATACACCACTGAAGCGAAAGATCGTAACTGATCGAAAAAATGTACCGGAAATGTTTTAAAAAATCCAAGTAGTAAGGATAATTTGCTTCTATAGAATGAAAATTGGTATGAATTTTTTGTAATACAAAGCTATACATTTCTTTTAGTATCTCATATTGCATTGTTAAAAAATCTTTTGGGGGAGTAACATCGATCTTTTGGAGACTTTGGCTGTGTTTGTACAACAGGCGAACCATCACTTTGGTATCGTACAAAGAGCGAAACATTTCTTCAAGAGAGAAATCTTGGAAGAAAATGCGGAGAAACTTTTTTGTTGTTTTCACTTGCTCCTTAAGAAACTTTTTGGTGAAAAGATAGAAAAAGGGTTTATCGTGCAAAAAGTAAAGAGCGTTTTTGTCATCTAAGGCATTCTGAAAAATCTCTTTAGGATGATTGTAATCCATGGGTTCGTTTAAATAACAGCTAAAAGTATTCCCTATGATCAATTTTCCGTTTTTATATCGATCTTTAATTTCATCCCAACTCTGTAACATAAAAAAACTCCTCTCCAAATCAGTTTTGATTTGAATACACTGAAATATTCCATAGAAGAGCAATTTTTTCCGTCTTCTAAAAATTTCAATGTTGTTATTATAGAATACAATGATGATCTTACAAATAAAATGCAAAAAACGTGGATTGTAATGGTTTCGTGCATCATTGTTGTTGGTGGTTTTCTTGAGTGTTGCAGATTTTATCCTATACTTTAAAACACAAGCAAGGACTTTTCCTTTGCTTATCACGATATCAGGAGGTTAACGTATGCGTCTATTTACAAGAGAAGATTTACACGCATTGTTGCAGTCTTCTGGCGGATACCATGTATCCATTTTCATGCCAACCCACCAAGCAGGTCCTGAAACAGAGCAAAACCCCATTCGGTTTAAGAATTTAATCCGAAGAGCAGAAGAAGATCTGGAGTCAGAGGGTGTTCGCTTGCCGGACATTAAATCCATTCTTAATCCAGCCTACCAATTACTCGCGAATCATTTTTTCTGGAGCCATCAGTACAAAGGTTTAGCTGTCTTTATCGGTCCTTCCGGTATGGAGTATTTCCGAGTTCCTCATGCATTCAAAGAGACTGTAGTTGTTACACAGCGTTTCCATCTTAATCCATTACTACCACTTCTGAATCGAAATGAACAATTCTATATCCTTGCCTTTAGCCCCTCTCTAGTACGCTTTTACCAATGCAATCGTGATCAGATTGAAGAAATAGAAGTTCCCGATATGCCCAGAGACTTCAAGAGTGCGTTCGGTTCTTCTGACAATGAATCCCACCTCCATTATCACTTCATGGGTTCTGGTGGAAAAGGAGATCAAACCTCGGTCATCCATGGAAGTGGAGAAGTGCAAGAAAAGGACATTCTAAAACAATATTTTCGTAAAATTGACCAAGCACTGCATAAAGCTCTCCGTGATTCACGAGAACCATTGATTCTAGCATCCACTGAAACCAATGTTGCACTGTATCGTGAGATTAACTCATATCCTCATGTTTTCGAAAATAGCATTAATGGGAGTCCCGATGAAGTAGAAGCAAAAGAGCTTCTTCAAAAAGGTTTTCCACTTGTTCGTCCTTTGTTTAAACAAGAACGCACCGAGGCGGAAGAACAATATCAAAAACTTCTTGGTACTGGACGTACTTCAAATCAAGTAGAACAATTGGTATGGCAATCTCGCCAAGGTATGGTGGATACACTTTTTGTAGCTAGAGGTATAGAACAATGGGGAATCATTGATGAAGAAAATCAGACCATCGTGTTACACGATCATTATGAAACCGGCGATGAAGATATATACAGCTATATCAGCATCCAAACCCTGATTCACAAAGGAACTGTTTTCTCCATGATGCCACAGTTTATGCCGGAGAAAAATAATATCGCAGCAATCCTTCGCTACTAATAAACAGTAACACCTCATATTTAAAACCCTCTTCTTTCTGCGAAAGAAAGAAGAGGGTTTTTTTAATGCTTATGTAGCCACCTGTATAGCAAAAATGATGAATCATTAGTCGGGTACACCCAGGATACAAACTGAATGTTTTCTTCTGACAACAAGAATAGATCCTCCCATTCAATAGATTCTTTATTCTGTAGGGGAAGAAGTACGTCTTGTGTTTGCATAGAAATTGGATCACCATACGAATCTACAAAGTCGACTTTGCCATATGCATAGTTTAAAGAAGGGTCTGATGAAACAGAATGAAGAATGGGAATCTCATCTTCCGTATGCAGCAGCGATGTGAAAAGAAGAATATCTTCTGATTCCAATAAGGCATTTCCTATTGACAATGAGATTAGAATGGGCTGGTTTTCGTTATTTTCTTGTTTTGCATAATACCATACATTAAAGAGTGTTCCGTATTCATAAGCGGCAAGAGAAAACTTTGATTCTTCTGACAAATGATGAAACCCTTTCAGTTCTGAAGAAACAATGCGCATATCTTTGTCATCAATACGTTCATCGTCTTTGGATGTACTAAAAAGTTTGATTTCGTAGGATTTTGAGTCTTGGTCTTCTTCCGAAAATTCATCTTCTAGGGTTTCTACAAAAAATGCACTATAGCTCCCCGCCAGACAAGATAAGGTATAGGGAGAATGAATTTGTTGGTAAATGGGTACAAACTCGCTGACATAAGTAGCAGGTTTCTCAATAGTATAATCCACAAGGGGTGCATATCGTTGCCATTCACCAATCTCCGCATACTTCATAAAGCCATTCTTTGCGTCACTTTGGAAATATACAACGGGACATTCCTGATCCATTCCCACATACCAAACTTCGCTTTCTTCTTGTGGTTCTGGTAAGGTTAATTCTTCTTTTTCTCCATGCATATTCAATCGATAGAAACGTGGTGAAGTATCGTCAATACTATACTTTTCAGCTAAGAAAAAAGTATTGTCTGTCCAAAAATCCCATTGTATTGTATTCGTTTGCTGCCGAAATGAGATCCTCTCTTTTGTATCAAGAGAATAAAACACAAGAGAAGGTGGATTCTGCGTTTTATAAAAGAATATTGTGCCGTCCTCATTCATGACAGGCTGCATCCCTCGTCCAATTTCATAAATGCGTTCTGATGAATCCATAGACCATGTAAAGAATAAGTAGTGATCCGATGCTTCTTCTTCAATGGATTGCCCTAGAAGAACTGTATTGGAGTCTTTGCTGAAATAGCAAAGATCCATCATTCTATTTTCATCAAGGACAACTTTTTTCGTTGTAGAAGAAGTAATGTTAACAAAGAACAAAACAGGTTTTTCGGTGTCAATTGTTTGCATACAGAAAAGAGAATCTGTTGGATCTATATTGAGAAGCTTACAATTCTCCTTTGTGTTTTCCCATATAAGGCCAACTTCGCCCGTATCAATCTGATACTTCCACACACCAGACCAGGATGAATCTTCGTTCTGATCCCAAATACCAAAGTACAAAGCATCCTGACGGAAAATAGGCTTTGTAACAGCACCATTTTTGGTAGGCAAAGATTGGAGTGCGAGGGTTTCATGAAGAACAGCATCTCGAAGGCAAAGCTGGTTGTCCTCAATCGATATGTAAGGTACGTTAAAACCTTGATTCTCAGCAATTTGGTTGATCAGGAAAGGTTCGTTGGAAACACTTGTGCAACTAACCATACAAAAAAATACCATCAATACAAAAAGGCATACAATGCTCTTAAGATTCACAATCTCTTTCCAAGTTTTTTCATTGTGCAAACCAAGACGATTCTTCATTTCTACTCCAATCATTTGTCCAAAAAAATCCTTTTCACTACATTTTAACGAATACCAAGATTATACAACTAGATTCACAATTATTGAATAGAAAGATAAGAATGGTTTTGACTCTACATTTCGGATACCCTTAACTGCAGGTTACAATTAGTGGAAATCTCAAAAAAGTCAAATTTCCGAAAATACTATAGCGAAGGGGATACCCTTTGATATCGAGCACGAATAGATATATTTTCATCAGACGATTCAGTAGAATACACTGCCTTAAATATCTCTTCTACGTAGTGAAGGTCAAACAAAATTCTTCCATTTTGAATGCAACTTTGTACTGCATAATAGGGAGTACTCTCCTTTGAACTACGGTTTTGAACAACAAGGTTGGGCAGTTCAGTACCTTCTCGATTGGGCCAAAATGTTACAAAATGATGGAAATATTCGATGGTTGCAACTGCATTTTTGGCATCCCAGCGTACAGTTGCACCAAATGCATCACCTAAAAACCTCATAGGAACAAGATACACGCTGTTTTCAAAAACAGGGTAACAGTCCATTTCAATTTGTATAGGTTCTATTGCATTGGAGGGATGTACAAAGGCAAAAGGATATCCAAGCTCTAGGGTAACATCAACAAGAATCCGTTCTTCAGGAATTGACGAAACCTTCAACACAAATCCATCTTGCAAACCTTGAAAAGCACATTGATGTCCAGGTGTGGGATTTCCAATGGGAAATTCTTTGTCAGGTGTAGATTCAGTATTGCCAGCTAAAAAGATATTACCATCTGCATCTTGTGCAATACAATAGCTCCATTCTGGGCCAGTTCCACCAATGTAGGTGCTGTATAAAACTTCATTCCCATCCGAAGTAAGTTCCATGAGAAACACATCAAAATGACCCTTTTCTTCTGTATCATTTCCCGGAATGATATAATTACCAATTTGCCGGATGGGAAATCCATGTTCAAAGGTTGAATTGGTCCATCCTGTGATCAAGGCGGTTCCGTTTTTGGTAATACAAATATCGGTAACAACATCTGTGAAATACTGTCCACCAATGTAAGTGCTGTATGCTATGTCAGTACCAGTAGGAGTAAGCTTGATGACAAATCCATCGTTGTCACCATCCATTTGTTTGTCAAACCCATTGTGTTGTTTATCAATCGGAAAGCCATTTTCAGAAGAAGAACAAGTTTTCCCAACAATGTACGCACATCCCACATCATCAACTGCAATCGAGTAGATCTCTTCTTCCTGCAAGCNNTCTTGTTTTGTGGAATAGAAAGACATAGAGCAAATCCATCGCTTCCTTTTTCATGTTTCTTTTGAAAACCAGGCAAGGCTGCATTGTCTTGTGTAGGAGTTTGTAGAAAACCTTCCTCATACGAAGAGCGAGTCCAACCTGTTATATAAACCTTCCCGTCATCTCCCGAAGCAATTGCTTTAACAACCTCATCTTTGGCACCACCAAGATACGTTGCATAGAGAATATCCGATCCATCAGAAGAAAATTGCAGTAAAAAACCATCACGTTCGCCATGAAAGACAGTGCTATAGCCAGGAATACCATCACCAATTGGAAAACCATCTTCTTGGGAGGATTCTGTCCATCCCGCAACAACAACCCTTTGAGATTCATCAATATCCATGGCAAACACAACATCTCGATAATAACCGCCAATATAGGTTGAATACAATATTTCTTCTCCATCAGAAGAAACCTTGATCAGGAAGGAATCCAAAAAGTGATTATGGGTCGTGTCAAATCCTGGTATAGAACTTCCAATGGGAAAACCTTCAGTTTCGCTGGATTGTGTCCAACCTGCAATAAATGCCTCGTTGTTATCATTCACTTCTACACAGAAACCAACTTCATTGGATGTTCCCCCAATATAGCTAGCGTATAGAATCCGCTCTCCATTGGCAGATATTTTGATAACAAACGCATCAGTATCCCCATCAACGGTTTGGTCAAAACCAGGTACATGATATTCCTTGTGTAAGTCTGCGATAAAATCCGATCGTGTCCATCCTGTGATGTATGCACAACCTTCCAGGTCCACACAAATATCTTGGATGCATTCTGCATCATCCCCTCCAATATACGTACTATAAAGAAAGAAAGGATCGGGTTGAGAATACGCTTGTGGAGTAAATTTTGGATTTACATCACGAATGAAACTATGAAAAACAATAACACACAGAACAACGATCAATAGCTTTGATATGATATTTCTCATAGCAGTATTATACGAGTTCAAAAAAACGAATCAATCATTGTCAATCCGCAAAGAAAAGGGATAATCATTGTATCCCGTTTGATCGATACATTTTAAATATTCGTGAGGTGGGTATGATTCAATCGTCTGAGAAAGTGAATGTGTATTTCGTTTCCATTCCAGCTCATACGTTCTTGCACATTAAGAACTATGAAAGCGATGGATATTTTGATTTTTGGGAAAAACAAGACAAAATTCCGGAACAAGATTGTTATACAATTTGTGGTTTACTCGACAGCATACCAGGAAAGCTAGATGGTTCTGATCAAGCTATTGGTTGTTTTAGTGGTCAAATCATGGCTAGACTATTTGAAGCAAACAACAAAAAGCCAGAAGCTTACGGAATTCGCCTACCAGAGAATTATCAAGGGCCAATTCCAAAACAAATGCTATTGATGTCAGTTCCAAAAAGTGAGTACGTTGTCTTTGAACACGGACCATTTGACTTTGAAAAGGAGTGCAACGCTGTAGGATCAAAACTCAGGGATGCAATGAACGCATTTTCTTTTACCGATACAGCGTATGAACTGGATGAATCACCTGGACGGGTATCGTATTATTTCTTTGATCCAACGCAATATATGAAACATATACGACCAGTAAAAAAGAAATAGTACATTGATAGACAAAAAACAAACCAAGGTCTTAATCAACCTTGGGTTGTTTTTATGTGGGGTTTTTTATTTCTTAAAACTAATTTGCATCATACCGGTATCGCCGTCAGTGATGGATACAGTAATCATTGCATCTTTATTCTCATTATGAGCAGTTACGATCCATCCGTCACCAACTTGAGATTTTGAAAGTATCATCCAGCCATCTACTCCATCGAGTTTTTTTGTCATATCTTCCATGTCGGTTGGAGTGGGATTTTTAAAGGCAAGCGTATAATTTGTGTACCCCTCTGCTTCTGATTGAATTACAGTTTCTAAATCCCCTTTTAACATTGGGAAAAAGGATGGAATATCTGTAGGCATTTTTGCACTTTTCCCAGCATCGATCTTTGTTTTAAATCCATCATCATCTTCCCCTTCAATGGACACGTCTATAACATCTTCTTTTTTTAGATCAGTTTCTTCATCATCGGTTCGAGATGGTTCTTCAATTGTATCCTGTTTTGCAGGATCAACTGGAGTAGAATTTGAAAATAAAGTACACCCGGTTGTTGTCATAGATAGAATAAGTAAAACAGTTAAAAGCATCGATACAATTTTCATAATACCCTCCGCATTGCTCGCAAATAGTTTGATAATTGTAGAGTACAATCATTCTTTAAATAATGCAAGGGTTTTGTTAAAAAAGGATTTTTCATCATGACGATGAAAAGTGAGTTTTCTATCCATGCAATAAAGGATAATCCATAGAAGAATACACCAGATACAGTAAATCAGGTTCATAATTTACCCATGGAATTACAGGCAGTTCTTTAAAATCTTCGATTAGTGCAGGTTTAGGCGTAATAAAAGCAAGCGAGTACGGTACATTAGGCTGCCTGTTTGCATACAGAAGCCAATCATAAATGGATGCTGGGGTTGGATTCAAAGAAACATTGTACCAACCATGGTGATTATCGAAGAAGCCAGGACATCCATTCACTTTTGCAAATGTGGCTGTTTTTTGGAGTGCTTGAAACAGTGTAAGGTTCATACCCTGAACAACAAAGTTTTGTGCAAGAAGTCCTTCAGTTGATATGAAGTAAGGTTGATGAATGAATTCTTCAAAAGAAGGATGCCAGTCTTCCACATCCAAAACTGTATCGTGTATGATTTTTGGATCTAATTCCAGAACTAAAAATCGTTTCCGAATCGTAAATCCAATTTTGGTCGAAATGTGTAAGCTTGCTTTGTTTGTAATGTGAGTACAGTTAACAATTTGAGTAGTAATACCGTTTTTTCGATCTTCCAAAGCTTTCTTAAAAAGCGTTGTGCAAATATACCAGCTCAAATTCTGCCCTCTGAAGTTTTCATGTACGCGAAGTCCCTCTAGAATACCTGAGCCATCTTCTAAGTAAGAGTATTTCGCGGTAGCAATCACTTGATGAGTTGAAATGTCTTCAATGCACAAAAAAAGTCCCGGCGCATCCACCCATTGGTGGAAAATGTCAGGTAAATAATCATTCCCTTCCCAAATCGATTTAGAAAGCTCACAAATTGACTCATAATCATCATGACGCATCGGTCGTATCACTCTATTTTCAATATCCATTTCTTCAGCTCTTGAGTACATACATACTCCTCCTGCCATTATGTTTTTGTAACTATTTGTCGTTGGCTTTTCATTTTCTCTCCGATTTAACGAAACGTATATTTTTAGCAACTAGCTGGAGGATTTCCTTTTTTACGGTTGAACAAAGTCTTCAAAGTTTTCCATTGTTATGTTATCAATGGTGCTGCCGATGTAGGTTTCTAAAAACTGTGATCCTTTGTGCTTTGTATCTTTCATTTTTAATTCAAATCCTTTTAATGTTCCCCCGTATTCTTCTATCAAATCAACTTCCTGTTGTTCATATGTACGCCAGAAATAATAATTCTTTTTAATCCCCAAAGCAGAATCTCGTTTCATTCTCTCTACGATTAAAAAATTCTCCCATATATGACCCTTATCATCGCGATATTTCATTTCATTGAAATTCCGAATTAGAGCATTACGGATTCCCATATCATAGAAATATACTTTTCTACTCTTATTGATTTCATTTCTTCTATTTCTAGCAAATGCAGGGAGACGAAACACAATAAAACTTTTCTCAAGTAGATCTATATAATTGATGACGGTTTTATGATCAATACCAACAAGATTGGACAACTCGGTATAGGATACTTCTTGCCCAATTTGCAAAGCTAAGGCAGTAAGCAGTTTTCGTATGTGTTCGTTGTTACGAACCTGTCTAAATTCAAAAATATCTTTGTACAAGTAATCTCCGGTTAATTCGATGAGGTAATTTTCCAAAGATTGTTCGTCTGAGAAATGAAAAATCTTTGGATACAAACCAAAACGAAGATAGTAGTCCACAGAGCTCTTCAACTCTATACTCTGCTCTTTGTTATACAACTCAAATAGAGAGATAGGATACATGAGATACGTTATTTTTCTACCTGTTAAGGGTTCACTCAATTGGTTGGCTAACTCAAAACTAGAAGAACCACTCACAAGAATTTTCACACCAGGGATATAATCGATGATAAGCTTTAAGATTGTACCAATCTGTGGTACTTTTTGAGCTTCATCTAACACAAGAAGTTGAGTATTGGCAGTAAATCTTTTTAAGCTTTCTATGTTAAATGTATCAAAAAAATTTTTAACAGCAGGATCGTCACATGCTACAAATTTTGTTTTTAGTGAGATCCTTTCCATTATTTTTTTTAAAAGAGTTGTTTTACCAACTTGTCTTGGTCCATACACAAGAATGGCAGGGTTCAAAGAGTTTTCAATAGAGAATAAAACTTGCTTTTCTAAGAATCTTTCAATATACATAAAAGGAGTATACTGAATTCCCGCAATTCTGTCAAATTACAGGAGTGTATTCCTGTATTTAGGTTAAATTACGGGAATACAATGCATTTTGGTTCAATATGGTGCTAAAATTTTTTTTGATGTACACATGATATAAATACGTGATATTACTTTTTTATACACTTTTTATATGTATACTTGTATTGTATTTTGCATAGGAGGATTGTATGAAAGTAAAAGATGCCCAAACAAATTATTGCATGCGAATCTCAAAGGAGGAGTATCAATTCCTGAAAGAAGAATCTCAAAAAATGGATTGCTCAGTAAATCATCTGTTAAAAATTCTTGTTGCTAAATACAGAGAAGAAGTTAAGTCTGAGGAACTTGAAAAAGCCTTTTCTCAAATTGGATCAGATGAGCAAGATATTGAATACGCATTACCAGCCCAAGCCGAGGTGATCCATGAATCATGACTTTAAAATTGTGTATCGTGGAGAAATATGGATGATTGATTGGAATCCTGGTAGGGGTTCAGAACAAACAGGTTATAGACCTTCCCTTATTGTGCAAAGAAACTCTGGAAGTGCCAATCCCCAATACGGCAATGTCATTGTTGTAACGATATCATCAAAAAGTTCAGGAAACGTTCCTTTTCATTTATTTGTAAGGAAGAATCCAGAAAATGGTCTTTCATCTGACTCGTATATCAAATGTGAACAGATCATGACTATTTCAAAGCAGCGCCTTGTAAAAAAAATCGGGCACTTACAAGAAGATTTCATGAATAACGTCTATGAAACAATTGTATTGCTACTTCAATAATTCCCGCAATTCTGTCAAATTACAGGAGTGTATTCCTGTATTTAGGTTAAATTACGGGAATACAATTACATCGCTACTACGATAGTATCTTTATGCGGGATATTCAATACTAACCTGCATTTTAACACCATCCCAATCATCGATATAGAGTCAGTTTCATTTTTGTAACCATTTTTACTAGAAAAGTGAACGTTCATGTGCTACACATTTAGAAAAGCTCTTTATCATACTTTCCGGAGGACGAATATGAAAAAAGTTTTCGTTTTATCGATCCTTTCCTTTTTTGTTTTTATGACATGTTTTCATACAACAACTATTGCATCGCCCATGGTGATCAATGATTCATTTCTTCAACAACATAGCGGAACCGAAGATGCTTCCTTTTATCGATCATCCATAAAACGAACCTATATTCTTTCCCTACCAGAATCTGACAACCCTCTCAAGGACCAGAAAAACCTTCTTGCTTCTTTGCAAAATAGAATACCATTCACTCTTCTTCATCAGTATTCCAATGCCATGAATGGCATTGCCATCGAAGTAAGTGGCTATAACGCCTGGATGTTAGAGTCACTTCCAGCCCATATCTCAGTTTATCCTGTGAAAGAATCAGTAGCTCTGGCAAGAGAGCTTGAAATCATCAATGTCAATGCACAATTTGGATTACAGTCCGATCAATGGGAAACCAAATTCACTGGAAATAATGTGAAAGTAGGGATGATTGATACCGGAATCGACTTAAACCATGGAGATTTTTCACATTCGTCTACCGACCTACCAAAAATATACAAAGGATATGATATTGCCGATGGAGATGAAAATCTTCAAGATCTTCGTATTTATGCCCATGGCACGCATGTTGGTGGAATCATTGCAGGCAACAACCCAAACAATCCCTCAAAAAAGGGTCTTGCTCCAGATGCCAGTTTACTTGTGTATAAAGTATTTACCGATCAAGGTAGTTTGACTCTTGAGGACATCATCAAAGCAATTGATATGGCCGTAGAACAAGAATGTGATGTGCTCAACATGTCCTTAGGTTATAGCATGGAAGAACCAATTCCTTCCATAGACAAAGACAATCCTATGTATATTGCTATAGAAAAAGCCACCAAAGCAGGCATTACAGTATGTGCAGCAGCAGGAAACTATGGAGCAAGAACGAAAGAACACCCATGGCGAGTATTAGCACCATTTGTGTTTGATCATACCATCGGCGTTGCAGCTTCCGATGATCGATTAACTCGTACTCTCACCGTACACGGTGGTGATAGAAATCCTTTGACGATGAACGTGCAACAACTTCTTAATACACCTTCTTTTCATGGTTGCATAGAAGGCAACTTAGTTGTAGATTGTGGCTATGGAAGCAAAGAAGAAATCAATCCAGGTAGACCTTTAGGTTATGCTGTTGTTCACAGAGGTCCTGAAAAAGATCCCATTTCTTTCCTTGAAAAAGTACAAAACATCTCAGCAAGGAATTTTTTGGGTTGTATTATTGTTGACAACAACAATAACTTGAACAGCACATTTTCCATCCTCGAAACCAATGATGTCACAGATACCCCCACCGAATATCTTCTACCCACCGTTATCATCAGTCAAAAGTGTTATGATGTTATCAAGCCACATTTAAACCAGGATTCCATACTATCTATTTCTCCATATGACCAATCTACCATTTCCGATTTTACCTGCACTGGACCTTGCGGCGATGCCGACCTGGGATTCTTCAAACCCGACGTGTGTGCCCCCGGAAAGCAAATCAGTTCTGCGGCACTAGCAAAGCGAAAATCCAAAGGTCAATATGAAGATCGTTACGAGATATGGGAAGGAACTTCCATGGCAACAGCATGTACATCAGGGGTTGTTGCACTCATAAAGGAAGCCCACCCACAGTGGTCCCCTCACGATGTTAAATGTGCACTCATGAACACCGCAGATGTTTTAGTCAATCCAATGAACAATCAACCCTATTCCTACTTCCTTCAAGGATCAGGTCAAATCAATGCAAAACATGCCATCCATACTCCATTGCTCATTTCTCCACCAAGTTATCAAAAATATATCGACTACAACTCTACCTACCATCAAACATTTACTATAACAAATACTTCCAATGAACCTGTTCAAGCTGTACCATCTTTTTCCATCCATACAGAAAACAAAAAAGAGAAACAAGACCTGACACGAACGAACCAACTTCTTGAATTTATTTCATTTCATCCTTCCAAGATTGAAGTGCAACCAGGGGAAACAACTACAGTTCAAGCTACAATTAACACTTCACCATTGTTCTTAGTAGCTCCTCTAGTGCAAGGTGAATTCAATTGGAATATAACCTATTCATCAGAATCAATAGAAGATCGTCCCAAGAAACTTCACGTTCCTTTCATTCTTCACAAAGAAAGCATCACACCAGTCAAAGAGGGAATTTCCAACGGAGAAATTACACAAGTTTACAAGAGTCTCTACGATATTAGTTTTGAACTCCATTCGGGCACGAAGTTGCAATACCCCACTGCTTATGCACTATTCAATATTGCAGAACAACTCCGCATCTTTGTCACCGACCAAGATGATCAGCTCCTGGGTGAAATTTACTATACAGAATCCATGCGTCCAGGAACATATCATGTAAAATGGGATATGACCAATCTAAACAACGAAAAGTTTCTGTCAAAAGGCACCTACAAAGTGGTTCTAGAAATCAATGGTCGATCGTACAGCCGTAACCCCTATGGTACTGTAGAAATTCAAGACAACCCCACCACCTATTTCCTAGATACCATCGACATTCAATAGTAAAAGAATCAGCACTACGATAGGAAGTACAGTCGATTACATGCAGCAAGTTAAGAATAATTGGTTAGTATAGGAATCCCGCCAGGTATAGAGGAATCTTATTATTAAACCCTATCTCAATGCCATCTAAAAAAAGATAACCCCTGTCAACATGTTGAATTTGTCGATTGGTTTTATTCTTTCCTCCCACTTCGAAATAATATGCAAGACCTTCCTTTTCTACGACAAAATCCATGGGACTAGAGAAATATAGGGTAAATTGATTCGATAATTGTGACACCAAAAAAGATTCACGAATAGAGCCCTTCATTTCACTACTATATACATAATTAGAAGCAATAGCAGGATACATGTTTGGTATTTGGAATAGTATTTTCGATCCTTTTCGGTATTTTCGATATCCAGTATCTTTTGGGTAAACAATGCGAAGGATCTCAGCGGTTTCTAACAAATCCACCAATCGATACAAAGTGTTTTTGGATACACCAAGTGAACTCGACATGCGATCAATTTGAAAAACAAATGGATTACTAGATGCAATAATACCTAAAATTCGTTTCAATAAAATGCGATTTGAAGAACTTGAATCCGCTTCTATATCCTCATATATTACTTGGTCAATAAGTCCGTTGATTCGTAGCCAATAATCACCAATGTTTTCGTCATCAATGAAAATGGGAAGTGAACCATGGGTCAAATAATCATTGAATTCTTTCAGTATCGTGAATTTCTGTGTTAATTCATGAGAAACTTCTACATGGCGAAACAATAGATCTTCCCAAGTGATAGGAGAAAGCTTCATGTCATATTTAAGACATAGATATTCACGAAATGAAAGTGGTTTTAACTTGTACAAAAGCGTTCTTCGGGATAAATCTGCTGAAGATTGATGAATACTCAAAGAGGAACTACCTGAATAGACAATTCGTTTGTCCGGATAAACATCACAGAGATTTTTCAGAATCCGATTCCAGTCTGGATATTTATGAATTTCATCGATATATAGCTCTGATCCTCCATAGTTGAAAAATTCTTGAGCAATCTCGTAGAGTCCTTCTGAAATTACAGTAGATTGGTCAGCAATAAGGTATAAGAAATCTGTAATAGATTCATTTGCATTTGCAAGACGATCTTGTATATGTTGCAACATCATGACGGTTTTTCCAGTGCCACGGAAACCTGCTATTCCGATCAGAGAAGAATTCCAAGAAATAGTGGAATACAAATATCGTTGAAATGAAGTAGGTACATGATGTAACAACCGGCTCATAATCGTGACATAGTTTTCCAGCATTGTTTTCTCCTTGTCTACAATATACAAGATTTAAAAAATAGTTCAACTCAAATGAACGTTTTTTAATGTTTATGTTCATTATCGTTGAACTATAAAATTAGTTGCCTCAGGCCCGTCTAAAAACGTTGTTTTTTCAGCTATTCGTTATGGAGAGCGAATACAATAGACTGAAATGGGTAAACTCGCATGGATCGCAAAAAATACCCCCGGCTAGCAGGAGATAAATATGGTTTCCCTTGCAAATCTCTTTCATAGACAAGCCGACTAATATCTTGGTACAAAGAAACAAAGCGAGGGTCATTTTGGTACAAAGAAAAGCTTTGCTCCAAAAGGATTACTCTCGATAAACATTCGCATAGAATATCAGGATGAGTGATTCCTTCCTCCGTCATTGCATCAAGGAGTACATCAAAGGCATTGGCAAAGGATTCTTTAAAACGTTCTCGTTCCTCTGATTGCATCCCTTCGGGGAATGCTGCCAGTGTTTCAACCATTTCCAGCATAGATCTTACAATAATCATGTGGTACACCCACATTGCATTATGAGGATCGTTCCATTTTCCTTGCTTCTCTCCATCGACAAGCTGTCCTGGTAGAATGCCAAAACGAAAACGCTCAATGGCTTTATCAAAGTAGATAGGTTCAGAAGTGATTCTTGCAAGTTTACACAAAAATAAAATGGGAAAACTATTGTAGTTCCAGTTTGGGACGCTAGGCCTATCTGATAGCCACTCCTCTGCCCAAAGTACTGAACGAAGGTAGATGGGATCGTTGGTCGCTTCATATAACTCTAGCATAACATAGGAGCACAAGCCATGGACAAAAAAGAGATGTCCTTCTTCAAGATCTTCAATAATCCAACCATTGTGCATTACTTCATCCAATTTGTTGTTTTCTTCTGCTTCTGCCAAAAACTTGGTTATCATCTCATCAAACTTCCCGCCCCTGCCGCGAAGATCGGGTATTGGGAAAACCCCTGTGCCTGCTTCTTTTTGTGCGTATAATAAATAATCCCCTGCTTCAATTGCCATAGACAACAACAAATCTGAGTTTACACAGCCTGCTTTCGCTGCATTCAAACAACCCTCTACAACCGATGCCACGCTCCGAAGAACGTCAGGGCACTCTTTGCTAGGTGGAAACTTTTTCCACCATGCATCTTTCTCCAGTCTTATTCGATAGGCTTCAAACCCATCATAGGTAGCATTCTCCGGAAACAGAGGTAAATCAGGTGAAATCTTCCGATACTCTTGGGGAGTTTCAGGCATACCGAGTTGATTTCCCAATATATGATTGATCTGATGCACAGCCCGATAAACATCCTCAATATTTTCTCTTTTTTGAGCATTTGCCAGCTTTTCTTTAGCAAATTGCAAACGTTCCCCCCGACTCGGAAAATAAGCATATGAATTACATTGAAAAGCGCATACAAACAAAACACTCATAAAGATACAAAATATTCTTTTCAGTACTCGCTCCTTATAAGCAGTAGAATGCGATGTAGTGGATTGTATCGAAATGAAATAGGGATAACATCAAGATACATATTCATCAGTGTCAATCAAAGTATAGCAGCTAAAAAGACTATTCTTTCGTTTGGGGTTGGAACAAAAACTGCCATACGTCACGATAAATGGGGACACCATCTTCATCATATTGAAGAGCTTTATCAGCAACATGTGTATTGTGAGCCAATTCACCAGCAGGGGGCGGAGTTGTAGCAATTAAACCGTGGCTACCTTTATACGGAGGATTCAATGAATCAACTACAACTGGATTTCCAAATGTATCCACTCCTATCGCCTTCATCAGGGCAGGCTGATGCTTTGCAATCATTGTGTCACCTTTATGCCAAAACAAATAAAAGTCTTCCGGTGGAGTGAGAAAAGTTCCATTTCTTAACCAAGACGCAAGCGAACCTTTGCGAACATCAACACCTGCAAAAGAAACACAATGGTGCACTTGATGGTTCTTTGCAATGTACAAAGCATGCCCTGCTCCTTGAGAATGTCCACTAATCACAACCTTAGACCAGACAATTTGATCTTTTGAGTCAAGGTATTGTTCCCATTTTTCTTGTGGATATGTTTCTCGCAGATACTGCAAGAGACTTTTTATCCGGTCTTCAATAGAGTTTTCTGCATTAACGTCAACGTTATCAGAAACATCCTCACCCGTCACGATTTCTTTTCTGGTTTTTTCATGACAATCATTGTCTCTGTCATATGGGCAAATTTGTATGTTGATACTACGATCATTGGGGTAACGTAAGCAAACAGCATGAAGTCCTGCTTTTGCAGCTTCATTTGTTAAAACGGTATAGTAATCAGGCGTTGCTCCCGTCCCTGGTAAAAAACCCACAAGGTATTTGTTTTTTGATCGGTAGAATCAAGAATACTTACATAATGTGGCTCATTCCATTTCTGAATCGAAGAATTTGTCTCAGAGGGCAAAATCCATCTTGACTGTATCGTACTTTCGCTATTCGTTTGTTTCACAACCATATTCTGCGAATCTGATGCAGCCGCCCAATGAGTCCCAAAAAGGATCCAGCTGGAGAGAATAATACTCAACATAACCGAAATCAATTTTTTCATGTTCCACCTCACAACTTTATTTTACAAGATTCTTACCTGTTTTACACCGCAATGCACAAAAAAGTTACATCCTTAGTCGCAGCCTTCTGTCAGGTTCATCAAATTGGAAATAGGCTTATAGAAAGAGTAAATCAATTCAGAGGAAAAGCTTCAAACACTTTACCTTTCCATCTTTGGATGGTATATAAATAGAAATTCTTTACAAATTTGTACATCATAGTAAGGTATATAGATGAAGTATCGTAAAAGTCCTACAGGAGGATATGATGAGTAAAGACAAATATGCAACAGAAGACCCTCGAATGAAAGAAGCTAGATCAGCACTTGAAGGTGGTTTTTGGCTTCTCGTAGTTGCCACCTATCTTATCATTAGCTTTGTTTTTCGCATCTGGCATTTTTCATGGATCATTTTTATCATTGCTGCTGCAATTCAGCAAATTGTTCGTGCCATCTATTTATACAGACTCCCTAGCCCTCCCACAGAGGAGGATCAAAATGAATCATAAATCCATTGCACTCTCAGCGATCATTGTTTGGTCCATTGTAGCCATTCTTTTTAGTGGTATATTCATCTATTTACTTGTAGGTCGACCTTCCAGGTTTTCGCTAATGTCCAAACGCTTTGATACTGAAACGATCATAGAAAAGAAAACACTGGATAGTTCTGATATTCATTCCCTGGATATTGACTGGGATGCTGGTCAGATTCGGATTTTACCTACAACAGGACAAGATATCATCATCACACAATCTTCCTATTATCAAGTAGAACCATTTCAATCCTCCATCCAGGGAGATATTCTTGAAATCCATCAAACCGATTCAGGTTTTTACATCTTCCCTTTTTCGCGATTCCATTCATCCAATTTAATGATAGAAATCCCTCCTATGTACCTTGAAACCTTTCAACTCTCTCTAACTAGCGGAAGCTGCGATGGACAGAATGTAGCAGCGGAGCATCTCTACGTATCGATCACATCAGGCAGAGTAACATTGGATGGACACTTCCAGAACATCACATCCGAACTCACCAGTGGAAACGTTTCTATCGAAACCAACACTTTGCCAGACAACCTATCCGTAGAAATGACAAGTGGAGACATGGCATTAACAATTCCTGACAATGATGACTTTCAATTAAAACTCGACAAAACATCAGGAAAATTCCAAAGTGATTTTGACTTCCTGGTCAACCCAGATCAAGAAGATATATACATCTACAAATCCAAATCTACTCGTCAATATTCTGTTGACATGACCAGCGGTCATTTTGAACTAAGAAAAATGCAACCCAGCCATTCAAATACAGAATCAAACACCGTAGTGAAGGGTAAATGGATGAAAGTAGAATACGATTTTAATGGGAATAAACTCCTAAGACCCTCATCGTTTCCATGGCAGAAAACCACTTATCAGATTTTTTGGAAAGAACAAGAATCTTGGGACCTTCAGCTTATAGATTATCAGAAAGTTATACAGCCTTTTCACTTCCACAAAGTATCTGGATTTGTTGAAATCCATAGTGCTATAGAAGTACTTAATTGTAACAACCTTAAACTCGATGAACATGATACCCTGTGGTTAGACCCAGATGTTAATTATCAGTTTGCCTATTAACAAACTGTTTATACAACAAAAAAAGTATGGTTCATTCAAAATGTAGATACATTCGCCAATATGTACCACCGTAGAATGGATTGGTTCCACCCAAACCATTCATGTGAAGTATATTGTGCAGGAAGAATGAAAGCATCTTCCCTCTTTCATAAATCCATACCCAACTGCTTTTGTATTGCATGCTACCATACTTTCAAAATGAATGACAATAAAATTCTTTAAAAACATTGCCTTTTTATTTTTTTTGTGATATACAGATAGAAAGTTTTCTTAGAGAAATCTTGGAAGGAACTTTGTGAAATGAACCGTACTCTTTTAATAAAAAGGCTCTTATTTATAAATCATACATAGAGGTGAACCAATGAAGGATTTCTTTGCTTTTTTTGTTACTCGTTTTCGTTTCCACCGTGTATCCCTGATCGTTGTTATCATCTTTTCCATGGTGTCTACC
>NPID01001845.1_pt3 | contig 29284 bp, 27 predicted proteins | sample 8637491 | NCBI WGS metagenome assembly NPID01 (sample SAMN07420843, study PRJNA396082) | bioreactor metagenome | isolation source: sample BA6 brine-fed electro-methanogenic bioreactor BA | place: Japan: Kochi | collected 2016-06-14 | reverse complement strand
GATTTTGCGATTGTTAATATTGCTATATCCAAAGGAAAACATTATAAACTAGCTGTAGGGTCAAGGCCAGGCATTGCAAAAATTGCTCAAAATGCTGGGAATTATCTTAATTCACAAACCTCGGTAGATGACGAAGTTATTAATAAAGCAATTAATATTGCTATAGAAGAACTAAGCCTAAGTTCAAATCTTCGATCTAGTAAAGAATATCGAGAAACTTTAGTTAGAACATACTTAAAAAGAGGAATAAAGAAGGTGATACAATGAAGATTGAGCTACGAGTAAATAATAGAAATAAAACATTCTTAATTGAACCTTCGGAGTATCTTCTTGATGTGTTGAGAAGAAATGACTATATCAGTCTAAGAAGGGGATGTGAGAATACCAGTTGTGGTGTTTGTACTGTCTTGTTAGACGGAAAACCAGTTCCTTCTTGTTCTGTTTTAGCAGTAAGATGTGTTGGTAAAGAGATTACTACAGTAGAAGGAATTCAAGAGGAAGCAGAAAAATTAGCTAAGTATTTTGGAGAAGAGGGAGCTGACCAATGTGGTTTTTGTAATCCTTCAATGGCATTAACAGTTTATGCTTTGAAACTTGAAAATAAACAAGCAACGGAATCAGAAATTAAAGAGTATCTTGTTGGTAATTTATGTCGTTGTACTGGCTATGTAGCTCAACATGATGCAATTATAAAATATTTAGGTGATGAATCATGAAAGTAGTTAATAATCGAATAAGTTCTATTGATGGATTAGGAGTAATGAAGGGAAGAAAAGCGTTCTCGGATGATTTCTCTGAAAAAGACTCATTAATTGTTAAGGTTTTAAGGTCTCCTCACCCCTATGCTAGAATTAAGAGCATCGATGATAGTCTTGCAAAAAAACTCGAAGGAATAGTGATGGTCTTAACCCATAAAGATTTTAAAAGAATTCCTTTCACGAGAGCTGGTCAAGGGTATCCTGAACCGTCACCGCATGATAAATTTGTTTTAGATGAATATGTTAGATATATCGGTGATGAAGTGTTAGCAGTTGTTGGAGAGAGTGACTTGATTTGTCAAAAAGCATTGAATCTAATCAAGGTCGAGTATGAAGTGTTAGAACCGATTTTAGATTTTGAAAAAGCGATTGGAAATAGTAGTGTTATTCACCCTGAACCAGAGATTCATGAGATGTTTGATATTGGCTTTAAACCTCAAAAAAATATCGCTGCTAGCTATCATATGCATATTGGTGATGTTGAAAAAAGTCTAAAAGAGTCTAAGTATGTAGTAAAGGAAACATTTTTTACGCAAGCACAAGCGCATACTATGTTAGAACCACATACTGTTAATGCCCGAATTGATTATCAAAATCGCTTAGTTTTATATAGTGCTACACAAACGCCATTTCATGTAAGAAGAATTATTTCTCAAGGGTTAGAAATTCCACTTTCACAAATTAGAGTTATCAAACCGCGAGTAGGTGGAGGCTTTGGGGGTAAGCAAGCTATCCATGGAGAAATGTTAGTATCCTATGTTACATATAAGACAGGATTACCATCAAAGATGGTTTTTACTAGGAAAGAAGTTTTTGAATCAACTTATTCAAGACATCCAATGAGACTAGATATTTCATTAGGAGCAGATGAGTCAGGGAAATTGAAAGCAATTGATTGTAAAGTACTCTCAGATACAGGTGCTTATGGAGAACATGCTTTAACCGTATTCATGGTAACAGGGTCAAAAGTATTGCCATTATATAATAAAGTAGATTCAGTGAGATTTTACGGAGATGTTGTTTATACAAACCATACTCCAGCAGGAGCATTTAGAGGTTATGGAGCAATCCAAGGTAATTTTGCTTTAGAGTCAACAATCGATATTTTATGTAAAAAGATGAATGTTGATCCAGTTGAGTTTAGGCAAAAGAATATGATTAAAGAAACAGAAACTTCACCGATATTTAGTATTATGGGTGAGGGAACTGAAGGTACCGCAATGAATATGGATACCTGTAAACTCGAAGAATGTATTCAAAAAGGAATGGATTTAATCGATTGGAAACATAAATATCCAAGAGTTGATTTAGGTGATAAAATCAAATCTGTAGGAATGGCAATTGCTATGCAAGGTAGCGGAATTCCATATATTGATATGGGAAGCGCTACTATTAAACTGAATGATGATGGTTTTTATAACCTAATGGTTGGGGCAACAGAAATTGGTCAGGGTAGTGATACTGTGCTTACACAAATTGCTGCCGAGGAACTAATGACTACTGTTGATAAAGTAATTATCTATTCATCTGATACTGATCTAACACCATTTGATGTTGGAGCATATGCTTCAAGTACAACCTATGTTTCAGGTAATGCTGTGTATAAAGCAGCAAACGATTTAAAGAATTTAATGATAGTTGAAGCAGCGAGAATTTTAAAAACAAAGTCTGAACATATCGAGTTTGATGGACGTAAGTTTACCGATAAAAAATCAAAAGCAAGTATCACTCTTGTTGATTTTTCTAACCAGATTACCTATTCAGAAGAACAAAAACAGTTACAGGTAACATCGAGTTATGTTGGGCATAAATCACCACCACCATTTATGGCTGGGTTTATCGAAATTGATATCGACAAAGAAACAGCAGAAATAGAAATAGTTGATTACGTAAGTGTTGTCGACTGTGGAACTACCATTAATCCGATGCTAGCTAAAGGCCAAGTAGACGGAGCGATTGTTCAAGGGTTGGGTATGGCAATGTTTGAGGATGTTAAGTATGCAAAAAATGGAAGATTAATTTCAAATGATTTATTAAACTATAAGATACCAACTAGGTTGGACATCAAGAAATTAACTACTATATTTGTTGATAGTTATGAGGAAAGCGGACCGTTTGGAGCTAAATCTGTAGGAGAGATTGGTATTGATACACCACCTGCCGCTTTAGCAAACGCCATTGAAAATGCACTTAATGTGAGAATGAAAGAATTACCAATTACACCAGAAAAAATTATATTAGAAATGAGGAAAATCGAAAATGGAAAATAAGAAAGTTGAAGTTATATCAAAAATCGTCTTTTTTGGGGCAGTTTGGGGTATTGTTGAAGCATCCCTTGGTTATGTATTACATTTGATGCCAGGATTTATTGCTGGTAGTTTGATGTTTCCTTTTGTTATGTTTATATTAATAAAAGCATATCGAAGTTTAGGTAACAGAAAAGCTGTATTTTATGTTGCTTTAGTAGCTGCAACAATAAAATCAGTGAATCTATTAATGCCATTTTTACCAGCAGCAAAAACAATTAATCCAATGGTTTCTATGGTGTTAGAAGCAGCGTTAGTCTTTGCTGTTATTCCTTTGTTTGATTCAAATAAACTTACCAATAAATTTGCTGCTTTTACAATTGCAAGTGTTGGCTGGCGGGTATTATTCCTTGGGTATCAAGGTTTAAATTTTGCCATAACAGATTTTTTAGCAGCGTATTTACAAAGTTTTGGGTCAGCTTTAGAATTTGTTTTACTTAACGGTTTAGGCTCAGTAGCAATTATGATATTAGTGTATTTAGGTTTTAGAAGAATTAAACTAATTGATAAAGTTGATAATTTAAGAATCGCTCCAATTATTTCCCTAGCTAGTCTTATGGTTGCGGTTTTGCTAACAATCTTTATTTAGGTGATATGGTGTGGATATATTTAAACTTATCACTGATTTAAAACAAAAAAATATACCGTTAATGGCTGTAACAGCAGTTAAAAAAGAAGGTGCAGGACCAGTTGAAGTAGGGAAAAAAATGATAGTTTTAGCTGACAAGACTTTTATCGGTACTGTAGGCGGTGGAGCAATTGAATATTATGCTCAAAAAAAGGCTCTAGATTTGTTAAAAGAAAAGAAAAGTCTTTTAGAAACCTATCTTCTTGAAGAAGGTAAGGTTATTCCCGAAACTAAAACTTTACCAATGGCTTGTGGAGGGATAGTAACACTGTTCTATGAGTATATTGGCCCTTCTGAGACAATCTTCGTTTTTGGAGCTGGTCATGTAGGACAAGCCTTAGTTAATGTGTTAAAAACAATGAATTATCATGTAACGGTTATTGATAATAGAACTGAAGTAATTGAAAAATTTAAAAACGCTGATGAGTTAGCTAATGAACCATTCGTTGATTTTATTGAAAAAGGTAAGATTGAAGATGGTGCTTTTGTCATAGTATGCACTCCGAGTCATCAATACGATTATCATGTAATTAATAAGATTCTTGAGTTAGAGATAAAACCGAAATATTTAGGTATGCTATGTTCTCCAGATAAGATAAGAGCATATTTAAAAAGCACCTATGAAAAATTCGGTAAGAATATTGATCTAAGTTTCTTTTATGCTCCTGTAGGACTTGATATCGGAGGATCAACCCCGGAAGAGATTGCTATTTCGATAAGTTCAGAAATCTTGGCTATTTCACATGGTAAATCAAATCATCATCATATGAGGGATATTTTAGATGGTAAAGATTGTTACTGGAAAAATTAATTCTTTTAAAACAACAAAAATAAAAAGAATTTATGATGAAATGCAAATTGGTGATGGGTTTATTACTGAAAAAGTAATGAAGGGTAATCTAGTCTATGGTTATAAACTAGTTAGACTAAAAGATAAATACACTATTGATTTCATCATAAGAGATATCTATGATGATGGATCAAAAGAAATCATTTATCAGTTAGGCCCTTATCATTTTTATCAAGAAGCTTTCATCTTTGTTCATAATGAAATCAAACGCTTTATCCGAGAACGCGTTAATCCAGTTTTCCTTGATGAAATAAGTTTACTAGAACTAAATAATATGGGTTTTTATCAAGGATTGCTTGAACTACTAAATGCAAATATTGATTTATATTTAGTGATTAGAAGTGATTTGTTAGATAGAGTTGTAAAAAAGTTTAACATAGAGGAATACGAGATAGTTTAAGGAGGAATCCTAGTGTTTGATAAACGGATTATAAATGGTAATGTTTATATTTCAAATAGTTTGGTGAAAACCAACGTTTATATAAATGGCGAGTTTATTGTTGAAGTTAATGAAACTTTGCTGAAAGCAAAAGAAACGATAGATGCTAAGGGAGCGTTAGTCCTTCCTGGGCTTATAGATCCTCATGTTCATTTTCATTTAGATTTAGGATACACTCACTCAAGAGATAATTTCTATTATGGGACGTTACAAGCTGCTTTTGGCGGAATAACCACGGTTATTGATTTTTTAGATCCGGTGGATAATCCTGCAGATTTAGAAAAAGCTTATTACAAACGACTTGATGAAGCTAAAAATTCTGTAGTAGATTATATGTTTCATGCCACAATCAAGAATCCTAAGTGTAATTTGGAAGATTTTGTATTAAAAATGCAGGAGTTAGGGATTAGTTCTTTAAAACTTTTCACTACCTATTCTGATAGTTTACGAAGAACTTATGATTCAGAGATTATTGAACTTTTAAAACTTTCAGAAAAATATAAGTTCCTGATTTTGGCTCATATTGAACATGATGGTGATATTGATTTAAATCCAAATTATAAATATAATAACCTACTTCAATCGAGACCTACGATTGCGGAAACAAAAGAAGCTTTAAAACTAGCCACTTATGTTGAAAAATATGGAGGGTATCTCTATATGGTTCACTTAAGTTCTGGTAATACTATAGTTAAATTGAAAGAAGAAAAAGCAGATATTTTAAATAAGAGGTTTTTCATTGAGAGCTGTCCTCACTATTTTCTTTTTTCTAACGAATGTCTTGATCGTGAGGATGGTTATTTATACACCTTAGCACCACCTTTAAGAACAAGGAAAGAAGGAGAACTTTTAAGAGAAAATATTTCGGATATTTTTTGTATAGGTACTGACCATTGTGCATTTATGCGAAACGATAAACATAAGAAATATTTAAAAGATATACCTTTGGGAATCGGCGGAGTTGAATATTCGTTTGATATGATGTATGAACTTTTTGGTAATGAAGTCATTGATAAAATGAGTAAGAATATAGCGACTCTTTATCCTAAGTTTCATGATCAAGGAGAGATTAAAGTTGGAAACAAAGCTAATATTTTTGTTTATGACTTGTTTGATAATTTTGTTGATGAACACCATGGATTTACGGATTACACTGTTTATGAAAATCTTAAAAGAAAAGGTCGGGTAATTCATACGATTAATCGAGGAACTGTAATTATCAAAGATAAGTTATTTGTTACAAGTAATGGGTTGAAAGTTTGAGGTGATGGGAATGCATGCTTTAATAAACGCTAGATTATATGACTATAAATCCTACCGGGACTCATCTTATCTGCTTTTTGATGAAAAGATTCAAGAAATCGGAGAAATGAGAGAATATCAAAACTCTGGTTATATCGAAATTGACTGTAAAAACAAGATTGTTTTACCAAGTTTTGTCACTGGTCACACTCATTTTTATTCGAGTTTTGCTAGAGGTATGAACATTAGTTTTAATCCAAAAAACTTCTTAGAGATTCTTGAACAATTATGGTGGAAGGTAGATCACTTCTTAGATTTAGATATGATTTATTATTCTGCATTAATGGGAGCTCTTGACCAAGTTCTATCAGGAACTACTACTTTTATTGACCATCATGCAAGTTATCAAGTACGGGGTAGTTTAACTAAGATAAAAGAAGCATTAAATGACAAACTAAAAGTTAGAGGTGTTTTAGCTTTTGAAACAAGTGATCGCTTTGATATTGTAGAAAGTGTTAAAGAAAATCTTGATTTCAGTAAGCAAAATAACAGTCATTTCATCAGTGGGCTATTTGGTATGCATGCATCTTTATCTTTAAGTGATGAGACTCTTACATATATAGCTAAAAACATTGGCGATTTAGGAATTCATATTCATGTTGCTGAAAGCTTAATGGATGAAGAAGAATCCTTAAAAAAATATGGGTTAAGAGTTGTAGAAAGACTTGATAAGTTTGGTTTAATCAATGAAAAATCTCTATTAGTTCATTGTACTCATATCAATGAGTTAGAAATGGATATAATCAAAAAAAGAGGTGCGACCATCGCTGTCAATGTAACTTCAAATTTGAATAATGCAGTTGGAATCTCAAAAATCAAAACGTTTCTGGAAAAGGGTATCCGCGTTATCAGTGGTAATGATGGTTTGATTCAATCTCAAGCAATTGAGTATATGAATATCTACTATTTAAGTCATCTACAAACTAAATCAATCATTGGTTTTTCTTTGGATGACTTATTAAAAATAATAAACAATACTTACGACTATACGAACTCATTACTCCATACAAAACTAGGTAGTTTTGAGGTTGGCAATGAAGCAGATTTAATCATTGCTGATTATTCACCTTACACCAAGTTAAATGAAGCGAATGTTTTTTCACACCTATTTTTTGGTGTTTATCCAAGTTTAAAACCATCCTTTGTCTTTGTTAATGGAGAAATGGTTGTCAAAGATTATCAAATCACTTTAGATGTAGAAAAGGATTATGATGAAGCGTTATCCCAAGCAAATAAATTGTGGGAAATTATTCAGAAAGAGGGTAAGAATCTTGAATTTAAAAACTAGTTTTGATGGATTAGAATTTGCAAACCCATTAATGCCTGCTGCAGGACCATTAAATGGTGATTTAGAAAAACTAAATTTCTTAGTTGATCAAGGATGTGGAGGGATTGTCACTAAGACAATCTCAAAAGCTCTTCCTAAAATACCAAAACCGTGTATTTATGGAGACAAAACGTTTATAATGAACTCTGAACTTTGGAGTGAATATAGCTATGAGGTTTGGGTTGATAAGTTTTTACCTGAATTTACAAAGACTAAGGACAGACCATTAATTATCAGTCTTGGTTATTCAAAAGAAGATATGGAGTTTTTAGTTCCTAAAGTAGACGAGTTTGCAGATGCTTATGAAATATCAACTCACTATGTTGGTACTGATTTAGAAGTCATTAAAAATACGGTTAGAGCCATCAGGAAAAATACTACTAAACCAATTTATATGAAGATAAGTCCTCATATTCCTAATCCTGAAGGATTTGCAAAGGCAATCAAAGAAGCTGGAGCTAATGGAGTAGTTGCAATCAACTCTTTAGGGCCTACTATGAAGATTGATATTGCACAAAGAGAGATTATCTATGGCAATGATAAAGGTTTTGTTTGGACTAGTGGACCAGCGATAAAACCTATTGCTCTAGCAACAGTTTATAAGATAAAACAAGCTGAACCGAGTTTAACTGTTATTGGAGTGGGTGGTATTAAAAACGCTGATGATGTTTTAGAATTTTTATTAGCAGGAGCTAGTGCAGTGCAGATGTTATCGGCTGCTTTATTAACTGGTAAAACTCTCTATTCTAAAATCATTAATGATTTACCGAAAGCATTAGAAAAATATGGTTTTGCTAGCATTGAGGAAGTTATAAAAACAGGTTTAAGCAAGCATGTGGTTTATGAGCAAAGTCTTCCTGTTTTAGATCAAGATAAATGCATAGACTGTTTATTATGTCAAAAAATATGTCCATATTTTGCAATTGATTATCCTGGCAAGATAACTTTTAATAAAGATAAATGCTTTGAATGTGGTTTGTGTATTGCAAAATGTCCAACCGGGGCAATTAGTTTTAGTACACATGACTAACAAATAATTGTCTAGTAACTTTTTACATAACAGAAATATCTAAAAAGGTATTTAGGAACGGAAAAAATAGAGATTATAGAAGAGATTATCGAAATGCAATGTTTAGAAAAAAATGTATTTCAGTAATGATAAATTAAAATTTTGATAATTTTTTTGAGATAAAACAATTCCAACTATTTTTAGGCTATCTGGGTTAAACGGAATCTTCCATCCCTTCCCTCTAACTTTTTGTTAAGTTATGATACTGTTTGTAGGAAACAAGATAAAGAAAATAAGAGTATTTACCTGATGCATACAGCTGGTTGCTGAGTTCACACTTACAGAGCGTAAGCAAAATATTGCATTAATCAAAAAAAAATCGTAACGATGTTTCATATGAATATTATCAAAAAAGCAGAAGTAGAAGAATGATAAATGGCTTTATTCTAAAACAAAATAGAGAAGCAATTTAATATAGGATTTTAATTTATGTTTTAAATCCATAATAGGATTAACACAAAATATTTGTCAAAGGAGAATTTTCATGAAGAAAACACTACTGATATTAATGATATCTACTTCATTATTATTAGCTGCATGTATGAATAACAGCACCCCTAACCACCTTGAACTTCCAGAAGTTGATATTGAAACATGTGGAGATTCTTGTGAGAATGGAGACAATTATTGGCAAATGCTCATGGAAACCAAAGAGAATCGTAATTTCGACATTTATTTTCAAGATCAAGATCATTATCAAACAGTATCTTTAGGGACTGGCGAAACGGTCGATAGAGAAGCGTTATTGAGAGCCGATAAGATTAATGGTTCATTGTCAATTGCTCCTGAGTATGGATATCGTCCTTTTGAAAGATATGTAGCTACAATGAACTATGTTATCTTAAGTTGTGAAGGACAAAATCCTTGTACAAACATTCCTCAGATAATGACAGATGATATGACATTATCTAATGCAGCTATAGGCTATGATGAGCGATCTGGTTATTACGACCTAACAATTCTGTATGGCGAAGAAACACGTCGTAGAGAGAAATTTCAATATGAAGTAAAAGAAGATTATATTAATTATGAAGTTATTCAATATTACCCTATGGATGAACAATACGAGTATAGTATTATGGTTTCTGGTGTGTTGCGAACTTATGAATATAATAACCAATCAAATCTTCGCGCCTATACATACATAAATACACTTACATATGAATCATTATTTTATGCATATAATGATGATAGAATGATCATTGAATATCTAAATCCTCAAGAACAAATATCCTATAGTTTTTCAAGTTTTAGTAATAGACCTTATGAATATAGTATTACTTCTTATCTAGATTTTGAAAATGTTGTAAATTTAGCCAGTGAAGGAGAATCGTATTTTATAACGTTTAATTTTCATTTCATGAATGGTTGGGATCAAATCACTTGTAATCTCGAAAATGCTTTTTCTTGTGAATTGTTTAACGAAGGAACTCCAGTATTTGATTCATATGAGATCTTACAAACAAGAAAAACAGTTTTCTATAACAATATTACTGCGACTATAAACCTGAGCAGTTCCGAATTTGATGATTATACTTTTCCAGAAGAATTTCAAGTAAACCACAGTCTTACAACCTTAAAGGATAAACTAGCAACTTTTATGAACCTAGATAATCCGGCAATGATACTTCCCTTTAGTGATGAAGAATTACAAAGTAACTTTGATGAAGTTTTAGAGTATTTAAATAAACAGTAAATTAATTATTAAATTAATAATTATAGTAGTTGTGGCTTGGTTTTTTTAAAATTACATTTAGAAACAAAATTTGTCTACTCTTTCATATATAAAACTCACATTATCTAAAAGTAGATTTTGTAAGATAAAAAAAAGGTGAATTTTTATGAAGCTACAATCAAAAATTATAATTAGAGTGTATCTTATTTGTGCCGTTTTTTTACTATTTTTATCGGCAATTATTTTAATCATAGGAAAGCAGAAAAGCGAAGATAAGGTATTTATATTCCTCTTGTTTAGTTCAATATCTTTGTTGTGTCTTTTAGGAATGTTTTTGGAAATAAAACACTATGTCATTTTCAAAAATAAAAGTGTTATTATAAAAAACAGATTGAGAAGTGCTGAGTTATTAGTTGGTGATTTGAAAAAAATAGAGATCTATGAACCGACACAGGAAGAATCTAGATATTTATCGGTATATCAAAATATATTAGTATTTAAAACATATGAACAGACTATCAAATTCGTTTTTTATACATTTCGCCGAATGGACATTACGAAAGAGTTAAAGGATATTTGTTATAAAAACTACAGTAGTATAGTGGTTCATAAAAAATCGAACAGAAAGAATCAAGAAATATATGAATTCATTGCTTGTATAATAATTTCAGCTGTTTCTTTCCTGGGAATTATCTTTTTTTCAATAAACTATAGTTGGCACATATTTCTTAGTATAGGTTTGTTGATACTGGGTCTGGGATTAACTTATCATTATTATTTAAGATTAAAAGGAAAATAACGAATGTTTGAATTTCTTTAAATACATTGAGGGCAGTAACTACTTTAAAATTTTATGAGTTATACATTTTATCTTCTAACTGTTTCATTATGGAAGAGATAAGAGGAAATATTTAGAAAAGGTGATGGTATGAAAGATATAAGTATAGGAATAAATAAAGTCGATAATGAGGATAAGATATCTGGGAAAGCTATTTATGTAGCTGATATCAAGATGGATGGTTTATTATATGCGATGACAAAAAGGTCTAGTATAACTAAGGGTAAGATTATAAACATCAAGTATCCTAAACTTCCTGAAAATTATTACATAATTGATTATAGGAATGTCCAAGGGAAGAATGTAGTCAAGGTCATCTTTCAAGACATGCCAATTTTTACTGAGGGCAATATTTCATATTTATATGAACCTATATGTTTAGTGATTGGACCTGATAAAACGGTAGTTGATCATTTATTAAAAGCAATAGAAATTGAATATCAAGAAGAAGAGCCTTTGTTTAGTTGGACTGATAGTGTAATTCACTATCATTTTGATAAAGGTATTGGGAAAAAAGCTTTTGATAACGCGAAAGTAATTGAATATGATTATGAGACATCATATCAAGAACAAGCATATATTGAGCCACAAGGATTTATCGGTTATCAAGATGGAGAAAAAACAACTTTAATTGGCTCCATTCAATGTCCTTATTATGTAAAGAATGCAGTCGTTCAAGCCTTGGGAGTTAATGAAGAATATGTCCGGGTAATCCAAGCGACTGTTGGTGGTGCTTTTGGTGGGAAAGAAGAGTTTCCTTCTTTAATAGGTTGTCAGTTAGCTGTAGCAGTTAAAGAAATCGGAAAACCAATTCAACTTATCTACGAAAGAGAAGAGGATATGTTGGTTACGACGAAGAGACATCCTTCAAAAATCAAGTTTAAAGCAGCTATAAAAGACGGGAAGATCAATGGGTTAAGTGCTCATGTTGGTATAGATGGTGGAGCTACAATCGGTCTTAGTGGAGTTGTGTTATCAAGAGCGTTAATTGCTTGTACAGGCGCTTATACAATTGATAATCTTGATATTAGTGGTGATGTATATAGAACTAATACCGTTCCAAACGGTGCTTTTCGAGGGTTTGGTGCTCCACAAATGTTGTTTGCGATTGAAATGTTTATGGAGCATATTGCACAATCTTTAGGAGAAAACCCATTGGACTTTAGATTAAAATATCTAGCGAAACAAGGAGATTCTACCTCAACAATGGGGGTTTTTAGGGATCCGGTTTTAATGCCTGAAATGATAAAAAAAGCAATGGAGGTATCGGATTATTCCAGAAAACATCAAGAGTATCAAGCTGCTTCCGTTTTTAAAGGAATTGGTATGAGCTTTTTCTTTCATGGTTGTGGATTCACTGGTTCTGGTGAAAAAAACATTATTAAAGCAAAAGTTAGACTAAAAAAAGATAAAGATAAAGTACATATTCTGGTTGCAGCAGTTGATATGGGACAAGGGGTTAAAACTACTTTTAGAAAACTCGTTGCACATATTTTAGAAGTTGATATCGAGAAAATTGTCTTTAATAATCCTGATACCGATTTTGTCCCTGATTCTGGACCAACTGTTGCTTCAAGAACGATGATGATTGTTGGTGGGTTAGTTGCTAGAGCTGCACTAGAAGTGAAAGAGAAATGGGATAGTGAGAGTTTTGTTGTTGAGAAAGAGTATATTCAACCTGATTATATTAAATATGATGAGGAGAAATTCTTGGGTGATGCTTATCCAGCTTATTCTTGGGGTGTTAATGTTGTTGAGGTTGAGGTAGATAAATACACTTATCAAGTAAAAGTAGTGAAAACTTGGTCAGTCTACGATGCAGGAAAAGCAATTGATGAAAAAGTAGTTATGGGTCAAGCAGATGGTGGACTTGCTCAAGGAATAGCGTATGGTTATCTTGAAGTTATGAATCATAAAAACGGTAAGATAATGCAAAAGAATATGACTGATTACATTATTCCAACAGCTATGGATATGTGTCCGATGGAAACATATTTATATGATAATCCTTATGCATTTGGACCTTATGGTGCTAAGGGTGTTGGCGAGTTAACTTTGGTTGGTGGAGCCCCAGCAATTGCTAAGGCTATTGAAAATGCGATTAACCGTAAAGTGTTCAAAATACCTGTAAGCCCAGAATATATTATGGAGTTGATAAGTCATGGCGAAAATTAAGTTTAAATTAAATGATGAGTTTGTGGAAATCGAATCTAATCCATCAAGAAGATTATTAGATGTTTTACGAGATGATTTTAATTTGACCGGCCCAAAAGAAGGCTGTGGAGAAGGTGAGTGCGGAGCTTGTGCTGTATTACTTAATCATGAAATAGTTAATTCATGTTGCACTCCGCTGGCTAATGTGGACGGACAAGAAATAATTACAATCGAAGGTTTCGCTAAAACAAAAAGATATAAGGTCATTAAAGATGCTTATGCAAAATTAGGGGGAGTTCAATGTGGTTTCTGTACTCCAGGGATGATTATCGCCACTGAGAGTCTTCTAAATAAGAACCCTGACCCAACGGACTATGAGATAAAAATCGGATTATCCGGTAATCTTTGTCGTTGTACAGGCTATAATTTAATTATTGAAGCAATAAAAGAAGCTTCTAAGGCAGGTGAAGGAATGTGGTAGAGGCAATCATTTGCAAGACTCTTAATGAATGTTTAGTAGCGTTATCAAAGAAACCTTATCGTATTGTGGCTGGTGGAACGGATATGTTAATTCAAAATCGTTCTCATACTTCCATGCCAATCGGTTTTAAAGATGATGTCATCTATGTTAATTTAATCGAGGAGTTAAAACGCATTGAAAGTGATAAGGATTATGTCTATATTGGAGCTGTTGTAAGATTAGAAACGATATTGGAAAGTAATTTTACACCCACGCTTCTAAAAGAAACTATTCTAGAAATGGCATCTCCAGCAATCAGACATACAGCAACTTTAGCTGGAAATATTGCGAATGCTTCACCAGCGGGTGATTCGTTAGTAAGTTTATATCTCTTGGATACTGAATTAGAAATAAGAAGTCTAAATAACCATCGAAGAGTGTACCTTAAGGATTTTATTACAGGAGTTAGAAAAGTAGCTTTAGCAAAAGATGAAATGATCACAAAGATTATAATTCCTAAGATTGCTTTTGATAAAGCATATTTTCGAAAAGTTGGACCTCGTTTGAGTGATGCAATTTCCAAAATATCCTTTGCTGGGGCATACTCTCTTCAAAATGATATAATCGTTGATTTTAGGATGGCTTTTGGGGCAGTAAACACCACTGTTGTCAGAAACAGAAGTTTGGAAGAAAAAGTAATTGGTAAAACTATTGAACAGGTAAAATACTTATATCCAGAACTTGTTTTTTGGTATGATTCTAGTATATTACCAATTGATGACCAAAGGTCTAATAAAGAATATCGTAAAGAAGTAGCTTTTAATTTAGTTAAAGAGTTTATATTATCGATACAATAAGAAGGTGATTTTTTGGATAAAAAGAGATTGATTGCTATAGCTAGAGGGGAATCATCAGCTAGTTTAGTGATAAAGAATGCACAGATTATTAATGTATTCACTAAAGATATTGATTATGGTGATTTAGCCATAGAAGACGGCTTGATAATTGGAATTGGCAATTATAAAGGCCAAGTAGAACTTGACTACTCAGGGTATTATTTAGCCCCTGGTTTTATCGACGGCCATGTCCATATAGAATCATCGATGTTAACACCCAATAATTATGCTTTAGCAGTAATGCCAAGAGGAACTACCTCAGTAATAGCGGATTGTCATGAAATTGCTAATGTCTGTGGTAAAGAAGGGATCGATTTTATGCTAAAAGCAGCTAAAACTACACCATTAGATGTGTTTATGATGATACCTTCTTGTGTTCCTTCCACTGAATTTGAAACTTCAGGTGCAAAATTACTAGCAAAAGATATTAAAGAGTATCTTGGTGAAGATAATGTCATTGGTCTTGGAGAAATGATGGATTATCAAGGAGTTCTTGAGGGTAAAGAAGAGGTTTTAGATAAAATCAAAACTTTTCAAGAGTATCGAATTGATGGCCACGCTCCGGGATTGCGTGATTTAGATTTAAATGCTTATGTTTTGGCTGGAGTTGGAACTGATCATGAATGTAGCGAACCAGAAGAACTTATACAAAAAGTTAAAAGAGGAATGTATATTCACCTAAGAGAGGGATCGCAAACTAAAAATGTTTTAGATTTGCTTCCGGGTTTAAATCCTAGTTACTATGATAGGATACTATTATGCTCAGATGATTTACATCCAAATGATATATCAAAAGTCGGTCATATCGATAATAATATTAATTTGCTTACTAAAGCTGGTATAAAGCCAATCTCTGCGATTTCAATGGCTACAATTAATATCGCAAATTGTTATGGTTTACCGAATCGTGGTGCTATTGCACCAGGATATATTGCGGATTTTGTTTTGTTTAAGAGCTTAGAGAAAATTGAAGTTATAGATGTCTTTAAATCAGGGAATTTAGTAGTAAAAGATAAAGTACCTCAGTTTTTGCCAAAGGTGATTGATTACCAACAAGTAACTAATACTGTGAAACTTAATCTTAATAATATTGATTTAAGTTTTCCATTAAAAACTAACAAAGTCAACATTATTACTTTGGTTCAGAACAATATAATTACAAAAAAAGTAATTCAAGAAGTTGTATTAAAAGAGAACCAGTTTTTTTCAGAAGGTAATCCTGATTTGTTAAAGTTATGTGTCCTTGAAAGACATAAGAATACAGGAAATATTGGTAGAGGTATAGTAAAGGGATATGGTCTTAAAAACGCAGCTGTGGCTATGACAATTTCTCATGATTCTCATAATCTAATCTGTTTAGGAGATAATGATGAAGATATGTTCTTAGCGATAAAAAAGACCAAAGAAATTGGGGGAGGTATTGTACTTGTTTCTAAGGGAATGATTCTTGATTTTTTAGCTTTAGAAGTCGGCGGATTAATGTCTTTAGAAAAACAAGAATTTGTCATTGATAAATTGATTAAATTAGATAAGAAAATTAGAGGATTAGGTGTCAGCAAGGATATTGAAGATCCATTTATGCAACTTGCTTTCTTATCTTTAGCAGTGGTCCCAGAAATAAAAGTGACGGATAAAGGATTGTTTGATGTTAATACATTTTCAATTATTTCTCTAGAAGCTGGTGATAACGAATGAGTTATGTTTTAGGTTATCGTTGTACTAAGTGTAATAAATTTTATGAAACCAAGAAACCGATGCTAACTTGCTCTAAATGTGGAGATAGTGGCATCTTGGATATCGAGTATGATTATATTAAAATAAAGAATGTTATGGATAAGAAATATTTTCAAGACAATCAAGAGTATTCAATATGGAGGTATCTACCACTGTTGCCGGTGGAAGCGGATTTTAGTCAAGACAGTCTTAAAGTAGGTTGGACCCCTTTACTAAGAAGTCGAATTTTAGAAAAAAAGTATTCAAGCAAGGTGTTGTTTTTTAAAGATGATGGTCAAAATCCTACACAATCACTTAAAGATCGAGCTTCAGTAATAGCCTGCGTCAAAGCGAAAGAATTAGGGATGCAAGTAGTTGCTTGTTCCTCAACAGGTAATGCAGCGTCAAGCCTAGCTGGCAATGCAGCTAGATTAGGTTTGAAAACTGTAATTTTTGTACCAAAACGCGCTCCTATTGGTAAACTTAGTCAGTTGCTGGCTTTTGGAGCATTGGTTATTAAAGTTAATGGTGATTATAAAGCGGCTTATAATCTGTCAAAACTCGCAATTGACAAGTATAAGTGGTATAATCGTAATGCGGCGATAAATCCTTACTTAATAGAAGGTAAAAAAACTGTTGCTTTGGAAATTGCAGAACAGTTGAATTTCAAACCAACTGATTGGGTTATAACTTCTGTTGGAGATGGTTGTACAATTGGAGGAGTCTACAAAGGCTTCTATGATTTATTGCAATTAGGCATAATTAAGAGTATTCCAAAGATTATGGGGGTTCAGAGTTCTGGTTGTTCACCGTTCTATGATGCTTTTCATGAAGATCGTGATTTAGAAGAGACAGATGAACTAACAATTGCTGATAGTATTGCTGTTGGAATTCCTAGAAATCCTATAAAAGGTATAAATGCTGTTAAAAATAGCCAAGGGACTTATGTTAAAGTTACGGATGAAGAAATTATGAGTTCTTTATTAGAACTAAGCAGAAATGAAGGTGTTTTTTCAGAACCGGCCGCTGCAGCTAGTTTTGCGGGATACGTAAAAGCAAAAAAATCCGGAATTATCAAAGACAATGAAACAGTCACTGTAATAGTTACAGGAAATGGTTTAAAAGATACCGCAAATGTCTTGAAAGTAGTTAAGGAACCTAAACTTTTAGATGATAATCTAGAAGATTTAATAAAATATTTACAGGAAGAAGAGGATGTATTAGATGAGTAAAATTCCATTTGGACCAACCTATGATGAGATGCTTAATCCCTCACATATGGATCCGCAAGTAAGAAAACATGCATTAGCAAAAAAGAAAGATGAACTAGATCCAATAAATTTATTTAATATAAATTGGAAGGATGAACAGAACGAAGTTCATAAGATTATTCTACCAAAAGAACTAACGGGTGTAGAATGTAATATTGTTGTTTTATTAGGCAAGTACTTTCCATCCGGTTCTCATAAGGTAGGACCTGCGTATTCAACCTTGATAGAAGGTTGTGTTGATCAAACTATCATTCCTGGAGAACATACAATTCTAGGACCTTCAACTGGTAATTTTGGAATTGGTGTATCATATATATGTAATTTAATGAAGTTTGATTCTATTGTAATAATGCCTGACAATATGAGTAAAGAGAGATATAGAAGAATTGAACAATATGGTGCTAAGTTAGATTTAACACCTGGCACAGAATCAGATGTTATCTTAACTTTAGAAAGAACCTTTGAACTAAAGAAAAATCCTAAGAATAGATCGCTTGCTCAATTTGAATTATTGCCAAACTATCGTTTTCATCGTCATGTAACTGGTAACTCATGTATCGAAGCAGTGAAAGGCATAGGAAATGGCCGTATTGCTTGTTTTGCATCTGCCCCTGGTAGTGCAGGTACGCTAGCTGCAGGTGACCAAATTAAGAAGCAATTCCCTGAAGCGAAAGTGGTAGCTTTGGAACCATATGAATGTTCAACATTAATGAATGGTGGCAGAGGGCAACATCGAATTGAAGGAATTGGTGATAAGATGTGCACTCTTATACACAATGTACTAAACACAGACTTTATTGCCTTAATAAAAGATGAAGAATCTGTCCAAGGTTTAAAGGTTATTCATGATGGGGTGAATGTCTTAGTGGAGAACGGAATTGACCGAGAACTAGCTGAGTCAATGAGAGAACTATTTGGAGTATCTGGTATCTGTAATATTATCGGTGCTATAAAGATGGCTAAATATTTAAAATTGGGTCCAGATGAAAATGTTGTGACAATAGCAACCGATGGTTATGATCGATATGAAACAGTGATTGAAGATTTAGAAAAAAGATATCTTGAAACAGAAGACTTTGTTTTAAGAAGATGGTTTAGAGATGTTTTTCTTCGTGCAAATACTTGTGATATTACGGATTATCGTTCTGCTACACAAAAAGAAAAATTGTTTAAACAAAAAGAAAATGATTGGTTGAAATTTGGTTATTCTCAGGAGTATCTTGACAGTATGCGAAACATGACATTCTGGGATGATGAATATAATAAAGTTTTCGAATATAATCAATTGATTAAAACGATGCGTGAGGAATAAAATGAAAGTAAATTTTGATAAAGTACTAGAGCTTAGCAAGAAATATGAACCAGAAATGACTAAGTTCTTACGAGACATGATAAGAATTCCTAGTGAGAGTGCAGAGGAAGAAAAGGTAGTATTGCGTATCAAAGAAGAAATGGAAATGGTCGGTTTCGATGAAGTGCGAATTGACAATATGGGGAATATTATCGGGAGAATTGGTAATGGTAAACACTTAATTGCTATGGATGCCCATATAGATACCGTAGGAGTTGGCGAAATCAATAACTGGCTTTTTGATCCATATACCGGTTATGAAGATGAAAATATTATTATTGGAAGAGGAGCATCAGATCAAGAAGGTGGTATGGCTTCAATGGTCTATGCGGGAAAGATAATCAAAGAACTAAATCTTGTTGATGATTATACTTTATTAATAACCGGTACAGTCCAAGAAGAAGATTGTGATGGTTTATGTTGGCAGTATTTAATTCAAGAAGAGAATATTAAACCTGAGTTTGTAGTAATAACTGAGCCAACTAGTTTAAATATATACCGTGGACATCGTGGTAGAATGGAGATTAAGGTTTCAACTACTGGTGTTTCATGTCATGGCAGTGCCCCTGAGAGAGGATCAAATGCTATTTATAAGATGGCACCGATCATTCAGGAGTTAGAGGAACTAAATAAAAAATTGTTACATAACGATTTCTTAGGTAAAGGAACTTTAACAGTTAGCGAAATTTTCTTTTCTTCACCATCAAGATGTGCAGTGGCTGATGGGTGCAGCATATCAATTGATCGCAGACTTACCGATGGAGAAACATATCTAAGTGCTTTAGAAGAAATAAAAAATCTAGAATCAGTAAAAAAAGCTAAAGCTATTGTCGAGATGTATGATTATGCTAAACCTTCCTATACGGGTTTGGTTTATCCTACACAATCCTATTTTCCTACCTGGGTTTTACCGGAAAATCATATTGTTTGTCAGAGTACTGTCAGTGCTTACGAACAATTGTTTAAAGAAAAACCGTTAGTAGATAAATGGACTTTCTCAACTAACGCAGTGTCTATTATGGGAAGACATAATATCCCTTGTATTGGCTTCGGACCTGGAAAAGAAGAGGAAGCACATGCACCAAATGAAAAAACTTACAAAGAGCATCTAATGAAAGCTTGTGCAATGTATGCAGCAATCCCTAACACTTATATAAATAATATTAATAAAGAGGAGAGATAGTTATGGAACCACTATTTAAAGGAAGACATTTTATTACACTTGATGAATGGACAAAGGAAGAAATTGATACATTACTAGAAGTATCGGTTGATATGAAGAAAAAATTCTATAACAATGAAGATACAACATATTTAAAAAACAAAACTGCATTTCTAATGTTTTTTGAACAATCTACACGAACCAGAAATTCGATGGAAGCTGGTTTAGCACAACTTGGGGGACATGCAACTTTTCTTGATACTTCAAAAATGCAAATAGCTCATGGAGAAAGCGCTAAAGATACCGCTGTAATATTATCAAGTTATGGCCATGGTATCGCTTGTCGAAATTGTTTCTGGGGTGTTGGTAATCGCTTCTTAAGAGAAATGGCAGCTAATTCAACCGTTCCTATTATGAATCTTCAATGTGATCTTTATCATCCAATGCAAGGGCTAGCGGATTTGATGACAATTCAAGAGGTAGCTAAAGAAACGAAAAAACTTAAAGTTTCGATTATTTGGGCTTATGCTACAACACATAAAAAACCTATTTCAGTACCGCTAACGCAAATTCTATTATTCCCAAGATATGGTATGGATGTTACCTTAGCTTATCCTGAAGGATATGATTTACCTGATTGGGCAATTGAAAAAGCTAAGAAATATTCTAAAGAAAATAATGCAACATTTAGAATAACCCATAATATTGAAGAAGCATTTAAAGATGCGGATGTTGTAATTCCTAAGAACTGGGGTTCTTGGGTAAATAATCAGTCAGATCAAGTGATTGATGATTTATTAGAAAGTTATAAATCATGGAAATGTACGGAAGAGTTAATGGCTATCGCAAGTAAAAATGTCTATTATATGCATGCTTTACCAGCTGATAGAGGAAACGAAGTGGTTGATAGTGTTATTGATGGACCACATTCAATCGTTTATCAAGAGGCTGAAAATCGTCTTCATACAGCAAAAGCAGTAATGGCGATGACAATGGGTAATAAATAATACATCTATTATGAGAATATTTATAGCCTTACAATTTCCTGAGTTTGTAAAATCAGAGCTTAGTAAGTATATTGAAATTCTTAGAAATGATTATTCGGGCAACTATACTCTTTATGATAACCTACACTTGACGATCTACTATATAGGTGAGGTAAATGAACAAGAATTGGGTTCAATTATATATAGTTTAAAAAAAGTAAATTTACCTAAATTTTCCTATAAAACTGCAAAACTTAATAGTTTTAAAGGTAGAAACAATCATCGTTTAGTAAATTTTTTAATTGAAGACAATCCACAATTAATGGAGTTGCATTTTAATGTTATCAAAGCTCTAAAGCAAGCTGGTGTTAAAATAAGTTCAGAAAACTTCACCCCCCATATCACTCTAGGAAGAAAAGTTGATATCGACGTAGCTTCCTTACAAAAAATAGAAGCAAAATCTTTGGAAATTCTAGCTTCAAGAATAAGTGTTATGGAGAGTAAAAGAGTTGATGGTGTTTTAGTTTATGTAGAATTAGATTATGTTTTACTAAAAAAATAACGCACTTTTTAGGTGCGTTTTTTTAATACAGTTGTTTGTTCATTGCTTGATATTCTTTAAAAAGAGTTAAGCAATTCTCTCTCTCGGTTTGTTTAAGATCAAGGATTGAAATGTTATTTCTTTTGTTTTCAATAAACTTATAGATAAAATCATCTCTAAAACCAATTTTATCAGCATCTTGTTCCTCACAACCATAGTATACTTTTTTAATGTTAGACCAAATTATAGCACCTAAACACATCGGGCACGGGTAAGCTGTAGTATATAAAGTACAGTTACTTAAATCATGAGTATTTAAGGCTTTTGTTGCTTTTCTTATAGCATTTATCTCAGCGTGTGCAGTAGGGTCATGATCTCTCAAAACTGTATTTGATGCAATCGCTATAACCTTATTTGAATCATCGATTATTAAAGCTCCAAAGGGTCCTCCAATATCTTGCTTCATTGTTTTTCTTGCTTCTTCAATTGCTAATTTCATTAATTCATCGTGGTTATTCTTCATTTTTAACTCCCTTTTGAATTTAGTGTATTTCTATTATAAGAAAAATCCCTTCGTTTGTAAACATTATCTCAAGAAATATGTCGAATATGGCCAAAAAAACTGTAACATATGTTATAATTTAGATAAATAATGACAAGGAAGGACTAGTGAGAGTATGAAATTCATAACTTGGAATGTAAATGGATTAAGAGCAGCAAGAAAAAAGGGATTTGATGATTTCTTTCAGAGAATAAATGCAGATATTTTTGCAATACAAGAGACAAAGATGCAAGAAGATCAAAAAGATTTTGATTTTCCTGGATACCATGAATATTGGAATTGTGCTGATAAGAAAGGATATTCAGGGACTTTAATATATACAAAAAAAGAACCTTTAAAGGTTTTCTTAGGAATTGATGGTGAAGGTTATAATGATGAGGGACGTATTATTACTTTAGAGTATGATAATTTCTACTTTGTTAATGTCTATGTACCTAATACTCAACCAGAACTAGCTAGGTTAGATTATCGTATGCAGTTTGAAGATGATTTTCGTGAATATCTAGTCAAACTAGATCAAGTAAAGCCAGTCGTTTTATGTGGAGATTTAAACGTAGCTCATAAGGAAATTGACTTAAAGAATCCTAAAGCTAACCTCCGAAATCCAGGTTTTACGATCGAAGAAAGAACAAAATTTCAAACCTTATTAGATGAAGGTTTTATTGATAGTTATCGTTTATTATATCCAGACACTGTTAAGTATACTTGGTGGAGTTATCGTTTTAATGCTAGGGCGAATAATGCAGGGTGGAGAATAGACTACTTCGTTATTTCTGAAAAATTAAAAAATGCCATAAAAGAAGTTAAACTTTTGAATGAAATTGAAGGTTCTGACCATTGCCCGGTTGAAATTGATTTAGATATTATCTGATTCTCTTATGAACAAACTACACCTTAAGCTGATTGCAGCTATCACGATGGTTTTTGACCATGCAGCGATAATATTTTTACTTCCTGATACAAATGTTTATTCTATTTTTCGTGTGATTGGTAGAATTTCTTTTGTATTGTTTGCTTATATGATAGCTGAAGGATTTCATAAAACTAAGAATTTTAAGAACTATATCTTGCGTTTAGGGGTATTGGCTATAGGAATTGAGTTGTTTCTCATTGGTTATTATCTCATTTTTGAGATTAATTACATTCTAAGCTTCAATATTATCTGGACACTTATATTTGGCCTAATGTCTTTATTTTTGTTTTATCATAAAAACCAATATCTTAAACTTTTAGTCATTCCTTTGGTTTTTTTGAGTGAGTATTTGGGATTGTCCTATGGAGCTTATGGAGTTTTAATGATTTTGTTCTTTGGTTTATATAATAATAAGTTCACCAATTTCTTGCATTTAATATTTTTAAATCTTTTGTTTATTGACCAACCACTTTTAAGTTTAACTAGTTTTGCTGAATATGCAAAATTTCCAGCAATTCAGTGGTTTAGTATGATAGCAATAATTTTTATATTCTTCTATAACGGTCATTTCGGGAAATACAAGTTAAAATGGTTTTTTTATGTGTTTTACCCAGGACATTTAGTTGTTCTTTATATAATTAATTTTTTTATTCAGGAAGTGATTTAGATGAACTATCTTTTTACACCTAAGGAAATACTTGAAATTGAACAACAGACTTGTAAAGTTAAAGGACTTAGCTTAACTGATTTAATGTATCAAGCAGGTTATGTATTGACAAAAGATTTTTTACAGAGATTGAACCCAAGGATAGATGATAAAATAGTCATTATAGCTAATAGTGGAAATAATGGTGGCGATGGCCTTGTTATGTATCAAGAGTTAAAAAAGATGGGTTTTAATGCGACCGTAGTTCTGCTTGGTAACGTTTCAACAGCTAGCGAAGCTTTCACGTATTATTACACGAAGATAGACTCAGAAGAAATTAAAGATATAAATGATGATAAAATTGAAGTTGAAAAAGCTGATTTTATCATCGATGCAATTTTTGGTTTCGGGTTAAATAGAGATGTAACTGGGATCTACTTTGATGTTATTCAAGAGATTAATAGGGTAGAAGCTTTGGTGTATTCTATTGATATTCCTAGCGGATTAAACCCTTTAAATGGATTAGTACTTAATATAGCTGTCAAGGCAGACTTTACTGGAGTTTTAGGTAATTTTAAGCTGGGAAATATTCTTAATGATGCTTTAGATTATCATGGTGAATCAAAACTTTTGGATTTGGGAATGATGGATTCTCATAGTAAGATTGCTTACCTGGATTACCATGATATTAGGTTCAATTTAAAAAGGAAACACAATTCCTATAAGTATTCATACCAAAAAATCGCTTATATTGGTTCAACTGTTATGCCAGGAGCTATTCATCTATCAGCAATGGCAGGACTTAGGAGTGGTGTTGGCTTAGCCGTAATTGTTTATGAAAAAACAGGATTATTCTTATATCCAGAAATTATTTATGATACTCTAGGAGAACATTTCTCGATTGACAAATATGATGGCTTTGTCTTTGGTCCTGGTATTATTGATAGTTTAGAAATCTATCAAAGAATCTTTGACGATATAATTGCTTCAAGAAAGCCAGTAGTAGTAGATGCAGGTGGTTTAAAATACCTTGATCTACAACAAAAGTATGAAAATGTGATAATTACCCCACACATCAATGAGTTTTCAAATATCATTCATGCCGATAAGACAGATATACTAGCTAACCCCTTTAAGTATATTAAAATCTTAACAGATATAGGTATAACAGTCTTATTAAAGGGAGTAGCTACCATTATTAGTGATTCAGAGAAAACCGTTGTGCTTCAAGCAAAGAATCCAGGGTTAGCGACTGCTGGAACTGGTGATGTCTTAGCAGGAATGATATCGGGTTTTTTTCAAGAAAAACCGATGTTTGCTGCTTCATTAAAGGGTTTTGCTTTACATGCACACGCAGCTTATCTTGCAAGAGATGAGTTTACTGAAACTTCGATGATTGCTAGTGATTTAATCAAAAAGATTCCTAGTGTTTTTAAGCAGGTAGAATAATGAGATATATCTATGGGCCTATTCCTTCAAGAAGATTAGGGAAGTCATTAGGGATATCACCGATAACTAAGAAGACTTGTAATTTGTCTTGTGTTTATTGTCAGTTAGGACTAACTGATAAAATGACTAATGACGAAACTTATGATATTGATTTACAAGATATTGTAAAGGAACTCGAAATGGTGCTTCAACAAAATATTGCCATTGATGTGATATCAATCGTTGGCGAAGGAGAACCAACTCTTTACCTTGAACTTGGAACATTGATTGATAGGATTAAAGAATTAACGGATTTACCGGTTGCGGTTATAACAAACGCGACGCTACTAACGAGCGAAAAAGTATATAATTCTCTTTTGAAAGCGGATATAGTATTACCATCAATCGATGGGTATGATGAAAAATCCTTTAAACGGATAAACCGTCCTCATAAAGATTTAGATTATCAAAATAGTCTTAATAGTTTAATAGATTTTTCTCAAAATTTTGAGGGAGAACTATGGTTAGAAATTATGATTTGTGCTGGTTATAATGATAGTGATAAGGCAGTGGAGAAGTTCCAAGAGATCCTAAAGAAAATCAAATATTCACGCCTTTACATTAACTCCCCTGTAAGGCCACCAGCTCTAAAAACAGTTAAACCAGTAGAACATGAAAGATTAGAGTTTATTGCTAGAAAATTAGGGGGTTTTAATATAGATGTTCTCGCTGACCCTAAGTTTTTTTCTCATCTTAAAGATGATTATGAAGCCATTATTTCAATAATTAAAAGACATCCGATGAATCAATTTGAGATTGAAAGTTTTTTAGATTCAAGAAATAATCTATTTAAAGAAGATATTTTTAAACGACTATATGCAGATGATGATTTAGAGATTATCAAATATAAAAGTTATGATACATTTAGATTAAGGTAGGTGTAATGATGAAATATAAAGATTTTGAACCAAAGATATCACCTTCGGCTGTTGTTTTGGGTGGTTCTGTTATTGGTGATGTAATATTAGAAAAAGATGTTAATATTTGGTTTAACGCGACTGTTAGAGGTGATATGGCAAATATTGTTATCAAAGAAGGTACTAACATCCAAGATAACGCTGTTGTACATACGGATACGCTCTTACCAACCTATATTGGTAAAATGGTTACTGTTGGTCATAGTGCGATTATTCATGCTTGCACTATTGAAGATAATTGTCTAATTGGAATGGGTTCAATTATCTTGAATAAGGCAGTGATAGGTGAAGCTGCTATGGTAGCTGCGGGAACTTTAGTGCCTCCTGGGAAAGTTGTACCACCAAGAACTTTAGTAATGGGGAGCCCGATGCGGATTGTTAGAGAGTTAACAGATGAAGAAATCGAAAAGAATATTGAGAATTCACGAAAATACATCAAGTTATCTAAGGAATATGCTCATGAATGATATTATTGAAAAAGCGAAAGAGTATGTGAAAGACTTAGCAGGAAATGAAGTCACAGGGCATGATTATTATCATGCAATGAGAGTATATAACATGGCACTGTATTTAGCTGTTGGGAAGGATGTTGATTTAGATATCATTTCTTTAGCAGCGATTCTTCATGATTTGGATGATAAAAAAATATCCGAAAAAGGAAGTAAAAGAGTTGAGACTTTTTTGAATCAGCATGTCGATAAAATGAACTCCGCTAGAATTTTAGAAATAATAAATAATATGTCATTTTCTGATCAAATTAAAGGTAAAACCGTTGAAAGTATGGAAGGAAAAATTGTCCAGGATGCAGATCGTTTAGATGCTTTAGGAGCTATTGGTATTGCAAGAGTTTTTGCTTATACCGGTAAAACGAATAGGATGATTTATCAAAATTCAATTGATGATGATTCGGCAATTGCACATTTCTATCAAAAATTATTTAAATTAGAATCCCTTATGAATACTACAGAAGCAAAGATTATCGCTAGAAAAAGAATTGAATTTATGAATAAATATCTAAAAGAATTTTTTTCGGAGTGGAGATAATAATGAAAGAATTTAGTTTGGTAGAGTTAATCAAAGGTTTGGCAGAGAATCAATTTACCTCAAAAGACTTAGTTGAAATGTATCTTAAAAGAATTCTCGAAAATGATCAAGAAGGACCTTTTATTAATTCGATTTCTGAGATTAATCCAGATATCGTTCAAATCGCAGAAATTTTGGATGAAGAACGAAAAAATAATATATTAAGAAGCAAGTTACACGGAATACCTTTGGTTATCAAAGACAACATCAACACCCATGACCGTATGCATACTACAGCCTCATCCTTAGCGCTAAGTGATTTCTACGCACCTGAAGATGCTTTTTTAGTTAAGAAGCTTAGAGAAGCGGGAATGATTATCTTAGGTAAAGCGAACTTATCAGAATTTGCCTACTTTATGAGTATGGATAACATGCCTTCTGGGTATGGTTCTCGTTCTGGTCAGGTTAAAAGTCCTTATAGTGAGAAAATAGACCCTCTTGGCTCATCAACAGGTTCTGCAGTAGCGGTTGCTTGCGATTTTGTTCCAGTTTCTATCGGTACTGAAACAAACGGTTCCCTAACCGCTCCAGCGATGAACAATTCTATTACCACAATTAAACCTAGTTTAGGAATGGTATCTAGAACTGGGATTATTCCAATCAGTAGAGTACAAGATACAGCTGGACCGATGGGAAGAAGTGTCGAAGACTGCGCTTATCTTTTACAAGAAATTTATGGGTATGATTCAGATGATATTTACACCAAGAATATTGAAAACAAAAAATTTGATTTTGTTAAAGCCTTAGATCGAAAAATCGAAGGGTCACGAATCGGCTTTATTAAGTTTACCAATCTTGAGTATGATGATGAAGAATTGAAAATTGAAGCAGAAGCAAAAAAGATATTTCATGACAAAAACTTAGAAATCGTTGAAATTAGTTTTGAGAACGAGAAGATAGATAACTATACAACTCTACTCCACGATTTCAAGGTGGACTTGAACGTTTATTTAAGTCAATATAAACCAAATAATATCCATAGTTTAAAGGATTTAATCATGTTTAATGACCAAGATCCAGTAAATCGTTTGAAATATGGACAAAGTATTTTTACAGCCTCTGATAAAACTGACGGTTCTTTAAGAGATAAGTCATATTGGGAAACCAGAAAAGATGCTTTGAAAAAAACAGGAAAATTAATTAACAAAATCAAAGAGGAAAACCTTGATGTTTTAGTCACTGTAAAAAGAGTTCAGCATCCACCGATTTATGGTAGTCCCGTAGTTGCAGTACCTGCAAAAGCTTTGGTAGATGATAAACCAAGAAGTTTGTTCTTCCTAGGGGATAAGTTTAAGGATGATCATATTCTTGCTTATGCAAATTATTATGAGATTCATACCCAACACCGAATCAAGCCAAATCTAAGTAAACTTAAATAAAAAAAAGGCCCTATCTTTTAAAAGATAAGGCTTTTTAATTGTAAATTTTTATGCAGCAGGTACTTCAACTAATCCTAATGCTCTTGATCCGTCTTCGAATTCAGCAAATACGATATAGTATGTTCCAGCAGCTAAAGCAGCAGGGTTGTCATTCCATCCACCAGCTTGGTCAACGTTTTCTTCAACGAATGGAGGAATATAAAGTGTATCTGGAGTTAAATTATTGATTTCTCCAGATTCAGGGCTTTGTGCCCACCAGTCTCTTGCATCAGAATCATCAACTGTAGTACGAATAACTTTTACAGTTAAGTTACCATTTAATTCTGTAACTGTTCCATCAATTTTGTATGTTACAGCCCAGCCAGCATCGTCTGCAGGTAAAGTAGCTTCTAATAAATATAAGAATTCAACATCTTTCAATTCATCTTTTAATGAAGCAACTCTTTCATCGTTTTTAGCGATAGCAACCATTTTTCCAGTTTCAACAGTGTCCCACCCGTTGAATTGTCCTGTTGCATAGTAATCTTTTTCAGCATTTACTAATGGATCATTGCTACAACCAATTAATCC